>Ga0080064_1000193_pt1 | contig 180574 bp, 167 predicted proteins | sample Subgrocontami54m_FD_69260 | JGI IMG/M metagenome (GOLD analysis project Ga0080064, IMG submission 69260) | Subsurface groundwater microbial communities from S. Glens Falls, New York, USA - GMW46 contaminated, 5.4 m (SPADES assembly) (version 2) ...
CAGAAAAACGCGGAGCAGGTCTTTCCAGGCTTCAAAGCGTCAAGATAACCTTCCATGCCAATAATCCGTTGGTAAGCTCGTAACACCTTGGAAACCCTGGCCGTCCTCATTAGCATTCAGCTGTCAGCAATCAGCGATCAGCAAAAGGGATCGGAGCTGAAAGCTGAGCGCTGACGGCTATGGTTGCAGCAAACGAGGCAGTACGTGAGGATGCGGGCCTGAAGTTCCAACGCCGCAGACGCCCCTTATCGACGGATCAGGGGCAGGTCTATGCCGTCATTATGGCGGGGGGGAAAGGAACGCGGTTCTGGCCGCTCAGTCGCCCTGACCGGCCCAAACAGCTGCTGAAAATCCTGTCCCAGCGGACTCTCATCAGCGAGACCCTGAGACGTATCACCCCCCTCTTCCGCCGGGAGAATGTTCTGGTAGTCACCGCAGCCGAACACTTCAAGGAAGTCCGCAAGGAACTCCATGACCTACCGACGAGGAACCTACTCCTGGAACCGCAAGGGAACAATACTGCTCCTTGTATCGGCCTCGCCGCTATCGAGGTGGCTGCTAGAAATCCTAACGCGCTCATGGCCGTTTTTCCAGCGGACCACTGGATCACGGATCCCTACAGGTTTCGTGAAACCGTTAGGGCCGCCCTCAAACTAGCTCAGGAAACGGACGCTCTCGTCACGGTCGGCATTCAACCCGCTTATCCTGAAACAGGCTATGGCTACATCCGGAAAGGCAGGCCGGTACCCGGGTCACGCGGAGTTGCCGTTTATAAGGTCCATAACTTTCAAGAAAAGCCCAACCATACGAAAGCAGTGCGATTGATCCGCGCGGGGTCATTGTGGAACAGCGGCATTTTTATCTGGAAGGCCTCTACCATACTCAAATTGCTCCAGCGTTTCTCTCCAAGGGTCTTCCAGGGCCTTACGGAAATTCAAAAAGCACGGGGGACGGGGTTAGGCGGGATACCGAGAGCGCGCCTTCTCACCGTCTTGCGAAGGGAGTACCGCAAGATGCCCACGATCTCCATTGATCAGGCCGTGTTGGAGAAGGCCGGGGCGGCCGGTAAGGTTTTGACGGTGAAGGCTGACTTCGGATGGAGCGACGTGGGAAGCTGGGCCTCTTTGCACCAATTGCTACCTCATGATTCTCAGGGAAACGCCGCCGTTGGAGATTGGTTGGCCGTGGATGCAAAAGGCTGCTTGGTCTTCTCACGCCAACGGCTGGTGGTTCTATTGGGAATGAGGAACACGGTCGTCGTCGATAGCCCGGACGCTCTATTGGTTGCCGACCGGGAGAGAACCCAAGAAATCCGTGAAGTGGTCAGGCAGCTGCAAAAAAAAGGCTACCAACGATACCTCACGGGATCGTCCGGCAAGGACTGAATAACCACAATGAACAAGATGCTAGCCAGAGGTCCGCTTCAGGAATCTGAATCTGTCATTCTCGTAGACAGAAAGGAAAGGAAATACCTACGGAGGCTCGCGCTCCGGAAAACCTTTTCTATCCGGGGCGGCAAAATCCCGAGCGAAACGATTATCGGCCTCGATGAAGGCTGCTCGATACGCTCATCGTTGAACGAAACTTTCATCGTTCTCCGCCCGACTTTAGAACAGCTTATCCCCCTTCTTCCGCGACAGGCCCAGGTCATCTATCCCAAAGACATCGGCCTCATATACGTTTTGGGAAACATCTTTCCCGGCGCCAAGATCATTGAGGCCGGGGTGGGACCTGGCGCTCTCACGCTCAGCCTGCTTCGAGCCGTCGGAAAAGCAGGTCAGGTCATCTCCTATGAGATCCGGGAAGATTTCGCCCGTCTGGCCAAAGAAAACATCGCCGAGTTTTATGGTCCCGCCGAGCAATGGACACTCAAAGTTGCGGATGTCATTGATTTGGAGGAAATCGACGCTGACCAAATCATCCTGGACCTCCCAGAGCCCTGGCGAGTGTTGGAGAAGGCCTGGTCTTCCCTCCGGCCGGGGGGGGTCCTACTGAGCTTTCTTCCAACCGTACTGCAAGTGAAGAGCTTGGTGGACTCCTTGAGAAACCACGGCGGATTCGGCTGCATCGAAACGATCGAGAGCCTCGTTCGCCCTTGGCATATTCAAGGGATGAGCGTGAGACCCGAACATCGCATGGTGGCCCACACGGGCTTCTTGACCGTGGCAAGGCGCGTCCAACTCCCAGGAAACCCTACGATTCATGAAAGTGAATCCTGAAGAACCACGTCGGGCGCTCTCAAAATCGCGCTGGAGCGTGTCTCCGGTAGGGGAAGAATAAGGCTGAACGTGCTGCCTTCCCCAACCACGCTTTCTACTTCAAGCGTGGCGCCGAGGGATTGAGCCAGTTTTCGGCACAAAGTCAATCCTAGGCCGGTGCCTCCATACTGCCGGGTCGAAGACCCATCGAGTTGTCGAAACTCCTCGAAGATCGTTTCGAGATGTCCCTGGGGGATGCCAATGCCGGTATCCGAGACGGACACTCGAACCCATCCGAGATCTCGTTCCCAATGCCTCTCGATTTTCAGTTCAATCTGCCCCTGTTGGGTGAATTTAAGGGCATTGGTCATAAGATGCATGAGAATCTGGTGCAGCTTCTTTCCATCCGTTTCTATAATCTCCATAGAGGAATCCAATCGGCCTTGAAACCGGATCGGGCGAGCTTTCAGTAATCTTTTCATCATGGCGTCGAGAGTATGAACCAGATCGCGAAGATCGACTCGTTGCAGATGGGTCGCAGCAGATCCGGACTCAATCCGGGAAAAATCTAAAAGACTATCCATGAGTTGGGTGAGGTCCCGTCCACTGTTTACGACCCGCTCCAGAAGGACCCTTTCGCCACCTTGAACCGGCCGGTCTAAGAGGACTTCAGAATACCCGAGAATGGTACTGATGGGAGTCCTCAGTTCATGGGAGATGTTGGATACGAACTGTTTCTTCAACTGATCCATTTCCACCAATTTTCGGTTGGCCGCCTGGGACTGGCCGTATAAAAGCTGGTAACTTTCCTTGGCTTTTTCGGACTCCTCAAAAAGTACGCTATTCTTAAGCGCCAGCGCGAGTTGATCGGTCAAATTGCTCAGAAGCCTAAAATCATCGGAGCTGTATCCCATTCTGGATCGCTTGGGTCCCAAAGAAACAAGCCCCATGAGAGCGTCTTCAAAAACCACGGGCAAGAGCAGAACCGCCTCAAGGTCTTCAAAAACTCCCAGCAACTCCATGCGATAATCGCGATGCCCAGGATCGTTCTCAACTTCATCGCGAGCGATACCGCTTCTACGGACTTCCAAATAGCGTACGGCGCGCGAGTTCCAGTTGGGCCCGGAGGATTGTCGTTGAATCCCTCCCTCACTGCTGGAAACCGCTATGGCTTTGCGTTGTTCCTGAGGATGGAAAAAACAGCAAGCCTTTTCAATTCCCATGCGTTCGATAATGGCTTGGAGACACCTTTTGGTGACTATTTCCGGATGGGAAAGAGTCCGCAATAACGAGCTCACTTCGCTTTGAAGGGTGGCCCGATCGTACTCCTTCCGATAAAAATATCGATCGATCACCCCCTCAACCCAGCGGAGGACCGGGTTGAAAACTAAAACCACCAAAACGGAGAAAAAAAGAGGAGCCACGAAGCTCTGTTCGTCGAGCGTCGTGGCGATGTTCAGAGAAAACACGATCAAGACATAAATCGCCAAAAGAATCCCGGTGTGAGCGGCCCTCGTCAAGCCGATCTTGAGGAGGTTGTCGATATCGAACAGATTGTACTGGAGGAGCGCATAGGCGACACAGAGCGGAAAAAATACCGCGGGGACCAGGATCAAATTATGCGGAAGCGGCCAGCCGGCCCAGTGCGCCAGAACGGCCCCGGAGGTTGGAAGAAAAAACCCGAAGATGGCCCCCGCTCCGATCACGCGAAGGCGTGACCGCTCCAGTTCAGATATTGGACCTTTCAGCCCGCCCCAAACAAGCGCGAGGAAAACCAGGGCGGCGAGCCATCCATAGAGATAACCCAGACGAACCGCCCAGTGCCAAGCATCCCATGGACCGTAGAAGGTGTAAGTATAGAACAGCGCAATGAGAAAAGACGTCCCGTAAATGAAGACGAGGATGCGTCGGGACCACAGGCCCGGGCTGCCCCTCGTGAGCGCAAGGCCCAAGTGAATGCCCGCGCTTGGAGTGAGGGCAAACGCCAGGATTCGGATCTCTTTCGGGAAAAGCTGGGTCGTAAGAAAGTCGAAAGTCGTGCCGAACCAGAGGAACACGCCGCTCGTCATAAGAAAAAGCGGGATAGCGGCGGGAGCCGATGAGTAGAGATAAAGCGGGGCAATGCCTATGGCGACAAATCCCGCGCCGACAAGAAGATAAATTCCAAAGCTCAAGAGCCAATCGAGAACCGAAAATCTCATAGAGGGCACGATAAGAAAAAGTCGTTGTTCTCCCCTCTCAACGGTATAGCGGAACGTTGAATGCGCCGGCGCGCTCTTGACCAAATCATAGATTTCCTGAGAACGGCTCACCGATCGGCCCTCTATCGCGACGACGCGGTCGAAAGATTGGAGGCCGGCGTTCCTTCCGGTCCACTGGGCTAAAAAATCAGGGCTTACCGTTAGATTGCGGTAGAGGAAAAAACCCGGAAAGGGTTGGTTGATCCAGCGAGAAGAATACCAGAGAGCCGCTGAAAATACCCCGAAAGCCACCAATCCCACCCCGACCAGCGTAAACCGTCGTTGCCAAGTTTTAGGGTTCATGGGTCCTCCCAGACAAAAAAAAGGCCTTCTGCGCCTAACGTCTGCAGAAGGCCTTTATCAAGCCAGGATGCCCCAGGTCAAGTCAATTATTCATGGGCTAGAGACGGATGACCTTAGGGGAGTCGATATGGCGAGTGAGGTTCCGGGCATCAATCACCAGCTGGGAATGTCTGACCACCTCTTGAGCGTCAAAACAGCTGTGATCGGTTATCACCACGACCGCGTCCGAGGAGGACAGCGATTGCGGGGTTAAAGGGACCGAATAGATCATCTGGTCGTTGAAATAGAGCTTAGCGACCTTGGGGTCGTGATAAGAGATCTCTCCCCCTTTTTCCTCCAGAAGCTTCATGACATCGAGAGCAGGGGACTCCCGGACGTCTTCCGAATCCTTCTTGTAACTCACCCCCAGAATAAGGATCTTTGAACCGCTGACGCTTTTTCGCTCGCGATTGAGCGCCTCTACGACCTTCTCCGCGACAAAGCGGGGCATTTCTCGGTTGATTTCATCGGCCAACTCAATAAACCGCGCCTTATAGGCCAACAGCCTGAGCTTCCAGGAAAGATAATGAGGATCCACGGGAATACAATGTCCGCCCAAGCCGGGACCGGGATAAAAGGGCAAAAATCCGAATGGCTTGGTCGCTGCCGCTTCGATGACCTCCCATACGTCCAATCCAAGCCGGTCGCACATAATGGCAAACTCATTGACAAGGGCAATGTTGACACTGCGGAAAATATTTTCCAGGAGCTTGACCATCTCGGCCGTATCGGGGCTGCTTACCGGCACGACCTGACCGACGATCTCGCCATAGAGACTTTTGACGACATCCCCGCAGGCTGGAGTCATTCCAGCCACTACTTTGGGGGTATTGAGGAGATTGAAAGACGGATTCCCCGGATCAATCCGCTCGGGCGAATAGGCGAGAAAAAAATCTTCTCCCACTTTGAGCCCCTTTTTTTCAAACATCGGGAGCAGGAGTTCCCGGGTGGTGCCGGGGTAAGTGGTGCTTTCGAGCACCACGAGTTGTCCCGGATGGAGATTCTCGGCGATCCTCCGAGCCGCGTCCAAGACCAGAGAGAGATCGGGATCTCTGGTTTTGCTGAGGGGCGTGGGAACACAAACGATCGAGGCATCCGACTCACACAGCAGAGAAAAATCAGTGGTGGCTTGTATCCCTAGTGAACCGAGAGCCTCAGAAGACACCCCCTGGATGTAGGAGACCCCTCTATTCAGGCTTTCTATCTTTTGCTCGTCTGGATCGATCCCGACAACCGGAAAGCCAACCTCCGCAAATCGGAGAGCCAGCGGAAGCCCGACAAAGCCCAATCCCAATATAGAGACCTTGGCTTTTTTCTGCTTTATCTTGGCTTCCAGGATGTCCTTATGCCCCATTAAGGTCTTTTTCTCCTGTTTGGCTGATTTCCCTGTTATTTGACCTAACGCTTCGAGTCTTTACCCGGCTCATCGCCGATGCTGTTCGGCAATCTCTTTCATCACCTCCACCACATACTCCACATCGCCCTCAACCATGCCCGGAAAAAGCGGGAGAGAAACCAACCGGTCTGAAAGCCGCTCGGCCTGGGGAACATCTCCCGGCCGATATCCCCATTGATCTCTATAGTAGGGTTGGAGATGAAGCGCGGGATAGTGAACCCCACAACCGATATTGCGGGCTTTAAGAAGCTCGATAACCGCCTCTCTGTCGATATCGAGTTGCTCTAATTCCAACTGAATGACGTAGAGATGCCAGGCATGGCGATGAGGGTAAGGAACCCGCCCCAAAGGTTTTACCCCCGGGACTTCCTTTAGGAGACGAGTATAGATTTCGGCAAGCGCGGCGCGACGAACCAGGAACCCTTCCAAGCGATCCATCTGATGAATTCCAATCGCCGCCTGGAGGTCCATCATGATGTATTTAAACCCTGGAAGAACTACCGTATAGACCGATGCCTTGCCTCCAGACAGCCGCTGCCAAGCGCTGGTTCCCATGCCATGGAACTTCAGAAGCCGCAAACGTTCGGCCCATTCACCGTTTTTGGTGACAACCATTCCGCCTTCCCCGGTGGTAATTGATTTAATCGGATGAAAGCTAAAAACCGCGATGTCCCCCACCATTCCTATCTTTTGCCCTCGGTATTCAGTGCCCAAGGCGTGGGCGGCATCTTCGATGACGATCAGATGATGTCGTCTGGCAATCTCCTTGAGCTCGTCCATAGCGCAAGGTTGGCCGGCGAAGTGTACTGGAATAATCGCCCTGGTTTTCCGAGTGATCCGGCTTTCGAGGGCTTCGACGTCGATATTGAGCGTTTCAGGATCACAATCTACCAACACCGGCCGGGCGCCGCAGAGAGCGATCACGTTGCCTGTCGCGGCAAAGGTCATCGAGGTCGTAATCACCTCATCTCCGGGACCGATGCCGGCCGCGAGTAGAGCCAGATGAAGCCCGGCCGTCGCGGAAGAAACCGCGACGCACTCCAGATCCCCCAAATAATCCTGGAACCGTTTCTCAAATCGTTCTACTTTAGGACCGGTCGTCAGCCACCCGGAGCGAAGGGTGTCTACTACTTCTTGGATCTCTTCCTCCCCTAGTGTGGGACGGGAAAGAGGCAAAAATTCGCTTCGGAGCGCTATCCTAGACTTTTCCGAATGAGCCTGCCTCTTATAGGAGCTCTTCACTTTTTCCTCCTTGGCACGCTACCCAACCGCTTCGGCCTGGAACTGTCCCCTTTTCGACTGCCATACGAGGAATTGACTCTTGCTTTCCTTCAAGAACTTCTTTGGCAATATCGCAAAGACGGGCCACGCGTACGCCCCGCTCCAAAACCGTCTTCAGAAACTCCTCAAACAATCCGAGATACGATTGCCCTTCTACCTCAGCATGGACCGTATGCACGTTGAACCATGGCTTGAGAGAGGAGATGAGGAAAGCATTGATTTTCTGCTCTCGCCCCAATAGTTCATCCAAGGTTGGAAGCGTGGTTGGAAGCTGCAATGTCTGGAAGGAACGATTGGACAATAACGGCAAAAATGGAAAAGCCCCACGCACGTCACTCGCATAAAGAAACTTCATCTGTTCTTGAGTCTCGAGCACGGACCGCGTACACCGCCAACCCGGAGCAGCAGAACTGGCCGGAGCGACACCCAATACTTCTTCATAGGCCCCTTTTGCTTTGCGGAACGCAGCCTCGATCTCTCCCTCAGTCATCTTTTCTATTTGATTTTGCCAGTGGAAATGGTCGTAACCATGGATACCCAGCTCATGCCCTTCCTTTTCAATTGTCCTCAAAAGTTCAGGCTCCCCCTCTCCAACTGCACGAGAAGGAAGTAAAGTTCCCGAAAGAAGAGTCCTAAGTCCGTAGAGCCGTAGAGCCTTCGTCCGCCACATTTTAGCGAGAAATCCCGGCTGCCATAGCCGCCGGAGAGCTCTACCCGAGTGATCCGGGCCGAAGGTGACAAAAAAACTGGCTCGAACCTGGTATCTCCGAAAGAGATCTAATAGCCGTGGGACTCCTTCACGTAGCCCATCCCGGGTATCCACGTCCACTCTGAGACCCAACGTCACACAATCGGTCATCATTTAATTTTAGCTCGTATAGCGAAAAATCTATGAGACGCCCGGCTGCTTTGAAGCCATCATCATTTTTCGGCTGTCTGAAGGCTGAGATCTTGCCGGGATTCTCCAAAGCGCGCGCCTATGGAAATTTCGTAGCGGTCTAACAGCTCATTCGCCGCCATTTCCCCTCCACCCTGACACTGCGCCAGAGTCATCCGCAAGCTTCCATTTCCGGTGGCGACCAGCACTCCCCTTTCGTCCTTAGCCTGAACGGTGCCGGGCGAAGTACGGTTAGTCTGCGGACCTCCGTTTTCCGGAGCCGCGGCCCACACATAGATTTTTTTTTCGCCCCAGAAAGTAAATGCGCCGGGGTAAGGATGGGTAACCGCGCGCACAAGATTGTAGATGCTCAACGCTGAATCGTGCCAGTCGATCTTCCCATCTTCCGGTCGTCTCCCACCGAACTTGGTCGCACAGCTCGGGTCTTGAAGGATTCGGGGGGCAACGCCTCTTTTAATCAATGGATAATTCTCCTTTAACAACTCTGCGCCGGCCTTGGTCAATTTGCCTGAAAGCGTGAGCGCGGTGTCTTTAAAATCGATCGGCACCCGCTTTTGCGCGATGATGTCCCCTGCATCCGCCTTCGCGACCATGTAGTGGAGGGTTACGCCTGTTTCCGCCTCGCCGTGGATCAGCACCCAGTTGATAGGACAACGTCCACGGTAGCGGGGCAAAAGAGATCCGTGAAGATTGATTCCGCCGAGTCTAGAAACAGCCAGCAAATCGTCGCACAAAAGGCGCCTGTAGTAAAAAGAGAAAATCAGATCCGGCGAAAGCGCCCGCATCAGGCCGATGAAGGCGGCAGTATTAGGATTATCAGGGCTATAAACAGAAAGGCCGTGAGCGCGGCCAAGCTCAGTCATCGAAGGAAACCAGATCTCTTCCTGCGGGTCATCATCGTGAGTTACCACTGCGACGATGTCGTCATTGGCCTCGATAAGAACCTTAAGGCATTCATACCCGATAGCGCTATAAGCAAAAACGGCCAATTTCATAAAATAAATAAAACGTTAAATAACCGAATGCTCTGTATTTATTCGAGTATTTCTTTAATCATGTAGCGGGGTCGGCGGCGGACCTCCATGTAGATCCTACCGATATATTCCCCCATTAAACCCAAGGCGAGGATCTGGAGACCAACGAAAAAAAACAGGATCGCAAATAGCGTAAATACCCCTTCCACCTCCGGGCCGATCAGCAGACGTCTCAGGGCGAGAAAACCAGCAAAGGCGAGACCGAGAAAAGAGATGAGAATCCCCGCAAAGCTTACCACCTGAATGGGAAGAAGTGAGAAACCCGTCAGGAGATCGAAATTTAGCCGCATGAGGCGAAAAGGGGTATACTTCGACCTCCCTGAGTTTCGTGGAGCGTGGGCTACGGGAATTTCAGCCACAGAACCCGCAAAAGAATTGGCTAAGGCCGGGATGAAGCTCGACACCTCAGGGCACTGGCAAATCTGCTCCACTATAGAACGGCGGTAGGCACGCAACATACATCCATAATCTCTCATCCTGACTCCCACAATGAGAGAAGTCACGCGGTTGATCATGAAGGAAAGGATCCGCCGAACCAGCGGGTCCTGCCGTTCATCCCTCCAGCCCCCAACAACGTCGTAGCCTTCTTCAAGCTTCTCCAGCAGCTTTGGGATCTCTTCCGGTGGATTCTGCAAGTCCCCGTCCAGCGTTACAACCACCTGCCCGCTAGACTTTTCGAACCCCGCCAGCACGGCCGTATGCTGGCCATAGTTGCGGTTAAACACAACGACTTTGACTTTAGGGTCCTTTAAATGCAATCGCTGGAGAATTTCAGTCGTCCCGTCCGTGCTGCCGTCGTCTACATAAATGATCTCGCAAGATTTTTTCAAGGATGCGAGCACAGCTGAGAGCCTCTCGTGGAGTCTTTCTATGGTAATCATCTCGTTATAAAGAGGTATGACTACGGAAAGATCGCAGCGCTCCCGCGTAGCAGCCATCAATCAGCCACCCCGCAGTTTTCCGATATCGGGGCTTCAGGCGTCTTGCGATCGTCCTTGGAGATCTTTGCCAGGAATTCTTCGATCGATCTCTTGACGCGCCTGGCCTCTCGTTCTACCGTCGCAGGGAAGAGAGTCCGGAACAGCCCGTGGAAGCGTATACGTGGCGAAAGATAAACATCGCAGCGCGGATGCAGCGCACATGCCAGCACCGCTTGAGCAACGCCCTCCGGAGATCGCAGCTTAGAGATGGGATGCCCATATTTTTCCACGCCCTGCCGGTTGAGAGAGCGCACGGTCCTGGTCCGCCTATTGGCATCAGGCGTAACCTCCAACGCCAAATCCGTAGCCGTAAAATCGGGATAGATGACGCTCACATGGATATTGCAGTCCTCCAGCTCGTAGCGAAGCGCTTCGGAAAAGCGCGCAATGGCAGCTTTGGTCGCTGCATAAATGCTAGCGTAGGGCAGTCCCAACATCGCGGCGCCGGAGGAGATATTAATAACGTGGCCGCTTCCCTGCTCACGCATGATGGGTAACACTGCCTGAACTCCGTAGACCACTCCACAGAAGTTGACGGCCAATAATCGCCTCAAAAGTTCATCCGGCGTATGCTCTACGAGACTGATATGTCCAAACCCGGCGTTATTCACCAGTATATCCACACGACCAAACTCTTGCAGTGCTCGACCAACGAAAGTCGAGACTTGCGATTTTTGCGCCACATCCGTTTCGACGAAGAGCGCTCTCCCCCCGCCCCGACGGATAATATCCACCGTTGGAGCTTCGTCCCCAATTGGCCGTTCGCGGATATCTCCGATCACCACCCTTGCCCCCGCCTGAGCAAAAGCCAGGGCGGTAGCCCTGCCTATACCCGAAGTTCCACCCGTAATCAGTGCTACCTTATTCGCCAAACGATTTTTAATCTCAGGCGACATAAGCTTTACGGCGAGAAACACCTAACCACGAGACAATCGTTGTGACCGCCGAATCCGAAAGAATTCGAGAGGACGACCTCCATCTTTGCCGGCCGAGCTTTATTTGGGACATAGTCGAGATCACACTCTGCATCGGGGAATTCATAGTTAATCGTGGGAGGAATGGTCTGGTCCCGCAGGGCCAAAACAGCCGTGATCAGCTCGATCGCACCGGCGGCCGAAATGGTGTGCCCGATCATCGACTTGGTTGAGCTCACCGGGACTTTGTAGGCGCGTTGACCGAATACCGTTTTAATAGCCAGGGTCTCCACTCGATCGTTCATAGCCGTTGATGTCCCATGGGCATTTACGTAGTCAATCTGGTCGGCAGAGCAACGGGAGTCCTGAAGAGCTCGCTGGATCGCTAATATCGCCCCTCTTCCGTCAGGCGCTTCGTCGGTCACCCTATAGGCATCGCAAGACGTGCCGTATCCTGCAAGCTCTGCCAGGATCGGAGCGTTCCGTTCTAGTGCCCGATCGAGCCTCTCTAGAATCAAAACCCCGGCGCCCTCTCCAAGAACAAAACCATCTCGCTCGGCGTCAAAAGGCCGACTGGCCCGCTCGGGTTCGCCGTTTCTTCGGGACAAAGCCCCCAGCAAGCAAAAAAGCTGAACCTCGATGGGAGAGACGATACATTCCGAGCCTCCGGAGATCGCCGCGTCTATCGTTCCGCGTTGAATAGCGCGTAAGGCCTCGCCGATCGCTTGCGCCGATGAAGTGCAGGCCGTTTGGATCGTGGAGCTCGAACCCATGATGCCAAAATTGCCCGCGACCAGCGCTGTCACATACTGCGGGAACAAGCGCAGGACAGAATTTACGGGAAGACTCTTACAGTATTCCTTTACGAAAGCAGCTGCCGAAATCTCGCGACCGTTTCCGGCACGAGAGCGATGAGCGATCTCTGCTAGGCGCCGGAGATCTACACGCTCTCCGCTCGTCCCCAGAAAAATACCGAGCCTTTCCTTTCGGTAATTGCCATTGGATTCCCAACCAGAGGCCTCACTCGCCATGCGGGCCGCGGCAAGAGCGAAAAGAGCCACTCGAGACTCTTTAGGATCAGCCCCGAGCCAGAAGCGTAACCTCTCAATTTCTGACTCATCTTTTACTACCGCGGCCATTTGGCTGGGCAACCCGGCCGGATCAAAATGGGTAATCAACCGCGATCCCGACGCTCCAGCCAAGGCAGCTCGCCAGTATTCCTCCACCCCAATTCCGATTGGCGTAATCACGCCAACCCCTGTAATCACCACTCTGGGCTTGTCCATGCGACGACGAATGCTAAATGTTATGGGAGGCTAGGCGAGCAGGGAATAGCCGCCATCGACGACGATCACTTGTCCCTGAATCATCTCGGCCTGAGGACTTGCCAGAAAATAGACAATCTCTGCCACGTCCTCCGCAGTGAGAAGACGACCGGATGGAGTGCGCTCCCGGACTCTATCCAAAACCTCTTGGCCGTCTGGGATCATGTTCCATATGTCGGTAGCTACCGCGCCCGCGGAGAGTGCATTGACGCTAATCCCTTTAGGCGCAAGTTCCACTGCCAGATAACGGGTCAGACTTTCGAGCGCTGCTTTGGAAATCCCGATTGCCGCATATTGCGGAATGACCCGGGTGGCTCCAATGCTCGAGAGCGAGATAATGCGGCCGCCACTGCGCATGGTTGAAGCCGCCTCCCTGGCACACAAAAGAAGGGAACGTGCATTGGTTGCCATCACCCAATCCCAATGCTTTGCGGTTAAATCCACCGTCTGCCGCAGTACGCCCGATGCGGCATTGTGGACTAACACATCCACGCGACCGAAAAGGCGCCGCACTTCATCGAACATACCCCGAATCTGCTCCGGGTCTTTGAGATCAGCCTGAAGAGGAAAAACCTCAGCCCCTTTCGTGGCGGCCTCTTGCGCAGTCCTCTCTGCGGTCCCGCGGTCTTGAAAAAAATTGATAAAAAGCTTCGAACCCTCTTGCGCAAAGCGTAGACTTATTGCCTTCCCAATACCCCGGGATCCACCCGTAACCAATACAACGCGCTCCTCCACTGGATTATCTCGTTATGTGTTGCTTAAATCAGGCCGTAACAAAATGCGAAGAAGGATATGAGTAGATGATGCCTAGAAGTGCCCTATTAAGCCTTCCCAGACTCTGCGCAAAGGGTCTGCAGAAAGAAGGTCATAGAGGTGCTTAAGGCGTTTACAGTGTGCCTTTGCCTCCGGATCACAACCTTCCGGGACAAGATTAAATAGCAGAGTCGCCTCGGCCACTATTCTCCCTTGGACTTCCGCAGAGGCTTTGATAACGATCTGTTCGTTATCTTCGCGGGCGACGTTCAGATGGATCTGGAGCTGATCGCCTGGAAGCACATAGTGCCTGAACGTTACCCTGAGGACCTGCTTAAGTTCCGGGTGGCATGTAAAATCGTGGCTGCTGGCCACAAGGAACTGCGAGGCTTGATCGAAACTTTCCAGAATGAGAACACCGGGCATGATCGGGGATTCCGGAAAGTGATCTGTGAAATAGTCCTCGCTCTGGCTCACATTCTTGAGGAAAGAGCCTTCTCGTCCCCTTTCGATTCCCAGAATTCGATCCACGAGAATAAACCTCACTGCGCCCTTACCCCCACCTTGGCGCTAATAAAATCCACCAAAGCCCCCACGCTGAAGAGACGTACCATCCCTTCCATGATCTTCGGCGAGCTCAGATTCTGTAACAGTTGCTGGATGACTCCCTGGCGGTCGATCAATGACCCCTTAAATCCCACGGCCTCGACCGCCGAGACAAGGCTATCGGCCAGTTCTGTGGCTATTTTCTCTGCTTCACCGTTTTGTACGGCAACGCCTCTTTTTTCAGCCAGCCGGCTGAGTACTTCTGGAATACCCATCGTGTGCATTTGCCTCATTTCCTCGGGCGGAATGCGGATTCCATACCGTTCCTCCAGAATGCGACTGAATTCTCCCATATTTCTCCAGCTCAAGGCCTTGTCCTGAATCGCTTTGTTGGGAAGGTCTACACCAAAGGTCTGCTGGACCCTAAAGCCGATATCGAGAAAATCGATCGACTCAGCGCCCATATCATGCACCAACGATGCTTCCGGAATAACTTTCTCTTCCTCAATACCCAAGGCATCCACGAGGATTCCCTTTAAGGTTTGCTCAACCTCCTCCCTCGTCCACTGCTTTTGACTACTTCCGACCGCCTGACTCATTGAATCCTCCCTTGATCCACTGCTAAGACATTCCACCATCCACGTAAATGACCTGACCCGTAATGTAATCCGCTGCCTCCGAGCACAGGAATACCGCCAGAGGGGCAACATCTTTCGGCTGACCCAGTCTGCGCAATGCGATTCGTTCACGCACCAAATGATCGCTAAAAGCCAGCACCCCTTGACTCATATCCGTTGTAATCAGGCCAGGCGCAATCGCATTGACCGTTATTCCTTTGGGGCCCACTTCCGCGGCCAGGCTGCGCGTGAAGGCGTTGATCGCACCTTTAGACGCAGCATAGTTTGACTGTCCCCTACCACCCCTGACCGCCGCCACAGAACTGAGATTGATGATCCTACCCCAGCGTCTCATCACCATGCCTTTTAACACGGCCTTAGAACAATGATAGACACCGAAACTATTCGTCTGTAGGACTTCTCTCCAATCCTCCTCTGCCATCTCTAAGAGCAGAAAATCGCGGACAACCCCGGCATTGTTAATCAGGATATCCAGACGGTTAAAACGAGACGAAATCTCTTCTATCATAGCCGCCGTTTGATTTGTATCCGCCACATCAGCCCGCCAAGCGATAGCCGTCCCGCCATTTTGCTCAATTTCCCTCACGACTCCGTTAGCCAGTTCTTCATTGTCTTTGTAGTTTACGGCAACCGTAGCTCCCGCCTCAGCTAGAGCAAGGGCGATGGCCCTCCCGATACCGCGGGAAGCGCCAGTTACCAAAGCGACCCTTCCCGAAAGATCAAGCCTCACCAAGCCGCCTTACCACGATGCTGGCGCTCTCGCCAAAGAGACCCACGGAATTGACCAAGGCCACTCTCATGTCTTTCTTCTCCCGCGGTTCATTTGGGACATAATCCAGGTCGCACTCGGGATCAGGATTGCCAAGATTGAGAGTGGGGGGAATCATATCCTTATTCAGCGCCAAGAGCCCCGTGATCAACTCCAGAGCCCCAGAGCCTGAAATCAAATGGCCGTGCGCCGCCTTGGATGCGCTGATCGGGATCCTCCCCGCGCAAGGCCCAAACACGCGTTTAATCGCTAAAGTTTCCGCCAAGTCATTGGCTTTTGTCGAATCTCCATTGGCCTCAATCAGATCCACAATACCGATCTCCGCCTGTCCCAGAGCCACTTGCATCGCGAGGCCCAGACGCGCTGCCACGGCCTTGACTTTTCCATCTCCTTCGTCAATTCTGGCATCACCAGCGGCAGATCCGTAGCCTATCACTTCGCCATAGATACGCGCTCCTCTATTGCGCGCATGTTCGAACTCTTCCAACACCAACATCCCCGCACCCTCGCCCAGGACCGCACCGCTCCGCGATTGATCGAAAGGTCTGCAGAGTTGACTAGGATCCTTGTCCGTGCGAGCAAGAAAATTCAATGTGCACAGATTGAGGAATACGAACTCTTCCAAGGGGGCCTCAGCCCCCCCACACAACGCCACGTCCAGATGGTCTTCCTGAATCGCATGGAAAGCCTGACCTATAGAATGCAGACCGCCGGTGCAGCCATCAGCTATAACTCTGCAAAAACCTCGCGCGTTCTGACCTATGGCGATATGGCCCGCAGCAAGGTTCGGCATGGTCTTCAGCGAGTAGTTCACCGGATTCATAGAAGTCATACAGTAAGCATTGGCTTTGCCGAGGTCGAAAGTCTCGGGCTCTGCGTCCAATCCCGCCTCGTTCATCCAATGAAGAAACGCAGAAAAATCGAGTGTGGTAAAGAAAGTGCCAAGGAATACCCCATAACGATTGGAGTCCAGAGAACAGTTCCGAAGATCACTATCCTCTACAGCCAGGGAAGAAGCTATCATTCCAAAAAGCATCACGCGACTGAAAAGTTTAAGTTGCTTTCGCGGCAGACGATAAAGCTGATCCTGAAGAATCGCCTCCGGGATTTCGGCGGCAACATCCACGGGGAAACCTTGATCGCCTAAACGGCTGCTATGTTTGATCGCAGAGCGACCCGATACCGCCCCAGACCAGTGATCCTCGGCGCCAATTCCGAGCGGCGAGACGACCCCCAAGCCCGTTACCACAACCCGACGCAATGTTATCGGACCCCCGATCCTATTTCATTTTTTGAGTGGCAGACAAAGAAAAGCGATGCGCGCCTCGGCAACGGCTTTATCCGCAACCAAGGCCTGACTTCGTGTCCGCGCCAATCCGACCTTCACGCCATTCCGATCCTGCATACCGAGGAGCTCCGAATGCACCACCATGGTATCTCCTGCAGAAACCGAGCCCATAAAACTCGCTTCGTCTACTTTAACCATCAAACCTACAACCTTATGGTCACTCACCACTTCTATCAGCCGACCCCCCGAGGCCGCCATGGCCTCCAGGATAATTGAAGAAGGAACTTTCAAAGGCTCATGAAAGGGGCTCTCAAGATAGTCCTCGGAGCGTGAAAAGGTCACGTCAGTCAGTACGCTTGCCTGCCCTCCTAAATTGGCAGAGATCAGTCTATCCAAAAACTTGAATTTCATCGCCCGTTCCTATGATCCCGCTATCAATCATCGTGACTCGCGCTCGCGCATCACAGTTTCGCTTTCTCACTCATTAATGAGAAATTACCCAGTGGGGAAAATTATAATTCGGATTGGAGGTATCGAAATCGGTCTTTTGAAGGCCTGGGTTCAAACGGATATCATTGTAAAGATACTCGCCAATCATAAGATTGTCCCAATCATAAAGGACAATTTGACTTGGCAGTGATAATTGCTCGTCGAATACGAGAATAATCCTATGGAAAGGCTGGCTTTCCTTTGAGCCCGGAGCAGCAAGCCCCTCCAATCGCCGGAATTCCCTTCCTTGGATTGTTTCTCGCCCGCGGTCTACCAACGTCAGCGGCTCTCCTACCCCGCTTTTGTAAACACCTTTACCCACTCGTTCAATGATGCGACCTATTCCGATCTCGGTAAACGGAAATCTGCTTTCCTTTAAGACACGATCTCCACCCGGCTCCAGCAGAACAGTGACAAAACGGGCTAATCCATGCGGCTCATGGACAAATACCTTATTGTCGTTGAGCCCTTCGACATACACCGCCTCCCGCCCCGCATGAGCTCCGTCAAGCCACCGCATATAAAATTTGAAGGGCTTTTGAAACTTTAAGAAAATAGTCTCTGCCGGTTTCAACTTTCCCAAAACTCTTTCCTGCTTCCGAAACAACGCCGTGTAGTCATTGATAGAGGCGTAGCTATTCTCCATTTTCTTCAAAAACTCTAAAAAATCGCTTCCGCTCGCTAACATAGGTGATAGTAACAATTGGCCAAGCGTCAGCAAATAGAACAACCTTGAATTTCTAGTTGCCATCAGCCATTTGCTGATCTTCGTTCATCCACAAGGCGCAAAAGTTTACGGCCTTTCCGGAGGGTGCCCTTGGGATGAAAAACAAGCCTCACGTCCGCAAGCCTCTGTTTATAAGCCTGCCAGGCTAGCGGGTGCTCAGTCTCAACGGCCTTTAAAATGATTCTTTCTATCTCTTCCTTGCCGCTCGCGCCGTTTTCCGACTCCAGACGAAATTCGAAAGTCTGTTTGCCTCCTTGCTCCTGCAGTGCCACCTGCCATTCGTCCGTGATCCCTGGTATAGAGCCCAGGATCTTTTCAAAAAAATCGGGATGGACATTCCCCCAAACCGAAGCGACGATTTCATCCAGCCTGCCCCGCAGCGGAGAAAGGCGCCTAAAGGGCAATCCGCAAGGGCAGGGATCTGGCATCAGACGCGCTACGTCTTTAGTGCGATATCGAATGAGGGGCATAATGCTTCTACTCACCGTGGTCATTACGACCTCTCCATAGCCTTCCTCGTCGGCGTCCAATATCTCGACAAAAAAATCGAATTCGTTGAGATGGTAACCGTCTCGGCGGAGACACTCGAACCCTAGAAGCGAAGCGGCCTCCGTAGAGCCATAAGTCATACACAGAGGAGCATCCCAAAACTTCTCGATCTTATTACGAGTCCCATTCAGGATGCCGCCTCCCCCACCCCCCACAAGAAGCTTCAAGGGGAAAGGTCTCCCTTCTGCTTCTGCCACCTCTGTGAAACGGGAAAGCCAGGGAGTGCCGCTCATGACCACATTAAACCGGTAGGAATTCATCCGCCCGTAGATTTCCTGAGGATCGGCTCGGCCGACACACATAGTAAAGCATTTCCAATGAGGGAGGGAGCGCTGGGCAAGCTGGCCATCGAGACAAAAGCCATAATCAAAGGTAGAAATCACTCGATCTTCATTGGTGATCCCGTAAACGGCCTGGAGAAGAATCCCCTGGCGCGCGTTATAGTTGAGTTCGCGTTGGCTGAGGAAAACCCGGCTAGCGTGTCCTGTCGTCCCCGAGCTTTCGATCGCCACATCCGGCTTGCCACAGAGAAACGCCTCCGGTGTCTCCCGGAGTTCATCTGGATAAACGAAGAAACTTCCCAGGTCTTCGGGGCTTCTCGCGTTTTCAAGTTGGACACCCAACTGCCCCAGCCGATCGTGGTAATAAGCCGACCGTTGGGCCGCCCACCGAAGGGTTCGTCTAAATGCATCCCGTCGGAACCGTTCAATGGCAAATCGCGGAAGGACGCGAAGATATGCGGCAAAAATTCGGGGGGACACACTTCCGGCCCGAAGCAAGAGGGCTGAGATGGTACTAGGGTTCATGATTGGAGTAAAGTACCCGCGAGCCGTACTGCCCGAGGAAGTGAATGTTGTCCTCCCATAATCTATCAACAATACTTTTGTTTTTCGGTAAGGGAGTAACCAGAAAGACTCGTCGCTCACCTTCCCAAAGGCGGGAGAACTCATTATCATCGAGGAAAAGACCTTGCCCTTCAGGGTGACGAGAGCCGAAATCGAGGTCGCCCCGCTTTCCATTTAGGACACGGATCTGTCGGCCCGTGTAGAATGGAAGGCTGCCGCTGTATTCGAGGGAACCCTCATGAACGATCAGCTCCTCCGGCCGCGCCTGGGCATTCAGGGCCAGGGCCGCAGATTTGGCAGAGTGATGAGGCTCAATAATGAGGATGAGCTTGAACACCAACGCTGCGATTGCAGCGGCAACTCCCAACACGGCAATGAAACTCAATCGAGGTCGCCCTAGGACAAAAAGAAGAAGCGAGAGGGGCAAACCGACAACGAGCGCCATCCCCAACCCCCTCACGAGCGGTACAAAAGGGGTCATTGAAATAAAAGGGAAAGGCGCCCCCTGCTCCTTCAAGATGCGATAGTAAACATTCACTTCTGCCAACCACGTAAAAACGGCCCCGGGAGTCAAGCTCCAACTCATCATGATCAAGGCGACCCCAACCACGAAACAGCCCGCTGCGGCGGCCGCGAGACTCCACCTCAGGCTGGATAGCACGGCGGCATTAAAAGCGTCCGACCATAGGGCGCCGACCATCAAACTCAGAGCCGGAATCGCCGGAAGGGAGTAGTGTTCGAGCTTAGAAGACGAAAGAGAAAAAAAGACGATTATCGTAAGAGCCCAAATCCCAACAAGAAGGCGAAGCCGTTGCTTCAAAGAATCGATGCGGCGAAGATTTGGAAATCCTTGCCTCCACGCAGATAAGAGAAACATGCTCCACGGAAAGAACCAAAGATAAGTCACGAAAAGAAACGTGAGAGTGCCCACAGGGACGTCATCCTCGACAAAGGATCGGCTACCAAGAAAACGAAACCATTGGTTGTCTAAGACATAGAATTGAAAAAAACCGGGATTTTTCCACGCCGCAAGCAGATGCCACGGAAGAGCCACAGCTAAGAATAACAGCGGCCCTATAATTGAGTACCGGCGAGTGAATAGCGAGCAGCCTGTAGACTTGGTATCTGTTTCACCGCCATTTGGCGACGGCCACATCCGGTTTAAAATCGTAAATAGCCCAATGATGAGCAAGGGAAACCCAATGCCAATTAGCCCCTTCGAAAGAAATCCCAGGGCTAAGCCGGCATAAAATAGAAGCTGCCCTTCCCATGGATACCTGGACGGCGTTCGATGGATGGTCGTTTTGACAAACCCATAAATGGCTAAGGTCAGTGAAAAAATCAGAAGACTATCGGTTGCGGCCACGCGTGTATACCTAAATATGCCTATGCTGGTAAGAAAAATGACAGCTGATAAAACCCCCGATCGGCCGCTGTAGAGACGACATCCTAAGCGCCAGATTAAAATCGCGGTTCCGAGACCGGGGAGCGCGCTCCACAGCCTGACCGCCAACTCCGAGGGGCCCAAAAAGGTCATGGTAAGGGCGGTGAGCCAGAAATAGAGAGGCGGTTTCTCAAGATAGCGCACGCCGTTAAAATGGGGGGTAATCCAATCCCCTCCCTGCGCCATCTCGCGGGCAATCGCGCCATACATTCCTTCGTCTGGATCCAGAAGACTGATCGAACCCAACCCGAAGAAGAGAAAAGGGAGACCCGCCGCGAGAATGAGAATCAGATCTTGTCTTTGCTCCTTATTCACAGTTGGACCACGAGTTCCGGGCAGAGAGGGACCGCCGGGATTATTTCCCGAATTCTCGGGTGAACTCCAGCCGCAGGACGTTTTCGGTCACCGAGCTTCTTGCAATAAAACCCCGGTCCCGGACGCGAGTAAAGTCGTAACCCAAAAAGATGGAGGAATCGCTTGAAACACGATAAGAAACGTCAACCCCGAAAGAATCGCGTTTCTCACGAGGAGCGCTCAAAAGATCTCTCAAAGGCGATCCAACCTCTGCCCGACTCACTTGCAAGCCTACCAGCAAATCCGGACGCAGCCATCGACTGACGCGACTGTAGATCTCGGTTCCGTCAGTTCCAACGAAGTGAGAGAGAGGTGACCCTCGGTAAGTAAAACCGGACGTGTATCTAGAATGGGTAAACTGGATATCGGAAGTCTTGGCGTACTCGATACGGAGATCGAGCTTCGGGTCCCCAAGAATCCCTGCCAGATAGGTACCGACAATACCTCCAGGTTTGTCGGGCACAAAAAGCCCAAAAAGGGTGTCATCCCAGCCAAAGTCAAAGTAGAAAGCCGCATCGCGCGCGATGAGGATATATTTCTCAACGTCTGGAATCCGGATCGTTCCGTCGAATGACATGACATTATTGACGTTTGTCGTTTTACCCCCAATGTCACTCCCTTGCGTGACCAGAAGCCCCAGAAACTGCCCCGGATTCAGTGTGCCACGCCCCTTTCCCCCAAACTGAAACATACGATTAAAACCTAACTCGACAAATCGTGATGGGGCAAAACCAAAGCGCCAACCACTCACCTTTGCCCGTGATAAATCCCGATCCTCTTCCAGTTGAGCAATAAAGAGACTAGCCTTCACTGGACCTAAATAGCTTAACAACCATGGCAACCGAAACGGCTCCGCCGAGCTCAGCCGCACCTGATCCAGCGGCGAGGCGTTGTTGGAAAAACTCATCGACCCCCGAAACCCCGGCCCCCACCACAGACTATCGCGGCCCACCTCCAGCTCCGTATTGGCAAAGGCAAGCTTTCCGTAGCCGCTCAGGAGCCTTCCATGCGATGTGTCTTTGTCGAGCGAAAAGCCCGGCTGATAGTAAAAGGATAGGAAATCCCCTACCTGAATTCTGCCATCTAAGGTTAAGCTGCCGGTAGCTCCTTTTTTGAAACGCTGGCCAAAATTGTTGACAACCGTTTGTGGCCTGCTGGCGGAGCCTATTTCAAACTCGGCGTGCTCCACAGGCTTAAAGGCGAAGAATCCCGCAGAGCCGTTTCGGTTGAGCGAAGTTTTGACCCCCATTTCTGCCAGCTCCGGGCCAAACTCTTCCACAAGTCGATAGAGAAGCTCTTCCAAATACCCTCTATGGTTGTAATCCCCATATTTGTCCCATTCCAGCCGCCGTACCGCCTGAGCCACGATCCTAGCAGCCTCGACTCGATTGAGAGGTTTGGAATTAAGCAGCACCTCCTCTGCGAGTCCGGCCAGCACGATCTTTTCCAAAGCATCGTAGATCCAGGAACGGTATATGGAAAATCCACCCCAATTTTTTAACGGAACATTGGTCCGATCAAAGGCCGCCAGCGGGGTGAGCAGCGAAAAATGAAAAACAAAGAGTGAAAAACAAACAGCAGCCAGCCGTTTGTTATAGTCTACTTGTCGATTAGCCATTCCCATTCTTCGTCGTTATCTAAATAGCCCTTTGAGAAAAATCCGCCCTAGGCTCGCATGGCGCAAAGCAAAAAAGATAACATCCTTATGCCAGTCAAAACGAGCTTTCTTAGTAATCGCCGACAAAATTCCGTCAGATTGGACAACCCGAAAGAGATCGTCTATCTCCTTGTCCGTAAGACGCTCGGCTAGACGGCGAAAAAAAGAACCGGTTCTCATTTCTCGTCCCAGTTTCCCCCGCCATATTTTCTCATAGGTCCGCATGCTCCCGGCAGTAAAGTCGCCGGTTTTAAAAGCCCTCTCCGCCGTTTGCGCGGCTGCCTCGGCGCACAGAAGGCCGTAGAAGATACCCCCCCCAGTGGTAGGCTTGGTTTGACCTGCCGCATCACCCACGGCCAGTACCCGCTCTGCATATGTCCTCTTGAGCGGCGAAACCGGAATGACCCACGACCTCACGGGAACCTCAGGAGAAAAAACATGGTCCGCGCGATACAGTTTTAGGAGGAGGCTTTTTAAGAAAGGCACTGCGTTTACTTTTGCGCTCACGCCAACCCTTGCAAACTGTTCACTACCTCTGCGGAACGGTATGATCCACGCAAAAGAACCGGGTGCGACTCCGGAACCGAGAAAGACCTTTGTTCCCGTAATACCTTGAGCCGGCAGCTCCGTCTGCGCGGTTTTCAGGAAATCGCCAGGGTGGCCCATATGAAGCTTTTTCTGGAGTCCGTACCGGGGTCCACCGGCTAACATAACCATTTTCCCCCTCAGCGTTTTTCTCTCAATACCCGAGGGCGATCGACCATCGAGCGCTCGAGTGTAAGTTACTTCAACACAGTCCCGTTGGACCTGTAAATCGACGACATGAACTCCCAGGTGGACAACAGCGCCCGACGCCGTTGTCCTATCGGCGATAGACCGGTCAAAGGCCGCTCGATCTATAACATACGCTAACGGAGAAGGTGGAGAGAAATAAACTTCCAGTTCGGAGGGCGAGACAAGGGTAAGAGCGCTGATCTCTGCTAGCTTAAGAGACTCCGGAAGTCCTAACGTCTCGAATGATTCAACTCCGATAACACCAGAGCAATCAACGGGTTCACCTATAACCGGGTGCTCTTCGAGGAGTTGGACATCGAGGCCCCTCGCGCCGAGGAGAGATGCAGCGTAACAGCCAGCCGGCCCACCCCCCACCACCAAAACGTCATGCATCGTTAGCAAAAGATGGGTACTTGCTTAAGGAGAAGACTGTTTCCCTCTAGCTATTTTGCATTACTCAGATGAACAGCACTCAATGTACGACTTTTGATCTCTGACCAGTTGCGGGCTGTATAGTCAAGAACCAGCGCAAGAAGTACCCCTACAAAAATACCTACAACTCCATATATGGCTGCCATCTGTCCGATCTTGAGCGGCTTGGGACCTCCCGCGGGAAGAGCGGGATCTAGAACCTGAACTACAGGTAAATCTTGCGCCTCGGTAATTTTAGCCTGCTCTAATTGCTGGGTGAGAAGGGTATAGACTCCCTCCTGGACCTTCTGATCACGCGTCAACCGCAACAACTCCATCGCAACTTTAGGAACCTGAGTGCCGGGAAGTCTCATCGAATTAGCCATGTCGCCCAACAAAACAGCTCGGTTGGTCTCTTGAAACCGTCTTAGGTTCTCTTCCTCCGCTTTGAGATCTCTTGCCGTTCTTGTTAATTGCTCCTCGATAAAACGCCGCTGGCGACTTGCCACACCAGCCCCGAAACGGCTCATATGACGGTTCAGATTCTCCGCGTAGGTGTTGGCTATTTCCGCAGCTTTTCCGGGATCCTTATCCTCCACTGTAATCGCGATCGGCCCATCTCTTGGTTGTAAGATTTTTGTTGCCGCCCTTAGAGCACCAACCGCAGCTTGAAAGCTCGAGGCACCATAGTATTCCTGTAATTTCAGTTGCCGCACCATATATTCAGCCATCGTGCGGCTTCTCAAGACGAGCATGATATTACCTCCTCGTCCTGAAGAAGCCCCTCCACGACTCGCTGCAACCTGTTCAGTTAACAATGAAAGAAGGCTGCCCCCCCCCTCTCCACTATCTTTGATAATAGTGGCGGTCGCCTCGTAAACACGAGGAGCCCGAAGCCCAGAAATCAAGGCATATGAAACTGATACCAGAAATAACAGCCCGACCAGGAGCTTGTATTCCCACAGTACAGGCAGGTAGTCGAGCCATTGAATACCTAGGCCTTCATCCGTACGATGCGGGTTTTCTTCCATAGTCCCCATAAAATTTCTGAGGTCTTATTTAAAAATCGTCGCTAGGCCGGCAAAGCCTAAAGCGACCGAACCGACCTGGCCGGCAATCGAAGCCAGATCTTTCATAACAGACATCCATTGAACAGGCATCTCCGTGGATGGCGGAGCCATGATCACGTCTCCTGGCTCGATATTTCTTAACCTCAGAAAGCCGGTGATAGCCGAACCATCAGCCTTAAGCACATAAATCCCTCTCGTGTCCGCCTCAGGTTTGAGGCCGCCGGCCCGGTTCAGATAATACTGGACATCCATATCTTCCTGGTGCAGAACGCCGGTTGGGTTACGCACACTACCCATGACCAGGACCTCTGCTGGTTTCTGCGGAACCTTCAGGGTATCACCGTCTTGCATGACGAGATCGCTGGGAGATCCCTCAAGCTTCTCCGGCTCATCCAGGTGCAAAACGACCCGGCCTAAGGTAACCTTCGAAGCCAATACCTCCAAAAGATCCAGTCTTTGCGTCAGGACAGATTGTCGGGCTACAGCGTCATCTTTATTGACACCTATAGAGGTCATGGTCAATTGGCCCGCCTCAACTATAAGCCGCTGCTGTTGATCCGCCACAAATTCGTCCACGTTCTTCTTCTCGGCATCCCGGACCGAAGCCCGAGTAAGAACTGCCCCTTTAAGAAAAGCCTTGTCGGTAAATCCTCCGGCACGCCTGAGCACTGAGCTAAGCCGTTCGCCCTGCCCAATAGTGTAGATTCCGGAGCGCTTAATCTCACCTCCCAGAGTAATTTTCCACGGACTTCTATACTCGCTTCTCACCGTGACCTGATCGCGGGATCGCAAGCTCACATCTTGAGACTGATCTCCAGCCCACACCTGCTTAAGATTCACCTCGACGATTTTGGTTGTCAGATCGTCCTGCAATCGGGCTACTTCTACTCGATCCACGTAGGCCTCTGGAAGAGCGATGCTTCTAGTGACGAGATCACTGACCCGCATTCCCGCCTTAAGCTCATACTCGCCAGCCTGTTTCACGGCGCCGGCCAGTTTAACCGTGTTATAGATGCGTGGATCGGTGGGATAAACTTTAACCAGATCTCCGTTTTGAACCTCGATGTCCTTCACCGAGTCCCCGTTGCCCCCCTGGTCAGTGAGATCAAGATCAATGACCTCGCGCTCTGCATTGGGTTTAATTCGCATGACCTGCACTCTCTTGAGATAGCTGCGAGGCGTAGTTCCTCCAGCCATCTCTATGAGGTCGCTAACACGGACCGTTCCCCTCAGCTCATATACACTGGGCCGCTTAACCTCCCCCGTTATAGCAGCGATGGAGCCGATGGGCGGCAGAAAGATCGTGTCGCCGGATTCGAGACGGAAGTCCTGAGTCTTGTCCCCCCGCAGCAGGAAATCATAGAGATCCACTGTCCCCACCGTGTGATGATTGCGCTTGAGTTGAATATTACGCAAAGAGCCCAACTTGATCGGTCCTCCAGAAGCGAACAACGCATTAGTTACAGTGGACAGGGAACTGAGCGTGAAGGAGCCGGGCTGGCAGACTTCTCCCACGACGTAAACCCTGATTGTTCTTAGTCGTCCCATCGTGACATTTGTCTGAAAACCCCGATACGTACGGGAAAGCTGGTCCCGGATGAGTCGGTCGGCCTGAGAAAAGGTCAAACCCCAAACCCGCACGGGTCCAGCACCGGGGAGAAGTATCTGACCGTTTCGGTCCACAATCTCAATAACCGTTCTGTCCATGGCCCCCCAAACATTGATCGCCAAATTATCCCCCGGCCCCAAAATATAGTCTGGCCCCACCGGGATGTCTTCCACCGGGGCAAAGGTAGAAATCGGGTTGGCAAAGAGAGAGTATCCAAACTGCCGGAGTTCCTGAACAGGTTGCCCCGGAAAGACAGGCTGATTGAAAGCGGCCTCAATAGAAGAAAAAGGCTCCACCATAGCCCAAGGCGGCGCGTCAATATTATTAGCCGCGCCTGACGCAGGCTCCTGCCCTTTCGTTTGATCTTGCGCGGCCTCACGCTGTTTTCTCGCTAAAGCGATGGCCGTACTCATTGCGGATGACCCCACAGATTGCCCACCCGTGATCGGTTGCAAGCCCTGCCTAGCAGCTTCATCAGCTCCAGGCCAAGGACCTTGAACTGGAATGCCGGGAGAAGGCGGTTGACCACCCGATGGAGCGGGCGGTCTGGTCACTAGCGCAGGACTGGTAGCCCCACAAGTTTTCTGAGCACTCTGCTGAAATTGCTGGTTTGGATAGAAAGAAGAGCCGGGTTGTGGCGTTTGAGGGAACATTCCTGTGCCTTGGAAATAACGGGGACCAGGTAGCGGGTTTGGATTGTATATCGGCGCTCCTAAATACGGTGTCGGTGTTTGGCCTGCTGTAGGGTTTGGGTAACCATACGGGTATGGGTACGGATACCGACCATCTGGTGATTGTGGCAGACCTGATGGCGGAAACCCGCCCTGTTGAGCCCAAAGTGGGTACCTTACCCACGTTACTACTAAGGTAAGAACAAAAACAAAAAGAACAAAGAGTCTGGCCTTCATTTTACCCTCCTGCCCGATAGGGCGGTTCAAAAAATTTATAATCTATGAATCCGTGTTGAAAAGCAAGCCTTTTTAGCGGCTTAAACCAGCGAGCATCGAGATTTTGCTTCAAAACTTATGACCCCTATATTCCCATTTTCCCCTGAGGCTAATCCACACGGATAGACCGATGAGCTTAAGATCCAGCAAGAAACTTTGTTTCTTTATATAGAAAAGGTCGTAACGGAACTTCTGTGGACGCGGTATATCCCTGGGGGCATAGACTTGGGCCAAACCGGTAAGGCCAGGGCGGATTTGGAGCCTTTCCATATAATCCGGAATTTTTTCCACGGGGACCGGCTCACCAGATCCGCCAACTTCAATCTCCCCAGGAAGAAGAGCCCGTGGCCCGACGAAGCTCATATCTCCACAAAAGATATTCCACAGCTGGGGAAGCTCGTCCATCGCGGTCGCACGCAGTAAGCGGCCAACCCGAGTTATCCGGGGATCATCCGCGCCCGCCTGAAGGGGACCGAACTGCTCGTCTGACTCCACAATCATGGAGCGAAACTTCCAGCTCCTAAATCTCATTCCCCCTTGCCCTACCCGCTCCTGAGAGTAAAATATAGGCCCGCTGTCTTCCATTTTAATCGCTAAGGCGGCAATAAACCAAAACGGGAGTGATATCATCAAGCCAAACCCTGAAAGAAATACATCAAAGGCCCGCTTGAGACACCCGGCATTCTTCAGATCAGGATCGGAAACTCTTGTGTTCACAGAAGAGTCTATAATAAGCGCTGACTCCTAATGGGCGGTCAAACGCCAGTGCTGCCTTCCGGGCATTTTCCCCTAATAGCTTCGTCCTGGACGGGTCCCGGTACAGAGCTAGGATTTTATCTGCAAGGTCTTGCGGATTATCAGATTCAGCCAACAGCCCGCAATCATATGTGCGGGTTATAGCTGTAACCTCGCAGGCTTCTTCGACGCATGCCACATAGGGCCGACCTGCAGCCAGGATGCCATATAGCTTGCTAGGCACAATGTAACCAGCTAACCCGCGCTTGAGAGAGATAACGAAAACATCGGCACTAGCGAACGAGTCTCTAAGGCCCTCCTTGGGCTGATAAGGAAGGAACCGGACATTCCGGAGCCCTTGTTCCTCAACCTGTTTCTCAAGGACAGCTTTTGTGACCCCATCCCCGACAAAGACAATCTGAATCCGGGGAAATCCTGTGAGACATGCGGCAGCTCCGACAATGGCCTCCAAACCCTGGGAAAGGCCGAGATTGCCGGAGTGCATGACAACGAACTTATCCGCCAATTCATTGGCGAGAGAGAATGGATTGCGTTTTTCACCCGGACTGATGGCCGAGCAATCTGCCCAGTTGTGGATGACTTTAATCTTTCCCCTGTCGGCCCCCTTTTCCTGTACGAGCCGCTCTTGCATGGTTTCGCCAATGGCCACAATTCGATCAGCCTTTCGAACAAGGAAGCGGCTGATCCTATCCAACAGCCCATTCATGGTACGGCTTTGAAAACCTTGGAGAAGCCTAGCGACCTCGGGAAAGACATCCTGACAGACAAGGACGAACGGCGCCCTATTCCATCTGGCGGTGAGAAAAGCGGCAAGGCCGATAATGGGCGGATCCGTGAGCGATACGACCACGTCGAGGCGCCGAACATACAGAGCGGCAAGGCAACTCGACAGAAAATAAGTCACATAGTTAGTAATCCTTCCCACGAATCTCCGAGGACGAAAGGTCGTTCCCCAGGCGCGTAGGATTTCGACCCCGTGATAGTATTCACGTTGCAACGGTGGCCATCTACAAGATCGGCCTTGTGCTGGGCCGACAAGTGCCGGCCCAGCCACGACGGAGATCTGGCAACCGTAATTTCTAGCAAGATCTTCGGTCAGTTCGGTCAAAAGCTGACCCGTGGCACCTACATCAGGGTAGTACGAGCGATTAAAAAAAATAATCCTCAGAAGTGACACCGGTTGGCGCGGAACCATTTCACAGTACGCCGCAATCCTTCCTTAAAATCTGTCTTGGCTCGAAAACCAAACTTATTCCAAGCCTGGCTCGTATCAAGACAGCGGCGCGGCTGGCCATTAGGCTTAGCGGTATCCCAGACAATGCGGCCCTGAAACCCGACAAGGGAGGCGATGGTTTCAGCCAATTCTCGAATGGATATTTCAAACCCGCTTCCGATATTGACAGGTTGAGCCTCGTCGTACCGCTCCGCAGCTAGGGTAATAGCCACCGCACAATCCTCTACATAAAGGAATTCACGTGTCGGCGTCCCATCGCCCCAACACACGATCTCCGGCTGCCCACGTTCGACGGCCTCCAGGTATTTCCTAATCAGAGCTGGGATCACGTGAGAAGTTTCGGGGTCAAAGTGATCCCCTGGCCCGTACAGGTTAACCGGCATAAGGTGGATCGCGTTAAACCCGTACTGCTGGCGGTAGGACTGGGCTTGCACAAGAAGCATCTTCTTCGCTAGCCCGTAGGGGGCATTAGTCTCTTCCGGGTATCCATTCCAGAGTTCCTCTTCGCGGAAAGGAACGGGAGTAAACTTAGGATACGAACAGATCGTGCCAATACCGATGAACTTTTCCACTCCCATCCGCAATCCGTGTTCCATCAGCAAGGTCCCCATCATCAGGTTGTCATAGAAAAAACGGCCTGGGTTTGCCTGGTTTGCCCCAATCCCCCCAACGACCGCTGCCAAGTGGATCACCATCTGTGGCTTGGTATCCCGGTAAAGCCGCTCTACCGACTCTTCTCGTGTAAGATCATATTCACTGCGACGCGGAATCGTAATGGCCCGGCAACCTTTCATCTGGAGGGCGCGCACTAGATGCTGCCCCAGGAACCCCGCACCGCCCGTCACCATGATGTGCTTGCTTTGCAACTCCATTACGGCCTCCGGAGCCAACTGAAACACCCGTTACCAAAATCGTGTTGCCCCTCGCTTTTGAGTGGGACTCCCGCCGCCGTGAGGTCGGCATCCATCATGATCCCAACTAGCTGCTGGAAAGGCACCCGCACTTTCCAACCTAGCCGTTCCTTGGCCTGCGACGGGTCGGCCTGCAGGAGCGGAACCTCGGTAGGACGGAAGTATCTAGAATCAATCGTCACATAATTTTTCCAATCCAGCTTCACATAGCTGAACGCTTCCGCAACGAATTCTCTTACCGAATGGGTTTCGCCGGTACCGAAGACCATATCTGCCGGACTCTCCTGCTGAAGCATCAACCACATAGCCTCCACGTATTCTGGGGCATACCCCCAGTCACGCTGGGCTTCGAGATTGCCAAGATAGAGCTTGTCCTGCTTGCCCGCTATGATCGCTGCCACGGCGCGCGTGATCTTTCGAGTCACAAATGTTTCGCCCCGGCGCGGCGACTCGTGGTTGAACATTATACCGTTACAGGCAAAGAGGCCGTGCCCTTCCCGATAGTTACGAACCATCCAGTATGCATATAATTTCGCTGCCGCGTATGGGCTCCGGGGTCGCATCGGCGTCTGCTCGTTCTGGGGCGCTGGAGAGTCTCCAAACATTTCACTGCTCGAGGCCTGATAGAGCCGACACTGAACCCCACTTTTCTTAATGGCCTCTAACAACCGAACTGTTCCAAGTCCCGTGATATCTCCGGTATAGTCAGGCATGTCAAAGCTTACCCGCACATGGCTTTGAGCTCCCAAGTGGTAGACTTCATCCGGACGAATTTCATAAAAGAGGTTGGTGAGCTGGCTCGCGTCCGAGAGATCTCCGTAGTGAAGAAAAAGCTGATTGTCGGGGGCGTGAGGGTCCTGGTAGAGATGGTCAATCCGCTGCGTGTGAAAAGTGCTAGCGCGCCGAATAAGCCCGTGCACATGATATCCTTTTGCTAGAAGAAATTCGGCCAAATACGATCCGTCCTGCCCGCTGATACCGGTGATAAAGGCTATCTTTGCCATTTGGCGCTTACCTGCCTTAGAGCAATGGCTTTTCCACGACGTAACTCCCCAAGGCTAACACATCCATCTTCGTCCTAAGAAAACAATCCAGGGCTTCCTCTGGAGTGCAAACAATGGGCTCATTTTCATTGAATGAGGTGTTCAGGAGCACTGGGACGCCAGTGAGCTTCTCAAACTCGTGGATAAGGCGCCAATAGACGGGGTTTTGGCTGCGGGAAACCGTCTGCAAACGACCGCTCCCGTCGATGTGCGTCGGCGCTGGTATAAGGCTTCTCTTCTCAGCTCGCACCTTGTACGACATCAACATAAACGGCGAAACATGAGTCTCCTCAAAGTACTCTCCCACCTTCTCTTCCAAGATGGAGGGGGCGAAGGGACGAAAGGGCTCGCGACGTTTAATCCGGCTATTCAAAATATCCTTCATCTCTGGCCGGCGAGGATCAACCAAGATACTTCTATTACCAAGGGATCGTGGTCCCCACTCCATCCGTCCTTGAAACCAACCAACGACTTTTCCTTCGGCAATGAGCGCCGCTGTCTGCTGGCACAGCACCTCCTCGTTCTCGACCCTTCGCACCGTGCACCCGCTCTTTTCTAGTCCCTCACTGCTGGCTCCTAAAGTCTGACGCACCGCGCCTTCACCAAACTCTGGACCCCAGTAGGCGTGCTCCATCACAAAACTCCGAGGCTGCCCAAGCACCTGGTTCCAGACGTAAAAAGCCGCACCGATTGCGAGTCCTGCGTCGCCGGCAGCCACCTGAATGTATACAGATTTGAAAGGAGTTCGAGCCAAAATCTGCCCATTGGCGACGCAATTAAATGCCACTCCCCCTGCTAAACAGAGGTTATCCGTGCTGTGAATCGTGTGGAGTTGATTGATCTGGTTCAATTGGATTTCCTCTAGTCGTTTCTGCAGGGAGGATGCGAGATCGGCATGCCGTTTATCTACAGGCTCCTCTACCCTGCGCGCTGGCCCAAGCCGCTGCACGAGATAGTCGGAATACAAACGCCCGATATTTGGCTCGCCATAACGCCACGTCATATCCGTACCGTTCGTGTGATGCTGAAAATAATCCAGTCCTAAGGAAAAACCAAAGCTCTGGCTGGATTGCACCAATCGGACAAATTCGTCGGCATAGGCCGGTTCTCCGTAAGCAGCCAAGCCCATGACCTTATACTCGTCTCCGTACTTCAAAAATCCCAGATACTGCGTAAGCGCCGTGTAGAAAATCCCGAGAGAATGAGGAAATACAATGGCCCCATCGACCTGGATCTGATTTCCCCGGCCAATCCCCCACATCGTGCTCGCAAAGTCTCCTAAGCCGTCAACGGAAAGGACCGCAGCTTCATCAAACGGAGAGACAAAGAAAGAACTGGCGAGGTGAGCCTTGTGATGCTCTACGCGGCGAAAAGCTGCCTTGAAACTTTTGGCGTCGATATCGAACGTAGAGGCCAGCTCTTCCTTTAGGCTTGCGAACTTCTTTATCGCTGCGAAACGATCCAAAGCCAATCTCGGCATCCGAGCCGCATACAGGGCCTTATGAAACCAACGAGCCCGTGGATCCTTGGCAATGGCTATATAGTCGATTTCCGTTGGCTTGATCCCTGCCGTCTGAAGACAGTAGCGAACCGCCTGGGTAGGAAACCCGGCAGAGTGTTTGATTCGATTGAACCGTTCTTCCTCCGCCGCCGCTACGAGGTTGCCATCAATCAAAAGGGCCGCGCTAGCGTCCCCGTGATAGGCATTGATGCCGAGAATGATCACCTTAGAATCCGAAAACCATTTCGTGATGTTACTAAATATCGTTAGCCCCAATGACTTTAAACTCTGGCAGCGGCACAATAAACGTTCCGCCAGATCGAAGATAGTCTTTCTCCCTTTCTAAAAATTCGGGCAAAAAATGCCAGGGTAATACTAGAAAATATTCCGGCCTCTCTTGCCTGGCTTGCTCCTCAGAAATGATCGGTATATTTGTGCCTATCGTCTTCCTACCCCATTTCATGGGATTGCGCTCGGCCGCCGCTTTGATCAAAAAAGAGTCGAGCTTGAAGAATTGCAAAAGAGTATTGCCTTTAGTGGAAGCACCGTAGATATAGATTTTCTTTCCCTTTTCAGTCTCCGCTTTAATAAAACCGTACAGCTCATCTCTGAGGCCGTAGATCCTAGAGACAAATTGATCGTAAACTCCTCGTTCATTCAGGGCGAGATGACTTTCAAGAGTCCTGAGTTTCTCCAACCTAATCTCCCTCCCCTTTCGCTCCTCGCCAACCCTATTGCCCTCATGCCTAATGTAGGTCCGGAAGCTGCCGCCGTTAACATCATTTAACTCTGCATCGAACAACTCGAGGTGGTGTCTTGCAAGCAAATTTTCCAAGGAAAGAAGCGAATAATATTCCAGATGTTCGTGGCAAATATTATCAAAAGCGTTCTGCGCGAGCATGGACGGGAGATGGCTCATCTGGATGATGAAGACTCCTTCCGGCTCAAGCGCGCGCGATACATCGCCAACAAAAGTATTAGGATCATCCAGATCATAAAACATAGCGATGGCTGTAATAATCTTGGCTTGCCTTTTCCCAAACTCCTCGCTAAATCGCCCATAGCTGAAGAGGTCATTGAAAACGTTTGATGTGCCCTCCCGCGCATATGGTATTAAGTTTCTAGCCGGTTCAAATCCAACCAAACTGACTCCCTTAGTCTCATACGCTCTGAGTAGAGTCCCGTCATTGCAACCAATATCAAGCGCGATGTCACCGGCTGAGAGAGAAACTATTGTTTCCGCTGTTTGAGCTATATTCGTTAGCTCACTAACCATCGTCTGGTTGACACCTGAACGATACCAGTAATTCGAGTACATTTTTTTTGGGGATACGGTATGCCTAAGTTGCAAAAGCCCGCATCCATCTTTACTGGCGTCGCATAAAACCAACTCTAGTGGATAAGGTTTTTCATCCTTTTGAGGCGATTGATCATCGACAAAATTTGAAACATATAAATTCCCAAGAGAGAGAATATCGGTCAATTGTTCAAATCCACAGGAACGGCACGCGTTGATGGTACGGCAAATATTATCCTGGCGGCCCATAATGGTTTCTCTTCCTTAAACTTCCCGCTCCTCAACCGTTGGTTTCTGAGTGTTCCAGTCGGTCGAATCTCTTTGCTACTTGCCCTATAGGACGCGTGCCAAGCGGAAACCTTAACCAAGCCGCACGCGAAAGATCCAGGGATTATATCTCATGCGCTTCGGCCAGCAATTTTTTAGAGATCCGCTGTAGCTCTTCAAGCCTGACATCCACAATTAAGCGAAACCAGAAAGCCTGCAGGAAGTGAAAGATTGCGCCCTCCTTTCCGTCCAAAATGCCCAGTCGGAAGAAGTAACGATAGAAAAAATACAACATGGGTCGGATATATAATGGCAGCCTATAGTAGATGCTTTTGAACCAGAGGATACGTTGGTCTGGGGTTCCAAACGGCGTAGCCCGGACTTCCCACTGGAGACCTTCCTGCTGTCGTTTCAATTCCTCGCGCGCAAACGCCTCAGCGTAGCGAAGATGTTTCTGCAAATAGAAAAGAATATCCGCCTCCTTAAGATTCTCTTCGATTACTGGAAATTTTAATTTGCCGACTTTTCCCTGCACATAGACCCGCGTGTCCCGTTCCTCACTATCCAACTTGGCAGCACTCCGACAAAAGAGAGTCAGTAAATATTTAGAACCGTACCCTCCATAGCGAATCTCACGACCACGAAAGACTTGTACTCGGCGAATGTAAAACCCCTTCTCCAATATATGGGTTGTCGAAAAGACTCTTTCCAGCTCTCGTTTTAAGTCGGGCGTTACCATTCTATCAGCTTCTAAGATCAGCACCCATTCATTGCGAATTGGTAGGTTGTCCAGGCCCCACTGGAAGACCCATGGAATATGATCGTGCACATACGCCAGGTTGTATACCTCGTCAGCATATTTACGAGCAATGGTCACCGTCTGGTCGGTGCTCTCGGAGTCAATAACAAATATCTGATCAAGGAAACCGTGGATGCTCTTCAGGCACCTTTCGATATTCACCTCCTCATTGTAGGTGCAGACAATCGCCGTAACAGGAATTTTTTGATTCATTCCGTAATTAGAGCACTGAGGAGGCTATTTCTTCCGCCCGGCGGACCCAGGCGCCCGATCGCCGACTTTTCCTCAGAACATCCTCGTAAACGCAGCTCAGAATTTCGGCCCCCTGCTCCCAGGAAAATTTTCTCTCCACCAGTTGTCGAGCTTCCATTCCCATCCTCTCTCTTAACACGGCGCTGTCGAGTAATTTGGCTATTGCTTGCGTCAATTCTTCACTATTTTGAGAAACCACCAACCCCGCGCCTGCTTTCGATACCTCTTCATGAATGCCCACCTGATCACTGATCACCACAGGAATTCCAACTGACATCGCTTCGACAGCTGCCACGCCGAAATTTTCATGATAAGAGGGGAGAACAAAAATGTCGGCCTCGCGGAAAATCGACCATTTTGTTCTCCCCTCAACAAAGCCGGTCATGATTGTGTGCTCGGTCATGCCATAACCATGAAGCAGCTTCCTCACTTCCCCTTCGTATCTCGCCGGCCCGCTACCTGCTAGGACAAAAACCAAATTATAATGATTAGATACTAGCTTCCCTAAGGCTGGGATAAGGAGATCCAGTCCCTTCTTGGCGTCCAGGCGGGAAAGAAAGAGAACAATCTTTTTCCCATCGAGGTTGGGATACTTCGTTTTGAAGCTTTCTAAGCCACTCTCATCTGGTATCTCATTTAAATCTACGCCCAGTGGAACAATAAAACCTGGCGCTCCTATGCCGTAAGGCTCTGTAGCCGTAGTCTCCCCTTTAGAAGTGAAATGGATAGCAGCTGCCCCCTCTAAATTCCGCTTCTCAACGACAATTAGATAAAGGGTTTTTTTTAGATAGTGTCTTCTTTGGTAGATGCTCTTTAGATATCTTCCCTTGAAATACTTTCTTCTGAGATATCTCTGCTTCAAGTCCATACCTATGGGAATCCAGCCACTTTCATAAGCCTTTTTTAGAGGAACTGGGTCCAGTATCCCGCAAGGCCTGACGATGTAGGGCACCCCAAATTTTCGACAGAAAAAGGCAGCCGGAATGATAGGCCAGTTAAAAATGGAATGAATGTGGACGAGATCGAACCGCCTGACTTCTTCTTTCAGAGCCTTGGCAAGCGGCAGTGAGAAAACGTAAGATCGAGGACGCTGAACCTGAAAATATCGAATTTCGACACCATCCACCACAACTGGGTGATCTAGCGGAACATTGAGATCAACCGGACCATCGTTATTAGTGGTGAAGATTGTCACTTTTTGCCCTTGCCTGGCAAGGGCACGACACATCCCGCGAATGGCTTCGCTGGGCCCACCGTAGCGTGCAGCTACAGCAGGAATGACATGGAGAACTTTCACATCGTAACCTCATTCAATTCACACCATTTGACAAGGACGTATAGCGCCCATGGACGGGACCAGCCGACCACATTTGGCTTATCTCGGAACAAGCGCCACACCCGTAGAACCTCTTTATGGTCGAGCCCCACAGTCCTCATGTCTAGCTCTTTGTTTGAAAGGGTCCGGTCTATTTCCGAAGCCATCGTCCCATGCATCCACCGCTCGAAAGGGAAGGTGAAGCCCATCTTAGGCCGTTTCCAGATCTCGTCTGGTAGCAGGTCCCCAAGCGCATCTAATAAGAGTGGCTTGGGTCGGCTACGGTCCAACTTCCACGTTCCAGGAATTCCAAGGACACAAGAAACAACTGCCAAGTCTATAAATGGCACTCGCACTTCCAATGCATGGGCCATGCTCATGGAGTCTGTGTCACGAAGTAAGGTGTTGGCCATGTAGCCCCTTAGCTCTAATACAGACATCGCGTTTACTGGGTCATCATAAAAGCCGCCTTCAGGAGTCGGCCAGGAAGCTGGGGACAGCGCATGTTGACTGGTATTCATCATAGCGGCGATATCTTCTCGCGAGAAAAGCCGCCGCGAAAGGCCATAGACCATGCCCGCACTGCCGTCTCCCCGAAGGAAATCCCAGGCCTTTCGTTGCTTCTCTGAACCATTGCAGACCCTTGAGCCAACAGCCGCAGTTACTCGGCGCACCCAAGGAGGAACTTTTGCCATGACTTCAGCATGCCTAATTCGCTTAAAGGACGGGTAGCCAGCAAAGAGCTCATCACCTCCAAGTCCCGACAGCGCCACAGTAATCCCCTGCTCCTTGACCGCTTTCGAGATTACGTAGGTATTAATGGCGTCCATGGTTGGTTGATCCATCGCGCCGAACGCAGCCGGCAGCCTTTCCAACAAGTTCTCTTCGGTGAGAAAGATCTCTCGGTGTTCCGTGTTAAATCGCTTAGCGACTAAACGGCCATGAACTGCTTCCGAAAACTCTCTTTCGGCAAAGACCACACTGAAAGTATTCGGAGTCTCCTTGGTCACTTGACTCATGAGGGCAACGAGTGCGCTTGAGTCGATCCCACCCGAGAGGAAAACTCCCAGTGGGACATCACTTATAAGATGCAGGCGAACGGATTCTTCCAGGATCTCTCGAAGCACATTTGCCGCCTCTGAGCGGCTCGATACCTTCAAAGGCGAACGTTCCAAAAAAGATAAGCTGTCCATGTACGGCGTTTCTTCAACACGCAGTATCCCGTCGCACGCTTCCACTAGCATATAATGCCCCGCCGACAAGGACCGCACTCCCTCAACTGCCGTCCACGGCTCCTGCACAGAGCCGAATTGAAGATAGGATAAAAGCCCCTCCGGGCTCAGGCGCCGTGAAACCAGGCCACTGGCTAACAGCGCCCGGACCTCAGAGCCAAAGAAAAAAAGGTCGCCCAGCCTGCAATAATAAAGGGGTTTAATGCCAAAAGGATCCCTGGCCAGTACGAGCCTCTGCAAGCCTTCATCCCACAGGCTCAGGGCAAACATCCCGCGAAGACGCGAGAGGGCTTTTAAGCCCCACTTCCCATAGGCTGCCAGGACTACTTCGGTATCAGTTCGTGAGCGAAACTCATAGCCAAGTGACTCGAGCTCTCTCCGCAGGTCCCGTAGGTTATATATCTCCCCATTATAACTGAGCCAATTCCCGGTGGCTGGGTCTTCCATTGGCTGGTGACCCAAAGGCGATAGATCCAAGATAGCGAGACGACGATGCCCCAAGCCGACTATGCCGTGCGTGGTTCTGACGATTCTCTCGCCTGCGTCATCTGGTCCCCGATGGGCCACGGCTAGCGACATCGGATGAAGCGCCTCGAGCGTCATCTCAGGATTTAGGCTGACAATTCCTACAATTCCACACATTATTTGTTTACCGCCCTGGCAGATTCCAGGTCAGTCTCAACCATCAATCTCACCAGCTCTTCAAAGGATACGTCTGCCTGCCAACCCAGCTCTCGCTTTGCCTTTGAAGCATCTCCCACTAACAGGTCTACTTCAGCCGGTCTGAAAAAGGTTTGGTCCACGATGACACAGTCCCTGTAATCCAAGCCAGCATGAGCAAATGCCAGCTTGCAACACTCCCGCACACTGTGTCCTATACCCGTTGCCATAACATAATCTTTTGGCGATTCTCCCTGCAGCATCAACCACATGGCCCTCACGTAGTCCTTCGCGAACCCCCAGTCCCGGATCGCATCTAAATTGCCGAGTCGCAGTTCCTTGCTGAGTCCCAACTTAATGCGGGCCACACCTGAGGATATCTTCCGGGTCACGAATTCATACCCCCTCCTAGGTGACTCGTGATTGTACGCGATACCGCTCACAGCATAGATCCCATACGCTTCTCTGTAATTTCGCGTCAGCTCAAAACCCGCGACCTTAGAAATTCCATACGCCGACCTAGGATGGAAAGGCGTTAGCTCGTTTTGAGGGGTTTCCCGTGCTTTGCCGAACATTTCGCTTGAGCCGGCAAAATAGAATCGGCAGTCTGGTTGGGCATCTTTAATCGAAGCCAACATATAGTGCGTTCCGTTAATGTTGGTATTCAAGGTCGAGAATTCGTCTTCAAAGGAATAGCTGACAAAACTCTGAGCCGCGAGATGGTAACACTCGTCCGGCTTCACCTGCTGGACAACACGGTAGATGCTGGCAAAACTCTCAAGTGAAGCGGCGTGTAAAACCAACTGGTCCCGCACATGCCGAAGCCGCCACATCCGATGCCTCTCATCCTCAAGCGCCACCCGGCGAACTATTCCATGCACCTCGTATCCTTTATCCAGTAGTAGTTCCGCTAGATAGGACCCGTCTTGGCCCGTAATGCCAGTGATCAATGCTCTTTTCATCTATCTACTAAATCGATCCAGAATGCCTCATAGGTCTCTTGATGGCCTCAACCACGATCATGCTCCCCCAATGGCGAAGCAGCGCCGAGGCAAGCCAATCCGGGGTATATCGTTCTAACTTCTCTTTAAGACAACATCTAGGAATTGGAAAAAGTTCGGCTTTGAGTCCAACGACGTCAATACAAATCTGCTCGTAGTCCCGAGCGAGCAGCCTGTTTAAATCTGTCCTGGTAAAGGTCCTGGCAAAATAGCCATCAGAAGCTGACCTATAGATGTCCTCGAGTCGTCGATGTAGAAGCTGCCCTAGAAGGATACCCCGAATAAAGCCACAATGCACGTAATAAACGAGACTCGAATGATGGTACACCATGAAAAGCAGACGGCCGCCTGCGCGGAGCACTCGTGTTATCTCTTGTAGGCATCTCTCTGTAGAGCGGCTATGATGGATAACCCCCCAACTCCAAACCACATCGAAGCTTGCGTCATCGAAGGGAAGCTGTTCTGCATCAGCCTGTTGAATCCGGCCCGGGAGTTTAAATATATCGAAACGTCGTCGCGCCATTTCAACCCCATACTCCGTGATGTCAACAGCAGTCAAATTGGCTCCAGCTTTGGATAATATCGCTGCATGCGTTCCCATCCCACACCCGACCTCGAGAACGTCCTTGCCATTCACCAGCGCTGGACTAAGAAAACGGCCGAAAGGCGTCCCGTCTGCCCCCCGTGCAAAGTAGGCAGCCTTTAAAAACCTGCGGTCATTCTCCTCAAACCACGCTTGAGAAGCTCGTAGCGGCTGAAGAGCTCCATGACAACTATAAGTCATGGGACGATTCTCCCACCAATCCTGACTGGCTTTTTGAGAATCAGACGGAGCCATAAAAACTTGACGCAACGATTTTGTGCTCTCCTTCTAAATCGAGGCAATCCCTTCGCTCATGAGAGGCTTAAGAGCGGTGAGGAACTTCTCCTTAAACTGCTCAAAGGAAAATTCCTTTTGGAGACGCTCAAAGCCAGCCTCCCCCATCTGCCGCCTCCAGGATGGATTTTCTAGTAACCCGGCTATGGCATCCAGCAAGCTATTTTTGTCTGTCTGATCGACCAGAAAACCTGTTACGCCATCTTCGATGACTTCGGATGCGGCATCGTGAGTCGAACCGATACAGGGGAGCCGGTGTTGCATCGCTTCCAAATAAACGAGACCAAACCCTTCACTCCTGCTTGGCATGGCAAAAACCGCAACCTGCTTATAAATCGCCTGAAGGGTGTTTTCACTCACCTGCCCGGTAAAGAGAATGCTGGTGCCGAAGCCGGTCTGCTCCGCTTTGGCCTTAAGGCGCGGCACATCGTCACCTCTACCGACGATAACGAGCTGAGCATCGGGAACACGGGCCTTTAGATCAGGCCAGGCCTCGATGAGAGGATCGTGTCCCTTATATCTCTCGGTGCTAAACATCCGGCCAACAATTAGGATGGAATTGGATTGAATCCGCTTCACCAGAGACCAATCAGGACCAGTAGCGGAGAATACTCTTTCCTCCGAAGTATCCTGAATTCTGTATTGGCTCGGCAGCAGCGTCAAGTGACACACGTCAATGGACCCGACCTCTGGATGAGCTTCGGAGACTCGTTTTGCTGTGTAGTTGGAAATAGCAATTCGCACTCTCGCCTGTCGCAAGATTTCCCTGAGCCCAGGACTCAATGGCGACCAAGCGTCAATGCTATAAAGAAGCACCGCATACGGGCGTCGGAAAGCTTTGGGAACAAGTTTTTGTACACGAGCTAAACTCAAATGGTCAAAGATAACCCAATCAACGTTACGGCTCACCAGTTCCCCTACAACCTTCGTGGCGAACCGAAGCTTGTGCATGGGCCTGGGAGGTTCTAATCCTCTTGGAATTAATGTGATGAGCTTGCATGGTGATGCTGAGGCTTCCTGAAGAACCTGCCAAACCAACCTGGCAACCCTGGCAATGCCGCCGTGCCCAGGCTCCTGAGTGACCGAGCAAAGCATCGCGGAAGGTCTACGATCTAGGGAGGAGGATCCTTGCATTCCCAGGTTGCTTCTCCTGGCCCAATCCGACTCCAGCAGGCAAGACCTTTTTATCACGCAGCCTGAGGCGAATATACTTGTTCACTCCCATAGCCATGATCACAGCCGCACCTGCGCCTGACGTAAGTTCAACCAGAGAACCGCCGACATTTAAAAGAGCCACCCCTGGAAGGAACCAGAGCGCAAAGCCCTGCAAATCACCCTTTGAGAGGCGCTGCCCGGCAGCGGAGTCTACGACAGCGACGATGATGCCTAAGCATAAAAAACCCAGCACTACCCCTACGGATCCAAAATTTATATAAAACTCCGTCACGAGTCCCAAACCCACACTCGTCCCCTCCCCAAACTCTATTCCCGTATAATAGGTCACCAAATCCGAGCCTCCTGCAATCACAGGCTTTCCCGGCCACACGGCCCGTGGGATCATGCCCACAACCGACCACCACAGCGTTTGCCCAAGCGCATACTCGCGATTCCCCGATGCCAGATAGTCGACCGCCTGGCCTACTTGTAAATTCATATTCAGCCGCTGATCGATGAACAAAAGATGGAGTGGGTTAAAAGGATCAAACCATTCTATATTGCTAAGAGTCAGGTACAGTTGATCGATCCGATCGCCCAGCGAGGTTTCCTCGCTCCAGACCACCTCACGGATTAAGTTGCGGTCCCGGCTATAGGTGCCGTAGAGAGAAATCCCTAGATAAGCAAGAAAAACCGCTGCGACTAAGAACTTCCAACGGGGGCGGACAAAACTCGAGACAAATGTGACCACCATCAAAAAAAACATTGCACCTAAACCGAAAAAGCCGAGAAAGAGAACAGTGAAAAAAGGGGTACTGAGCGCAACGAGCAGCCAACCGACAAATACCCTGTACCGCCTTGCCTGCCAGGCTGCCCAGCAGCTCAGGCCAAGACCAACCACCAGCAAGTACGCGCCTACACCAACCAGCGCATTAACTGTAGGGATCCGACCAATAGGAGTACGTAAGGCAAGAAAACAAAGCAGGCCTATTACCATATAACTTTTGGCCGGGTGCGTATCCGGGGAACGGGAAATGGTCGTCGGCATGGGAAGTTGCGCCAGGCGAACCAGTAAGGGAACGAGGATCACACTCCCTATCCCGAAGGCAATAACAGCGTAGGTACTTTGTTGGAAACCGGCTTTGACGAAGCTGTCGCCCCAAATGTCGGTGTAGTCTAGGTACCACGGCAGAAGATAGAGCGCCGCAGCAGGCCAGTGGATAAGCCCGAGCTCTGCGAGAAAGGCGAAGGAAAGCCCGGCGCCCGTTGCCCCTTTCCGCCATCGGCTGGCCACAACAACAACAATTACGATGACCCAGATCACCAACCCGAAACCCAGATTGAAATCATCGTGCATTAGAAGAAACCTCGTCGGCTGTTTTGCCTAAATATCTCACGCAAAGAGTCTCAAAATCAGCCGCTACCTCGGCCCAGTCTCGTGGCTGAAACTGCCTATAAATCTGTCGCACCATTTGGGCCAATTCCGTTCGGTGAAGATCGCACCATTGTAACCGCTCCACAAACGCGTCGGGATCGCGAATCGGCAACACCCAACCTGTTTCTCCTTCTCGCACTAAGTCTCCTCCCGCACCGTTAGTGGTGGTTAGGATAGGAAGTCCAGCCGCCGCGGCTTGAGCCAGCACCATTTGGAAGCCATCCTCGATAGTCGGAAGGATAAACACGTCTCCCCAAGCATAATAGGCCGGCAACTCTCCTTGAGGCCGGTTGGATATAAAGGTGGCGAAAGGGACTAACTCCTTGACAAGGGCAGATGCTTCGGGTGCTACAGAACCGACAAATCGAAATTGAAACCTATTGGCCCTGAGGTTTTTGATGACCGACGCTGTGTCACGTATTCCTTTCCGATAAGATACCGTCCCGACGTTCAATACCCGGAGAGGTTCCCCAGACAGGATTCGGCCGCAACGGGATTCAACAACGTCCAGGGCAGGGCGAAAGGCCTTGGTGCTAACACCGAGGGGCAGAACCGATACCTTGTCGGCAGGAACCCCTTCCGATAAAAAGGTCCGCCATGCAAAGGTGGAGGGTACCGAGATCATATCTGCCAGTGCATATTCCCGTTCTTCGCGGGAGACAATCCAGCGACTCGGATAATCTCGTATGGTCCCTGTCCTCTCCTCTTCCTCTTTAAGGAGACGTGCCTGCTCGCGGATATGGGCCGAACCGCGCATGCAAATCCGCAACGTCCCCTTGGGCAGATCTCGAAATGTCTCCTCTCCTATACCGCTCCAGCACACCACCACATCCCACGACTCTCTCAAGATCTCCGAGGCAACCCATCGCCCAAACCATTCATGAAGCGACTGTTCCGGATACTGGCACAATCCTCCTTCGTGTAACCGCAAGCCCAAACGACTGATGGCGCCGTGCGGCCAAAGACTCCGCACGTTCTCGCGCGGAATTCCAAAACGTTTAACCGCCCACCCCGGATAATTAGTGAGCAGTTTTACATTGTGGCCTCGGTGTAAAAGTTCCCGTGCTATATCAAAACCATGAAAGCGCCCGTGGACCGCAATGGCAATTTTCAATCCCATGTGAGCCGACTAGCCTCTGCCAGACTTGTCTCCCCCCTCCGTAATCCCGGACTACTGGGATCGAGCATTGTGATAAGGCGGTCCTTGTACGTATGTCTTCCGTTCACAATTAAGGCATGCACAGCTTTGGCCAGACGCGTGCGTTCCCCGTCGTTGACCAACAACCATCTGACCTTTTCCAACATCTCATCGACAGTAGCAAAATAAACCACGGTCTCCCCTTCTCTTCCAAAGATCTGACGGTGTTCTTCGGTGTCCTCAGCTAACATGCAAGTCCCGATCGCCGGGACTTCAAAGGTACGCATAGAATTCCCATCACGATTAGCGCGACGGACGAGACAAAGGGCCACCTTGGCCCCTCCTATGGCCAATCGTAACGTCCGGACGTCAGCCTGCCCGTGGGTGAGGTCGCGCGTCTCGGGAAACCGCTCCCAAAAGCTACCATACAGGCCAACCTTGAGATTTGCCGCGAGAAGAGCAGCCATATAGGGGACCCGATCAGTATCTCCGCTGCCCACGAATGCCACATCTGAGGAGAATTGCTGCAGATCTTCTTGCGTGGACGGTCTCTCTGGATAATGCAATCCCGGTTCATAGGCAAAGGGGAGATAGGAGACACTTGAACATCCCAGGCGAGAGAGATCATCCAAATTCGAGCGCCGCAGAGAGAAAACACGACGATAGAACGGCAGTGCTTCGAGGAACCATGGGGCCCTGTGAGCCAGGTTCCAAGGATCGTCCGTTAAATAGTTGACTGTACGGATGCCAAGAGCGGCGATATCACGCAAAGCACGCCCAGTGATAGGCGCGATACCGGTTGCAACCAATTGATCAGGATGCCATTCCCGGCAGGTTTTTAATACCTCCTGGCTAAACCAATGAAGCCATGTGGGGCGCTTACCACGGAACCACCAATTGAATCGTTGTAACCACTGGGGGGCATCCGTCGCCGACCTCGCTTCAAGAAGCTTAACTTCCAGTCCTAATTCGGTCGCCCCTCGAACAAAACACCCGCCGATATTGGTGCCTCCCTTGTTGCCAGCGATCAGAAGTCTCATTTGGTAGCGTCAATATGCAGTGACTCTTCTGGACGGTTGTCCAATAAACAAAGTTCCTGATCTAAACCTTTCTGGAATTCTTGCCGGAGAACCCTGCTAAAGCCCATTTCCGCCAGTACCAATCGCAACGTGGGCCAGTCATACATGTACCGGTGGGTCGCTCCATACCTCCTCTTTTCCAAATAGGCACCGTAGATGTTCCAAAGAAAATCGTCGTGCGCCGCACGGTCGGCAGGACCACCGTTGGAGACACCTTGAAGATAACGGCGAGCATGAAACTCCAAATCGGGGATCACCAGCCGGAAAATACCCCCCTTCTTCAACACCCGAAAACACTCCTGCAGCAGCCCCTCACCGCATTTTTTATCCAGGTGCTCCAAAAGGTGGGAACTGTAAATTTTATCTATGCTGCCGTTTTTGTAAGGGAGTTTCTTCGAAACATCTTGCCAAATAACGTCCAACGGCCAAACGGTCTCGTACCGCTCCCTGCTAATGACTCCAAGAAGAAACAGGCCCCTCTTTAAAGAGGGCCACCTGTCAAGAAGAACCGAAGGAGAGTTATCGATATTCACAAAGCCTGGCAGTACCCTCCTCCCGCATCCCAGATTTAACTTGAACTCTTTCAATGACTACGCACCCCTATAAACAGGGATTTCGCCAGGCGGTAGGAGACAGGATATAGGACATCGAACACCAGAGTTGGAATACACAGGCTTAAAAAACTGACAATACCGTAAAGACCCGACAGCCACACTTTTCGCAAAAAGTTAAGACCTAGACCATAAAAAGTATTTCTAGGCCGCATGCCCAAGCAGATGCCGACAGCATATTTCCAGGACTGCACTTGACGATACTTAACAATCCAGAAGGGATAAGTGAAAAGAAAAAGCTGTAACAGGATTCTTCCGCAGAGCTTTTGTCTTTGGGACGGTTGTGAATGGGGCCGAATCGCATCCTCCACAAGGCGGCCGATCAAGTGAAAGGTGTGCCGCCGCTCAATAATTGGACAAGGGTGTAGGCGAGGTTTGAGCACATGGCTGTCTACAAACTCTCCAACGATCTGGATATCCTTGCGCACAGTAACCGTTTCAAGGCCCAGCAGGATGCCACCTTCAGCGATCATTCGACACCCGACGAACATCTGATACATTTCGCTCCCATCCCATTTTCCCGTTGCGTGCTCCTTGGCCTTGGCTGTTTCAAATAATATCCCGCTTACAAAACTGAAATTTCTGTAGTTGTTGGCTGCAACCTCCGGCCCAGATCCAATGATCCCGGTCTTCCCGATACGCCGGTCCGTTTTGCCGGTGGCAAAATCCTCGTAATTGGTGATCGCCACACTTACGGGTCCATATAATTGCAGTTCGTTGTGGAGCTTATTAAGGGTCTCCGGTGAGGCCAGACAATCATCATTCCCCAAGAGGAAACAGAATTGCCCGCTGGCCAAAGCGACGCTCGCTCTCAAGTTCGCATCGTATCTGGAGTTCTTCTCTTGTCTTTTGTATACAAACAGCAGTCCCGATCCCTTAAGGAACTCGACCAACTCCGGTCCCCGGCCATCCGTCGAACAATCATCTGAGATGCAAACCTCGAAATTTTTATAGGTTTGCCCGCTTAGCACACGACAGGCCTCTACCAAAAACGAAGTCCGATTGTATTGGGGAACGCAGATAGAAAAAAATGGGCGGTCCCGAAGCCGATGTTGGATTTCCATTTGTAGCAGGATTCAATCAGTCTACATATTTCGGAGAGGGTCGAAAGAGATGGTTATTCAGGGTAAAAAACCAGCACAGGATACCCAAAGGAAAATAATTCAAAAGCCCGATAGTCCGCGCCACCGTTAAGAAGTCCCCGAATCTCCCTTCCCATAGGCAACGCATAGCATGGTGAACGTCAAGGACACTGAAACGAAGTATACTATAGAGCTTGGCATGAAATCGGATCTCGCTGGGTAATAAGGGTAACAGTTCCGAGCGTATCCTTCGGCACTCCTTCACAAAATAAACCCCACTGGCAGGGGGCTGACCCATTTGCTCAGGGTGGGAACGCAGTCGAATGAGATGCTGATGAATCACTCCGAGAGTTTTCTTGCGGCATATCCTGGTCCACAGTTCGAAATCACCCGCCATAAGATAGCCCTCATTAAACAAACCCCCTTCATCGAGCACGTCTCTTCTTACACAAACAGTGGAGAGATTTCCCGGGATACAACCGTAATAGAAAAAAAGCTGCAAGCACACCAACGGCGGAATGATATCCGGAAGATCCCCTAGGATACATCGTCCTATTTCTTTCCCGTTCTCATCGATCCGAACGGTCTTACAGAAAAACATCCCAACATCAGTATGGGTCGCGGCAAATTGAGTTTCTTCTTCAAGGCAATGAGGTTCAAGTAGATCGTCGTGACACAAAAAGCGAATCAAAGGAGCTCGCGAGGCCTTGATGAGGTGATTGAGATTGCCGAAAAGCCCGAGGTTGCGATCCCTACGAAAATATCGGATCCTCGGATCAGAAAAACGTCTGGCAATCTCCGCAGTTGAATCGGTCGAACAATTATCCCCAATGAGCAGCTCAAAGTCTGAAAACCTCTGCTGAAGAACAGAAGTGACGCATTGATCAAGATATCTCTCCCCATTAAAAACCGGTAGCAATACCGATATGTTGGGTGGAAGGTCAGTGGCCACAAGGAGTTACCCTGCCGAAGCGCTCAGGCGTTCCATAAGAGGTTGAAACTGCTTTTCGTAGTTCCAATCCTTAAGGATCCGCTGCCTTCCCTTCTCGCCCATGGCACGCATTTCTACAGGATGCTCGAAGAACCAGAGCAAGGCCGAGGCAATGCTGCCAGGATCATCTGGATTACAGGCCAACCCGTATCCGGATTCGGCATACATCTCTTCCCAATCGGGCAAGTCTGAAACTAGCAGCACCAAGCCGCAGGCGAGGTAGTCGAACGGTTTATTGGATGCCCCTACCATCGTTTTCTCATTCTTGTTCATATTTTTCTTGGGCATTAAAGCAATTCCGACATCACAGCGGCTGCAATGACGCAGGATCTCGTATCTCGGCAAAGCACCAAGAAATTCAACCCGGCCAGAAAGATCAAGCCGCGCCGCTTCCTGTTTCAACTGCTGGATGTATCCCACACAACCGACAGTCTCATAGCCAACGACCAGAAGTTTGACACCCTGGGGTAAAGAAGCCATTGCAGTTAGTATCGTTATGGGAAGGTAAGAAGGTCCCACCGAGCCATGGTAGTAGACCAACAATTCGCCGGTGGCCCGGGGAGTCCGGGGAGTCCGGACCTCCTCTATCTGCGGACAGTTCCAAATAGGAAATACCTCCGCTCCTTTTACAACTTCATTCGAGAATTGGTTGGCACGTTCTTGATTCGGGAGCACACAGATTCTTGCCCTTCGTGCCGCTCCTTTCCGCGCCCACAAATACAGTCTGGAGAAGAAACTTTTCCACGATTCATCCGGAGTGTCATGCTCATGATAGACCACTTGAACGCCCGGCAAAAAGCTTAACACCAAGCTGACAGGAGAAGCTAATAAATCCGATGCATAGATCCACTGCGGCCGCCAGAAAAGCGTCCACCCGATTACCCATAGCAAATAGCAAAGATAATGAATCTTCTGCCACAACCCGGGAGGACAGAATGGAAGCTGCCGAACCGTGACGTCCCTGAGCGGCGGAAATTTTAGTCGGTTGGCCTCCCCTGCCGCGCCGGTGCCCAAAAACAGAACTTTCCAGCCGGCATTCGCCAAGATTCTGGAGCTGTGCTCCAACGGGGGATAGCCGGCCGGATTCGTGTACTGAAGGTAAAGAATCTTCCGCATTGGAAAACCTTGGAGACTTTATCAATTGCGTGGAAGACCGACTAACCAACGATTATAGGGTATAGGCCTCAGTTCGGGCAGAACACATCTCCACCAGGCATTCGGTACGATGGGAGCCTGCGGGGGGTATCGGACTACGAGGAAATGGGTTCGAGATAATTCAGGGCACGGCGTTTTAACAACGCAAGATGTTCCGTCAAATCAGGACCAAACAGCCTGTAAACCACCTGGTAGAAAATGTTCTTGTGATGAGGCTTAAAGTTAGGGTCAAGCCTGAAGACGTTCTCTTTATGACGGTGAAAAAGGTCTTCATCCAATCCCTTGCAGGCTTGCATGAGGACAAAATGAAATTCGGCCAGTGCTTTCTTATATCTCTCATCCAGTCTTCCAGCTCTCCTCAACTGCTCCTCTGCCTTTTCTAATGTCCTCCCGTGCCCTTTGATTCCCTTAAGGGGATCCGCTTGAGAAAAAGAGGCGTTGCCATAGATTCTGTAGAGGCTAACGTATCCCGGTTGGTAGAGAAACGCATGCCCATTCATCGCTACTTGAATCCAGTAGTCATGGTCATCATAAGGAAGGGTAGTGCTATCCCAACGCGCCGTGGTTTCAGCCCTCGAGAGAAACGCATTTAACGGAGCCCACCATCCCGACAGGTGCGCTTCCAGCGGATCCTCCATATCGGCCATGACACAGACATCGCTGAGCCTAGACGATTGAATTCTATCCTGAATCAAATAGCGCCAATCCCCATAAACTACATCTACATCGGGGTTGGACTCGAGACACTGGACCTGCATTGCCAGTTTCTCAGGAAGCAGCAGATCATCGGCATCCAGGTATTGGAGATAGGCCCCAGAAACGGCCTCCAATGCCCGATTTCGGGCCGCAGAGGGGCCACCGTTAGCGGACGGAACACATCGAACGATATCCGGATAGGCCTGTACGTAGGACATAATCCTGCTTTGGCTCTTGTCCGTTGAGCCGTCATCGACGACGATCACCTCCATAGGCCGGTATGTTTGATCTAGGCAGGACTGAATTGCCTCACCAATCCACCGCTCGGAATTAAAGCAAGGAATGACGATAGATACCGTCTTGCTCAAGCTACCTCCGATTGAAAAGTTTTCTGCCACTTTGTTTCTCTATCATGACGCTTTAGCCACCAACTTCATGCATTTATGCAGGCTCTTTTTAAACAGGAGTCGGGGGGCTATCCTTCCGGCCTTTACGAAGCATCCAAGTGCAGTTAGGTGCTTCCCCGTAGCCAAGTAACTGTATCCCATGTTGATGAGTCTCTGCGTAAGCGCGGATTGGACGATGAATTGATCCTCACGAGAAAGCATGCCGCGTGCTAGCCTACGACGGTACAGGTTAATAAACTCGTCCATGGCCTCCGAAGTGAACGAATTCTGATTCGCGTGAAGTCGAATCCCTATGAGGGCCTTTGGAATATTGGCTGCCCGGTGCTCCGTCAGCAGACGCTCGTACATTTCCCAATCGGCGAGATAACGATACCGTTCATTATACCCTCCCACATCCTGCAAGGCCTTTCTGGATACGATGATGCTCCCATGAATAATTGGACATGTGTGGGGCAAGGTCCTTTTAATGTCTTCATCCCTTTCAGGCCTAGGAAGGATCCCGGTGGCGATCTTTGGATCGTCCCGAAATTCCCAGCCAAACGTTCCTACGCAACTTAAGGAGCGGTCGGCCTCAAGTACCTGCATTTGCTGCTCTAGGCGAGTCGGCGCAGAATAATCGTCGGCGTCCATCCGCGCGACCCAAAGCGTCGATGCTTGCTTAAGTCCGATGTTCAAAGCGGCCGTTTGACCGACGTTACGCTCCAAGCAGACCAACTCCAATCGCTTGTCCTTGTAGGAACGCACAATCTCCCGACTGTCATCGGTAGAGCCGTCGTCCACTATCAAAAAGTGAAAGTCGCGGAAGGTTTGGGCCAAGATACTCTCGATGCCGGTTCGAAGATAGGGACCCCCATTGTGAACCGTCATGAGGACAGTCAAAGGACATTTCATCACAGCTCCCAGTTTCAGCTATCGCTTAAATTGTCGCCGAATCTCAGGATGGCAATGCCTCATCCCTTAGATACTCCAGGAACATCCTGCTTAGTCCAGCATCCGAAATGAGCAGATAATCAAGATTCTGAGAGTTCATAAACTGGTCCAGCGATGCGATCATCATACCGTCATCACCAATGAACGTGTACGAACAACCCTTTAATAGAGCCCATATATCTTTTTTGCTCTCGCTTCCCGGCCATATCTCCACGACCATGTGAGGCCGATAGTTACTAATGATATCCATGGCTCCCCTAATGACGTTTAACTCGTGCCCCTCAACGTCGATCTTGATTAATTGGGGTATCAGGTTCTCACTCTGGCAGTACTTGTCAAGCGTGAGGGATCTCACGCATTGCTTCGTTACCGGCTCCAATTTCTCTGTGTGACTCCGTTCCACACTACTGAACCACGTGGACTCTGATGTATAAAAATCTACTTGGCCCTCTTTGTCCGAGACGACGCATTGCTCCACCCTGACACGGTCGAAGCCGTTGAGCTTACAAACTCGATGAATGTACTCGACACATGTCTGTTGTGGCTCGAAGCAAACGCAATGGAAGCCATGCAGGGCAAATTTGTAGGCATGCTGCCCATCATTGGCGCCGACGTCAAACATGACGGATGGAGGCAGGCTCTCAACGATAAGACGGTAAAACATCTCCGTTCCTTTCGAGGTCGCCTCGAACCACCTCCAGTGCCTGGCATTACACCAAGTTCTCAGCACCCCCCGCATTACCGGCACCCGGAGTGTCTTTCCGCTGAATTCAGAAAGCCAAACAAAATCGGACCATAGGGGGGCCCTGTCGAAGGCTTTACAAAACCATAAGACCTGTTTCGGAGTAAGGTCATTATAAATACGGTTTACTTTCTGGCGTGTGGGGCTATGTATCAATAACAGTCCGCCTATGTGGTAGGACCCTTGGAGCAACAATTTCCCTAAGGACCGTCGATATAAGAAGGCCAACACCCTTCGGATGAAACTAATTGCCCTCATCACGTAACTGGTCAAAAAGCAGTATACCAATCCCACGGCCGTTGATCTTCGGATACCTTCCGGAGGGCAACAACCCGTGCGCGTGAAAGCTGCTTGAATATACGGAAGGCGTATTCCGGTCTTAGCACACGATTTACCAGAGGAAGTTGGGCGATCGTATAGATCATTGTTTTCATTACACCACGCAGGTCTCGGTGGTCTACATCCGTTTGAACTCCCAATAACTCATAGCAGGGATAGGATGCAATGTAGGCACATGCCTTTGCGATGGCAGACATGTATACATCATCTACAGCCACGATGCCCCCGACATTAAGCATCCTGGTAATGTAAAAGAAGTCGAGCAAAGTGTGATCAAACGTATGCCAGCCGTCGATGAAGGCAAAGTCAACACGGGTTCCTTGGGCGAGCAGAGATGGCAAGGCTAACTCCGACGGTTCCTCAATAAAGGTAACCAAATGATCGAGGCCCGCCTCACGGACATGCTTCATGCCTATCCCACGGTAGGAGGGTTGGGTAGGTGTTGACTTGAACTGCCCAGGGTCGATGACAATGTGCTTCCCGGCACCGTATGACTGCAAGGCTTCACAGATGAAGAGAGTTGAAATTCCGTAAGCCATACCTATTTCAAGCGAGCAGTTAGGTCGGTTTTCAAGAATTAACTTTTGTAGAAATAAGCCTGAATCCAAAGGGATATTACCACCCAGAGCGAGGCACTCACCGTCGTCGGAGAAGACTTTCTCATCGCGGAGGAGTTTTTCAAGGACAGGAATCACAGTGCCATCACGATCACAGACTGATCATGTCGTTGCAGATCTTGGCCTGGGACTATCCTGCGAGAAAAACTCTACAACGTTCCTCGCACACCGGATCTCCATCGCCACTCGTGAGGATCTCGTCAGTGACGCAACATGGGGAGTACAGATAACCTGGGGAAACTTTGCAAGCGGCCCTTCGTAGGGTTCGGCCTCAAAGACATCGAGGGCTGCTCCCGATAGGTGTCCTGATTCCAGGGCGTCAAAAAGTGCCTTCTCATCGACGAGATATCCCCTCGCTGTATTGATTAAACGGCTACCGGGTTTCATAGCACGGATCTCGCTCCGGCCAATGATAGGCCCTTCTTCCCGGCGGTTAGCAGCGTGCAGCGAAACCAAATCCGCCTCTGCCAGGAGGGAAATGAGGTTACAGATCTTGACGCCTTCGGGTACTGCATCCGAGTTTAAGTTTGGGTCTGCGACCATCACTTTTGCCCTGAATGGCCGAAGGTAACGCTCTACTGCACGCCCGATCCGTCCGAAGCCAACCAGACCAATTTTCCACTCCGAGAGGAGGTAGCCAGTATGCTTTCGCCACATGCCAGCGTGGAACTCTCGATAATGCAAAGGAAGGTTGCGAGCCAGGGCAAGGATCATCCCCACTGTCATCTGCGCCACCGGCTCGACGACCTCGTCTATGGTAATCAAGACAACAATATTGCGCCGGCTAGCCGTCTCGAGGTCGATGTTGTCAGTTCCGACACCACAGCGACTAATACAGCGAAGACGCGGAAGCGCCTTTAGCAGCTCCCCATCGTACGGCTCAAGGCCCGCAAGTACGGCATCCGCCTCACGCAAGGCTTCGAACATCTCTTCCCGCATGAGCCGGCGACCCATCGGCATTTCTCTCACTCCGAAACCCGCCTCCGTCAACACCCGACGCGCTCGGTCGTCGTGCTTGCAGAACTCTGACAATGCTATATAGACGTTTAGCCGACCCATTTCCTAACACAATATCTGGGCTAGCACTTCCTGTTGCTGCGGATCCTCGGAAAGGCACCTCTCAATCAGCGGTACTTCACGCGGCTCGTTGATCCCTAGGTATCCTTTTGGAAACTCGACGCCGTGAAGAAGGACATCGTGTTCAATGATTCGGGACTGATCAATCCCCTCAGCCATTTCAAGAGGCGTGCGCTCCAATGAAGAATAACTCCCAAGAAAGGAACAACTATATGCTAGAATTCCAAGAATGATTCGTACCGGTTCGAAGCCAGCGTCTTTTAGAGGAAGCCTTGAGAAATCCCGTCCACAAAACAAGATCCGGCCTGAGCGGGATATTACGCATTTAACGATGGAAGGATCTTTCAATTCTCGACGATTCTCGATTCTACCAAGGGCATTCCAGGCTGATCCCATGGGCTCTGCATGAATCGCCCGTACCATTCTTGCAAGGTCAGATGGCAGAACAAGTATCTCGTCGCCTTGAACGTTAACTACATGCGTGCAGTCAAGATGCTTCATGGCTTCCGCTACCCGATCCGATGCGGCTTGATGGGTCTTGGAAGTCATTATCACCCTTCCACCGTAGCTCTCCACCACCGTGGCGATTTCATGATCGCAAGTCGCCACAACGACGTCAGAAAATTCGCCGCACAGCAGTGTTCTTCGCCGCACATGCTCAACCATCGGTAGACCTCGAATCTCAAGAAGCGGTTTACCTGGGAAACGACTTGAGGCCATCCGCGCTGGGATGATGGCCGCGACGCGAGGCTTACTTAAACTCCCCACTATTGCGGTAGCGTCCCACAGTCAACATTGATGCACTGGCCTGTAATAGCCGACGCCGCAGGGCTGGCGAGGAAATAGACGACTTCCGCAACTTCTTCCACAGTAGGCAACCGACCCAGAGCGCACTGGGCAGCAACGAAGGATACAAGGTAGGCTTGAACAGGCTCTCCCTGAGCTGGCGAAGCAGGCTCTGCGAGCGCGGAGAGAATACGATCTGTCTCAATATAGACAGGACACACCGCATTCACCCGTATCCCACGCGGGCCAAGCTCCTTGGCCAGCGACTGGGTAATTCCATTCACAGCGAATTTTGCTGCGCAGTAGGCACTGTTATTGGCGCTTCCTCTCTTACCAGCCAAACTAGACACATTAACAATACAGCCACCATTCTTCATGACCGATGCAGCAGCGGCACAGCCCCAGAGCGTTCCCAGTAAGCTGGTCTCAATGACCTCCTCAACGAACGCCTCATCGACTTCTTGGATACCCCGCCATCGGGAAGTGCCCGCAGAATTCACGAAAATGTCGAGCGAACCAAAATGTTTCAAGACTGTCTCTACGAACCGACGTTGCTCTTCCCTCTCCCGGACGTCGATTCTGCAATGCAAGATGTCCGAGGGCAAAGAAGCGCCTCTATGGGAACGCGAGCAGACGGCAACGGCATGGTTCCGACTGCGGAAAAGCTCGGCTACCGCTAGCCCAACCCCTCTCGTGCCGCCGGTGATGGCGACCACACCTTTTTTTCTTTGAGTCATATCGTCATCGCGGTAAATCCACCATCAACCGTGACAATGGACCCCGTTACAAAGCTAGCCGCGTCGGATGCCAGCCACAACACCGCGCCTATTAGTTCCTCTGGCTTCCCGAAACGGCCCATGGGCGTATGTCCTAGTATTCTTGCCTTTCGCTCCTCGTCGATGAAATGCTTCATGCTCCACTCAGTGGGAAAAAAACCGGGCCGGAGGGCATTCACTCGTACGTTAAAGGGCGCCCATTCACGGGCGAGATTCTGCGTCAGGTTAGCCACACCAGCTTTTGCCGTCGAATAGACGAAGGCCTTCGATAGCGGCGGACCCATAGAAGCCGAGGAGAAGTTGATGATGCTACCCGAGTGTTGACTGACCATAGCCTGACCAAAGACCTGGCAGCCAAACAAGGTGGCCACCAGGTTGACGCCGATAATGCGCTGGATTTCCTCGGCGGAGATGTCGAAGAACGGCGTCGGCGCGTTGGAACCCGCCCCGTTCAGCAGCAAGTCCACGCGTCCGTGGCGCTTCAATATCTCATCCCGGCAGCGCACGAGGTCTTTCTTGGATGTGACATCACATCGCAGGTAGCCGTCCGATTGCGGCTCTTCCGTGATGTCCAGCACCACAACCTCCATCCCGGACTCGGACAACGCCTGCGCGAGGGTCGAGCACAGATACCCGCTGCCGCCGATGACGATAGCCACTTTGCCGCGGAGCCCGAAGCGCTCGTCAATGGTTTTCATGGAGCGAAACCCAAAAGGCGAACGGTCGGAGATCTCATCCACGTCTTCACAGTCAGCCCTCGGGCCCCTCGCGCCTGAGACACCTTATTTCCCTTCAAAGCGCAAATGCATGAACTCATTCATCTGGTCAAACCAGCGATGAGACTCCCAAGAACCGTCCTGTCGCCCCTGAAGAAACTGTTTAACTTTCACGCCCAAGATCATGTTGTCGTCCATGCTGTTGTTGAGAAACAGGCCGTTCCGTCCAACGCTCAGGAAATTGTCAAACCTGTGAACTGCCTTCAGCACTGGAAAGAGATAATCTTCAAAGTGAAGTTCGTACACGGGATAGGCGTATTCGAGGCGTCGCGTGAAAAACCCCTCAATCGCGGACAGCCCGTCAAGGATCTTGGACTCCAGAATGTCCTCCTCGACGATACGGCGCAGTTCTGTCTCGCTCGCATGCCACACGGCATCCCCCTTGTCGCAACTGATTTCAAACAGCAGCACGGTCTTTCCCCCGGGAATCATCTCCTCGCTCACGTTCTTCTGCTCGGAGACTCGGTTGCACCGATACCGCTCGTCCAGCAAGTAACACCAATGGAAATTCGTCACGCGCTCGCGCCCCACAATAACGTAACAGAACTGGAGACTGCGGTAACGTAGGCGCGCCGCATCTCGTTGGACATCATCCTCCAGCGCCGGGTCAAAACATTGGACGACCACGGGGAGCGGGATCGTCGATACAACTCCCTCGCAGTCGATGGTCTCCTCGCCCCTATCTGGGGTTTGGAACACGACGCGCTCAATACGCTGGCCACGACGGATTAATTTCGTGGCAAGGGAATTGAGCTTTACCTCTCCGCCGAGCGCCTGGACCTGCTCCGCCATACGCTCGTACACCAACCCCATACCGCCACGAGGGTACATGAATTTATTAAAATGTGTGACCGGATCGACCTTGAGGCCCGTAGCACGCAGGATGATCTCTGTGAGGTTCAATTTAGCTACCCGCTGCGCTTGGCGCGACGAAATCTGCGAGGTCGGAAGTCCCCACACCCGACGTGAATACACTCCGAAGCACAGCTCGTACAAGGTACGGCCCAGGTTCTTGACGCCCCACTCCTCAAACGATTCGTCCTTGGCCGCCGGATGGAATTTCAGTGCCGCATTGGAACGGACATAGTCGAAGAGGATCCGAAACGTCAGGCCGATCGGTACCCCAGCCAAGAGCTCTAAGATCTTGACCGGATACGTGTAGTACTTTCCCCGAAGGAGAATCCGGTCCGTCCGTTTAAAGACAAGTGGGTCTTCCCCGAAGAGGGGCAGGATCTCGGGCATCAGGGCCTGGTTTTCCTGGGTTTGGCGGAGGCACAGGATGTGCGGACCGTAGTCCAATCGAAACCCGTTCAGCCAAGTCGTCGCTCCTATTCCCCCCACCTGACCCGCCTTCTCCAAGACCACTACGCGGCGGCCAGTCTTGGCGAGCTGCCACGCACTCGACATCCCCGCAGGGCCTGCTCCCAGCACCACAATGGGACAATCACTCATCTCACCACGGACTCCTAGCAGCAAAACCGGCAAGTGTCTTTACTGCAATGGCCTATCGAGGTCCTGATCAAACAGGTGTTTGAGGCTGTGATAGTGCGTCGCGAGCACCCTCCGCACAGGCATATCCCCGGCGCATGACGGTATGATCTCCACGCGCTTTTGAAAAACAGACTCGAAGATCCGCAAAAGCTCATATTTCGACACGGGCTTTTTTGGGCAGAAGTGGTGGACAGGCGACTTGCTCCGCTTCAAAGTAAAGGGGATCAAACCGGTCGAGCCGATGACTTCCATCGACATCGAGCGATGGTTCCTTCGATAAAACCCTCGCGACCAGATGCCCGAGCATGCCTGTGCACCCAAGGACAAGAACCCGGCCCATCCGAACTCTACTCACTCAGGAATCATCTTCACACGTGGCAAGGGGACAATGAACCTACCCCCCCGCTGGAGGTATTCCGCCCGCTTCTGTACCACCTCGTCGATAAAGCTCCACACAAAGGCCAGTGCATAGTCCGGCCGCGGTGACTCTTCTGTGGCTGCCCATGGCTTGATGACTAGATGCGTACCCGGCGTGTACATTCCCTGCTTGGCCGGGGTGTCATCCGCCACATAGTCCAGGTAGCGGTCATCGATGCCGCAGAAATTCATGATGGTCGTCGCTCGGCCCGAGGCACCGTATCCAATGATGCGCTTCCCTTCGGCCTTCAAGCGCTCAAGCAACGCAAGCAGCTCCCTCTTGGTCTGGTGGACCCGCGCGGCAAAGCCGAGATAGGTCTCGAGTTGGTCCAGTCTCTGCGCCCGCTCTCTCTCCAGCAGCGTTCCAACGGCCTCGGAGATCGGTTCGTCCAGCCCTCCGACATGTCGGACGTAAAAGCGCTTCGTGCCCCCGCGGACCCTCGGAAAGCTCTTGACGTCGAAGACCTCCATGTCGTAGCGGGCGAAGAAGCGCGTCAGGGCCATCAAGGAGTAATAGCTAAAGTGCTCGTGATAGATCATGTCGTACTGCATCTCTTCGAGAAGCGTAGGCAAGTAATGGATCTCAACGATAAAGACCCCGTCGCGCTTCAGCAGCGTCTTAATCCCTCGCATCACGTCATCCATGTCATCGATATGCGCAAACGAATAGCTAGAAAGGATGACAGCGGCTTCCCCGTGTTCCTCGCAGATGCGCTTCGTGACCGGCTCGCCGAAGAAGTCATTGATGATCAAGAGGCCATCGCCCCGGATCGAACGTGTCACGTTACTGGCCGGATCAACGCCAACGCACCGGATTCCCCTTGCTGCCAGCGGCTTCAAGAGGGCACCGTCGTTGCACCCAATTTCGACCACAAGCGATTTCCCTAAAGGCAAAAAACGCGCGTGCACCTCGGCGGCAAGCTGCGCAAAGTGTTCCACGAGCGTCGTCATCACTGAAGAGTAGAAGAAGTATTCTCCAAAAAGGCTCTCTCTAGGAACCGCGTTGTCTACCTGCACCAGAGTGCAGGTTCGACAGAAGCACGCCTGTAACGGATAAAACCGCTCCATCGGAATTTGATCCTTCCTGAGGAGCGCCCCAGCCAGTGGGACATAGCCAAGATCCAGGAACATAGCCAACTGCTCGCTGTGGCAGAAGCGGCACGTCGTGCGGTGCGTATAGCGGCCGATTTTGTCACTGGAGGGCTTGGAAAACACGGCCTGGTCCTCTTCAGCAGAGTTGAACGGCACGGTTCGCGTCATATAAAAACCTTATGGGTCTTGAGTAGTTTTCTCAAGGCGTCCTTGTTCAGGAAGACAGCCATTTCATTGCTCTCGTGCAGATACGAGAGCATCTCCAGCCCGAGGGAGCCAGCGCCCCCAACGATCATGAAGCGCTTATCCCGCACGAACGCATGGAGATTTTGCTTCTCTTCGACTTCTAAAGCAGTCTGAAGGGTTTGGCGCTCACCTTCGTTGCTCTCCACTGTCACCGTATCACGTATCCGTCCCATGGGTTTCTCTCAGCCTCCGTCAGAGTCCTCGGGTTCCATAGCAGGTTGGTTCTTTCCCTCATCAGATCAACATACCACACCACCACCCGTCGAACTTCATCGATGCCTCGCTGGTCGAAAATATGTTACCGAGATTTTGACAGGTTTGGTTTTGGTCTGTTGGTCTGGCGGTGAAGAATAGTAAAATTGCCTATAGTTGTTTCTAACCGGTAACCGAACAGGCGATCCTTTATCCAGTCAGCTTCGCTGTTTTCCACCACAATATAGTCTGGAAGGTTGAAGTACTTAAGCTCCTCCATTACAACATCAAGGTCACGTTTCCCCCAGGCTGCTATCATCCTTTCCATGTGGCGACTGACAACCTCTACACTTTTTAAAACGTAATAATTGAAATAGCCCGACCATTGAGGCTCTAATGGCATCGACCTCCCTGTCCGTGTGCGAAGGGAGGGTTCATAGCGGAGCCCCTTACGCCAAGGGTAATCATAGGTCGCGATCGGAAGTATAACAGCATCCAAAGGAGTGTTCTTCCGTATGTATTCGGCAACGCCCACCCACTTCGCACTCGGATTGTCTCCAATCACACCATATCGCGCCAAGTATTGAAGGTCTGGATATCTTCTTATGACCACTCTACCGTGTCTCAGCAGCGTCGCCAGAAGAAAGATACAGGCAGTAACCGCGACCAACTCGCGGTACCCAATCCCTCCCATCCATGGTTTCCCATCACTTCCCCCAAAAATTCTTCCCTTCACTCCCATAACGGCGATGAAAACAAGGTACCAAATAAGGCCAAGCAAAATCATTCTTGAGGGCACAAAAGTTGCGTACAATGCAAACAAAATGACTAGCAATACGATCTGTCTGCTTAATGGGGAGTCTCTCATGCCGCTCATAGCTCCAACGCATATGGATAGAAACAAAAGATACTGAGGCCATTGGGTAGCTCGATTGAAAGACATGGGCACTACGTACGGAATCTTCAGAAAATCAGGAGCATAAGTAAGGTAAAGCCCTCCAAATAGCCACAGGAGCGCTCCAATCACGACAATCGTTTTGACTCTTTGTTGCTGAATCTTGAAAGGAGGTGTGACGAAAAATCCAAGTCCGAGCATCAGAAAGTACTTAAGATTGGCTATCGGCTCATCCAAAAAGGGATTTCCCTCCGAATTATCCGTTGCATTGTAAAAATCGAATAGTAGCACATGCTCCTGACCGGGTGGCCGAAGCCAGTGGTAGTAGACCAGGTAAGAAATTAGTCCGGACAGCACCAGTAAAACCATAAAAAGTTGCTGCTTACGATGACTCAAACGCTCTCTGCAAACGAATGTCAGTGCAATTAAGCTCGGCAGCCATGCCCACTTCAGATTGAGAGACCAAAGCAGAAGCATACAAATCACAAGCCACCGCATCCTCCCCCCTGAAAAGGCAAAATAGAACAACCATATGGCAACAACCCCCGCAAACGTTCCGGAATAAAAGTCTGCCCCAGTGACAATCATTGAGATGTTATCTCTGAATCCGTGACCAATAGCCATAAGAGAAAGAACTAAGATGCGCTCTTCAAGTCGATCAGCGCCCAATACTTGTGCCGTTTTGTCGACTCCGATCAATCCGAGGACAACAAGAAGCAGGAAAACGACAATCGTAAACCTGTCGTCCAACCAAATATCACCTACTATCCGCACCAGCCAATAATAACTTGAGGTGTGATACGGGTTATTAGTAGTCATGTACTCGCTAACCGGGAGACTCTCCGGGTACAGGGTTTTGTACACACGACCAAAATATCCACCGTGCCACTCCAGACCGGGGAACACTGACAGCGTATAAATGACACTAATCGTCAGTATCACGATTAGAAACCAGAGCTTATGAGAATTAGGAGACGACATAAGAAAAAGCTCTCAGGAGATGGTTGATGGAAGTTTCGTGAAGTCTCGTATGTAAAGGGTCCCGTCCAGCGCGAGTGCCTTGTTGCCAACGGCAATGAAGAGGCATTTTGCTGCCCGGGCGGCTACCTTGTCTTCCGGCGTGTCGCCGAAGAAGATAACCTCCTCTTTATGCAGCTTGCGCTCCTCCCGAAATGCCTGGAACCAGGTAGCTTTATCGACCGGCGCACCCCGTTTGGTCTGGAAATAACCCCACCACCCCCGCTCCTCAACGATCTGTAGAAGCGTGTCATGTGGCGTGCTAGAGAGCAGGGCCGTCTCGTGGCTGTGCGCAGTCACATGCAGAAACCGCATGGCACCTAGGATTTCCGGCGCCTCGATGATCTGGCGCGTTGTCACCGCAGCAAAACGCCCGTGAAGGACCGCCTCAACTACAGATACGTAAGGCAATTTCAGGACCTGCTCGTAGACGTGCCGGAATTTCTCTCCGCGTGGAATGTGGTGATTGCCACGACAGTAAGCAAGAATCTCACTACGATGCTCAGAAAATTCAGTGAAGCAAGCCTCGAAAGCATGCCACTTGATTGGGTTGGAATCGACCAGTGTGCCATCAAAGTCGAAAACCAGGGCCTGCGCTCTCCGTACTATATCAGCGATTTCGACTGCGGCAACCCTCTGCTTCATTTTCAAACAACGCCATTGAGCGTTCGCGGCCATTCGCCCCACGTACACAAGAGGATTACGGAAGTGTCAATGGCCGCCCAATGCGTCTCCATACCGCTTTTATCCCGGCAGCACTTTTCGCATGATCGTGAATTCTCGAATAGAGGTCTCGACCTTATAGTTGAACTCAGAAGTGTCGGAGAGCCATCCCGCCTTCTCTGTAGGAACAACCAAATAGTCAGGCGAGCCGAGTCCCGAGAGACTCGCAGACACGCCGGACACGTCCTGCCGTTCCCATCTCTCAACGAGATCATCATAATGCTGGGCGCGCCGTTTGTCCCATCGCATAGACTGAAGGTTGGAATACCAAATGGCTACACTTTCAGTCGGTATCGACCTGCCAGATCTTGTACGGAACGAATGGTCGATCTTAAGTCCTTCAGCACGCCACGGGTAGTCGCGCATTGACAGAGCTAGCACCGTAGCAGAGGGGGAGGTCTTGTTTCGGAAGTACTCGTTGATACCGACCCACTTTGCCCCAGGATTGTCCCCTACAACGCCATGCTGAAGCATATAATAAAAGTGTGGCAACCTCTGATGTGTCCCAGTCGCCAAGTAGTAGAGCGTCGTAGCACATAATGCGACAGCGACAATCTCCAGCGGCTTATCAGGGAAGATCCCAATGCGCCATCGTCGTATGCCTATCGGCTCTGAACCCCCTGCGCCACTTGACCCTGTTTTTGTGTAGATTAACCACGCGACGAACAGTAGGATGCCAACCAAGCCAGCACGTCTGTAGTTGAACGGCGTGAGGTATAGCGCCAGCAGGATCGCGCACGCGGCCATGAGACCGTGCCAGGACCGCGCGTTCTGAGCCCACTTCAATGCAGCCACGCCGATTGCCACAAAAAGGACATACTGTGGCCACCAGAGAGCCCGGTTGAAGTTGAGAGGTATCAGATAATATATCTTTATAACATCCGCTGCATAGGATAAGTACAGCCCGCCGACTAGCCATGTCAAAACACCCGCAGCGGCGACCACCCTCACTCTGGTCAAAACAGCTTTCGACGGAAGCTTGACCAAAAAACCACCAACGCACAGGGCGAGAAACAAGATATTACCTATCCACGTGACCTCCATAAAAGGATTCGCTTCGCTGTTGTCACCACGGAGAAAATCGTCGAACAGTACCACGTGAGTTTCATCGGGTGGCCTCAGAATGACGTAGTACGTCACCAGAGCGAGAGCCCCTAACAACATACCGCTAGAGGCCATTATGACCTTCCCCCGCAAACCCAACCCTTCTTTAAAGAGTATCGCCAGGCCGATCGCGGCAGGCATCCACGCATTCTTGATCGAGATAAGAAACAGAACAACCATTATAGGGATGGTTATCGTTGCTTTTTTCCCTGCAAGAATCGCATACAGTAACCAGAGTGCCACGGGCCCAGCAAAAGTCGTCGCATTAAACTCAGCCGTGCTGACTAGGTGCGCTAGATTGTCTTTGAATTGGTGGTTCAGCAGCAGCAAGGACAGAATGATGACACGTTCTTCAAGGCGTTCCGCACCCAATAATCTTGCCGTTTTATCAAGCGCAACTAACGCAGCAACGACGAGCCCAAGGTACACAACAATAGTAAACCGATCATCCAACCACAGCTCGCCCACCATTCTGGGAAACCAATAGTAGATTGATGCCATGTATGGATTAACAGGTGGCTTGAAGATATCACCAATAAAACTCTCCGCAAGCAGTGCGCGCATTACGTTCCCAAAGTATGCCCCGTGATATTCCAGGCCGCTGAAGCCTGACGCCGAGTAAAACAGACTGGCTATGACAATCAGCAGCCAGATCTTGAAGCGATCCTCATGATGGGTATCAGCTCGCACGCTTGGAACCTCCCTCTCGTAATTGTTTGTGAAGTCGCTACTCACGGGCATGGATTGTCACATTTGCAAAACCGGCGGAGGATTTACCTGCTACGACCAGCGGTCTGCTGCACCACCCCTCTTCGGAATACGTCAACAAGTTTCCGCATTCGCTCGCCCCACTTCCACAGCACAAACACATCAGAGGCGAGGACTACAAAGGTGTAGCCGGCATCTAAAGACTCTCGGACATCTTGTTCCGTGGGCTCGACGACCTGTGTGCCACACGCCTTTCCGTGGCGGCGGCAGGCATCAATCACCCTTTCGCATGCCGCAGTAACGCGCGGATCAGAGAGCTGGCCCGGGATGCCGAGGGAACCCGAGAGGTCGTACGGACCGATCATCGCTCCGTCAACAGAGTCACCGCCCAGTAGGCCATCCAGCGCTTCAACAGCCTTGACCGACTCAATTTGAATGATAATTGTGGACCGTTCGTTCCAGGTTGCCACATATTCATCAAAGTCAAAACCATATCCCTGGGCACGGGCAACGCCGTAGCTGCGCTTCCCAAGGGGCGGATACTTGCACCATTCCACGATGCGTTCCACCTCGGACATAGTGGACACTTGAGGAACGATCACTCCATCGGCGCCCGAATCAAGCAGCCTTCTTATTTGCTCGCCATTGTGAGAAGAGACGCGAGGCAGGCAAGCTACCCCACCAGCGTGGGCTGCCGCGATAATCCGCTGCGCTTGTTCCTGGCCAATTGTGCTGTGCTCCAAGTCGATGCCGACGAAGTCAACATTTGCGGCTGCGAAGATTTCCGTGATAGAGGGATGCCCCAGGGAGGTCCATGCGGCAAAGAGAGACGATCGGGTCCTCAACCGATGCCTGAACTCTTCAATATTCGAAGCCATTTACGGATTCAGACTCTGTACCCTCAGGAGGTACCGTTAACTCATTTTAAATGTGACCTGCACACGTTTGGCCGTAGCCGCTGAAAGCAGATCCGGGACCGCCCAAGCTTTCCGGTGCCAGCCAAAGGATGGATCCCACACTTAGCTATGCCGGAGACCCTTGCTCTGCAAACAGATAGCGATCATCTCGCTTCACGGTAAATCCAGCGTGCCTTAAATACATTTCCAAGGCCTCATAATTGTACCCTTCCCGTTCTGGAACACGATGGAGCTCCATGACGATTGATCGGATGCGCCGGAGAACGGCCGACGGTGTGGAATAAAAGATAGCGTACTCGGCGCCCTCAACATCCATCTTCAAGAGGTCGCACTTTGCAATGCTGTTTGTGTCCATAAAGTCCTGCAGGGTCACGCATGGCGTATCAATTCCTGGACCACTCCCAAACACGCTATAGCCTGCTGTATCTCCGGGAGTCGAAAAAATCCGGACACCTGCCTCCCCCCCCAAACAGTGCAAGTCGAAATGTCTTGACACGTTCAGACAGGCCATTGATATTTATATTTTTTTCCAGCAGGACATAGTTTTCAGGGATCGGCTCTATGGCAAAAATACTTGATTGTGGAATATGCCTAGCGGCAAACAATGAAAAAACCCCGATGTGGGCGCCCACATCTAAAATTGTGGCCCCGGGATGAAGATTCGACACGGCTCGCCCGTAGAACTTGTCAAAAAAAACCTCTCTCACTATACCCCAGTCACTCTTTCCGTTGCGCACGAAAAGCCGTGGTCCTCGACGCAGGTCAAGACGTATAACGGGGTCCTTCTCGAGATTTAAGAAATTATATACAGGCAACCACCAGTTGGAAACAAATCGGAGTACGTTGATAATATTCTTGTTTCTGCGGTAAAAATCGCTGGAACGAATGTCATTCTTCACTTCTCGCCAAAACCGCAAGCCGTACTGAATCATCTAAATGTACCCCCAGAAGGTAGTGTTAACTGCGAGGAAAAACCTGACTAAGAACCAGAAGAAGGACCTAGGGGAAGCTATCCGGCACTTAACGCCGGGTTACAATCTTCAATACACGGCTAAGACCGCGCCTCACTTTATAGCCAAGGCTATAGTTGGGATTTTGATCCGTCCGGTCTTCTATACTGACCTTACCAGGGCATTCTGTCTTTTTAAAAACGCCCACAGCAGTCTCGGCAGTTCCCGTCTCCGTTAGATAGCATTCCTTGGGGAGGAATCTGTTGTACTGTCCACCCAAAATCATGTGGTTTCTTAACACAACCACCTCACAGCCTGGGTTTGCTTCCAGGATGTGGTCAATCAATGCATTCAAATTTACTACGATGTAAGGCATCCAGCCGTCGTAGTGGTATTGGCATGACAGTTCCGGATCCAACTCGGTCTCACCCACGTCCCGAGTCCTGCATCTCATGATCAGGGCTTCCGATGGGAGCTGGAGGAGACCAGAGACAAACTCAAACGGTCGGGTTTGGTGATGAACAACATCCTTAGCATAGACGATCTCTGGATGCTCTGGCATACGAAGATCTCTAAGCGCATCAGTTATTTTGATATCTGGGTTACTTACAGCAAAGTGCGCCTCCGGATATTTCTCTCTGGCACGGGCGATGGCCGCCCGTGAAATATCAATCCCATAGTACCTTACCCTCGGATACTTAACTCGGAGATAACGGTAGAACTCACCCGTAGCACAACCCACCTCAAGCAAGCTTATATCGCTGGATTGATCAAGTCGCCCGTTGAGCAAACGCACATCATTGAAGGCTTCATAAGCCCTTATCAAATTCTTGCTATCCAGGGTATGGCGGACATCAAACTCACTGGCATGGCGCCTGTTCTGCCAGTCCGAATACCACTTCGTGAGCGTTGACTCCATGATTTGCGCTATTAAAACGGGTTTCCTACTATATAAAGTAACAATGGTGGGCCATCGAGGAGATTATGTGTCGAGTTAACGATTTAATAGCAGGGTCAATGACAATGCCGCGAATGATTCCATTTGCCTGGCACATTCAGATCTCAATTCTGCCGATGCCCAAAAAAATCCCGGTCAACGTTTTCCTCGTTTCCTATTCTCCTTATTTAAGCCGGTCGTCGTCTCCCATTTATTACCCTGCACCATAAGGCGGGGGTCACAGACGATAGCGTGCCAAACAATCGCCTGGAACGCCTCGGTAAGAGGGGTGATGTTAGCCTTGTCAACCGTAGGGATGACAACCACGATATCACCCCGCAGTTTCGTGTAGCCGCCGTCGCGACCAACAATACCCAGGACCTCCATACCCCTCCCCTTGGCTTCGTCTATCGCCTCAACTAAGTTAGCACTGATCCTAGGTTCACGGCTGCCCCCTCCCACCGACATGACAAAAAGCAGGTCCCGGTGACAGGCGTTGCTGACCCGTAGCCAGGCGGCAAAGACGGTATCCCAGCCCTCGTCGTTTATGCGCGCTGTGAGCTCGGATACATTATCCACTGGTGTGTAAGCATCCATGCCGGCAATTTTTCGGAAATCGTTTACGGCGTGGCTGCAGTTTCCGGCACTGCCGCCTACACCGCAAAGGAAGAGGCGTCCTTGATCCTCACGCAGGCGGACTAGACGCCGGACCATCCGGTCGACTACGTCCATGTCCAGTTGCTGGGCGACACGAACGGCCGCCTCAAAAAACTGCCGAATGGAATCCCGGCTCATGAATGCTTTATGGCGACGATACGCGCGAAGGAGCTCATTCGGTTTTGTTGCAGAAAGGTCTGAAAGGCCTCTCGGGTCTCTCCATCCGCAGCCAAAAGTTGCTTTTCAAAGACTGAAAGGGGAAGCAAAGGATCTTGTTGCAGATGCGCAAGGACGATCTCCACATCCAACACTCCAGGGGTGCTAACCTCGAGCAGTCTAAAACCGGCGTTTGTCAGAAGTAATTCCAGGCCCCTGAGGCTAAAACAGTTGGTGCGGTCCGGAGGGTAAATGTAGAGATTCCGGAGTCCCAGTACTGCCATATCGAAGCCTGAGCAAACAGCTGCCGTAACAAACAACAGTCCACCATCGGTCAGGTAACGAGCGATTGCCCCAAGAAGAACTGCCGGATCGGGAACCCGGTCTAGCGATTCCAGAAGAACAGCGGCATGAACCGGGTTGTCACTGTCCAGCTTGCTAGGCGTCAGTCTTTTCGCCTGCGAACTTCCAAGCGGTACGCCCATCACCAATTCCATTTCGTCGACTGGCAGAACGTTTACAAATGATCCGCTGGCTTCAAGCAAGGCAGTAAAATCGCTAGGAGGTGTCACCACTTCCATTAATCGGGCCTGACTCACCCCTTGAAGCCGGAGCGTACTCTGGATCCACTCCAATTTAGGTCCATAGACATTTTCAATACGCGATTGCGTGATACCGTGGTGAAAAGCCTCCGGCGAACGGCGGAACCGACTCACCTCCGCAAGGAGGCGCGCCCATTGTGTTGACACGGTTATTTGATGAAGAAAACAGCTTGCACATGATGGACATCGAACATAACCCAGATCACCAACTTCGCCTAGCGGTTTGAGCTTCGAACGACATGCGGGACATTCCTGTCGCGACAACGGTTCGCGGAGCATAGTCCGAGTTGATGAGATGCAATATGCACGGTAACTCTGCAAGCCATCGAGCGGCTTTACAGAGGAGAGTGGAAACGCAAAACTCGTTTGAACGGTAATATAGTCCCGCATAAAACCGCTAACTTGTGGAGGCCGATGCCTTCTCAGTTAAAGCGCAACCAAACTCTGGTGCCAACTTAGGGAATGGAGAGTTAAGACTAATGTCCTGGACTACACTTAGATAGCGGATGGTACCCAACGTTAACCTGCATAAGTGAGCATGCGGTCTGCTTCATCCATACCATAAACCAATTGATAGAATTCCTCAGAAAGAGAGTTAAATATCGCATCGCCATCTTGGTCGAGCTTCTCTGCCCTACGAATCTCCGGATAGCGAGATTCCGGCAATCTAACATATAGAGGGAAAACGCGCTGTAGGGCAAGAATTTCATCCGCTGAAAGATAAGGGGGCGGCATATTCAGAAGTGACTTGGAAATTACGGATGTTGTCTGAACATTAGGATCCAGCCAACCCTCCTGAATGGCCATCTCTCTCAGTGCAGTCCCATGGTAAGGCACAAACACGTTTACGCTGACAGAATCAAAGGTTCCGATCTCACGATTGAGCCTGACGCTATCAAAAAAGAGTTCTCGATTCTCGTAAGGAAATCCAATGATATTGTTAAGGGTATAGGGTATGCCTGACTCTGCAACAATCTTAGCCTTAGCCAAAATGAAATCGTTTGTCATATTTCTGCGCAATTTTTCCTTCCTGTACTTCTCATTCCCATGCTCAAGGCCAAAGGATATTCTGTGGCAGCCGACCTCAGCCACCCATGCCAATTTCTCCGCATCTACATCTTCAAACCTGGTTTGGAACCAAAAAGGAATTTTTATATCCTTATACATCTCCACAAACTCAGCAATCTCTCTCTTTGGCCTCGCCATGAAGGCATCATCATTGATATAGAGAAATTCGGGTGCATAGTTCTTAATCATGATATCTATCTCTTTTCGGAGTGTAGCCATGCTCTTCCTCCGAAGAAAATATCCCTGCTCATTTTCCCTGGCAATAACTACTTGCGTCGGAGAATTGCAAAAGGTACAGGTGTAGGGACAGCCACGGTAGGTTTCAATCGGTATAGCCTTCCAGATATTCGCCCCCAATGGGCGATAGAACCTACGCTCATCGAAATGAGAAAAATCCGGCACCACCTTATTGATATCAACCAGCGGGCGGGGGCGATTGCGAATGACTGTACCATCGGTCTCTTTAGCCCAAGTTCCCATAATCTTTGTTGGAGGAACTCCGTCGCGTACGCGCTCACAGAACTCGACGATTGTTTCTTCCCCCTCGCCGACCCCGATACACTGGGCATTAGGATCTGCAATGACACATTCTGGCGCCATGGTTGTAAATACACCGCCAACAATGCTTTTCATTTCAGGGTAGTGGGAGAGAACTGCCAGCAGCTCTTGGGCTTGCGGCCAGGTATCTTCAACAACTGTTGAGAAGATGATGGCATGCGGCTTGTAGTCTTCTAATTTCTTGATAAAATCGCCGATCAGATCGTGCTTTGGTTCTCCATAAAGAGCTTTCGCATCAAAACGCCTGCTATTTAATAGCTTATTTGCCCGCGTGACAGGCAATGGTTCCCCCAGAAATTCCAACCCGTGCATGTATGGAGTGCAATCAAAGAGATCAACACAATAACCCTGCTCTCTTAGGATAGCGGTAAACAGGCCCACTGCGTATGATGGCGTTAACATCATGCTGAGATTGGGATAAACAATCAAAACCCGAAATTCACTCTTCTTTTTCACCTCACACCTCGCGCATAAGATCGCCGTGCAAGGGTCTGAGGTCCTGATTATGCATGAATCGTATGGATATTTCAAAACATCTTATAATTTGTAGCATGCCACAGGAACTCACTGATCGGATTACTTTCAGCTTCGGCTCGCCCCTGGAGAACGCTCTGCTAACGCATAAACATCCCGTATAAGCTCCATTACACGTCGAGCCTCTTCAAGGGTCCCATGAGTAGGCGCCCGGCCTTCTTTGACGGCAGTAATGAACTCACTAACCTCCGTGTCCCATGACTCATCACGGTCAAAGTGGATAATCTCTTCTCGTGGGTTTCCTAGTGCTAGAGCCTCGTCTTCGAACTGTCTCCTTCCTATGACCAGTTGCTCGCGGCCGTAGCTCCCCGTTTGGGAGAGAAAACCACTGGCTACCACATAACCGTCACGGCAGCCGATCTCGGTAAGGAAGGTATGCTTCCACAGCGTCGCCGATGAGTGCAAGAAGGCTGGTACTCCATTTTCGGATCGCAGAAGGACGAAGGCATTATCCTCAACCCCACACCCCCAGAACGAGTCGGTTAATACCGCGTCGACGACTTCAAGGTGGCCAAGGAAGACCTGGAAAATGTCAAGCATATGGATTCCCTGGTCAAGAAGGATACCGCCGCCGGAGATCTCACGATTGTTGCGCCAATTTTCCCGGTATCGGACGCCACCTGACTTTCCGTAAGTACCCTTGATGTAAAGGACGTCGCCTAGCCCCCCTTTCCCGATAAGCGCTCTGGCTGCCTGCACAGAAGGGTGTAGCCGATGGTTAAAGCCAAAAACGAGTGTGTGGCCCGGTATGCCAGCTGCTGCCTCAGAAATACGGCAGAAATCCCCCCAGTTTCGTCCCGGCGGTTTCTCGCAGAAAACATGGCCGCACTGACGGAGCCCCTCAATGCATAGATCTGCTGTAACGTTGTTCGGTGTACACACAAAGGCCGCATCGAACTGGCTCCAAGGAATCTTTTCGTTTGCGGGCAACACCACGCCATCGAGGCCAGGGGCGGATAAGTCTAGCCCGGGATCGACGATTTTAACACTCCGCACTTCAGGGTGCTGACGCAGGGTCCGGTATCGAATCTTACCCATATAGCCGTAGCCAAGGATAAGACAGTTCATGTGACGGTCTTCTTGCTTGGTAGGCCCACTGCCTCCAGCAATCGATCGATCGATTGCGCATCAACGGGCATTACGTAGGCGTTCACATAGTCGACAGCATTGCGCCATTCTTCTAAAGCGGACTCTGCCGTTGTGGCTGCGTACTTCCGCAACACTTGCTCCATTTCCTCGATTGATGATACACATTCGCGCCAACCTTGTAACTCGGAGAGGGAGTCCACGTCCCTGCGGTTCACGTCATGCAAATAAATGGGCTTGAGGCCGTTGAGCACCGCGTACAGCACTGCGGATGAGCCGCGGTACAGTACCGCAGAAGAACGCGCGAAGTCAGCCTCGATGACCTTGTAGGGGGAGACTTCGATGTTGGGAAACCGCTCAGGAAACTTCTGAAGCTCATCGGCAAGGTGTGGACAAAACTGCGCCAGCGGCAGAATCGGATGGCAGCGAAAAATAAAATGATGGTCTGGGAGTAACAGAGCCACACGCTTGGCAAAGTCAAACAGCAGCTCAGGCTCCGGGAAATGACCCTCCGGGAGCACCAGCACGGTGCGAAGACTAGGCCGAGGAGGATGTGGCCGGGAGGCGTCCTGCGGTCGGCGAAACGACCCGAACGGAATGAGTTTTACGCCGTAAGGCTCATGGCCACCGCGCATCAGTTCGAGAGTGGTCTGCCCAAGGGAAAGCACCACGTCCGGAAGCGACCGCTCCTTTACGCCAACATATGGCCTGGTAAGTGATAGAGAGGCTGGGGAAACCACCGTGTGCTGATACCCTACGGTCCGACAGGAGCCATCGGTATCTTTCGCACCCCACCAGGCACATTTCTCCCAACCGTGTCCTTCGTAGAGAGTCATGAACGCACGTGGGTGCCAGGTTCGTACGGCCGTTCTACCTATGCAGAAAAACAGGCCGACACACGTGACGGATAAAGACAGACAATCCCGGCTGGCCAGCGCACTGACCTGTCTCACAAGAGGGTCATGCGAACCGGCTGCAATGCGGCGAAGTCGCAACGAGGCCAGGAGTTGCTTCCATGCCATCCAGATAGGCGTGAGCGGATGTACCAAGCAGAGTTCCGGCAACCTACATAAACCCGATGTGGAGACGTGTGCTTTCGCAAAGCCGTCCCAGTCAGGACCGCTCGCGTCGCCACATAGAAGCAGCATCCGCACGCCACGATCCGCCAGCCTACGTTGGAGGTCGCCGTAATAAAAGTCATGGTCGTCCATCGGCCTCCCGGGTCCAAAGCACCAGGTTTTAGCGATCAGGTCAAACCCCTGGTGCCTCAGTTCACCTATCTGCCGTCTAAAACGCCACCGTAGCCGAAGTAGCATAAGACTGAAACGCAGCTGATATAGCATGTACCAGCCGATCCGGAGTGCCCAACCCCTCATCCCTTCCCTCTTGGCAACACCGCCCTTGCTCGCTCCCTGCACACCCATGAGCTGCTCGTGAACGGGGTCAATAGCGTGTTTCGGGTGCATCCATGGGATGGCAAGCACAGGTAAAACCGGGCAGAGTCGCCGCACCGTGTGAAGCGCCTCGTTCAAGCGCTCTAGGTCGGAGACCGTCATGCTCGTCCCGAGTACGCGGGGAGATGCTCCACTGATGTCTTTGTTGCGATCAAAATCTTTTTCCCTCAACCCCGAGTTCAGCTCTTGGATTCGAGATACCCGATTCTCCAAACCTGCTTCCACTTCACCACCTATGACCTATTCCTATTGCCCTCGCCTTATGAGGCTGCTGAGACTTAGAATAATGTTGCTGTCACCAGTTTGAACTTAGCCTTAAGATAGTTCGCAAGTATGCAACGGTAAAGATCGCTCTCGCTGCGCACCATTTCCGTCATGGCTATCCGGTTATAAAAACTTCCCCGACGTTTAAAATTCGGTAAAGGGTATGCGCTAAAGATCGTGTGGGCGCCCTCCCCTCTTATGAGTCGCGTAGTTTCCTCATTGTAACAAGCAACCGGTTGACCAAAAGGATAGCTAAAGAGTCTGGTGCCGCGTGGATGGGCATCGAGGATTCGTTGGTTCTTCCAATATTCCTCTTTGAGCCTGTACTCTGAAAGCGTGGTCGTGTTGTAATGGTTGTACAGATGGTTCCCAAGATACACGAGAGGCTCGTTGGATAAGGCCTCAATGTCCGCTTCTTGTGCTATTTCACCTCGGAAAGAGCGCACGCGCTCCAACAAGGATTCAGCATGGACGGAGCCGACGTAACTAGCAATCTCCGACTCCGTAAACTTAAGGAAGTCATCACCTCGCGGGCGCTTTTGTTGGTAGAAATCCGGCTCAAAATGCTGCAAAAAGGTAATCAATCCTGACCAACACAGTTCCCCTTTTATCGGCCCCATGTTGACAAACATAACTGAGGGTACTTTCTTTTTTTTTAGAATTGGCAACGCTTCGCGAAAGTAGCTTAAATCCCCGTCATCAAACGTTATTAAAGCAGCAGGGGTCGGATGGTCCCCGCTGAGCAACTGGTTCGGGTCAATAAAGTGAAAATGCTCCCCGATAAGGTCAAGTTGTTTGGAGAACGCCGATGGCGTGGCATTGAGGTCAAACATCCTGTTGAATTGACTCGGATGATCAGACACTTCATGGTAAAGAAAAACAACAATAGAGTCCCGCAGTATCCGTCGAGCAACAGGAAGATTATATGCCAATCGATTGACGGCATGGATCATTGGGCGGACGGCGCGCTTCATCTTAAGTTTCAAAATTCCTTAAGTTTTTCCATGCCAGAGGATACAATTCGGGATGATTCCGGAGGTATTGACCTGAAAAGAGTTGAGACTTATGTTTCATTTGCTTGGCGCCGATAAGTTTGCCGTGTTTCAAGTAATCATCAGCGACTCTCAAGAACAGGTCAGTTCCTAGTACCGTGAGTTTAAGGCCGACGGAGTAGAAATTGTCGAGTGTGTCTATCGTGGGTCGGGCCTGATACAGAATATCTCCACTGTCAATTCCTTCATCAATAAGATGTACCGTCACACCCAGGGCTTTTGGCCCCTCAAGTGCCAGCGCCGAAACTATCCCTTCAGCCCTGTAATTAGGTGACCAACCCCAGTGCAAATTAACCAAAGGAGCCTTAACGCTCTCAAGCATGGGGCGGCGGATTAGACGAGTCCCATGCACAAATACTAGATCGGCGTTCGCTTTTTGCAAATAGGAGATGGCTTGAGGCCCATTTATATCATTAACACGGATGATCGGCAGTTTGGGCTCAAATGCCAGATAATTATTCAGAATTCGTTGATGGTGGAAGTGCCAATCTCCATAATATTTGTGGTGGTTAAGAAGATTGCGTAGGTGCAGTAGGGTGCGTCGTGGTCCGGAGATCGGATTTGTTAGGATGTGAGACAATCCTGCACGTAGCTTTGAAAGAAAGTCTCTAATTGTTACCTTCTCCTCTGATACTGAAATCCCGTCCTCGACCATAGCTTCATCTAAAAGGCCAGCTAGAAAAAGCGTGTTCGCACAGTATATCTGAAACGCAGATTCACGGATTAACAGGATCATCTTCATTTATGGTGTTCCAGCTGCATCCAGGGAATGGCGAGGACAGGCAAAAGGGAACACTTTCGTCGAACTGCATAAAGAGCCTCGGTCAGCCGCTCCCACGAGAAAATCCCCAAATTTAGTCAAATAGAGCATTATCGAGGTTAAATGATAGGAAATCCCTTTTTAGGGTGGCCGCCGCGAACTCCAATTTGCCCTCCAACCGCCTTTGTCAGGCCGCCTTCTTCGGCTTCTAGCGCCCACCACGCAGGACAAACTGGCCCGCTCCGCCCTTTTAGACGGGACAGTATCCGAATAAGGTGCAGTTATGTCAACCTGAGGCTAGCTTTCGGGTAAGGCTGGACATCTGCCCCCAATTGGAGTAAGGAGGCTTTTAAATTATCTGGCTGTCCCTCGATCTTCCTCGGGACGGTGAGTTTATCGAACCGTAACATGTAATGTATGATTCTTTTCCTCAATTAGAGAGCGATAAGACCATCGAGGTCAAGGGGAGGCGTCACCGCCAACACACCGTGCCGTCTAGCACCATTGGTTACTAAGCTTGCACAGACATTTTTCAGCATACAACCACCCCTCTTCAGCCAGGCTTACTCGCAAGCATTCTTGAAACCTGAGGCGCAATTGAGTTACTTTACCGCTGAAACGCGAGCCGCTTTCATAGCCCACGACGACCCGCTATTCGGCTCTCGGATTATGTTCTCATTGTAAACAACATTCCATACTTCAGAGTCCATCAGCATGACACTGCTCTGCCTCTCGTCCTCGATGAAATAGAGAGGACGGGCTTTCACTTCCTCAAGCGCGCGCGCCAGATATTCACAGGCGATGGCAGCAACAAAAAAGAGAAGTCCAAACATAGTCGCATTTTGGAAAGACGTGGAAGCCCATCCTGGCTGAATCTCCTTAAAGAAAATTCGCAGAAAAAGTACATATCCAAGATAAGAGAAGTTGAAAAGACTGATAATTGCTGCAATCGCGCTAGCCAACCTTAGCGGTCGGAGCGAATTCGACACAATCATTGAGACGCAATCCTCGATAAGGACCAGGGGGTTCCTGTGGCGTTCCGGCTTGCGCCTTTGGAGTGCCTTGTATTGAAGCGTCTTGACCGGGTAGCCTGCGTACATGCTGAGAACGCGGAGGTATCGGTGAGTATCTTTGATTCTCAACAGGCTATTGAGCGCTGTCCGAGTTAACGCGATGAAATGCGTAGAGCAGTAGATCTGAGGTTTTTCGAGCAAAAGCTGGCAGAGCCTATAGTACATGTTGTAAGCGAACCTGTAGACCTTGGAACACGTCTCAAACAAATTTCGTGTCCCTATGACGATTCCCTTACAGGATTGTGCCTGTTCGACGAACTCCGGAATCAACTCCGGCGGATCGCATTCGGGTCGCAGCACCACGACTACATCTCCTATGGCGTGGTCCAAGCCACATCCGATAGCGACCTCAAGTCCAAACCTCCGGGAGAGCCTGAAGTAGCGCAGGCAATTAATGGTTTCTCTCCGTTCTTCAAATAAGGCCCTTGTGTGGTCCCGAGAGCCGTCGTCAACAAAGATCATTTCGTAATTTTTATAATGCCCCTTCAAGACTCTTGCTACGCCATCAATGACGTCTTCAAGAATGTCGGCATCGTCCGACAGAGGAACTACTACAGAAACAAATACGTCATATCTCATAGGGGCGCCTCCCTCGCATTGTACTACACTTGACCAAGTGGGTTAGTGGTTCTCTCTGATACCCCACCGAGATTTTGGCCTGGTATCATCCGGCTATCCTTGTGCGAAGAGCTTCATCGAGATCGAAGACATTATCAATTTTTCCTCCCAGCACGGAAATAAATCCCGGAACCGAGGGGTCACTCTTAAAAAGTATCGGTCGCCCGTCGTCACTATCGCTTTGCGGGAGAATCGTCTTCACCTCCCAGAGAGAGTCAACGTAAGAACAGTCGGAGAGAACGGGCAAATATCTCCTGGCATCCCGAACCATGCGTTCGACGTTACTCCGCAAAGGGAACTGGGGCTGGTGCTGCGTGAAGTGCTCGTCTGATGGCATTTCAGCCCATTCGTAATGGGGAGTGTAACTTACATGACTGAGCGAAAATAAGCCTGTGGCAGGGAAGGGCATCACCGAAAAGAAGGGTCCACACATTACGGTTATGCCAACGTTTCCCAGACAATCGGGAACCCGCACGAGGGCAATTTCCGTCGCTTCATACCTGAGGTAAAGCCTCGCTAGACCGCTCCTGGCTGGAAGTGAGTTGAGGCTAGCGTAGGTACAATTGTAGACATATCGGCTCTCGAACTCTTGCGTTTCGCCAGAGTGAAGGCTTTTGACCAATAAGCGCAACCTGTTTTTCTCCAGAGATTCACCCGGGGGAATGACCTGCATTGCTTCCGTATTCGTCAGGGTGCAGATACCGCTCTTGGCTAGGCGCTCCCTCAACAACTCCCTCAACTTCCGCGCATCGAAGGCATATTCCGTCACCAGGAACACTTCCTCAATTAATTCCCAGTTAAACAAGTTTCGCAATCGAGGAGGAGCTTGCTGAATTGGAGCGCCAATGCGTTGACAGAACTGGCAAAATTGCCTGGCGGTGACTTTTGAGCGATGCGTCCCAATGGCGTAGAGATTCTCAAAATCATTCACAACACATTCTGAAAACTCCTGAATGAAGCGGGGCAGGTTGATCCTCGAACGGAGGCCCGTCAGCAAGCTCCTCGGATAGTGGTAACCATTATGGATACGCGCCTGATTGTTGTAAGAAGCCCGCAGGAGTATATCGTTCTCTCGCTCGACGAGTAGCACTCGAGCTTCGGGAGCGATTTCAGCGAGCTTGAGGGCCAGGTAGCACCCGTAAATGCCTCCCCCTACAACAATGTGACTATAATCGGTGGGGTGGCCAGAGTTCATGACAGCTCCTGGAGAGCAAAGAACCTTCTTTTTTCCCGTCTCAAACGCTCGATTCCAGCCAGATACTGTCGCGTCAAACGGAGCAGTTGTGCTGAGGATTTTGAGTTGGCATCGCCTACCCAGTGAACCGGGAGGTCCAGAATCTGCCCTCCCATCCATTCGACTCGAACCGCCAGTTCAGTTGCAAAAAACCACTCGTCGGTAAACTCAAACTGACTAGTCAGCTTGTCGTAAAAGCTCTTCTCAATGAACTTGAAGCCGCACATCCCATCGGTGAAACTGATATTCAAATTCGAGCGGAGCCAGAAGTTAAAGCACCTTGAAGTAATCTCTCTGAGTAGGGTTCTCTTCTCGACCTTGGCTCCTTTCCTCAGTCTGGAGCCGACGATCAAGGTGTAGTCTTCTCCCTGTTGAATCAGATCATAGACTTCCTTGAAGTGCTTGAGGTCTGTCGAGAGATCGAGATCCATGTAGCCAACATAATCAGCTTGACACTGTGACCAAGAGGCTTTCAAGGCAAGGCCAACCCCTTTCTTAGAGAGTCTGAGGTATTTCACCTTGTTGAAACGAGCCTGGAGATCGCGTCCAATGGTCTCCGTTCTGTCAGTAGACCCGTTGTCGGCAATGCAGAGAGCGAAGTTCTTGATTTGGTGACTCTCGCAGAACTTCAGTGTGGCAAGAATCGAAGCTTCAAGTTGTGCTTCCTCATTCAAAACAGGAAACGTTACGTGCACTTTCTTGGGCCGATTCATGGCATCGCCTCTCATGAACGCTCAGTACTTGATGACCACTTTGATAACCTCTGCCGGTCGAGAGGAGATGGTTTCCACAGCCTTCACAGACTCGCTGAAGGGATACGTAGGGTAGAGAAGACCGTCAACCTTCAGGCGTTTCGCTTTGAGATCTTCAATAACTAACTGTTGAAGGTCTTGGGCATAGAGTGGGGGATCACCACGCACAGAATTGTTCCAGCTAACGGCTGGGAGCGAAGCGAGGAGTGTGAGACGATTGTGGAAAAATTCCTCCCCCAGGTTTAACTCTGTCGCTCCTCCAGAATAAAACCCGACACAGACCACACGGCCACCCTGGCGCGTCGCCCGTATCGCCTGATGTAATTGGGCATAGCTACCAGAACATTCGAGGGCAACATCGACACCCCCGCCAGTCAATTGCTTGATTGTCAGGCCCAGATCGTCAACCTGTCGGGTATCGAGCACAATCTCCGCACCATACTCGCGAGCTAGCCTGCTGCGCAAAGGGAAACTGGAAGTAGCGTACACTATCGCTCCGGAGAGCTTGCAGTACTGAATGGCAAGAAGTCCAATGGCTCCCAGTCCTGTGATGAGAACTTTTCCATGAAAGTGGACGTTTCCATCAAGGACCCCGCCCAGAGCGAAACTAGCAGGGTCGATGCACAGAGCTTCCGTAGGCGTCAACGCGTCTAGTGGTTGGAGCTTGTTAGCGAAGCTGACGTGCCAATCAGCCACCGGGAGCCACCCGAAGACAGTATCTCCGACAGCTAGTGAGCGCACTTCGCTACCTAGCTGTTCCACCACACCGACAGTCATATTTCCTAAGGGGCGCGGGTAGAAATGGTGTTGGACATCTTTGCGATTTTCTAAAAAGACACGCCACTCGGGCTCCAGTCTCTTCTTCAGGAAGGGGCTGGAGCCGTGATACGCCGACATCTCAGTTCCATGTTTAAAGGTCGATAAGAGCGAGCGTATCAGGACTTGATCCGGCTTCAACGGCGTGAGAGTCTCCTCCTGGAGGTATGCCTCTCGGGGGGCCTGAAGCATCAGTGTTTTTCGTGTCTGTACTGCGCCTTGCTCGAGTTCCACTTGGTTCACCGACAAATTTTATTATATAGGCCGTGTTGACGAATTATTTTATGTCTGAATCCGCAGGTAAAAATACGGCAACCTGGTTTTTGAAGACAGTCATCTTAACTAGCACAGCTGCTTAAACAGGTGGTGATGGAGCATCGCATCAGCCGCCCGCTTAATCGCGTCAAACGGGCATCCCGAACGTTCCGCGATGTCAAGCAGACTGTACGCGCCGTCTGAGAGATTCAGAACCCACAGTAGAGCCAACTCGTCGACACCGCCTTCGCCCCCTCCCCTCGTAAGTGATAGGAAGTTCCTTTTGAGGGTCGCCTGCCGCGAACCAAAATTACCGCCGCCGACCCGCGCCATCCCGCCTTCTCCGGCTCCTCGCGGCCATCACGCAGGCGAAACTGGCCTGCTCGGCCCTTTTGAGGCGGGACACTATCCGATAACGTGGCTTTTTGTCAACTAAGGCTGGCGTTCGGGTAGGCTGGACATCTACCCCCGTAAGCGACTCACGATGTGCACCCCTGTACGAAGGAGCTTGCTTACTCCAATCGGGGGTCGATATTCAGCCTTATCTTCGAACCGGGCCGCAGTTGATATAATCGCACGTTATCGGATACTCTCGGCTTAAAATAACGATCCGGGTCAGCCCCATTATCTTGGCGACTGCATCGAGATCTCAAACCGGGCGTGGCGCGCGACCAGGGAGGGGCTATCATGAGGTCTCAATAGCTAGGCCCAAAAAGCAACTTCTTATCATTATTTTGACGCCTAATTCACTCCGTTCTCTGTGTGGGAGGTTTGTCCCTCCGTTGATTTTTCTTAAGCCTTTGAGTAATTTCTGTTTGTCTCGAAGTGGTTTGGAATCTATATGACAAGCGGCGGATTACAGTTTCCCTGGCGGCTGAACAGACCACTCCTTGTTGCGATCTGTGTCGCCGGGCTTTTGCTGGGCAGTCTGGTCATGTCGCTGACTTCGTTTACGGTCATTGATGATGAGGCAATCATCGGGCTCATGGTCGATCTGCCGTTTCGTCTTATGCTTCAAGCGTCTCCTAGCCTTGAACATCCCCCCCTCTTTGAGATTCTGCAGTGGGTATGGATACGGGTTGTAGGAAACGGCGTGGCTGCGCGTCGGGCACATTCTTTGATTTATGTCGCCATCGCGATGGCGGTCGCTTGGCCTATGCTCGTGCGCTGTTTTGGTCACACCCTGGCGGCTTATGCCTTTGCCCTTACCTTTGCTTCGCCCTTTTTATTCCTGTTTGCTCACCCGGCCATGTGGTACATGCCCCACTATGCTTTTTTAATGGTATCTATGGCGTTGTTGACCCGGCTCCTGGAAGGTGATTGGCGAAGATGGATCTTTACGAGCTTCGTGGCGGTCAACATTGGGATGGTGTACCTCAACTATTTTAGCTGGGTATTCTTTGCCCTTTATATTTTGCATGCCGTGTTGAGCCGCGCCGGGTGGCCGGTTATCCGCCGGCTGGTTGGGGCCCATTTATTGACAGCCGTTGCGTTCCTTCCCTTGATGCCTATGTTTCTCGGTCTAGCGCCCACGTACACTGGGATTCCCTGGAATCTGCTGGCGATAGGAAGACGGATCGCCTATTTTCTATTCGTGCTTACGGTCGGAGAGAGTGTCCCCCTCTCTGCCTGGTATCTTAGTTTGACTGCAGCGGTCCTGACGGGTTTTGGTATCGCTTTCTTGCTTCTCAGGCGGCATCTGCCTGCGGGTTGGTTCCTCTTCGCTACTGTTTTTGGTGGGGCGCTTTTTATAGGGTCACTCTTCGGTGTATTCGAAACTGCCAAACGAGCCACTATGTTGGCCGGCTTATATGGCATCTTGTTAGGCAGCTTATTGGGTACGGCTGCTCGGCTCCGGCCGCTGCTGGCCGGGGTTCTGGTGCTTGGTCTCATTGGCTGCTGGGGGATATCGTACAGCAATCTGGTGAGCCGCAGGGATTTTATTGCCTATCGCTGGGTCGAACCCTGGCCTGCGGTTGCTCGCTTTATGGCCAAGGAGCTTCGTGCGGAGGACCTGGTAGTTAATTACCATCCAAGCCTCGATTTCTACCTGCGGCAAGAAGGAATAAAGGCTCTGATCTACTCTCCGTTGGACCCCTCTACGTTGGGAGTCCTTCAGCGGCATACGGTCAATAGACGGGTATGGTATTTCCGCACCGCCATGCTCCAGATGCACAGGGATCGGGCGAGCCTAACCTTGCTCGAAGAGTTTCTTAAAACTCATTACCGTCTTGCCAGAGAACAAGTGCTGCAGCCGGATCCGTGGGCGCCCACGAAGAGAAAACTGTTTCCTGGACACTATTATCCCGACGTACGCATCCACCTATTTTTGTACGAGCCTGGCCAGCATCCGTGATGAAACTTTGCCTGGCCAAGCATGCAAATCTTTAATGATAGGAAATCCCTTTTTAGGGTTAGCCGCCGCGAACTCCAATTTGCCCTCCGACCGCCTTTGTCAGGCCGCTTTCTCCGGCTTCTAGCGCCCACCACGCAGGACAAACTGGCCCGCTCCGCATAGACCTTTCTGATGAAGTAGGACCAGCGCTTTTTTAATTCCTTTGAAACCGGCGGCGTGTCAACTTCGATGACCTCCGGCTTCCAGCTAATTGTCTCTTCTCCTTCGGGCTCTAATTTGTCCCGTGTGTCTACCAATTTCACCATCCGGGCACAAATAAAATCACTAACTTGCAGATGAGGCAGTGCCAACCCACTTTTCATGTTGCCACTAAGATTCAATCGATCCAAACCGATGAACTAGATATGCCCCGCCTTCTTCCGAGCCACGTCATTGCCTAAAAAAATACCTGGAAGCGAAAAATGAAGGTGGAGGGACACCCGTGATCACTCAAGTCAATTTATATCTACCGTTGAGATAACGGTCCCGCCCTCCTTGCCGGACCTACCTAAAATCCACATAGTCTCGTCTGGCACGGAATGCATAGGGTGTTTCGGGTGCATCCAGGGAATGCCCGGCACAGGCAGAGTTGGGCAATTTCGCCGCACGGTATAAAGGGCCTCGGCAACCTGATCGGAGGAAAACCGGCTGTGATCCCCCTCCTTCAACCCCTGCGACCGGATCAACCGTTCCAATCGCAGAAACCTTCCGCACGCACTCAACGGATTTCACTTAGGCTCCCTTCCCGATCTCGGGAAGTCCTGCGGCCATGAAGAAGCGATCCATGGAGGCATCATCCACAGGCACGGTATAGCTGTTCACATAGTCGGCCGTTGCCCGCCACTGTTCAGCCACGCTCCCCTCGCTTGCTGCCGCGTAACGCCGCAACGCCTCCTCCAACTCCTTAACCGATCCAACCCTCTCCCTCCATCCCTCCTCCAGTTCAAACAGCGGATCCACATCCATATAACCATCCCCGTGAAGATAAATCAGTTTCAGCCCACGAAGAACCGCATACAGCGCCGCTGAGGAACCCCGATAAAGCACAACCGACGAACGACTAAAATCATCCTCAATCGATTCATAGCTCGAAATCTCAATGTTCGAAAACCGCTCAGGAACTCCCCGAAGTTCCTGCCGAATCTTCTCAAACGGTAAAACCGGATGACAGCGGAAAATAAACCGGTGATCCAACAGCAAAGCCGCTACCTCCATCGCCCAATCAAAAATCAGCTTCGCCTCGTTGAGTAACCCCTCGGGAAGCACAAGCACCGTGCGCTTTCCAGGTTTGAGTGCCGCATAGACAGCCTCGTCAGGGCTCCGTCGAAACGAACCAAAGGTGATGAGTTGGGACTTGCGCGGAAGGTGCCCGGACCGCATCATGTTTCTTGTCCTCTCCCCCAAACACAGAACAACATCGGGCGTGGAATGCTCTCGTGGATCGCTATGCGGCCGTAAGAGCGAAATGGTGTGACCACGGACCACCGTGTGCTGATATCCCACCGTCTGGCAGGATGGGTCGGCCGCCTTTGCCCCCCACCACACGCACTTCTCCCAACCATGCCCTTCGTAAAGAGTCATCAGGACACGAGGGTGCCAAGTCTTCACCACGGCTCTGCCAATCCAGAAGAATAAACCAGCAAACGCAGTCGCTAAAGACAGACAATCACGGCTAGCCAGCCCATAAATGCGCCGCAGCAACACATCCCGCTCCCGCACCATCATCAGCCAAAGCCGCAATGAACTCCTCACTTGTTTCACCGCCATCCACACCGGAACCCAAGGAGGTACCAAACACAGCTCCGCAAGCCGGCACAATCCCGATGTGGAAACCTGCGCCCTGGCAAAAACCTCTCGGTCCGTGCCACTAGCGTCGCCACAAAGAAGCAGCATCCTTATGCCACGATCCGCCAGCCTCCGCTGCATATCTCCATAATAAAAGTCCTGACCCTCCGCCGACCGCACGGCCCCGAAACACCACGTCTTTACTACCACATCAAATCGTTGCCCCTTGAGAGCTCGGATCTCCCTCCTAAGAGACCACCGCATGCGTGCCAACGCCAGAATGAGACGTCCCGTATGCACCACGTATCGACCCACCTGCCAGATGACCCAGCCCTTTATCCCCATCTCGCCAACCTTGGTCCCCTCCCTCACCCCCTCCCCACACATCAACTCCTCCTGAACAGGATCCACCGGATACTTCGGGTGCATCCAAAGGATGCTGAGCAGGGGCACGGTCGGGCAATTTCGCCGCACGGTATAAAGGGCGTCCGCCACCTGATCGAAGGAAAACCCCGTGGACTGGCCTTGACCTTCTGTCCTTCCGGACCCCGGATCCACCGAAATGGGCGGCCGCATTAGGTTGATCGATGCCGACAGGATATTTTTCAAAACCCGAGGACCTCGCTTCCTCCCGCTACGCAAAGCGGTTCTCAGGCCATGCCACAAGAATGTCCTCGGTGAAACGCGAAATGCGCAAAATAAGTCACTCAACATCTGAGGGAATTCGCGCCAGGTTCTCATTTTCCGACCCCGGTAAAGGTAAGCGCTAGAAACTTGTGCGCGGAAAACTGCAGCATCTTCACGGGAATAATGATCAGTGGATAACTTGCGAGACAAGAAGTCGATGTACTCGTCCGTAGCGACCGTGGAATGCGACGCTGCATTCTTATGTCGGCGGATACCGAGAAGCTGTCTGGGGAGATTCGCAGCGTAGTGCTTAGCGAGAAAACGGTCGTATAGCTCCAATTCGCCACAATAGCGGTAACGCTCATCAAAGCCCCCCACATCGAGCAACGCTGTCCTCTTTACGATCACGCTCGAATGGATGATCGTGGGTGACCCCCGCAGCAATGGACGCCTGATATCTGCATAATGAGTGGGCTTAGTATGTACCGCTTCAACAACCCCTGGATCATCGCGAAATCCCCAGGCAAAAGTCCCCAGGCAACTGAGTGACTTATCAGCGTCGAGGGTCCGCATCTGTTCCTCTAGCCGAGTTGGCGCTGAATAGTCGTCCGCATCCATACGGGCGATCCATGGCGTCGATACGTGGCGCACACCAATGTTCAGGGCAGCCGTCTGGCCCAAGTTGCGATCGAGGCAAAGCAGTTCAATCCGCTGATCCTCATAGGCCCGCACGATGTTACGAGTGTCGTCAGTAGAACCATCATCAATGATCAGAAAACGGAAATCACGATACGTCTGCTGCAGGATGCTCTCGATAGCGGTGCGTAGATACGGGGAACCGTTGTAAACGGTCATGAGAACGGTGAGCTGGCAGTCCATCTCAAAATAGAGCTTTACAAATCAGATGTGATGCCGCAATAACTCAGATACGCACGCGACTTTCACAACGTAAGGACGTGGCGAGGATTCTCCTCAAAAGCATCGAATCGCGTACCGAGGGGACGCCCACGGTCCGTTACAAAACGTTCCAGACCGGCCATACACTCAGGCAGGTCGACGCCGGTAAACCGCCGGAAGCGTTCACTGCTCAGAGACATATCCTTAGGACGCGGAGCAACCAAAACAGCCTTATCGATCGATCCCTGCCGCACGCTCTTCGTTGAAAAGCCCGCGGCCTTGGCCATCAACGTTCCAAATTGGTACTTGGAGATACGCTCCCTCCCGCACAAGTGGAACGTGCCGCGGTGTCCCTCTTCGATTAGCAGTCCTAGGCGCATCACAAAATCGACCACGTAAATCGGCGTGAAAAAGAAATCATCGAAGAGCGTGATGGGGTGACCCGTATGAAGCGCGGAGTAGAGCCATTCCGCAAAGGTCTGCTTCCTGCCCGATGACCAACCATAAAAATTGGTGCGGACAATGAGGTGATTATCGGTGGCCTGCCTTACGTTCCACTCCCCATGCAGCTTCGAGCGGCCGTAAACCGTACGGGGACACGGCAGGGTCTCTTCACTTGCGAAGGGGGTATCTCCCATAAAAATACCGTCCGTCGTGATGTAGACGAACATGCAGCTCGCTGGAACGGCGCGCGCAATGTCACGGGTAATATCCGCATTACAAACGTAGGCCTGCGCCGGGTTCCGCTCACAGGCATCAACATCCACCATGGCTGCGCAGTGGATCAGAATGTCCGGGGCGGCCGTGGCAACGGCATCCGCGATAAAACCGGGTGATGCCAATTCACCTGCAAGCACTTTTGCCGGCTGGTCTCCCCACCAAGGATGCCGATCGATTCCAACGATATTATGTCGGCGAGAGAGCGCGGCCGCGATGTGCGCACCCAATAGACCGCAGGTGCCAGTGATCAGAATGTTCATCTTACTTCCACCTTAGGCCCCGCGACCCAAAAGGGGTCTAGTATCATCCACCCACGATGAAATGTGGCTCGACCGGCGGCGGGAATTCATAGATACTCGGATCGGCCTCCACCTTAGCTACTATCGCAGCGATCTCTCCGTCGTTCAGTTTCCATGAGTTTGTGTCGCTACCGTAGCGGAAGCCCTCAGGACAGGGTTTCCCAGGACGGCCGTCGAGGAAATTCTTCTGATTCCAGTAGGAGTGGCTGGGCTGGATGATGTAATGGTCCTCAAACTCAATGGTCAGACGGGCGTCGTCCTCAGGCACCATTGTTTCATGGAGTTTTTCCCCAGGTCGGATGCCAATAATCTCTTGCTCGCAGTCCGGGGCGATAACGCGGGCGAGATCCATGACACGGACGCTGGGGATCTTGGGAACACAGATCTCCCCCCCCAACATTGTGCCCACACACTTCAACACAAAGTCTACCCCTTGGTCCAGGGTGATCAAAAATCGTGTCATCCGCGGGTCGGTTATGGTTATGCGACCGGTAGAACGCTGGGCCAAAAAGTAGGGAATGACGCTCCCGCGGCTACCCACGACATTGCCATACCGCACCACGCTAAAACGTGTTCCGTGAAAGCCTGTCCCGTTTGCAGCGATAAATAGCTTGTCGGAGCAGAGCTTGGTGGCCCCGTAGAGGTTAACCGGGTTAGCAGCTTTGTCGGTGCTCAACGCAACAACCTTTTTGACCTTGCGATCGATGGCAGCGTCAACCAAGTTAGCGGCGCCCAGAATATTGGTCTTTATAGCCTCCAGCGGGTTGTACTCGGCGGTGGGAACCTGCTTCAACGCCGCCGTATGGATTACGATATCGATGCCATCCAGGGCACGGTAGAGGGCTTCACGGTCACGGATATCTCCTATAAACATACGGAGATTGGGAAAGTCGGTAACGGGAAACTGCTGCCGCAATTGAAACTGTTTCAGTTCGTCTCGGCTGAAGACAATGAGGCGGGCCGGCTTCCAAGATCGCAGGACCCATTTTATGAAATGCTTGCCGAACGAACCAGTCCCGCCAGTAATAAAAATATTAGCTCCGTCTAAAGTCATCCGGTTTTAACTCCCTTGCTGTAACTATGTGGTGGCACTATCAATGGATGCTCCCGAAATATTGGGCTGCGGTTTGCCGACTTCGTATCTCCTGCTGCCCGAACCGGGCCAGGGCTTACTATTGATTTCCGTTACCTTGTCTTTGCCCCACATTCCGCAGTAACGCTCGGCTGCATCGGCCATAACAGTGTATCGGTCGAGTCCAGCTTTGAAACCCTCAACTAACCACTTGATGTATATCCCCATCCTCTCAGCGGCACGCCCGTCTCGGAAGGGGTCAAGTTCGTCCAACATCGGCGACCAATCGCCGAATCCCGGGATACCTGTTGGACTAGCCCAATGCTCGATCAAAGCTTTCCACAATTCTTGCCAATCCGTAAACACGACTCGCCCGATGCCCAATTGATACAAAGGACTAACAGACCATCCCTCCCGATCCATCAGCAGAGTCGGCACGCCCGTAAGAGCGGCTTCCAATCCTGCGGTCGCCCCACAAAGATGTCCGTGAATCGCGAGATCTGATGCCAGCGCCGCCGCGGCCGGAGTATCTGATCCTTGGAGAGCCCCTGCTTCATACATATAACACCGGCCAGTCGCTTGGGCTTGCCGGAGCAGCTCGGATACGGGTCCGAGTCGTCGGCGCAATGTTGCCGGCGCTTTCGGTTTGATTAGCAGGCCTAGCCATGGGTGCTCCAGTACTTTGTTTAACAAGAAGGCGTAATTCTCCCGCGTTATGGTGTGACCCAATAGCCATCGCTCGTCGTCATGAGAATTCTCGTCGAAAAAGGCAAGGATGCGTGTCGCGCCACTTCGTCTGAGCGTATTTCTCAAAGCCGGCGCATTTTCCCTGAGTAAGGAGAAGCGATGATCGCCTAGATACCCGGTCACGACATGGTACCGAATACTCGATCCGCAGAGCCTATTAACATCGGCTACTTTGCTTGAGTAGCTGAAAACAATATCTGCCGCGACCGCCAACTCTACGGTCGGAAGCAATTCCAAAGACCGTTGATAAATCGCCAGCACTCCACCAAGGCTTTCCAATGCGTCGGCAATTGCGCAATGCGTCCAATCGGACATGTACCATGAGATGTAGACCTTAACGCCGTATGCTGCAAACAGCGAAGTCCAGTATTCCCGAAGCGTGTGGTAGTTGGAGATATGCTCTCTCATCCACGCCGCTTCAAGACTCTTGCCAGGGATTGCCTTCCTACTTCCATCTAAGAGGCGAGGCCAATGCGTGAATAGAGGCGTAGACTGAACCGTGGTGGCTCCTGGATTCAGAGCAACTGCTGCTATCTCGTGGTGAGTGAGCTCGGTCCATTTCTGCTCATCAACTGGATCCTGCGACAGGGCGAAGGTAATAAGAATGTCACTTCCTGACAGAGGTGATTGTTGCCAGAAAAACAAATCGGAATACCTTTCCGGATGATTCAGGTTGAAATGGCCGTAGTACTCAACAGCAACGGGTCTCCTGACAGGCATAGTCCGCGGGAGATTCCGAGTATTATCTTTCTGCTTTCGAAGTAATGAGACAAAAACACCGCGAAACCGATCACGCAGCATACGCCCAACCACAACCCCTTTGGGGCCTAGGATACGTCGGATCATGGCGCGGGCCTCAAAAGATGGGGCAGGTCCGACCGGGATAACGCGGATGCCGCAGCGGGACCCATAACGCGCAATGGTCTGGGACCAAGGCCGGCGTTCCAGAAAAAGCGTTGCCCCGTTGCGTTGAACTTTCATATCCCGCGTCTTCCAAGCGCAAATCTGCACAAGCAATAAAGCCCGCCAGAGAGACCCTCGGTCGGACCAACTGATTGTCACAATGCTTTTCGCCAAGTATGCCGCAAGCCTATCTTTCCGCTCTTCACTATTAACAAAATCGTGAAACACCGACTCTTTCATGATATCAGCTTGGACTTCAGCGAGGTCTTGGTGGGCAATTCTGAACCTGATCTGCAAACCTGCTTCATCCCGTAGCTCCACGAGGCGAAATGTAAATTTCTCCACGCACACGCCAGCTACCCAGCCAGTTGCGCTAGCTGCCCGCATAGTGAGCCACGAGCCGTCAATAACGTAACAATGTACGGCCTTATGGTAACCCATCTCTATGCGCCTCCGGATCAAACGCGGCAAAACCGAAAAGAGCCATGCCCGAAGCGTCAGATTCTCAACAAAATACACCATTACTTCACAACACACTGCTTGAAGACCTCAATACATCTTTCCAAATCGCCCTCTTTCAACCCAACACTACACGGCAAACTCACGCCTCGCTCATAAAGGCGCACTGAGTGCTCAATTTGGAAAGCCTGGCAATTGCAATACGGTGGGAGATCGTGGATTGTGTGCCAGAAAGGTCGACTGCCGATACCCTCCTCGTTCAGAGCCCTTATAAGAGCCTTTCGTTCTTTGATCGTCGTTCCCTCGCCTAAAAGAACACTATACAACCAATAGGTAGGCTCGGAGTGTGGCGGCGTCGGCATCGGCGTGATACCGGGTAGATTTGCAAACGCTTCCCCGTAGCCGCGTGCGATAGCTTGTTTTCTTGCAATGAACTTGTCAAGTTGCTCTAGCTGCGCAACTCCCAGCGCCGCCTGGATATTGGTCAAGCGGTAATTGTAACCGACCTCGTTGTGTACGTACTCCAGCGGATCATCCTTAGCTTGGGTGGTGAGGTAGCGGGCGCAATCGGCGTAGGCTTGATTGTTTGTCACTATCATTCCACCTCCACCGGTGGTGACGATTTTATTGCCATTGAAACTGAACACACCGACATCCCCAAATGTACCGACATGCTGGTCCCGATAACGCACCCCTATTCCTTCTGCAGCATCCTCTACAACCTGCAGGTGATACTCGCGGGCCAGCCCTACGATCCGGTCAATTTCACATGCCAGCCCTAGGATGTGCACGGGTAAGATGGCCCGGACACGTCGACCCGTGCGTTTGTTGTAGCATTCCCTGCTACGCATCTCGCATTCTTCTGCCAGGAACCGAGCAACTTTCTCGGCGTCCATCTGCCATGTCTTGGGGTCAGCATCCATGAGAATCGGATAGGCTCCACAGTAACTAATAGCATTGACGGGAGCCACGAAGGTCAGATTGGAAACTATAACTTCCTCGTCTGGCTGGAGGCCAACAACTTGTAAAGCTGCGTGCAGCCCTGCTGTCCCGTTGACCACAGCAACGGCATATTTAGCACCTACATAGACCGCCAGCTCCCGCTCGAAGCGATCTACAAACGGTCCAACGGAAGAGACCCATCCGGTATCCAGGCAGTCTTTGATATATTTCCACTCATTGCCCCGAATTTCCGGCACGGAGAGAGGGATAGAACCAGGTGGGCCGGGGATTTCGGGTTCCTCAGAGAACGTAGGTAGACCCACGGTATTCATTTAAGTGCTCGCATATCCATTCGATTGTGAATCGCAGTCCTTCCTCCAAGGAAATAACAGGTTTCCACCCCAGTAGCTCTTGGGCCATGCTATTGTCCGCCAAGAGTTGTTCAACTTCACTGTTCTCCGGCCTCACCCTCACCTTCTCAATTTGGATTTCAATATTACGGTTAAGTATGCTACCGATCATCCCGCTGAGATTCTGGATGCTGACTTCCCTTCCCGAACCCAGGTTGATGGTACAACCAACAACCTTTGAAGAAGACGCGGCCAGCAAAAAACCATCCACAGTATTGGCCACATAATTGAAGTCGCGGGTCGGGCGCACATTGCCTAAACGGAGGGTGGCCCCAGCTAGGCACTGCGTAATGATAGTCGGGATAATGGCGCGCGCTGACTGACGCGGGCCGAAGGTGTTAAAGGGGCGCAACGTCACCACGGGGAGCCCAAAGGATAGAAAGAAAGCTTCCGCAAGCTTATCCGCGCCGATCTTGCTGGCCGCATACGGAGATTGGCCCTGTAACGGGTGTGCTTCATTGATTGGGACATACCGGGCCGTGCCATATACTTCGCTAGTCGAAGTATGCACCACGCGCTCCACACCAATTGCCCGGGCCGCCTGCAAGATATTAAGTGTTCCTTCAGTGTTGGTCCGGACATAAGACAGAGGCGCATCATAGGAATAGGGAATTCCAATGAGAGCTGCTAGGTGGAAAACAACCTCAACTTCTCGCATGGCCTGAACTACACTGTCACGATCACAAATGTCCCCAGCGGCAACCTCAATCTTGTCCTTAACGGGAGAACGGTCAAGCCATCCCCAGGAGCCGCCGGCATGGTAATGAACCAGCGCACGTGTCTGGGCTCCTAGCTCCACCAATCTCTCTGTCAAATGGCTTCCAATAAAGCCCCCAGCGCCTGTTACGAGAACCTTCTTGCCTGTCCACTTCATCTTGACGACTTCCCGCTTTTAACATCAATCTGAGCTTTCAGATAGTCGTCGGGAAGGCCAATGTCGAGCCAATACTCACGAATGGGAAAACTAACCACCCGTCGACCTTCGTCAAGCAATCGCTGGATTAAGTCGGTCATATCGAAGCGTTGCCCATTGGGAATGTATCGATAAACCATTGGCTCCAGCAGGTATATACCGGCGTTAACAAAGAATTTTAGTAACGGTTTTTCAGTTAGGCGCGCCACTGAAGCACCCTGGCATTCGACAACACCGAACGGCACGCGCACGTCGTACTCGCGCACCGCCATCGTTAGGTCTCCTCGGTATTCTTGGTGGAACGCAAGCATGGCGCGAAAGTCTACCTGGGTGAGGATATCGCCGTTAATAACCAATATCGTTTCCTTGGGCACTTCCATCAGGCCCAAAGCGCCAGCCGTGCCTAGCGGCCGATCTTCGGTCACATAGGCAATCTCGACACCAAAGTTACGCCCATCTCCAAAGTGCTCCGTGATTTTCTCGGATTTGTAATGGGTTGTCACATTGACGTGTTTGATGCCGGCATCCCGCAATTGCTGGATGATGATTTCCATCAGAGGTTGGTCGCCTAGGGGCAGCATCGGCTTAGGTACGTCTTCTGTAAACGGGCGCATGCGGCTGCCCTCCCCGCCTGCCATCACCACCGCGCGGAGAGGCACCTCTCGATCTGGTAAGAACTCGTCCAAGGTCACCAAGCCAACTACTCGCTCTTCTCCGTCAACGAGCGGCAATTGCATAATGCTATGTCGCTTCAGAAGGTTCAGATAAGTGCTGCGGTCTGCGTTGACAGGCGCGGTAATAGGTCGTGCATAACGAGTACCAGTCTTGCGCGCAAGCAGGGCATCTATGGATTGGGTAAGATCGGTGTTGGCCAGGACAGCGCGGCGCATATCTCCGTCGGTAATTGTCCCCATCAGCCTACGGTCATCGTCTACAACCAGGACGATGCCAAGCCTGGTACAGTCCATACAGCTCATGGCATCACGTATGGTGCTATCGGGACTGACACAAAGACTAGTTAAATCGGCATACATGTCGTTTCCTCAGGATACTTGATGCCGCAGCTTCCACTTCCCGTTCTCGCTCTTCCACAGATGGGGTGATCGAAACTCGTCGCATAAATGGAGAAAGTATTCCGGATCCATTCCGAGATACTCCATCACCTCCTTGAAGTACCGCTCTGGAAACTCCCCGTCAAAGCGTTTCACGAGCGCGATTCCCTCTTCTCTCGTCAAGTGCTTGTTTCTGATTTCCTGTGCCGCGTCGTAACTGGCGCGCCCAAGGCCAAATTTGATATACGAAGTATAATAGTGGAAACCGTCCAGTTTGTCATCGAGGCTATTATACTTGCTGTAGGTTCCTTCGGTGCGAAATGGATTGGCCTCAAAGCCAGTATGTTCGACCGCATAGTAGTACGCTTCTTGCGGGGTCCATTTAAGGTAGTACCCAAGGTACTGCACTTGAACATGCGATTGCTCCAATTCTCGGTAGTCAGCGGGCAAGTAGGCGCTTAAATCATTGAGTGAAAGCTGGTGCTGTTCCATAAGTTGTGGAATCGACAGCCCTCCTAAGTACACCTCGGGAAGACCTTGCATCGCGTAATAGGACTTATCTCTCAACGATGTTTCGTTGTCCGCGATGGGGTTACCATATTCGGCCTCATTTTCCCCGTAGAAGATCAATGGAACTCCGTATTTGATCGCAATCTTCGGAGCCAAGTTCTTCTGCCCAAGCGCAAACGTCTGAAACGGGTTTAGCAGATTTTCAATTGCCAACCGAGTTAGCAGCCGATGCATTCTACCGTTTGGCTTGAAGGTAATGTTGTCAAAGCCTCCCACCTCGATCCAGTTGCGAAAGTTCTTCAATCCGATTTCCGTATAGAGAAATGGGGGCCATGTGACGGTCAAGGGATGCATCCCGTACTTATATTTGAGGACATGTGCGGCGAAGCAACTGTCCTTCCCGCCGCTTCCAGGAACGACACAATCATAATAGCCGTCGCTGCGGCGATGTCCGTCCAAGAGCTGCAAAAGCTCTTTTTCACGTTTCGTCCAGTCGATCTGCTCCTTCTGCCCAGCAAATCGGCAGGCGTCACAGACACCATCCTCATCGATGTGAAGTGTCTTGATCTTCCGATCCTTGGTGTGCTTAAACTCAACACCTGAATTCGGCTTCTGATTGGACATCACGCAGCGCCTGCAGAAGATAACTTTCTCAGGTAGTCCGTATTTCGTTTCTAGACGTTCTGACATCTTGTTGTCCCCGCTCGATCTTTTGAATTGAAGTGGCCAGATTACGATAAACCCGTAGGCCCTGCGGGCCGCTACGCTCGGGATGGAACTGACAGGCAAAAACGCCTCCACTGCGGAGGCTAGAGCAGAACTCGATGGGCCCATGTCGCGTGGTAGAGAGCACGGCGCTAGTGTCCAGCGGGCGCGGGAAGAAGGAATGGACAAAATACATGAAATCACCGTCGAGCAACCCTTCGAGCATCGAATCCTTCCATGATATCAAGCCATCCCCCAAAACGGTGGTCGGATTCCTCGGGTAGATGCGGTTCCATCCGATGTGCGGGACTTTTAACCTACGGGTCCCGTCAACGGACTCTATGAGGCGCACTACCTCTCCCTCAATGATGCCTAACCCCCGATGCCGCCCGAACTCGTGGCTCTCGGTCATGAGTAGTTGCATGCCGAGACAGATACCCAGCATCGGCTTTCCTGAAGCGGCGACGTCCCGGAGGACACTGACCAGGTCTAACCTCTGAAGCGTCTCCATCGCGTCGCCGAATGCCCCAACCCCGGGCAATATCACTGCGGAAGACGCCAGAATTTCTTTGGAGGATGCGGTGATGCTCGTGCCCAAACCAGCCTGCTCACAGGCGTGTTTGACACTGAACAGGTTGCCCATTCCGTAGTCGACAATAGCAACCTGTGGCCCCAAAGCATTAAGCATTTGCAGCCTCGGTCACGGTATCTCGGCACGGGATCCCGCACTCTAGCAGGTACGCTTTGATTTCCGGTAGCGTGGCATCCTGAACTTTAGAAAATTCCTTTCGGCTCCTCAGGTGCTCAATGTTTCCTTCACTATAAAGCTCATCTTTAATCTCGTACTGCCTGATGAAGTTGTAATGAAGGATTGAGGCCAGGCACACTGCGTCCGCTCTTCCCCGTTGCACAACACCAAGCACATGACTAACCGCTCCTGCGCCTCCGCAGGCAATCACGGGAATCGGCACCGATTCCGCGATCCTGCGCGTGAGTTCCAGGTCGAATCCTTTGCCCGTACCTTCACGGTCAATCGAAGTGATTAAGATCTCTCCTGCGCCCAGCTCGGCAGCTTGGACTGCCCATTGGAACGCGTTAACCCCGGTGCGTTCTCGCCCGTTGTCAGTGTAGGCCTCGTAACTCCCATCAGGCTTCTTGATCGCCTCAATGGAGACTACAATGGTAGAGGAACCAAACCGTCGTGAGGCCTCCCGAACCAATTCGGGATTGCCGATAGCAGCTGTGTTAAGGGAGACTTTATCCGCCCCAGCCCGCAATGCCTCCTTGATATCATCGAGCGTCCTTAACCCGCCCCCTACTGTCAGCGGTATAAAGACCTCCTTCGATGTCCTTGCTACGATGTCTAACAGGCTATTCCGTCCGTAAAGGCTGGCGACAACATCCATGTAGAGAAGCTCATCTGCCCCCTGTTCATAGTAGTGGCGGGCAAAGCGTTCAGGCTTGCCGAGCACACGCAACCCTTCAAGGTGGATGCCTTTCACTAGGTTAGGACCTTTGATATCCAAACGTGGAATGATACGCACGTTCACACGGCCACCTTCATGTCCGAAAGCCACTTGTCCGAGATAATGCGCCCCAACAAGAAATGTTTGCGGTCCGGATACCAGAAAATTCGGCAGCCGTCACGTTCCGTAAGGCTTGAGTACATCGCCAGCCATATAAGCGACTCCGGCCCCACCCCCACACCCTGGGTGTCACACAACTGTTTCGGCCGACTGAACCACAGCGGTTGATGCGCCCCAGGCCGGAATTCCCCCACTGCCACAAACAACGGCCGACGCGCATTCATGTCCCAAGGGCCACCGGACCCATACCCAAAACCATCGTGGTTATGAAAAAAAAGTAAAAACCGCCCATCTTGTAATCCGTAAAGCGGGCAGGGAGATTTCGGGTGCAGCACTTCGTCACCATTATCCCTGTAGCGCAAGACCTCGGGCGCCCGCCATGATCGGCCATCGTCATTGGAAAGGGTGTACCAAATCCTGCCGGTTACCGTGCGCACAACCAAAAACAGTCGGTCGTCCGGCAACAGCGCAATGCTGGGTTCCTCGCACAAGCTATATCCGCGGGAGCGCTCAGGCTCAATTGGACAGGTAATGCGAATCGAGTTCTCGCCCTCTGGGAGCCACGCGAGCTCGATGTTTCGCGGATCCGGCCCCTCATCGATATTGTTAAATCGCATAAGTTCCGATGAGGTGTCGAGATGGTAACCTTGCCTGGGCTTTGGAAAGACCTGTGTGCTGCTCCAGCGGCTAAACCCGACGATCCACCGTCCACGCGAGTCTCGAACCGGCTTTTGCCATACGATGCATGCACAGGGAACGCTGGGATTAGGGTGGTCGAAATGCGTTCTACGGAAGGGAATATCGATGCATCCAGATTGCCAGGTCACTCCGTCGTCATCCGAATAGGAACAGCGCAATACTCCCGCAAAGTAGTGTTCGCCGTCGACAACTCCAAGATTCTTGCTGTAGAAACAGTAGATTCGACCGCTGGTGCTCATCACCGGAAACCCGAAACAAGATACGAGGCCCGGGGCACCCTCATCACTAGCAATCACGTCAGGGGAAGACCACCTGGTTCCTCCATCCAAGCTGCGCGAGCAAACCACCCGTAAATCCCGTGCTGCCTCACGACTGCCCTGTGTCCAGATGGCCAGCAGCACACCCCGAGGCGTAAAATCTACGAGGAAATGGTCATTGTAACCGTCATTTCCTAAAGGAACTGCAGGAAGATAAACCGCATAATCAGGCTGTGTTCTTTTCCACTCCACGGTGTAGGATTGGCAGCAGACTGTGTGGAAACTCGCAGTGGTCGGTATCCGTTCTAAAGAATTTCGTATCGATGCGATCCTATAACGCAGCTACCTTCAGAACTTCGCTTATTACGTCACACCTCTTTTTAACCGGATGAGTAAGGATCAACCGGGGCGTCTTTCAATAGCAGCAGCCCCGTGTCTGCTCAATAAAAATCGTCAGGTCGCGCAGATTGGGATGCATCGGCGAATCCTTCCAGATTCAGCAGATGCATCTCCACCTCGCCCGCCGTCTCGGATGCATACATGATCCGGCGCCGTACATTCGACGAATTTGTATTTCTCAAGTAATACTGCATCTTCAGATTATCGTCATCCATCTTCGTGATGATCGAGTTCGTCATGCGCGTCTGTGCGAGGTTGTTCATCACCAGGTGAAATTCCAGGGGAGCCTCGACCGCGTAATGCGAGAGCGGTTTTTGGTAATCATCCCGCCGCCAGCGTACCAGATCGTAACGGCTTCGCCACGGGATCACCCCCGGAATCTCTTCGCGTAGGGGCACCAGCAGATTCTCAGTCATATCGCACAGCATCCGCGTGATTTCCTCGAATTCAGGCTCGGCGCGGCCAGTCTGGCGCCTTCTCAACGCGATGACAAGGTTCTTTAGTTCCTCCATAACCTGCTCCTTGAGCGCCATCATCTTGCCAACATACACAGTCTCCGTTCGGGTCACCTCGAGTTTTCTCCCGCTCTGGATCGCGGCGGCGATATACCGGTCCACATCCTCACGCGTTTCAAAGAACGAGGCCTTCGTCTCTTCAACGAAGCTGTCCAGCAGTCCGTATATCACCGGACAAGATCCAGAATTCTCGACAATCTCCGTAAACAACTCGGAGAGTGTAATCCCCGAAGTCACACAGTGATATAGCACCTCTTTGAAAAAGCCGTAGCCAACGAACCAGTAGGCGAACAATCCAAGCTGATTCAGCTTGTAAAAGTCATTTTCCGTCATCCATTTGGACTCGACGACATATTCCTCATACTCAACGCTCAGGATGTCATCGTACTGGGTGATTCCGTCCGCACCGACGCGATATTTTGTCCTAAATCCGTACCTCTCTCTCGAGTCCCTGGTATTGAGTTCGGCGCCGTCGAGAAGCCACAGGCCATGTGGGAAAACGCTATCGACACGTAACTCAACCACACCATCGAGCGATTTTACAAACGACTCATACGTCTCGTTCGGCAGACTAAAGATCAGTTCGGTCGCTACCACAACGTCATGTTTTCTGGCCCAGCGTCTCGCTTCTTCGAATTTGTCTCTCGTGTTGTTCGGCCTTTTAATCTCCTCCAAAACCTCGGGGGTTAGCGACTGAAAGCTCATGCATAGGGGCAAGAGCGGTTTTAAAATGAGGGAGCATTCCTTGATGCGTTCGCTGATCAACTTCCCGTAATATGCCTTCAAGCCAATGGGATATCGTTCAGTATCGTAGAGTTCCCTCACAAACTTCGCGATCTCGATATCCCTCTCCAGCAAGCCAAAATTATCATCCGTAAATCGAATGCTCCGATTAGCAGCATGCTTTTTCAAATAGAGAATTTCTTCTTTGACCCTGTCGACTGCAAAGCTCCTCAACTTGTTATAAATGGGCTGTCCACTCACGCAGAACGAGCACGAGTAAGGACAGCCGCGCGTTGTTTGGATGAGCGGCATCAACTCGCCATCGTTCAGCATCTCATCGAATAAGCCAGTTAAGTATGGAGACGGAACCCTGTCTTCGAGCGGCGTTATCAGGGGAATCCTCTTTCCGGAGACTAGCTGGCCGTCTTGTAGAAAGCACGCGCCATCGACAGCTTGTTGCTTGACTTTCTTGATCTCGCCATGTTCCAGAACAGATTCGACAATATTGGCAAGGGCCATCTCTCCCTCATGCCAGACCAAACAATCCATGTTTGGGTTGTGCAATAAGTACTCTACATTCATGGCTTCCGTCAGCTCGACGCTCGGGCCGCCACCAACAGTGAGTGTACGAGGACTCATCTTCTTGACCAGTCCGCTGGCAAGAGTGGTGAGGCGGGGATTCCATGCGTAGATACTGAATCCTGCGATGTCCGGTGGCGTCGCCTTAACCGCTTCTAAAAGAGACTGTAAAGTCCGAAAGATAGTAACCTCGACCTGCTGACCGTACTGTTTCTTGAGGTACGAAGCGAGGTACCCGCTCGCGACCGGGATTGTTCCCGGGCTAACGCCGTAGTAGGTGTTTGCCGGGTCTGAAAGATAGATCCTGCAAGTTGAGCGTGTTGGATCCGCAGGGACCTTATAGCTCGGAAATGTAGCCATAATACTAATCCTCCTCGTTAGAGTTTTTCAATCCTGGTAATCACTCTGGCGATTGGTTAGTCCGACCATTACGCACCCTAGCCTCCCGGAAAAAGGCAAGCTGTCAGACGAAAAACTCCCTTTTAGAAGACGGGGGGGATTCGCGCGGGACTTTTTGAATTCGACGGGCTGGAACGCCGGCTACAACGGTTTGTGGAGGCACATTTTCCACCACTACGGCCCCTGCTCCGACGACGGCACCTTCGCCAATGGAAAGGCACTGACGTATAGTGGCACCAGCACCGATATGTGCCCCCTCCCCAACGCGAACGGTGCTCGTCAGCTTCGCGCCGGTGGCAATATGGACATGATCGCCGATGACGCAGTCGTGTTCTACTATGGCACCGGTGTTGATAATGACGTTAACCCCCAGGACGGCGCCCGCGTTCACAACCACCGCAGGAAAAAGAACCGACCCCGGGCCCACTTGGGCCCACTGCGAACAGACCGCCGACGGATGCTGTACTGTCAAGGGTACTAATTCATAGCTCAGGCCCAGCTCAAAGAGCCGACGGCGCGGTTGATTATCCCCGACAGAGCCGAGACCGACTACAAAATGCGTGACCCCGTGATTCACCATATCCGGCAACAGCTCATCTCCGCCTAGAATTGGAACATCCAGCAACTGGCCGTTCCAAAGCGAACGATCACAATCGAGGACTGCGTAGGGGATGGCAACTGCACTGCTCCGCAGGACATCGATCAACACGCGGGCATGCCCGCCTCCACCAAGAATGACACAGAGAATATCTTTCTCTAGATCCATCAATGACACCCCATTATGCCCCATGGGATGGAGCCGGCGCTAGATCCACGAAATGCTTAAGTAGTAAGCGATCATCCAAAACAGCCTCTTTTAGGTGTTGCACAATCACCTCGGCGGCGCGTCCATTGCCATAGGGATTGACAAGTCCGCATAAACTAGCGCGGAATTCCGAGCTTAACGCTTTCCTGATCCCGCTAAGGATTTCCTCACGCTCATAACCCACGTCAATCACGTTTTTCGCTCGCATGCGTCCCTGCTGGCGCCTGCCGATATTAACCACGGGAAGAGCGAAAGATGGGGCCTCGACGATCCCGCTGGACGAATTACCCACCATGGCCGCTGCGGAAGCCATCATGCTGAAGTAACCGTCGCGTCCGAAATTTGGCACTAACCATGCCGACGGATGGCTCTCGACGAACTCCTCGATCATTTGTGCAACCATCCGTCCGTTAGTATCGGCGTTGGGCATTGTAAAAACCAAAGGGAGGTCAACGGTTCGTAGCGCATCCAGCAGTTGACTGATCTGCCACCCGGCCTGCTCGAATTCCAGCGTGACAGGGTGAAACGTCACCAAGAGCGGCGGCGCGTTCAGACTCAACCCGAATCTTGCAGCCAGTTCTTCGCGTTGGATCAACGAAACCAGACACAGGTTGTCAAGTGCGGGCGAGCCGGAAACGAGGACCCGCCAGGGTTCCTCGCCCATCTGCCGAACGCGCCTGGCGTACTCCTCTGTCGAGACAAAATGCAGATGACTTAGTTTGGTTATGGAATGCCGCAGGGCATCGTCCATGGCCCCCTCGGTGAGCTCGCCGCCGTGGATATGCGCCACGGGAATCTTGAAGGGCAGGGCAGCAACCGCAGCCGCATGCATCTCGAATCGATCACCTAACACAAGCAGAATATCCGGCCGGAATCGGGCAAAAACCTGGGCAAAGCCAATCGTTCCCAAACCCATGGACTTTGCAATGCCCTCGGGCTGATCCGATGAAAGCAGCATCTCCACTTTTTCATCAACGTGGAATCCATCAGCCTCAATCGCCCCGACTGTTAGTCCGAACTCGGGCGACAAGTGCATGCCCGCGACAATCAGATGCAGTTTTAGTTCCGGATCGACCTCAACCTTCCGCAAAACCGGCAGATAAATACCATAGTCAGAGCGACCAACCGTGACAACGCCAACTGTCCTCACACCAGCATCTCAAGAGTCAGCAAGGCCCCCGCAGGGATGTCTTGCTTCGCTGTTAAACCTATAATCCGCGGACGCATCGCCGGTGCCAGACCGGTGCCCGGCCGTTTGATAGCGATTAATTCCTCGGTCAATCTTGCTCCTGCCGGGATATCACGCACCGCAACGAGGCTCTTGCGGGCGGCGGCGGCGGCACTCGCCTCTCGGGCTGCTGGCTCCTTGCGCCCATCCCCTAACGCGGCTTCCACAGTACGGATTCCCCGTACCATCTTTGCTAGTTCGCCCGGCTCCAGCGAGGCTTGATGATCGGGCCCTTGTAAGTTCCTATCCAGCGTGAAGTGCTTCTCGACGATACAGGCGCCCAAAGTTACTGCGGCCAACGCGACATCGATTCCCGGGGTGTGATCCGAGTAGCCCACCGGCACATTAAATGCCTCCGACATCGTATGCATGGCTCGCAGGTTAGCGTCCTTGGGATCCGCCGGATAGTCGCTCACGCAATGGAGCAACACCAACTGCCGGTTACCGGCTTCTTCGATGGTCCGGACGGCTGCCTCGACCTCGGCTAGGCTGGACATGCCGGTCGATACAACCATCGGTCTGCCTTTGCGCGCAACGTGAGAAAGAAAAGGTAGATTGGTAATCTCTCCGGAAGGAATCTTGAAGACCCCCATGGAAAGCTCGGCCAGGAAATCGGCGCTCTCCTCATCGAACGGCGTGGACATAAAGAGGATCTTCCGTTGCTGACAATAATCCATCAGTTCCCTGTGAGTCTCAGGCGAAAGCTCCAGGCGCCGCAACATCTCGAGCTGCGATTCCGAAGTCCCCGTCGTCTCCAATTGATAGGCGGCCTTAGGCGCGTCCGGCGTCACTAGACGCTCCGCATTAAACGTTTGAAACTTGACCGCATTAGCTCCGGCCTCGACAGCTATATCGACAAGCCGTCTCGCGAACTGCGGATCACCGTTGTGGTTTACTCCAGCCTCGGCAATAATGAAACAGGGATGACCCTCCCCGACAATGATCTCGCCAAATTCAACTGTTTTCATTAATAGCCAGGAACCCAAAGATTGGCTAGTTTGCGAGGGATGTTATTCTTTTAAGTAGGATGTCATTTGCCAGAGGCTTTTGCCAGTTCGCGTTGTTTCTGAACAGGCTGCCTTGGGTTGTGTATGAAATCGGGTATGAAGGGCTCCCCGTGCGTTTTGCGCCATATTTGCTCATATTCGTTGATGCGTTTCAGGTCGCGATTGACCATTAGTTCCCTTAAGCCGAGCAGTTCCACAGCATTGAAGTTTTCGCTGATCACCGCGGTGGTTTTCGTAGCATCGCCAAGGTCGAGGAGGAAGGCTTCGAGGTCCCCGTTATATTGCTCAAGGATCCTATCCTTATATGTATAAAACCACTCGGAACCAGGATAAGGGGTGGCAAAAAATGGGATGACCTTAATGTCCAGTTTTTCCCAGGCATGCACGCTGTCGCGGATACTGTCAAAGAACTCATCCGGGAAGCCGACAATCTGGTTGGGAATGGGACGAATGCCCGCCTCCAGAGTCAGCTTGAGCGACCGTTCGTTCATAGCTGCCGTCGTACCTTTGCCGAGATTTTTAAGAATCCGATCGGAGAAGGACTCATATCCGTAGAGGAGTTGACTACACCCCGATTCATAAAGCTTGGCCAGGAGTTCTGGCTTGATTAAGGTGGCGTGACTGGTGCCGCCCCAGTGAACGCCGCGACAATGCTTAGGATCATGGGGTTTCCTGTCGCGTCGGCATTGGGGCTGGAGCCCCTCCTTAATCCACAGATCAGCAATTTCCGGAAGCCATTTCCATCGGCTATAGGAATTCATCGTCATGAGGTTCTCGTCCAGGAACAGAATGAAGTCGACCCCGAACTTGTCCCGCACATGCTTCACAAGATCCACTACGTACCTAGGACTATGCCACCGAATATTACGGTCATAGGTGAATTCCACATCGCGTCCCTCGGCCGTATCCTTATACCCCAGGTCACCCGAGATGCCGAGATGAAAGCAGAACCGACATATCAAAGAACAGCCGTAGCTTGCGTTAACATCAAGCCTGCGTTTAGAGGTGAACGCTTCTTCGCTGTAAAGGATACTGCTGTTCTTCCAGTATATATCGAGCGGGAACATTTCCCAGGCGGGATAGGGTAGTCGATTCAGCTCTTCCATTTCTATAAGAGGCCGTGGCAGGGTCAGAACGATTCCGCCTGCACCATTGCGCCATGCTACACCGAGGACATTGGACCAGTCGAAATCCTTCTCGTCTACTTTTCTTAGGATTTCCGGGAAGGTCACAAAAGCCTCTCCCACCACACCCACATCAATCTCAGGTAGCAGCTTCATTATTTCTCTCGGCATGCTTGTCAGGAACCCGCCACCGGCGACGATTAGGGCTCGAGGCGCGTACCGCTTGGCGTATTTAACTGTTTTCTTGATGTGCCCGTACGCCGTTGTGATAGCTCCTGTGGCTACGACATCCCATTGGTCCGCTTGCAGGGCCTCAACAAGTTCATGGTCGGTCTGACGCCAAGCATTGGCGTCAAAGACCTGAACGAGATGGCCGTGTTTGTTTGCGATCGCGGCTAACAATGCCAAACCGTAAGGCACATGCTTGGGGCTATCTTCTTCACGGATAACAGGATTGATGAAAAGCACCTTGGCCATGTTTGAAATCTCTGGTCAGTTACCCACAAAAGTGGAGAGAAATTTCCACAACTGTACGAACCGAATCCCCTTGCCAAACAGTATTCCACCCTCAGTGCAATTGAAAGTTTTGCAGTCGGTTCTTGGTACCATCTCGAGAAAGCTCTGCCGATACCAATAGTAGGCGGGATCCGTAAACCACGTCTCTTTTAAGTATGGGTTGTAAACTTTGATATAGGCTTCGCTCGCTCTTTCTCCGAACAGCTCTTTAATCTCTTTGTAATACTGCGTATTTTCAAAAGGCGTGCCGGGAGCATAGCTCAGATCCATTCCAACCGTAGCGACCTTCTTCATCGACAGGATTGTGTGTGCGAATACCCACGCCGCTGTTCCAACGTTACCGCCGCTGACCATACACGGAACTTTGTTCATGCGATATACCTTCCGGGTTAAACTCTCTGGATCATTAAAATCATCAAAGATTGGGTTCCACCAATATAGATCCATGCCAGCATCGAGGCAGCGCCGAGTCACGGCCAAAGACGCGCTAGAAGAGATAATGACTTTAATCCGGCGACCATACCGGTTCACAAGCTCGATGAGATCACGGTTGTGTAGCCGTTCGTTTACACCGAGATGGGGATCCAAATCTTGCCTGCGGAAATAGTCGTCATCCTCGCGGGAGTCCAAGTTTGGGTCACCAAACCATCGGCAGACTCGGGTTGGATGGGGATCAAGGACAACGACATAATCGGGCACCAGCCCATTGCGCAGACAATAGCCGAGCGCCCCGTCAGCCGCCACAGTTACACCATCGTAGCCTTTATTACGGATGAGCGGCACAGGATTTCTGCGATGCAAACTAGGCCCAGCAGCAATGACAATAGCGGAATCCCCCCCATTCCGAGAACCCCTTGCTTCCAGATCCAAAACGCTCCGTTGGATGTATGGAAGATTGAGGCGGGCATTTTCCAACGCCTGAGCAACAGACCGTTGGACCGTTAACCTCGGCATGAGGCTAACGAGTTTTGTCGCCAGCTTCTTCAACTTCATCCTCTTTCCAGACAAAGGTTTTTCCCTTCATCACAAAACAGAGGCTCCCGCCGAGCTTAGCTAGGGCGCTTTCTTCAAACCTGGCTGTTAAGTCGTTGACTTTTTTCCTGCCAACTGATCTGTTCTTCCCTTTGGGCAGCCGGTAGTTACCTTTTAAAAATTTAGCCATTGTGGTTCCTTCCTTTCTGGCTAAGGTTTCGATACATCGGTCCAAGGTAAATGTCATGGAAAAGCTAACAGAGAAAAGATACGTAGTGAGCTGACAGGGAACCTACCATACCGTCCAACCGCCATCGACCACCAGGTTATGCCCGGTCACATAAGCCGACAGGTCGCTCGCGAGATAGGCCACAGCGCCTTTCAAATCTTCCTCTGTGGCCATACGGGCCAAAGGTGTGCGGGATATGTAGCGTTGATGGAACGTTTCTGGCTGGTTGCGCCGGACACCACCAGGGGATATCACGTTGACTCGAACCCGAGGTGCCAATACAGTTGCCAGGTAGCGCATGAGTTGAAGGAGTCCACCCTTGGAAGCACCATATCCGGCAGGGTTACTCATAGGGGTGTCCACGTAGAGGCGCATGTCCGGGCCAACCATCCCGTAGGTCGAGCCAAAAAAGATAACTGAACCATGCCCTGAAGCAGTCAGGGCTTCCTTAGCCTCCTGGACCATAACAAACGCTGAGGTCAGATTGATCCGTATTGCGGCATCCCACGCATCTACGGTCTGTCGCTCAAACGGAACAGCCCACCCCGGCGTTTGAGTAGTCCCAACGTACGCTGCACAGTGGACTAAAATATCCAATCCACCCATTTGCTCGACCGCCGTGTGGACAGCCTGACGCGTCGATTGCTCGTCCTTCAAGTCACATGGCAGAGTTACCGCGCTGCCTGACCGAAGTCGCGAAAGAGTCTTCACACGTTCCTGACTAGCCACGGTATCCAGATCCAAAACCGCAAGGGTTGTCCCTAACTCCAGCAAGGCTTCTTCAACAGCCAAGCCAATGTGGCCCGCACCTCCGCTTACGAGTGCCCTCCGGCCAGAAAGATCCATTAGCTGAGCCAACGAGCGCATTATCTTGTTTGACTTTGCTTGAGCCAAGGAAAAGTGATTAAGCCGCTTTTGACAAGAATCTCGGCTTTTTCGAACTGGTCTACAGTATCAATGGACATAGCACGAGACTCGGGGAGCTCGTAGATCAGATGCTTGCCTTTCTGCAGCCACGAATAGGGTTCGGCCCGCGCAAACGCGGTTCGCCAGATATAGAGCGCTCCATTAATTCGATATACCGCTGGCACGTCCTGGCGCCGCTCGAACCGGCCACCCTCTTCTATGAGATGAGCCATCCAGCCTTCTCTCTCCGTAACGCAATGCCAGATCGGGTTAAAATCCGGACGGGATACGCCGATGATCCCATCGGCAGCCTGGGACTCTCTAAGACGATTCAATGCCCCGGTTATATCAGAAGGCTCGCGTGCCGGAGATGTGGGATCCAACAACAAGAGCTCGTCATACTTCAGGGAACCGCCCTCTTCCACTTTCGCCTGCGCATGCCGCAAAACGGGCCAAATCGGCGTGTCGTCCCGCGCTAAATCGGCGGGTCTCATAAACGGCACGTCGGCGCCAAATTGTTTTGCCACGTTGGCAATTTCGGCTGAGTCGGTTGATACAATACAACGATCGATTTCCGGGCACATCTTTGATAGGAGAATGGTATGGGCAATAAGAGGAATGCCTAAAAAGGGCCGGATATTCTTTCCAGGCAATCCTTTGGAGCCACCGCGAGCCGTTATGACGGCCAGTAACCTCGGCATAATTTATAAGTAATGCACTGTTTCTTCGCGCCGGTTCTCAGAGGCGCTTCGAGCGGCATCACATACGGCTAAAGCCTTAACACCATCCTCGCCTGTTGCAAGCCGCGGGTCGTAGATGCCACGGCTCACCTCGATGAACGCGCGAACCTGTGCTAAAAACATCTCATCCCGTTCCTGCCCGGAGGGAAAGATCTCATTATCCTTGCCTGCCAGCGTTAGAGTGACGGTCCCGTTGATGCCGTCCCATTCAAGCGTCCCCATTTCTCCCGAAGCCCTCATGTATCGGCGATGTGGTCTAGAAAGATAATCAAGAGTTATAGCAATAAGGCAACCCTCGGACGTTTCCCACGTCAGATCGGCAATTTCATCAGACTCAATATTTAAACGGCCAAGATTTTTTACCCTTGCTTGAATCGCGTGCGGCCATCCAAAGAGCCATCCGGCATAGTCGATTTCATGGATCAGATCACGCAACACCCCACCTTCTTCGACTCGCGCAGAATAAGAGTCGTGGTAGGATCGATTGGGTCGCCACTCTGGAAGGTAGGACTGGCATTCAATACGAACAAAATGCAGCCGACCTATGCGGTCCTGAAGATTACGGAACGTATTTAAGCTTTCTGAAAAGCGTAAAACGCACCCGACAAAGATTTTGTGACCGGCTTCGGCGGCTCTTTTGCATAGAAGACTGGCTTCTTTAGCATTTGTCGAAAGAGGTTTTTCGACCAACACATCGAGTCGATTTTCTAGGGCCGCCTGAGCATCTCTAATATGCCTGCCGGTATCCGTGGCTACAATGCACTGGGCAACGGAGGTTTCCATGGCTTCGGCCAGATCCTTTACCGCGAGATAACCTGCCTCTGTTAGCTCTCGGACCCGGCCCGCACGTGCTGGAATAGCGATTGACTTGATCCCGGGCAACTGCCGAAGAACTTTGAGATGCCTCATGCCGATACTGCCTGTCCCTATTACGGCGATGCCAAGAGTTTCCATGTTTTTTTACAGTTGACCGCCGTTCACGTCTATAACTGCTCCGTTGATATAAGAAGCCGCGTCACTCACCAAAAAACAGATGGTTCGCGCAATCTCTTCAGGTCTCGCCAAGCGGCCCAAGGGATTGGAGGCGGCGAGCTCGTCGAGTTGCATTTTAGGGACATTCATCAAAAGGGTCTCGGACAGCGTCTGGGAGGGAGCCACGCAGTTGATGTTGATCCCGTCCCTCCCAAAGGTTGCAGCCAGATGTCGCGTGAGGCCAATAACTCCATATTTTGAACAGGTATAGGCAATCGAAGCCGTGCGGCTGTAGGAACGGCCGGCAATTGACGACACGTTGACGATTTTACCCCATCGCCGACCGCGCATATGGATAATGGCGTGCTTACAGCAGAGATAAGTTCCGATCAAATTGGTCCGTAGCACTATCTCCCAATCTTGCACACTCACGTCAAGAAGGCCCGCCGTGGATACGATGGCCGCGCAATTTACCAGGATATCGATCCCGCCGAATGTCGAGAGGATCTCTTGGAAAACCCTCTCGACCGATTTTTCATCTGTGACGTCGCACCTGCGGGTCCAGGAGGCATCCTCCAGGCGTCGTGAAATACCGACGGTGGCTACACCCTGTGAGCGAAGAAGCTCGGCCGTGACTTTCCCGATGCCGGTCGAGGCGCCCGTCACCACGGCCACTCGCTCCTCATCAATTGACATAGATGTGTTCCATGTCTCGGGCACCGCACGCTAAACGGATGCCCGCCTCTTTGCTCGTACAAACGATGGAATGCACCGTGCCTCTTGGGAGAAAGACAACATCGGACTCCCCCGCGGCAATAACAGTCCCGTCCCCGAGTCTCCACTCGAAAGTCCCCTCCAGAATCAGCCACCACTCATCGTGTGTAACATGACAATGCTTTCTGGCGCCCTCTCCCGGCGGCTGGCAGATCAACGCCGTTTGATCGGTTCCCGTGTAGACCAGCAGATAAAGCCAGGGGGGTTGCCCCATCGTTTGTTTGATTTCCTTTAAATTGCTGAGCTTCGTGTTGGCACCTTTGCCTTCAAACTTGGTCACGCCGTCCCGGCTGATAAGATCCTTAAGATTGTTTTCTATCCCGGTAAAGCTTGTTGGAAGTTGGTGACTGCCAGGCAATATGTCTTGTCTGCGGTACTGGAGAGCCGCCTCGATCAGGTAAAGGTCATCCCAAGTGTCGGCATCAAGCGCTTGAATCCGATCCAACGGGAAAATGCCCGTCTTTCCGCAGAAGGTCGGCCCATGCTCATCCGGGTCATTGCGCTTGTAGGATCCTATAAAGGAATCGACTTTCCAGCCGGAAAGCGCCCATGTAATCATTTGAACCGGGATCAAGGTCTGGGTGGGGATTTTCCTGGACAACGAAAAGTTCAGAGGCTTTTCCTCATAAAGGGTCTCCGTATACCGTTCCTCCACGGAAAACAGTGAGTCGTAGCCACCGTTCTGAAGTAAAAGCATAAATTCCTTTATTGTCTCCGGGCGCAACAGAGGAGAGGTCGTATGGACGAGGGCGAGGTACGACGACTGGACCGAAGTCATGAAATCGAATAGAAAATGGTCATGGGTCTGGCACCGCGCTCCCACACACTGACGTGACTTATTGCTCATAGTGCAGACCGATCCGCCGCGTTCGGGACTACGTCGATAGAACTTCACATCGAGGATGTGCGCGATCTTCTCGAAAATCTGATGCTCGGAGTTGATGTATATCTCGTCGAATATCCCGGATTCCCGACAACTGCGCGCCACGTGGAAGACCATTGGATAGCCATCGACCAAAAGGAGATTTTTATCGGGTATCCGGGTGCTGCCAAGCAGGACAGGAATGAGAGCAACTCTTTTCACGGGCTACTTTTCCTCAAGGTACTTTTGTTCATATTCTGCACACAACCTATCGAGTACGCCTATGGCTTTCGGGGATGCATGTTCAGCTGCGAATTGCCTTCTCTCTCCTAACTCTTTCACTTCATCGGAGCCCTTCTTCGGAGGTTCCCATCCGTTTTGCTTGTAAATGGGCAACGGGATCCCATCAGCTATCATCTTCCTGGGCACCTTCTGTCTTTTCAGCTCGCGCCGAGTAAGGGACGTCACGTGTGTCTCCAGGAAAGATTCCAGACTTCGCAAATAAGGCCAAGGATCCAGAACGAATCGTTCGAATGGAACAATAAGGATTTGTTTCTTCTCGTGCTCCGATATGTTTTGAATGACCCGTCCGCCCAACAGCGAAAGATGCTCGATAGAATAGATCACCTTGTCCATAGAGTTTGCCCGAAGATACTTCTCTTCCCAGCCATAGGCGAAAAACGGCAATGAATGCCCCTGATAATCAAACCAAATCGTAAAATCCCTTACATCTGTTCCGTACCGTTCGATGTAAAGATACCACTGTTTGATCATGTAAAGTGGATGGCGGACCACCTCAAGAATCCTGAGACGATCACCCAAGGCTTTGAATAGAGATGGGCTGAGTACCAACAGATTGTGTGCGAGGATTTGAAGGATTGGTTTCGTTGTTTTTATCCGCTCACAAGCAGCCGCGTCGCCCGGCTGGAACAGCCGGCGAATATAGCGCAAGGTTCCAGGATTCTTGAAAATCGAGGAGAGATCGGAAAACCTAAAGTTGGTTTCTCGCGACATCATCAGATGGTAGAGATCCAGATCGGTCACCATCCTGATCAGCACTGTGGCGACCTCGTCGTCAATTTTTCCCAAGAAGTGGAGGGAACAGATATGTTCAAGGACGTAGTCAATTTTTTGGATCTCGACTCTGGCCAGGCTTCCCACGATGGGAGTGAGTAATGTTTTGCCGCAACCTGGATGCCCCCCAACGAAAATTACACGGTCAACAAGATACGGTTCCCGAACAACTCTTGCCGGCGCTTGACTCAACACTGCCGACTCCTTGCTGCTGTTTGTCGCAAAACTCTCTCCAAAGTTTGACCGCACTGAGATCTTTCTTCTTAGGAAGAGGGTACTCCGCTTTCCTTATAATCAGGTCACAGACGGCCAACAGTCAGATCTGGTGCGCCATCGCGATTAGGCTTGCTCATAAATCTTGTCCACGAGCCGCATCAATTTCAGAGCATCATTGGAATTTCCTACTTCAATAGGACTATCCCGTTCTATGGCCTGAAAAAAATGCTCCACCTCGTAGGTCCATGAGTTGTCCACATTGAACCGAAAGTGTTCTTCGTCCTGCCAGCTGGCCGCTGGCGCAGCGGTCCTGTTCTTCGCAATAGTCATTGCCTCTTCTCCGTATGTTCCTGAAGTCGTGAGGAGACCATTGATCACGATGTATCCTTTTTCCAAGAAGATCTCGAAGGAGAATAGATGCCGCCACTGCGTCATCGTCGAGTGTAGAGAAGCTACCAGCCCATTGCGATTGCGAAAGGTGGCAAAGACATTGTCCTCCACATCGAGTTTCCAGTACAGGTTGGAAACAAGGGCATGCACCTCGTCAAAATCCCCGGCCATCATAAGGAACAAATCGAGCATGTGGATGCCTTGGTCCATCAAGATGCCACCGCCAGCCAGCTTCTTTTTCGCGCGCCAGTCATTGTAAAAGCTCTCATCGACGCTCTTGCCGTAGCGGCCACGCATCCACAGGATCCGTCCACAGACCCCAGAGTCGACGAGTTCCTTCGCCTTCCTGATACTGTCGTGATGCCGGTGATTAAAGCCGTACATCAGTTTTTTTTTCCTTGCCGATTGTTCCACCGCGATAACCTCCTCAACCTCCTTTGCCTTGAAGGCCGGCGGTTTCTCACAAAAAACATGCTTACCGGCCTGGAGTGCCCGGACGGTCAAGGGCGCATTCAGATAGTTCGGGGTGCAGATAAAGACGGCTTCCACCTCTGGATCCGTAATCAGGTCATCGGCAGAAGCGTAATGACGAATGCCCGGCATGCCAGGGCTTTCCCGTGGATCAGCAATGGCCACCACGCACCCATGACCATTCCGGTTAATACTCTCGTAACGAACACAACCCATCTTACCGAAGCCGATGATTCCTACTTTGATCATAGCTCAACAACTGCCAACGACATTTCTAATATCGCTCATTGCCCCGCACAAGTTCGCGAAATAATCTCTGCAGATCGAACGAAACTGCTCGTCGTTCGGGCGGCGATCTCTAAAGACCTGCCCGGGGCCGCGTATCAGAATAAGCGAGACATCTCCGCCAGTGTTCTTCTTGTCCCTGGCGAGGGCAGCAAAAAACCTATCTTCGGGGATTGCCATTTGATCAAATCCAGCATAGTTCATGGCCAGGAGCGCATGGAGCTCCTCGTAGAGTTCCCGCCCGATCAGACCGAAGCGGTGTGATACGTAATTGGCTATATCCATTCCGATGGTCACCGCAATACCATGAGGGATCGAATAGTCCGTAGCGCTTTCAATCGCGTGCCCGAAGCTATGACCATAGTTCATGATCAACCGTTCATTACGGTCAAATTCATCGGCCTCGACTTTCACCTTTTTGATCTCAAGCGAGCGGCGGATGTAATGAGTCATGAGCTGTCTGTCTTTGGCAATTCGCGTATAATCTGCAGCGATTGCGCGTATATCTTCCGCGCCCGAGATGATATGGACCTTGATCATCTCGCCAAGACCCGAGCGCACATCGGTTTCATCAAGCGTTTCAAGTAAATCAGTCGAGATTACGATGTCATTGGGCGGGGTAAACGTCCCGAGCTGGTTTTTGTAGCAGCCGATGTTAACCGAGGACTTCGACCCAATACAACTATCTGCCTGAGCGAGGAGCGTAGTAGGGTAGAACCGCCACGGCAATCCCCGGACCAGCGTAGCGGCGATAAAAGAGGTAATGTCCTGGATGATTCCGCCACCCACGGCGATAAGGACATGGTCGCGCCTAATTCCGTGGTCAAGCAAATGCATTACGTAGGCTGGAAATCTCTCGAAGGATTTGTTAGCTTCGGTCGCCTCGATCCGCAGAACGGAGCGCCCGGCTAGCGCCGGTGACAAAAGTTTGGAGTAGAGATCAGCTACCCGGGCGTCAATAATCAGGTGTTCGTGATCGCCTAGGCCGGAGTGAAGCCCTTCAAAGGGTCGAGCGAAACGCACGGTATACGCTCCCCGATGGGATTGGATTACCAGATCATCCACAGGTAAAACCACCATCCACCACGATGTTCTGACCTGTCATATAGGTGTTCTCCTCGCTGACCAAAAACCGCACATAATGAGCAATCTCCTCGGGCTGTGCCATCCGTCCAATCGGGATCTGACCCACCATCTCGGCAATACCTTTTTCTCCAAGGACACTTCGCGTCAGTTCTGTGTCCACAACCCCTGGCGCGACGCAATTTACAAGGATATTGTCGGCGGCGACTTCGAGGGCAAGGGCTCGAGTCAAGCCCACCAATCCAAATTTACTGGCTGAATAGGCTGAACGGCCAACCTTGCTGACTACCCCCCAGATCGACGTGATGTTGACAATGCGCCCGAAACGTCGCTCGCGCATGCCTGGAACCACGGACCGGCAGAGCATAAAGGGTGCTATGAGATTAACCTGCTGAATGCGAGCAAAGTCTTCGGGATCGTAATCCGTAAGAGGGCCAACTTTGTTGATACCGACGTTGTTTACCAGGATCGCTAACTCTAGTCCAGCAGCCTTCGCCGCGAGCGCTTCTATCTGGGATGGATCAGAAAAATCGCACGCAAGATAGGCACAGCCAGAAGGGCCCTTCCCCTCTGGCGACCTTCCGGTCACGATAACCTCGCAGCCTGTCTCAAGTAAGGACTTGGCCGTCGCCGCGCCTATCCCACGAGTCCCGCCAGTGATTAACGCTCTCCTTGCTGTCATAACTTCCAGGAGGAATTACACGCGGTCACATCACTCCAACAGCTCCCGATTCTGGTGCAGGAACTCAGCACCGATATGTGACCGAAAAACTCCATGCAATTCGCTTGGCTTGAAAAGCGACCAGAAGCGCCGCTGCAGCTCCGCGTCCTCCTCGGTCGTCTGCCAGGTCCCCTTAAGCCGTTCGTCCATTTCCACAGCCAGGGCGGTGATCTCATCTGGGGTGTTCTCGATGAGTTCTATTCCACGTTGTTCATATTGTTCGGTTCTGCGAAACTCCCTCCCGACCCCCGAGTTAAGAATCTCACCGAACGTCAGAAAGCGGCGCTCTTCACGGAGCCAGAACTTTTTGGGGATTAATAAATCAGTTGCGCTCCAGGTCCAGGCGTATTCGAACGGAAGAAAGTTGACAATGGCCCTGGGGCGCCGAAAAATCATTGGGAGAGTAGAAAGCCCGGAATTGTCGCCGAGAAAGAAGGAGCATTTTGCGCTCAAGAAGACGTCCATAAACTCGGATCTGCCGTTTGTAGCATAGTCAAGGATCCATGGATTTGTGGCGGTCAGTTCTTTCTTCACAACCGCACCCAACCTGATGGCAAAATATCCCCTCCGCGTCAGATCTTCCACAGCAGGGACAAAGTTATCAATGTTGGAATCCCGATGGTCGTGGTAATGCCAATCCTTGTTTGGATACAAAGTGTCTAAGTAAGCCGGGTCTCGTGCGTGAAAGCAAATAAATGGAGTTCCCTCCGGTATGCCAAGCTGTCGGAGCAACTCACGTCCTCGGCGTTCCTCCTCGGGCGTAAAGGTAAGATGCGGCTGCGTTCGCGCAAGCAGGCCGTGGATGTCTCTGTCCTGGTCACGTCGCCAAACAATTACATGCCCCTCCCCTCCTGGCAAGAACCGATTGACCCCGTCTACCAAGCCCGCGAACCGAGTGACATGCAGCGTCCTGTCCCACATTTTCTTCAACTGCTGGTTACAGACATAGGACTGGTGATAGAAAAGGTCGAAAGTTCTCCCGCCGTGCATACCTGCGTCACGCTCGCACAAGTATACCTCGGTATTGGCTGCAAAGGGACCGATCTTCGAGCTATGTAATTGTTTAAAACGTATCACCACCAGAGGACGCAAAATTCGCACCGCCAGGACGACAACTATCGACAGCCCTCCCTCCACAAATGTAACGCACTTTCGGACCAAGGAGCGCATTCCACCTTGGCCTATATCCTTACCCTGGCGTAAGAGAAAGGCAACGGCTCTTTTAAAAATTAGCCTCATTGATTGTTGGAATCTGCTTTTGAAAGGTATGGGCACACTATGCATCGAAGCTGGCGCTGAAGGTTTTGCCCGTCAATGAACCGCTTCGTTCTGATAGAAGAAACCGAACGCAGGCGACTGGCATTTCCACGTCAGAGTTGAATGCCGTTTACTTATCTCAGGTACAACATCGCACAGAGTATGCTGACGAATTCAGGGGTGAGTGAACGTGAGGAGGAGCTTTATTTCCAGAACTCTACCTACTCCTTCTTTGAGCCGTCGGGCATGATTACACCCTCGAGTGACTTGGCTTGTGCGAGTTGGTCGCCCATAACGTAAGCTCCTTCTAGATCGGCACAGCACAGCGTGGCTCCCCTCAGGTCGGCTTCTTGCTTTTGCGATATGCCCAGGTTGGCATACACCAGGTTGGCTGCCAACAGGTCCACTTTATATAGTTTGGCTCCCCTCAGTTTGGCCTTGCTCAGGTCGGCCCCTCTCAAGTCTGCTTCGGTCAGATCCACCTGAGTCAGATCGGCCCCAAACAAGTCTGCATCGCGCAATTTGCCTTCGTGCAGGTTGGCTCCGTGCAGGTCGGCTCCCCTCAGGTCGGCTCCTTCCAGATTGGCTCCCCTCAGGTCGGCTCCACTCAGGTTGGCTCCCTCCAGCTTGGCACCGCACAGATTCGCCCCGCTCAGGTCTGCCGATTCCAGGTTGGCCTTGCTCAGATCGGCCCCCTTTAGGTTGGCTGCTTTCAAATCGGCCCCATTAAGGTTTCGCCCAGATCCGCCCTCAGTAATCAATTCCCGAACTATGCGCCATTTATCGTCAATCCGCGTTGTGGCGAGTTTAGCTCCGCATAGGTAGGCACCATCCAGCTTAGCTCCACTCAGGTCGGCTCCACTCAGGTTGGCTCCTTCCAGAGTGGCACCGCTCAGGTCGGCTCCTTCCAGTTTGGCTCCACTCAGGTCGGCTCCACTCAGGTTGGCCTGGGCCAATTGTGCTCTACTAAGTTGGGCTCCGCGGAGCCAGGTATCAGTCGCCCCTATAAGGCTCATGTCGGCTCCGCTCAGGTTTGCCCCCTGTAGGTAAGCTCCCTGCAGGTTGGCCCGACTTAGTCTAGCTCTGCTCAGGTCGGCTCCTTCCAAGTTGGCTGCCTCAAGGTTGGCCCCGCCGAGGTCGGCCCCTCTCAGGTTGGCTCCCGTCAGGTCTGTGCCCCATAGCACAGCGCCCGCCAGGTAGGCCTCGCCCAACTCAGCCCGGCTCAGTTTGGCTTTGGTCAAGTTGGCCCCCGGGAGCTCCGCCCTCGTCAGATCGGCCCCGGTTAAATCGGCCTCGGTCAGGTCGGCCTTAAATAGGTTGGCCCGGCTCAGATCTAAGTGGGTCAGGTCCAACCCTGCCAGATCAACTCCGCTCAGGTTCTTGTATGTACTCAAAAGATTGGCGACTTTGTCACGGGTCAACTTCGCCATCTTCTCACCAATTTCGCCTTTCCCAACACAGGTAAACCCCGCGTAGCTTTACTCTTCGCTCGGGCTCATATGTCTTCAGTCTGCCTTGGGGCCAGCGGATGACGGACAGGATTTTTCGCGGAGGGATGAGTGGCCCTGTGACCGTGGTCATTGTCGATGCCCCGAGCACAGAGTACTACTACAACTGTCTACTATGGTTACTTGGTCCTGCTCTCTCCGCCCGCGTCCTCTGCAAGGGCGGGTGGCCATGGAGGAGCTTGCGTTTAACTGCAAGCATCACTGGCGGTTCCTCGATTCAGACGTGCCGGAATTATTGAGATTTTTATGGGACCTTCAATATCGAAGACTCCTTCGAGTAAAAATGGTCCGGGTTCTCAGCTATCGCTTTCAGCCATCCAGGTATTTCTTTCAGGATTCAAATATACCAAGCCACCCAGCCCAAAGCCCTTCGCCTGAATTGAATCAGTGAGCGTTCCGTAGGCATCCGTAACGGCGTCAATTGCCGCTTCCCAAGGCTTGCCAAAATACGACTCGAAGTTCAACCTGGCGTCCGCGCCATCTTTTTGAACTCTATTGAGGTTTTCTACAAACCCCTGATATCCAAGATCATTTAGCTCTCTTCTGTTCCGATAGAAGATCTCTGTGAATTTGTCGATCTCTTTCACGCACGCGAGGGCTACCCGTCTGTTCATTTTGTTTTTGAAGCGCGATATGGCATTGTCCGCCTGAATCATCAGGCCTTCTCCCCGGGCTAGATGCGGATAAATATTCCTCAAATCTACAAATTGTTCGGCTAGCGCGAGAACGAGTTGATCGTCAAATTGGTAAGGAGGGAGTTCCCAGAAATTTTGCCTTTTCAGCACACGCCCTTCCCGATAGAGAATGTCGTAAAGTAGCGCTCCCGGAGTAAGTTCGAGAATGGAATCTAGATTGTTCCAGTAAAAACATCGCTGATTTTCCCACAAAAAACGGATGTTTTGTCGAAGCGTGGTCATCGTGGAGTAAGGCCCAAACATTATAAAACCGTTATGGACAAAGAACAGATCAAGCTCATCTAAGACCCTGAAAGACCGGAAGTTGTCCGCCAGGTTAGCTTCTTTCCAGTAGAGCTCGAGCTCATAATCCGAACCCGCCTCGGCCCCAATGATAAGCACATCGATACCAGCTTCCTTATAAAGTTTGTAAAGTTCTATGCTCTCTGGATCGTCTTTAACGGCCTGGGCTCTGAAATAGGCTTTCATAGAAACTTCTAAGCCCCGTTTGAGGATTTCTTCACAGAACAACCGGGTTCGCTTCTGGCCCAGCTTTCCCGGGTCGTCAAAGGAGCTGTCTTGTAGATTGATAAGTCTGACATTGTACTTCTCAACAAGCTCCTGAATTTCATCGACGACATTCACGTGGCTGCGCCCCCGCCATTGCTTAGCCTTTTGCCATTTGGAGTTAACGTTAACCGCACAAAATGAGCAGTTGGATGTACAACCGCGTGAGGTAGTTATGCGCACATCCATCATGTATTTCCCCTCAAGGTCATAGTCCTCACCCCCCATCGTCATCCCATCTCTTGCCGCAAAGGGCATAGCATTCATGTCCTGGATGGCCGGCCTGTGAGGGTTCATGACTATCGTGCCCTTGTCATCCAGCCAGGCAAGGCCACGAATCAACTTCCAATCTGGATCACCTTCCTTCAACTTATGTACTAGCTCAGCGATTGCGTATTCTCCTTCTCCTAAGACAACAGCGTCCATGTCGGTATCATTCTTTATGAGTTCCTCGTACAAACTAACGACAAAGGGTCCACCAAATACGATTTTCCCACTCGGGTTACTTTTCTTGATAAGTTTGACCAGTTCACAAATTTCCGGGTAATTCTTAAAATTAACCTGGAACCCATATAAATAGGCAGGATTATCCAGAATCGGTCTTAGGTACTCTTCTTTTTTCCAGACCGGATATTGAAGCATCAAGGTTTTTACGCCCTGCTCCCTTAAGTATTGAACCATAAGAGCCATTCCATAAGGGAAGTCACCCATACCGTGGATTTCGCCTGGCCAAGCGACATTAATCATCTGTACATCGGTTGTCAGCTGTTGAGTTTTTATACTGTTCATAGCACCTCTCCTTACGACTTAGATCCTTAGCATATGCGGGTCATTTTCGGATCGCAAACTGTTTTTTGGGATTATTTAGACGAAAAATCGATCCGGTCCTAACAACCGCTTGATGTTTCCCTCACACTCCTTCGCTGTGGAGAACATGCTCTCAATCGGATTGGTCGAGTGAAGCCGACCTGTCTCATTCCGAACCTCGGGACCGCGAGGCACTTGCTGCGACGAGTGCCGTCTTCAGCGGATTTTCAGGCAAGTTCACAAGGTTAATCCGACGCTGGGTGTAAAGATCAGACTCGTTGATTGCTGGGATTCGCTCTAGGAAAGTATCGGTATTCCAGGGATCGAAGCTGGCGCTGAGGGTTTTGCCTGTCAATGAACCGCTTCGTTCTGATAGAAGAAACCGAACGCAGGCGACCGGCACTTCTATGGGAACTAATTCCTGGCGCACCGAGCTGAGGCTACGTTCGTAGTATTCTCTACCAGCCTTCTCCGGGCCGGCTTTCAGGGTTGCATCATGAATTTCAGTGGCTATGAAACCGGGCGCCACAGCATTGACCCGGACCCCATTATCAGCCAGTTCAATGGCGAGGTTTTCGGTCACTCTGACAATGGCGGCTTTAGAAGCCGCATATGCGGTATAATTCGGGAACGACCCAAAGGCCCCACCCCCAGCGAAATTAATAATTCGGGGGCTTTGCGCCTTCAACAGGAGCGGCAATGTGTACTTGATCATGCGCAACGCGCCACAGATATTAATGTCCAAGACCTGCAGTAAGTCCGCCACCTCAAGTTCCGTGGTTTTCCCAATAGGACCAATGATGGCCGCACAGTTGATGAGTGCGTCAGCCGCTTCCCATCTCTGTCCGACAAGGGCCGCGAATGCACGAACTTGATGTTCATCTGCTACGTCGCAAGGATGACACCAGATGTTGGGATACGAGTTCGCTACCTGCTGAAGCTTCTCCCCTCGTCGCCCGATGATCGCCAACTGGTGACCTTCATCGGCGAGGGCGTGTGCAATCGCCGCTCCGATTCCAGAGCCCCCTCCGGTCAAGACAATATGCATCGTTTGGAACAGGGATAGGTAAACACTACCTTCTTACGCCAATGCCGACTCCAAACAGGTAATGAGCCATGTCATAGTAACCGGTATGGACAATCTCGTCGTTCATCGAGAAGAGAAACACAGTATCAAAATATCTTAACAACAGCTGCTCCAGTGCCAAAGCGTCTTTCAAGTTGATGTGGCCCACTCTGCTTGATGGAGAGGCATATGCATCTGCTCTGATATTGGGCGTGCCAGCAACGAAGAGCCCATTCTCCACTAACATACCGCAGCAGTTGCGCATGAACTGGTCTTCGACACCTGGATCGATATGTTCGATAACGTCAACCGAGTAGATACCATCAAATGTTTCCGTGAGCGGTCCTGTTACAATGTCGTGGTGCGCGAAGGTGCAATTCTTTACAAATGACAGTCGTTGTTCATTCCCTGCTATCAGCCGCGGGTCCCAATCGATTGCCAGCATATGGTTTACTGTCTGGGCAACAATGGGCGTCCCGAACGCATCTCCGCAGCCTATCTCGAGGACTCTGTTCCTTCGTGCGAGCAATTTTGCGCAAAATTTATATCGGGACAGCACGAAACATAGGTGTTTGGGGTTTATCCGGTAGTTGTAGGAAGTATGAACTCCCAACTCGACACCAGTGGATTCATCCCAGCCTTCAAGCTGAGCCACTTGATCCCACGCACTCTTGGCTCGTTCGGTATTCATGAATTGCTCTCCTGTCGATAGCCGCCGGCTTGAACCTCTCCCCAATCCCTTCACATATTGCTATGTTGAAATGGTTCCGGAGTTTCCGCGCACGCGCTTCTCGCTGAGCATTTCCCGAATGGTCTGGTGGATCATATTGTCAGAAGGGTAATACTCGGCCTCCAAGGCAAAAGTTGTTGGCGTATGGGTATGGGGAAGCGTAATCCTGCGTGGATTACATTTGAGTTCACTACCCATCCGCTCAACGGTTGCCGCGATGACTTCAGCCGCAAACCCTGCCAATCTCCAACCGGGATCCAGCACAAGCAACCTGCGCGTCTTGGATACTGATTCGAATATAGCCGTTGTATCAAGCGGCGCTACTGTGCGCAGGTCCAGGACCTCGACGTTAATTGCTTGCTTCTTCAATTCACTCGCCACACGAAGGGCTACGGGAACCAAGGAGCCAAGGGCTACGATGCTCAACATGTCCCCTTCCATGCGTTTACTCGCTTTCCCAAACTCCAAATAGTACGGTTCAGCAGGAACAGTATCGACCATTGAAAACAACGACCGATGTTCTATGACGATTACAGGATCCTCATCAAATATCGCTTGAAGCAGAAGTCCTTTAGCGTCATAGGCCGTTGATGGCATGACGACTTTGATCCCCGGAAGATGCGCAAACCAACCGTGAAAACTCTTTGAATGTTGTGGGCCTTGGCCCCATCCTTTACCTACAATGGCCCGGATGGTCACCGGCAGATGGGACACCCCACCCGACTTGAACCTCCACAAAGAAGCCCAGTTGACAATCTGATCCATTGAATACATCATAAAGTCTATCCGCTGGTGCACAATGACCGGCCGAAGCCCATTTAAGGCAGCACCAAGCGCCACCCCAGTCATAGATGATTCCGCAACAGGATAGTCGCAAACCCGATCATTACCAAATTCTTGGACCAACCCCGTAGTTGTTCCGAATATACCGGACTCGTAGTTCACTAGTTGTCCTATCACCGTTACAGTAGGATCCAAGCGCATAGCTTGAGCGAGTGATTCCTGAATGGCGTTAGCGTAGGACAGTTGCCGGGATTCTTCCATTACCAGTTTCTCCTGATTGCCAACTTGACAGTATTAGAGACTAGCCTTGGGTCAATAGGGACGGAGCTTCGCATCAGGCTGTGAGGGGTCAAATGATAGTGACAAGCCCCCCGACTTCACCGTGTCCGGAACAGCAGATTGGAACCGCCTTCCGTTGTGTTCGAGTGCATCGAACATAAGGTTTTTCTCGGGAAAAGGTGATTTTTTGGCAAAATCAAAGGCGTCCTCGATTTCCTTTTTAATATCCAATTCTATCGCTGCAAGCTCTTCTTCGGATATTTGCGTCGGAACCAAAGTGCGACGCAACAACTCAACCGGATCTTTTGCCTTCCATGCCCCTAACTCTTGCTCCGTCCGGTAACCTATGTAGTCATCTGGCTCTGGACCAACATGTGAGCAGAACCTATAAGTCTCAATCTCCAAAAAGGCTGGGAGGCGACTGCTTCGGACCGATGTCACCAGTTGCCTGATCCGATTCACAACTTGCTCTGGCTTACCCTCCTTTATAACTTCACTAGAGATACCGAACGACTCCACTTTCCTTACGAAGTCCAAAACCTGATGCCGCGCGCTAATAGGAGAGTAGGTTGAATAACCATTGTTTTCACACAGATAGAGGATAGGCAGACGCTTCAATGCGGCTATGTTGAAGCATTCCCACATTACACCCTGATCCATTGCGCCATCTCCGAAAACAGCGATGACAATCTCGTTTGTTCCTTTCAGCTTCGTTGCAAAGGCAGCACCCGTGGCTATTACGGTCGCTCCAGAGACAATGGCACCGCTATAAAACCCGATCTGGCTTTCGGAGATATCTTGCGACCCTGCTAGACCCCTGTTGGAGCCTGTGTCTTTTCCATGGATTTCCGCAAAGAGTCTTCGCATGGTCCCTCCCTTTGCTAGAAAGTAGCCGTGATTACGATGATGGCAAAGAAGGAGGTCTTGCTCCTCCATTACCAGTGAGAGTGCCGCAGGAGCAGCCTCCTGACCTATGCAAAAATGCATGGGACAACGCATCAGATCAGCAGGATGGTAGGCTTCAATCAGCGCTTCTTCGCATCGCCGTATTCGTAGCATGGCTTTGAATAAAGCTCGCAGTGTCAAAAGACTATCGAATACCGTTGTGGTATCTCTCGTTTGCAAAGTCATAACTTAAACCGCTTCCCTTTCTAACTAGCTGCCATTGCGGAACACACTCACCGGGTAAAAGAGCCCGACAAAACCGATCATTAGGTTAGCGCCCTTTCCATGGCATGAGCGAGGTTATTGAGCACGGAATTGATCCAAAGGTCTTTTTCAATATTGACGCCCCCGGTTTCGCACAACTTCTTGAAGTGCTCATACTCCATCTTCCAAGTAGGGTCCGGGCCTTGGATGGTTTCTTCTTCTTCAAGAGGCTTCCCGCTTGGAAACACTCTCCTTCGCACGGTTAAGGTGCTCGGTCCCCACTTGCAGAGGCCCCGGACATGCAAACTCCCCGATTCCCCGAAGAGATCCACTGTAAACGTGTTGCGCCAACAAACGAGCGCCCCCTCAAGCTCCAAAACCGGCTTACCCGTCCCTCCAAAAAGAAAATAGTCAAACGCTCGGTTCTCAAACCGAGTGAGACACCAGGGTTCGAATTTGCTGTCGATCTGCCCAAACAAGAACAGCGTCAGGTCTAAGAGATGAGACCCAAGGTCAGACAACACTCCTAACCCTTGATCTCTCCACGGGGACTGCCTGACATCGACCGCTGTCCCGTTCCCATAGAAGAATTTGGCCAGATAGATATTACCGAGGACCCCCGAGTCAAGCAGCTGCTTGACTCGAACGATATGCGGTTCGAATCTGTGGTTATACGCTGTGTAGCAGGCCGTACCTTTGGAGCGGGCAATCTCGCCTAGCCGGTAGAGCTTCTCCCTGTCTGGCACCAAGAGCGGCTTTTCCACAAGAGCATGTTTCCCATGAAAAAGCAGGTATTCTAAAACTTCAAGCTTTGCTTGATCCGGCGTGCATACTAGCGCAGCATCATAGGAGTCCAGGGGAACTTGTTCGATGGTTTTGTAATGAGCCTTCACGAAGGGGTCTACCGTCGCAACGACATCCTCCGCCGCAATCGTCATCCTTTTCTGCCCCTGGACCCCAAGTCCAACAATTACCGTCCTCATGCGTATTTGATTTGTCTCTCCACAGCATCTAGTTTTTTGAGAACGTCCTCGGGCGCCACAGGGTTATTACCTTCGTGTTCGCAAGCAATGGCTGCCGCCATGGATCCCAGGATCGACGCAATGACCGCAGATTTGGTCACAACTAAGGCCAACGTGGAGTAAGCCAGGAGGGCATCCCCGGCACCAACCGGGTCAACAACGTTCCCAGCAAAGCTATCGACGGTGAAAAACGATCTCACATCATCATTCGGGGCGCGATACGTGAGAATGCCCCGGTCTCCAAGTTTCAATATCAACGTCTTGCATTGGGACCTCTTATAAAGCTCTAACGCAAGAGGCCGTATAACAGAGTCCTGGTCACCCAGGGAAAATCTTGCCTCCCCTTCGTTGGGAGTAATGAGGTCGAAGCCTGAAAAGTCCAGAATATTCCCCCAGCGATTGGCCACCTGACTGTCCGCCGCACGCAGAGCTTTCCCGTCTACACATGCCGTGAGTTGAGGAATCGTCCTTGGACTGAAAATACCATGCCGAAAGTCGCTGAAGATAAATGCGTCCACCCTACTCCCCGACAGTGAGGATTTTAGTTGGTCAAGGGTCTTGTCGGAAATCGGACGGTTATCCACTCTATCCACCTTCAGCATGCGGTAATCGCCAACAACGAACACGTTTTTTTGCGTTGTAAGGCGAGTGTGGTCGATTGAAGGCTCACAGTGGATCTTATCAGCAGCCAGATCCTCCAGTACGAAGTCCTTCAGGGGATCATCGCCCAGTACAGTAGACAATTTTACTTCGGCGCCGGCATGACGGAGATGCTTGGCAACCACGGCAGCACCACCTGAAAAATCGTCCTGCTTCTCGTATTTGATGCTAAAAGTGGGCGTCTTAGCCATCCCCCCGATCAAGCGGCAATGTGTGTAAGAGTCAACGATGGTGTCTCCAATCACATGTACACGGACGCCATTGAACGCCTGCAGCGCCGCTTTTAGGGAACCAAAAGTTACTCCATCTGATTCCATCAGCGTGATTAGCTTCTCTACTGAAATTTTCGGAGGCGCGAGCTCGATAAAGGCCGATGAAGAGTAGATCACATCGCCCGGTGTGAAAAGAATCTCTCCACCGTAACTCTCCAAGACTTTCACTTCCTCTTGGGTCTTAGTATGAAGCCCATCTTTGAAGTATTCATAACCCTTCGCAAAATAGTCGGGTTGCAAAAAGCTTATATTCTTAAGCGGCGTGGGATTCCGGTCAATGATGACGTAATCAATGACCTCAAGTACCGCAAGGTTCATCGCCCTTAAGTCTTCCGGGACAAAAGGCCGATAGTTGGCTTTAGTGATGTGGGCATCGCAGGTCAAACTTGCAACCAGGATGTCTGCCTTGCTTTTCGCATACATGAGATGCCGTAGATGTCCCGGGTGAACAATATCAAACGTCCCATGGCACATGATGACCGTCTTCTCACGTGGCCGAGACCCAACGATGGCGCGCAGCTCCTCTCTAGTCTTTATCTTGCGGCGGAAATCGCCTTGCAGTAACTCTTCCATCGGCTTTGTCATTCCGAAAGCGCTTCAAACCAGCTTCTGGTTGCAACTTTAATAGAATCAGGATTCCAAACTGGAGCATCCCGCCAATAGTCGATATGTTGAAGCATAACGGCCACACCTTCTTCAAACGAGACAATAGGACACCAATCTAAGTGAGCCGTAATTTTCCGTATATCAGCCCAAGTACAGTCTGGCTCCCCAGGACGTTTCGGCAGATACACTACCTCTCCATGCCCCAAAAGTTCTACCAAGCGATTAACAGGCTGCGGCTTCCCTGCACCAAGGTTATAAATTTCATTTGGGCGGTCCGACTCCGCGGCCATAAGAAAAGCTTTCGCCACGTCAGTCACAAAAACAAAGTCGCGAGCCTGCATACCGTCTCCCACAACCGTAAACGGCTTTCCGGCTAGTTTCTGAGCAAGAAACACGCCGAAAACCGCGCCATAGGCTCCGGTCGTACGCGAACGCGGGCCGTATGCGTTGAAAATACGAATGGAAGCCACCGGCAGACGATAGACTTGTCCCCAGTGCATAACAGCTTGCTCGCCTAAATACTTGCTTAACGCATACGGATATTGCGGGCTGATGTCGGCCTGTTCGGTGGTCGGAAGCTCTTTGGCAAGGCCGTAGCATGAAGAAGACGCCGCATAAACGAACTTCCGAACTTGTGCGGATCGTGCAGCTTCAAGGGCATGGATAGTCCCCATGACATTAGCGCTGAGATAATCCACAGGTCTATCAATTGAGGGGACGATATCTCCAATGCCGGCGAAATGGAAGAGATACTCCGCACCTTGAAACAATAGGTCATCAGGGCACGCGTCTCTGATATCCTTAACCTCAAAGGCGAGTTTTGCATCGGATTTCCGGTGTGCCAGATTCGCCACGCGGCCGCTCGAGAGATTATCAATAGCATGCACTCTGTAGCCAGCGTCCAGCAGCAGATCCACCATGTGGCTGCCGATGAAGCCCGCTGCGCCGGTCACCACAGCAATTTTGTCTTTTATCATCTCAAACCGACCCTCTTGCTCGAAGACAACACCTCAGCTTGAGAAACCTCAATTGTGAACCCGGCTTTAAGCGCATCTTGTCGAAACATCTGGACAGTTTCGAGCGAGAAGGTATCGAGGTCTTTGCCGACAAGTGAGAGTTTGGCCAATACATCGTTGGTAGCAGTGATGACGTGGCAGCCAATCGAGTCTGCCTGAAAAATGTTCAGTAGCTCTCGCGGGCTTGCCCAAATCAGTTCCGCCTTGGGATGCGATCTCAGCAACTCAACCGACTGTACCATGATCGGGACCGGATCCCGGCCGGTATCGGCAACACGGCCCGCAAAGACCGAAACAAAACTTCTAGTACCGTCAGACAAACAATTTACCACCTTTGCGACCTGTTCAGCTGTCATCAGCGCGGTCACATTGACCTGCACGCCATCGGCGGATAACCGCTTGATCAGTGGACCAGAGAATTCACCCCTCGTGTTAGTGACCGGAATCTTGACGTAGATGTTTTTTCCCCACGAAGCGATTTCCAATGCCTGGCGCTCCATCTCGGGAAAGTCATCTGAGAACACTTCAAAAGAGACCGGGCGGTTAGGTACAACCTTAAGGACTTTTGACGCAAAGGCTCTATAGTCACCGATATTGGCTTTGCGCATAAGGGTCGGATTCGTGGTAAACCCTTTAATGAGTGGATTTTTATACATCTCTGCGATGCCGGCCAATTCGGCGCCATCCGCAAATAACTTTACTCTCAAATCTCTAAGGTCTGTCATGCCTCACCTCACTTGTGGTCTCCCGCTATTCCATTGGATAGAATAAGAACACTCGCCTCAAGCAACGAATTGACGACCGCATCCGGATTATCTGCCGGCCTTTCCTTGTACTCGTTCTTGATGAGGATCGTTTTACATCCCGCAGCCTGGCCCGCTTGTATGTCCCGCCACCGATCACCGACCATAAACGACTGACCCAGATCCAATGTCCATTCCTTGGCCGCTTCCAAAAGCATTCCAGCTTTCGGCTTCCGACATGCGCAACCATCCTCATCGACGTGATAGCACACCTTGATGTCGTCAATCGGAAACGATCGACGTATGTGTTCGTGCATCATCTCAACCACAGCACGTTGTTGCGCCCCGGTCGCAACATCCGGTTGGTTCGTCACTATGATAACCCGAAACCCGGCTCCATGTAGTGCATGGATCGCTTCGGAAACTCCCGGTAGAAATTCTAGTTTTTCGACCGAAGACGGCGAATAAGGCCGGCCTCTAACCAGCACGACCCAATTGATAACCCCATCCCGATCAAGAAACACTGCCCGATCCATCAATAACTTACGATCTCAGGTTCTTTGCAGAGCTTCACTAGCCTTCAACGCCTGATACGCCAAAAGCGAGATAATAGAGAGGCTGTCCACAATCTCCTTTTCAAAGACCATCTCAATGCAGCGTGACAGCGGGATCCAAACAGGCCGCTCCGCCTCTCGGCCGTCCTTGCGGTCCGCCGCCTCTATCAAGTTGTTGGAGTAGAATACGTAGGTTGGGTTGTACACCGTATCGAGGTCGGGATGGAAATGAATGACGGGGTTCAGGTCACGGCAGCGCACTCCCGTCTCCTCCACGCACTCGCGCACTGCAGCGGCCTCAGGTGTCTCCCCCTCCTCCACCTTGCCTCCCAGAATTTCCCAGGAGAGGCCATCGATGAGCAAGCGGTATTGCCTGGCGAGCAGGATATCGTTACCGCGGACAACGACAAGCGCGGCGCGTGTCCCATAATGCGTGACAAAGTATTCTTTTACGAAATCGCCGAAGTCGGCAACCCTCCTGTAAACCTGCTGGTACTGGTTCTCATAGACGATCTCACGAAGTCCGAGATGCGGATGACGCTTGCTCGTGTCACTACCGTTGGGCATAGTCTCGCAGGGCTATTCCGCTATGAACCAGTAGAAATCGCCCGTGTAACCAACCACTGCAAAAAGCTTTTTCCAGTCATCCACATGCATGTACGTAAGAGCGGTCAGGTTCCATTTTAGCATCCGCTCCTTTTCTTCCTCTGTGCGCCAGGCATCTACCGTAATAAAGGCGTGCGCCCTGGCGACACGTTGAATTTCGCGCAGCGCCTGTTTGCATTCCTCTAAGGGCAAATTGTGGATGGTGTTTATAGAAATCACCAGATCGAACGATTTGTCTGGATAGGCTAATTCCTTGGCGTTGCCCACTTTGATAAAAGGCTTCATATCTTCTAAGGCATTCTCATACGTATAATACGAGACATCAACCCCAGCGATAGTCATATTCGGCATCAGACACTTGAAATCATGCATCATAAAGCCTTTAGCGCAACCGACGTCCAGCACGGTAGCGTTGTCTGCAAGCTGATAGTGATCCTTGAATAGCTTGATTGTATCGGTCCAAAATCGGGGATGGTAGTAATACCCGCCATAGCCGCAAAGACGGTCCCCGTCAAAAAATTCTTTGCCGAACTGCCGCGCGATCTTCCGGTGTTCTTCTGTAACCAACTTGCCCCGCTCGTCAATCAGGCGCTTCGAACGCGGATAGAGACTGAGTAAGTTGATTTCTTCTCCCATTTTGCTAGTCCCGCAGTGACCGGTTCATCCCTGATGCTCTCCCTACGCAGACGTTCCAGGATTACTTTAGTGACACTTCCAGCGGAGTGATAATCATGTTCTTCAAAAATTCCTCCCGGTCAAGTAAGGGATTCGCATCCTCAATCGGCCTCCCGTATTGCAGCATAGGGATAATCCTTTGTTCAGGTGAGATATCGATATTGCACAGAACAGCACCTTCTATATCCAATGCCATTCGGATCTTTCTTCTCAGTCCCTTGTGATTCGGAATGTTCACTGTCTTCAGGCCGTAGGCTTTTCCAATCTTGATATAATCAGGGTCCGGAAGACCTGTCTCTGGCCTGGACGCCCAGTATTGTGAATCCAACCAATCATCCTGCGTTTGCTGAATAATCCCATAACCGTGGTTATTAAAAAGAAAAACCTTAATAGGTAGTTGGTTCCTTACAATAGTGCCGAGTTCCTGGATGTTGACTTGCAAGCCCCCGTCCCCTGTAATACAAATGACGCGCTTTTTCCCCGTCGCAACGCAAGCCCCGATACTTGCCGGCAACGAATATCCCATGGGCGTATTATTAAAAGCGCTGAATAACCTCTGCCCGCGTCTGACGCAATACCCTTGAAAAGTTTGGACCACATTCGCACCAGTATCGGCAAAGATGATCTCATTATCCGCCGTTTCTTTAGAAAACGCTTCCAAAAACACATATGGGTTCACATAATTCTTCTGTTGATGATATTCGGGTCGACAAACAGGATACTTTCCCCTCCAATCTTCGATTTTCTTCAACCAATCCGAAATATCCTGTGTTACAACTCGGTCTAGTCGGCCCATAATGACTTGAAAAAAATCCCGCACATCAGCTTGAATCAGTAGGTCTACGTGCATCCCTTGTCTCTCAAACTTTGCCAGCTCACTCTCGTCAATATCCACAATGATTTTTCTTGCGTCCCGAGCGAAAGTGTTTGCCGGGCTCCCGGTGGCATGCGTATCGAGCCTTGATCCGATCGAGAAGACCAAGTCGGCGTTCTGAATCGCAAAATTGCCCCGCCGCGTCGAACTCACCCCAAAACCCCCGGTATGAAGCGGATGATCACCTGGAAACATATCCATCGTCGCCCAGGTAAGCGCAATCGGGAAATCCAGCGTTTCAGCGAGTTTTCTAGCTTCTGCCTCCACCTTTGCCAGCCTTACGGCTGCTCCGAGCACTAAAACAGGCCTCTTCGCCTTTGCTATGAGTTTGATGCACTCATCAATTTGGGTGCTCAACTTGCGAAGGTCTCTTGGATCCGTTTCTGGCACAAACGGTTCTAACTCGTCAGGGTCTATCTCTATCCTTTGGAGATTATCTGGGATATCGATGTGTACTGGCCCAGGCCTTCCTGACTTCGCAAGGTAAGCAGCTTTCTCAAGCTCGTATCTGATTTTTTTGGGATCCTCCACTAAGACCGAATACTTTGTAACCGGCGTCATCAAAGCAACATGATCTTCTTCTTGAAATCCGAGCTGCCTCACTCCGCTAGTCCTCTTCAACCTGAATGTCGCAACCTGTCCCGAAATGAAGATAGCCGGCACCGAATCATAGTAGGAACAACAAACAGCGGTAAGGAGGTTGGTGAGACCCGGTCCAGTGGTTACGATGGCCGCCCCTAAATTACCAGTTGCCCTGGAATAACCATCCGCTGCCATTCCAGCAGCCTGTTCGTGCATTGGGCAGATATAATCTATGTCTGGATTTCTTGCCACAGAATCAATGAGATGGGCGGCCGCGCCGCCGGTAACAACGAACACATGCCTAATCCCCAACTTTACCAAAAAGTCGACCACATAATCTGAGAGCTTGGTTTTCGTTGTCCTTTTTCTCACGTCTGCCACGACTAGAGTATCTGTATTTAACCGACAACTACGATTAGTAGCCAAGAGAGCTTTTCCCTCCTACTCTTTCCCTTGCGCACTGCCCGCTTTGGGAGTTCGCAAGCTTCTGAAGCAGCAGCATTTACTTTTAACTGGGAGTGCTACGTTCTTAAGATGCTTACTGTTACGACTGCATGCACGTTTATTAGTGCCCATCCTTCACGAGCCATTCATTTCCATATCTTCTTAGTTTATACATATTCGGCTCCTGAGCCAGTCGTCTTTCTAACTCTTCAGTTCCCCATCTGTCAGACACCACACTAAAGTTGCGTCCGCTTATCGACTCACGCGGTGCATTAACCAACCAATCGCAACAATCTAAAACCCTTTCCATTGGCATCCATTCATTGCCGGCCAGTTTTTCTAGCGTGCGTTGATAGTTGGCGCCCGCTTGTACGCCTGCCTTTAGTGTCGAACCATGTATCTTTGTTTTGACCCAGCCTGGACCAACGATGACAAAGCGCACATCGGAGACTTCAGCGTCCAAAAGTTCGCACATCTTGATAAGGGCTATCTTCGACGCGACATAGGCTGAGTAGTTGACATGGGCATTGTTTGTTCCCCCACCAGCAAAAAACAAGACACAAGGTTCCACACCAAAATTGATGCGCCTGCATGATAGCAAAGCATGAATGACACGCATTTGGCTAGTGAAGTTAACCCTTACGGACTCTTCCCATTCGTCAAAGTCACACTCGAGAAAAGCACCAACAGGATCTAGAGTGCCTGGACATATGACTAGTACATCCCACTGTGGGCAGAGCATTCGTAGATTAGAACAGGCAATAACTATCGATGCAGCATTGGAAAGATCGCAATGGACGAGTTTGACTCCCTGATTATCCAGATCGTCGACTTCTTCAGATCTAGTCCGATAGGTTCCAAATACCTTCCATCCGCGGCCCAACCATCTACGACACAGTGCGTCGCCGATATCGCTAGAGGCAGAGATGATGATTGTTGAGCGGTCTTCTTTGTTCATTAGAGATGCCTTATTTTTTTTCTCCTCCTGCATTTAAGACATTGAGATAACGCACTTACCGGCCTGACCTTTCTGGACTACGTCTATCGCTTTATTGATCTGATCCAGGGAATAGCGATGAGTGATTTGCTCGTCCAGCTTCAGCTTGCCGAGCTGGTACAACTGGATGTAGCGCGGGATGTCAATATCCGGCTGCGTAGCGCCGCCATGGGACCCAATGATCTGGCGGCCGAAATGAAGCGGGTAGGCGTCGATGGTGATCGGTTTCTGGTGGTCGTGCACACCGGCCATAATGGTCCTGCCAGACCGGCCCGTCATGTTGTAGGCAGTCTGGAAAACCTTCGCGCTTCCCGTGGTGTCGACGGTCGCATCAAACCCTTGGCCACGGGATAATCCCATCAGCAACGTCTCGAGGTCCGTGCGGCTCGCGTTCATCGTATGTGTCGCGCCGAACATAATAGCCTGTTCTAGCTTGTTTTCGTATAGATCGACCGCCACGATAGGATAGGCGTTCACTAACACCGCCCCCTGTAGCACATTCAGGCCCACTCCGCCGACGCCAAACACAGCGATCGACTGCCCAGGCTTCAAGGCCGCGTCATTGAACACAATCCCCAAACCGGTGGTGACGGCGCAACCGAGTAAGGAGGCAACGTCAGATTTCACATCGGCAGAAATCTTCGTAGCTCTGTTTTCAGATACGACAGTGTACTCGCTAAAGGTGGTGATCCAACCGGCATTAATCTTGGTCCCATTTCTGAGAAACACGGGGGTGGCGGAGTCAATACCAGAGCCTTTCATCCAGTGCAAAACCACATGGTCCCCGCTTTTAACTTTACGAACCCCAGGGCCAGTATTGACCACAACGCCGGCCCCCTCGTGACCTAACAAATGCGGCAGAAAGGGATCCTCGCCCCGCTTGCCTCTTACTTCGTCTAGTTGCTTGCCGCAGATGCCGCTGTACTCGACCTTGACCAGCACCTGGCCCACGGCAAGGTTGGGAACTTCCACCTCTGCTACGACCAGCGGCGCGTTCTGCTCAAACAGAATAGCTGCCTTCATTGCTTCGCTCAGTACTCGGTAATTATGTTCATTAGGTAGGGAGATCGCTTATTTTAAAATGGCCCGACGAAGGTCCTATCTTCCATCAAGCCACGTCTTATCTTAGTTAAAGATGCTGCATGGTCTTGATATTGTAGTAGCGAATATCTGTCATCGAATTAGGAATCTTGCCCTCTTGAAATGCAGCTACTAAATCACGGACCGCGACTTCAATCGTACGCTTGGGCACAAAACTCAGTTCGCGTCTGATCTTTTCCGATGAGATGTGATAGGAACGGCGATCATCTGACGGCGTTGTCACGACCTCGATGCGTTCTCTGCCGGGTACTTCCCGCTGTACCACATCACGGACCATCTCCGCGATCTCACCAATCGTATGGTTCTCGTATCCCGCGTTGAACGTTTTCCCCGCGATCAGTTCGTCCGGTACTTCCAAGAGCATCAGATACAGATCGACCACATCGTTGATGTGAATATTTGGCCGCATCTGTGCCCCGCCAAAGACAGTGATACGACCTAAATTGACGGCATGGTTGGTCAGAATATTCACCGTAAGATCCAGTCGTTGCCGGGGCGAGTATCCGCAGACAGTTGCCGGCCGAATGACAACGGTAGTGAAATCGGAGGACTGATTTTCTAACAGAATAGGTTCGCAGAGGCCTTTGTACTTGTTGTAATCCGTAACCGGAACCAACGGGTGGTCTTCAGTTACGTCGCTCGCATCGCTAACACCGTAGACACTGGAGGTGGAGGCGTAGATGAAACGTTTGACGCGACTCGCCTTACTGATTTGCACGAGCGGCCTGAAAGCATCATAGTTGATGGAACGACTCAGAGCCGGGTTGAGCTCAAAACTGGGATCATTTGAGATGCAAGCCAGATGGATAACCGCGTCACAACCCGAGAGAACCCGCTGGAGAAGGGCTTGGTCTCTAATGTCTCCTTTAATCTGCTCCAAATTTGGATGGTCTTTGACCCCATCCAAGACGTGCTCACCGAAGAGGTACAGATCAAGCACCCGGACTTGATAACCCTTGTCCAGTAGCGCAGGCACCAGAACGGTGCCCACATATCCGGCACCACCTGTCACAAGAACCTGTTGGATAGATTTCATGCCATTAATCCGTCTTCCCAGCTTTTGTTCGTGCCATTGCAGAGTCCGTCATAAAATGTCCCAACGCCTGGTGGGCCACTTCGACGTATCCGTAGACCTGTAATGGCACATAGAAGTTCACGTCGCCCATTCGGCGCAGCGGGTTGTCTGGAGCAAATCCAGAAAAAGTAATCACCCGGCAGCCTTTTTTTGCTGCAGCTTGGACGCCACGGAGGATGTTTTCGGATCGCCCCGAACTGCTGATCGCAAGCAACAGGTCACCCCTGTCAGCCCACAGCTCCACCGGACGCTCGAACACGCACCCGTAGCCGTCATCGTTAGAAAGAGCCATCAAAAGCGGCGCCTCATTAAAAATAATCGCCCGTGACCGCACCGCTTTGCACAGATCATTTTGCATGTGACTTGCGATTGCCGCGCTGCCACCATTGCCGATCAACATCACCTTGCCAGAAGCCGGCTGGAGCGACAGGATCATTTCTACCGCTTTTTTCGCACCCGCGTCTAAAGATAGGGTCGCCCCTCGCTGGTCGGTTACCTCAATACTCGGCAACAGTTCAGCTAACTCGCGGAAATAGTCTGTAGCTTTTTCGTTTACCAGGCTAGCCTCCCCGTCACTTATCGAGACCAGCATGCATTTACTTCAACAGGGACTCGATGTGCTTAAACAATGATGCACGCTCGATCGAGGTCCGATGACCGACTGTTGCAACTGCCTCCGCCCCAATAACGTTCCCGATAAAGCCCACGATTTCCATAGGCACCTTTCGGGCTACGCATAACGCTGTCAAAGAAAAAACTGCATCGCCGGCTCCCATCCGGTCCACGACCTGATTTGCCAAGGCTGGGATGTGAAAAAAGCCCTCGCTTTCGCCATAGGCTACGTTCCCGTCCTTACCGCATGTAGCGAGAATTCTGTTGCATGCCAGCTTATGTGAGATATTCAGGATCATATCTCTCAAACCTATCTGTCGATTTCTCTCCTCTAACACGATTTCGTGTCGTGCTAGACAAACATAATCCGCGCGGTGATATTTGGATATGGTATTTAACCCTCTGTTGCCGGCGTTGGACTGGGTATTGACGGCCAGGAAGGCTGCTCTCCTGCACAAAACATCGACAGCCTCTTCAGTCAACATGCCATGACCATAATCGGCAACAATAACAACATCATAACGAGGCAGAATTTCCTTTAGCTTGGCGCATAAAGCCTGGCTTTGTTTTGGATCGACTGTTTCGTTTATCTCGTAAACCTCAAAGAGCTTTTGCGAAAAATAACTCTCAATGAAACGCTTCTTCACGATGGTAGGGACGCCTGCCTTATACAAGAATATCTTTTCCACCTGATGGTTGAGCTCTTTCCGTATAAAGTCTTCCTGCGAGTTATCCTCGCCCAGGAACGTAAGCAAACCCACATTATCGCAGAAGTTGGCCACATGCTTGGCAATTGCCAGACTCCCGCCGGCAAACTTCTCGCTCGAGAGGTAGCGCACAACTAAAACTGGCTCTTTGGCAGACTTGCCAATCTGTTCACAGTATTGATAATCGTCAATAATAGCATCGCCTATAACCAATACTCTGAGGGACTGCACACTTTTTAGATATTGCAGCAGACCCTCCATAGAGTGTCGCCTTGAAAAACCAGCCAAATATTCACTTACTTCTTTAGGAAATACGGGCAGATATCTGTTGATTAGGCTTGACGAGCTGAATGTGATATCGCCCGTAAAAACGATCTGCCCTCCTACCGACTTGATGGCCGCCTCTTCCAGAGCGATAACCCCCGTGTGATCGTTCGCTGCCGCTCTGTAATCCGGACCCTTCACATAAAAGTGCGGCTTCAGGAGTGGAATGGTTTCTATGGCTGTCGGCGCATTATTGACAGCAACGAAGTCAACGCAATCCAATGCCGCAATGGACTCTGCGCGCAATTCTTCAGAAAAGGCAGGGCGGTGAGGCCCTTTGTTCACAAACTTGTCCGGCGTCACGGTAACGACCAGAACGTCTCCCAGCTTCTTGGCCTGCTCGAAGTGTCGAATGTGGCCGACGTGGAGCAGGTCAAAGACACCGTGGCAGAGGACAATCTTCTTGCCTCCAGCTGATAAGGAAGACAAGAGTTCGGTCAATTCTTCCAGACTTTTTATCTTGGGATTCCTCGCCACTGATTTCCTCTCCGCCCAATTATTGTACGTGGTGACTCCTAGACATACGGACAAGTGGCACGAATGCGACACCAGACAAGCTCACAAGATGACAGTTTCTTTCGGTTCAACCGCTCAAAGAAATCGTCAAAGACGAAATCAATATCTGAGAACCGCATCTCGTTGGCAGCATCAATAATCTCATCATGGTAGATGACGTGGGTTTCGGCAAAGTAGGTGAAGTTGAAGTGGTCCATGTCACATCCATATTTCTTCGAAAACCTTTCTTCGGTTTCCCTATTCATTTTATAGTAAATCGTTTTGCCATCACGAGTTTCGCTTACCTTACTGGTATCTGCACTCACCAAATGGATGAGAGGCGTGTTGTTGATCCAAAGAGTCCACTTTCGGTTTTGAAAGCCACAGTATTGAAGTTCCATGTCCATCCCGTAGGGCATCTCCTGGCCGAAACCACCCAAATCCCGCCATGTTTGCAGTAAAAATGATGCTCCAACAGAAAACCTGCCAGTCATCATGCGCAGCTCAGCAGGGCGGTCAGCCCAAGAGTCTCTGGCAAGGCCGAAGAGGCGCCCCATGTCTTTGACTTGAATATCCTGGACACGCAAATTCCCGGGCTGCACATCCCTCATGGTTCTAAGAAGCCAAATCAAATCCTCATACCTGCCTCTAATGAACAGCTCATTTATTGCAGGATCAGCGAAGGGATGAAACTCCATATAGCCCAAATTAATTAGCCCGACTTTCCCGAAGTTATAGACTTTCTCCCATGCACCGTTTAGCTGATCAAACCATCGCTGCGGCCAGAGCACGTCGCTGTGTGCGTAGATGACAATGTCCGTCTCGGGCCCCAGTTGCTCGATACCAAGATTCATAGCTCCAGACGGTCCAGTCCAACTAGGATTCTTGACATACTTGACTGGAAGCAGCTGGCAGAACGATTCGCAGATCCTTTCCGGCTGGCAGCCGTCTTCAACCACGACAATTTCCCCTTGAAAGTCGCTGCCCAACAGGCTCAATAAGGAACTCCGAAAGACGTCGGAATCAAACATTGTGAGCATTACAACCCCATACTTCAATCGCCGGGACTTTGGAGCCGTCGAATACACCTGTTTCCCTGCATTGGGGTTGCTGGTACATTCGGTTGGCTCTGGGCGGCCGATAGGTGGAGATATCATGGCTGCTGCCTGCGTGTCGCCAACCTCGCGCAGAAAGAATGAGAGCCATTGCCGCGTCTGTTCAGTCGGCAGCCCTGAGTTCAATCTTTGAGTCAGGAAGTCGATACAGACTCCGTAACGTCTCATGACCCGCAGCAACATGCAGACCCTGATTAGTGGCCCTTCTTTGTCGGTAGACCTGACATAACCGGTGATCTCCGAGGACGACCTCTGATGAGAGACGATCATATGATTCACCGCACGGATGGTGCCTAGTACCTCTCTCAGAATTCTGCGTAAATAAGGTAGCCACCTTCTGACTTGGGGTGTTTCATGATCGGTAGAGACAATCGGAGCAGTGATCTCTGAAGGAGATCTTTGCTGAGAGCCTCTCTTGGAGGAAATAACCCCAATGATGTTGGGTACAGCTCTCAGAAACAAGCGCTGATACATGAGGAATCGCAGCGACACAACGACCGGAGCATCGATCAGGAGACGCCTCCATATCCCTATTTTTGCTCCCGGGAGGTGACTCGAACTATTAGCTAGTCTGACCATACCCTTGAATAGACGGTATCGGCCGGAAATATCGCTGACCTTGACTGGGATTGGGTAGTCCACTAGTTCACGTATCTGATTACACAGAAGCAGCCTATCTAGTGAACTTTGCAAAGAAGCATTTCCCTTGTCTTGCACTTTAGCTTTCTCCGAGACTCGCTGTCCAGCAATCCATCAAGATGACGACACAACGCAGATGAACCTCCGCATATTGGTGGCCCGTGCTTGCCACCATCCTGACTGTCCCGTTCACACTAGAGTGGGTTTCTTTTTGGGGCTCACGTTATGGTTTATCTGGACTCCAATGCCGCTGGCCCTTCGGCCCTCCCGTTGTCCTCGCCTTCATACAGATCTGCGTAAGCGCCCCCCCTATTCAACAGCGACTCATGCGTGCCAAGCTCGATGACTCTCCCGGACCGCAACACAGCGATCTGGTCGGCACCCTTGATCGTGCTCAGGCGGTGCGCGATGACAATGACGATGGCGTCTTTGCGCAGAGCACTGATCGCCTCGTAAACCGCTCTCTCTGTCAGGTTGTCAAGGGCGCTGGTCGCCTCATCAAAGATCAGCACCTCTGGGTGTCTGAGAATCGCTCGGGCGATCGCCACCCGCTGACACTGGCCACCCGATAATCTTAGACCCCGGTCGCCGACAACGGTGTCGTATCCCTCGGGAAGCGTCATCACAAATTCGTGTAGCTGAGCGACTCCGGCAGCCCACTCGACGTCGGCCTGAGAGACAGTTTCATCCCACAGCGCTATGTTTTCTCTCAGGGTTGCATTGAAAAGAAATGTGTCCTGACAAACATAGCCAACTTTTCGACGCCACGCGCTCATGCTAAGCTGTTGAAGATCAACACCATTGACAGAGATCGTACCTAAACGGGGGGTTAAAAGCCCAACAAACAGATTCGCAATAGTGCTTTTACCTGACCCGGTAGGCCCTACGATGGCGGTCACGGACCCCCTTTTCATGACTAAATCGACACTTTTCAGAACGCGCTCTTCCGGCCGCGACACATAATAGAACGAAATATCCGCCAGCCTTAACTCCTCCACCCTCTCTACCGATTGTTGGCCGTGTTTTTCAGGCGGCATCAAATGTAAGATCTCGTCAAAGACCTCAAGATCAGGCTTCACTCTATTGAGCTCCACGCTTGCAGCATTAATGCTTGCCATCGCGGGGCTCACCTTACGAATCGCAAGCAAGAACGCTACGAGGGTCGAAAAATGTAGCCCCATCGAAGGCGCCAAAAAAGTCATTGCGCCGAGTCCAAGCACGATTAAACTCGCCGCCACTTCATTGATGAACATCGGGCCATTCCTGAAAATGACCACCTGTAACATCGGACGCGCTTCCGCCTCAAGAAGAGATTGCTGTTTTTCAACCATCTTGGATTCCAACACATGTGCCTTCACCACCTTAAGTCCGTCAATTGAGTCCACCTCGAGCTTAGCGAGATCCCGTCCCAACTGGGAAATCACTCGACCGCAACTATACGCGCGTTGGTCCAGGATTCTTCGCAAAACCTGTACGCCACCGATCGCTAAAATACCAACCATCAAAGCCGCCCACCACGAAAGATAGACCATGAGCCCTAATAGAAACAGGCCATTAAAAACCCCCGTGAACAGGCCTGCTAAGCTCAAAATAGCGGCGTACATAGCGCCGGATGGGTTATTGATATCCGCTAGAATCGCGCCCCGGCCTCTCTTTAACTGCTCCTCATACTGGGACCTCAGAGAGCTCTCAAATAATGCAAATTTCGTCTTACGTCGCAGTTTATGCGCAATTCTGGCAGTACAATATTGCTGAAAGAGCGAGAGCGCACTACGCACTACGAAGAGCGCGCTTCCTATAACTAAAAGCACTACGATTACTGTATTTGTGCTAAGGGGGACACCTATAAACTTCATCATTCCCGTTATTGAAACTATTACTTTGTTGTCCTGGAATCCGGTTGCGTTCGTAACTGCATTGAAGAGTGGCACACTAAGGCCTACTGTGGCCATATCCAGCATCGCCCCTAGTAACATCAGAGAGCAAAGTATTAGCGCTTGCCAGATATATGGTTTTACAACGGTACGCCAGTAAAATGGCAGTAACGAGATCCCTGTTGAAATTGAAAATAAGTCGGGGCCGTTCATGGGTGTTAACCTACTTTAATAGGAAGCCTTACCATAACAACAATTTCGCAATGTAAATTCTTGCCCCCGTTCCTGCATGAACATCTTGCTCGTATAGCCACACACGTCCGGTATTATTTCCCACAGTCCAAATGCTCCTCAAGGAGTCTCCTATACCACTGCTCATAGTAACTGCGGTACTCCCCGCTCTTGATCCGCTCCCACCAACTAAGATGATCCTTGTACCAACTGATAGTGGTTCGCAGACCCTCATGTAGGGGTATAGACGGCTGCCATCCAAGCTGGTTCTTGATCTTGATGGCATCTAACGCATAGCGACGGTCATGGCCAGGGCGGTCTTTGACATATTGAATAAGGCTTTGGGGTTTGTGGAGGATATTGAGAACCCATTCTGTCATCTGTTGGTTGGTGTGCTCTTCACCGGCGCTGATGTTGTAAATTTCGCCAGGAACTCCTCGCTCTAGAACTTGAAGCAGGGCTCGAACGTGGTCTTCGACATGGATCCAATCACGAATGTTTTGACCATCGCCGTACAACGGCAGAGGCCGATCGTCCAACGCATTGGTGATGAACAAAGGCAAAAACTTTTCAGGAAATTGGTAAGGGCCGTAGTTGTTGCCACACCTCGTAATCAAAACAGGAAGGTTGAAGCTCCGAGAGTAAGCGCGCACCAGAAGATCTGCCGCCGCTTTACTCGCAGCGTAGGGACTATTTGGCTGCAAGGGGCTATCTTCTGTGAAAGGGGAATCTTGAGAACCAAGCGAGCCATAAACTTCGTCGGTCGACACTTGCAGGAATCGACCTACTCCATGACGGCTTGCAGCCTCCATTAAAACTTGGGTTCCTTGAATATTGGTCCGTAGAAAAGGGGTGCTGTCTAAAAGACTCCGGTCAACATGGGTCTCGGCAGCCAAATTCACAACCGCTTCGATCCGCTCAGAGCCAAACAGCGCATTGATTGTCTGAGAGTCGGCAATGTCAGCCTTAACGAAGTGATAGCGAGAAGGATCTTGGACAGCCTCGATATCAGCGATATTTTCTAGATTGCCGGCATAAGTCAGCATATCAACATTGAGAACTTTCCAATCAGGCCTCTCTCGTAGGATCAGCCGAATAAAATGGCTCCCAATAAAGCCACATCCCCCCGTAACTAACACAGTGACGGGCTTGTCTTTACCCGAAGGAAACATATAAACTTTAGTCCATACGGAATGGGGTCTTAGGGTCTGCCTCGTGACGGATCTCGTCAACTGGCTCTTTTCGCCCGCTACCTGCATATAGCCGATTGGGACAGTTGATGACCCACCCCGATTTGTCACCGACGTTACAGTAAACGTGTACAACTCCTTCAGGAACTATAACTACACAGGGTTTCTCCTCGCCTGCGATGAGTTCCTGCCTGAACCAGTAGCTTGGAGAGTGCGAACGATTGTCCCACATAACAAGTCGAAATGTAGAAGGGCCAAGAAAACAGAAGTAGTCTATTTGGTCAACATGTTCGTGGGGACCCCTTACGGCATTTGGCATAGTCTCTGAAACATACCCCATCACAGGAAAGACGTGAGCAGCAAGTTCGTCAGCCCTAAATATTTCAGTAAGCCATCCACGGGTATCCCGGTATTTATTAAGAAGACGGACCTCCACCCCTTGGATAACACCTTCCCGAAAAGGTCTTACCGTAGCAACATTATTTAGGGTCATAAACAATAAGATTTAAAGCTCAACTACGCTATCATCTCCAATCGTAAGCCGATAAGCGTGATGGTTTCCCTGTCCTTGAACGATTGAGGAGCCTTTGCCGACGAGGCTATCTTCAAGACGGTCTATGTGTTCGATAACCGCATTCTCCAACACCACGGAATGCTCCACAGTGGCAGATCGAATCCGACAACCGTTCCCAATCGAGGTAAACGGACCTATAAAAGAACCTTCTATGTGAACATTCTCGCCAATCACGACCGGCCCTCGCACCGTACTGTTTATAATTTCGCTGCCTTTTCCCAGATCCACTCGGCCAGTCACATGACTTGTCGCGTCCACCTTGCCGCTGATCTTGCGGCGGATCCAGCCATCAAGTACGGCAGTGTTAGCCGTTAAAAGATCGTCTTTCTTTCCCGTATCGAGCCACCACTCCTCCAGGCGATGACTCAATACCTTACCCTGGTGATCCAGCAACCACTGGATAGCGTCTGTAATTTCCAGCTCCCCGCGTATCGAGGGGCGAATTTTAGTGACCGCCTCATGAATCTTTGCGGAAAAAAAATATATTCCCACAAGGGCAAGGTTGGAAATGGGATCTTTGGGCTTTTCCGCAAGTCGTATGACACGGCCTTGCTTATCGATCTCGGCGATGCCAAAATTAGAAGGCATATCGACTTCCTTAAGTAGAATAGAAACATCCGCCTTCGACAGTTCGAAATCTCTCCGAAACTTCGCGATACCCGAGCCGATAAGGTTATCGCCAAGATACATAATGAAAGGGTTCATTCCTAAATAGGGTCTTGCGATTTTGACCGCATGGGCAAGTCCAAGAGGCTCTTCCTGGAGGATATACTCGACCCTTAAGCCCCATTTTTTTCCTTCGCCAACCGCGCTTTTAATCTCCGCCCCTGTCTCCGGAGAAATAATAATCCCCACGTCATGAATTCCCGCCTCAGATAGGTTTTCAAGGACGTAAAAAAGGATTGGCCGGTTAGCCACCGGAACAAGCTGTTTGGCTCCAGTATTAGTGATCGGCCTGAGCCGGCTCCCTCTACCCCCGCTTAAAACTAGTCCCTTTAAGGTTTGATCCGGCATGCAATAAGGCCTATTCAGGTTTTGAAAATTACAGGTTAGAGGGGAACCTGAAGCAAGAATGAGCTTTATATCGTTTCAATCTCTTTGGCCCATTCTCTGTTTTCTCGATACCACTCCACCGACTTCAATAGCCCCTCTTTGAAATCCGTCTGTGGCCGCCAGTCTAAAATGCGCCTGGCCTTGCTGATGTCCGCCCAAGTCTCCGTAACATCAGCAGGATGACGAGGTTTGGACTGGATATTTGCCCTTCGGTCAACGAGACGCTCTACCAAATGGATAGCCTCGTTTAAAACAATCGGTTTATCGGAACCGAGATTGATCACTTCATACCCTAGGGGCTTGAGCGCCGCCACGGTTCCCCGCGCAACATCTTCCAGGTAAGTGAAATCGCGCGACTGCTTACCGTCCCCGTAAACTACTACCGGGCGGCCCTCGCTGATCCACTGAACGAAGCGAAACGGGCTCATATCTGGTCTTCCAGCAGGTCCATAAACAGTAAAATAGCGCAGGACCGTAACATCAATTCCAGAGAGATAATGGTAGGTATAGCAGAGGGCTTCGGCGGCCTTCTTTGAAGCCGCATATGGGGAAAGCGGACCGTTGGTGTTGGCGTCCTCACTGAAAGGTCGAGGGTTGTTTGCCCCGTAGAGGCTGGAAGATGAGGCCAATATGAATTTTTTTATCCGGAACTCTTTACAAAACTCCAAGAGATTGAGCGTACCGGTCACATTGGTGTCAAAATAGACCCAAGGATTTTCTATGCTCTGCCTTACTCCGGCACGCGCTGCCAAGTTAATGATCGCATCAAATCTTCGGTTCTCTCTGGAATTGCCATCGAAGAGCTTTCGGAGTGTTTCCCGATGACAAATGTCGAGTTCGTGAAAAGTAAATCCTGCCTTCCCTTCTAGGCCTCCTAGGCGCCATTTCTTGAGGCGCACGTCATAAGCATCGTTGAGGTTATCTAGACCAACCACTTCGTGTCCGTCGGCCAGAAGAAACTCACAAACTTTGGCTCCTATAAATCCGGCAGCTCCGGTAACGAGGATAGAAGGCATACTTGACGGAGTTGAAATTTATTTAGGGTAGGCTTCCGCCATTCCCGCATCGCCTGATTAAATTGAAAAGGCTGCAGGCCCCTCTCCTCAACCCTAAAAAGAGAGGATCCATTTTTCTCATTCAAAAGCTCAGCCAGAGAAGCCGCCGTCACCTGCCTGAGCCAAGCCCAAAACAAAGGACTCAAGACTATTAAGACATTGAGCCCTTCACTATGGACTCGCAGTTTTCTAAGGCCTGCCGATTATGTCACTCGAAAGAACCAGCTTGGTCCGGCGACCCAGAAGTTCCAACAAAACCGCCACGCGTTCGCTCCCTTTCATGTCGCATTCAAAGAGAGCCTCAAGTCCGGCGAAGGGCCCTTCCTTGATCATGACGGTCTCACCGAAGCGATAAAGTCGGGGCTCAACTCGGGCCACGCCCTCCGGGCAACGCTCTCGCAAACCCTGGAGTGTTTCTTCCTCCATCTCGGCGAAGTGGGCCCCAAACTTGACGAAATCCTGCACTCCGGGAGTGTAGCGGGCGGCCTTGCCCGACAGCATCAAATCCAAATGGCAGAAGAGATACCCAGGAAAAAGGGGGGCTAATACCCATTGGTGTCGAGTGCCTAGACGGCGCCGGCAGCGAAGCCAGGGAAGAAAAACCTCCAGATTGAGGCCGTTGAGCCAATCCGCAACCGCCGCTTCTTTTTTGGGCTTCGTCCGGAGGGTATACCAATGAAGTCCATCCTGTAGTTCAAGTGGTTCCGCTCTCATAACAACCCCCACTAACTCAGGGCGCGTAACCGCCTTTTATCCGGGAAAGAGATATAATCCGTTTGGAGCAAGCTACGAACCGCACCAGGCAACTCTCCTACCATTAACAATTTTTCCAGTCTTCCAATGGCCAAAGCCACCGCCGGCGCCTTCACTCCCAAAAGCCCGCCGATGGCATTGAGAGACAAAGGGGTTTGTTTCCTGATGAGGTACATCGCCACATGATGCACGAGCGCCCTTCTCTTCTCCATTCCCGGGCGGGGCACATCTTTGCTCTCTAAAGATAGCCTGACATTGCGCAGGATTTCATGCGCTTTTTTGAGGGAAGTCGATTGTTGATGATCCAAATGCCCCGGAGGAAATGCCGCGGATACCTGAGACCTGACCATGGCGTGATAGCTTTTTCCCGTCCCGTTTCCCTCCACAAACTCCCGGTAGCGTCTTTGCTGCTCCCTGATCTGGTCGCCCAATTGGCTTAAAACAGGCCCTGTATCCACCAGATTCGAATCACGATTCAAACCTAAATAGCCGCGATAACTACTCCAGCGATAGTTTCTTTGCTTGTTCAAACGAGATCCGTGCGGAGCTCTGTGGATGTATCGGGTCGATTCCAGGAGAAAGTTATTCTTATCCAATAGAAGGTAACTTCTATATCGTCCGTCAAAAAGCCCTCCATTCCGCCTGTACCGCCGATTGAAATAAGAAGCATAGCTCGTACCCAAACACTGCATGAGCTTGCTGACATTGCCCTTGGGCGTTTCCAACAGTAACTGAACCCGGCAGTTCATAAGCACGTAGGCATAGATCCGGAGGCCGAATTGATTTCGGTAGCGATGGAGAAGTTCCAGGTAATGTCGTCGATCCCGATCATCGCGAAAAAGGCGCTGGCGGGCGTTGCCTCGAACTACCAAATGGTAGAGGGCGCCTTCAAATTGGTATCGGAGCGATCTTGCCATAACCGTTGAAGGGATGGAACAAGAACGACAAAGAACCGCCAGCAAAAAAGCGAAATAGTTTTATAACGTATGATTTTAACAGGTGTCAAGTAAAAAATAAAGGTCTGACCCCAAAGGCCCCAGCGGCAGGGGTAACATGCCTCGTAAACAAACAATTGCCTAATAACCGGGCAGGAATTCCCAGGGGGCCTTCGTAAAGGCCTTTACAGGATTTTGCGATCCTGATATGAGGGATGGAAAATTTAACCATGATGCTCGCCATCTTCACCGACTTCGACGAGACCATCACCCGAGTCAACGTAACCGACACCGTACTGGAGAAGTTCGCCGATCCATCGTGGCACGCTATCCAAGACGCATGGTTGGCAGGGAAGCTCAGCGCCAGGGAAGTGCTGCAGCGACAGATGCCTTTAATCACTGTAGAGCCAGAGGAGCTGAATACTTTCATCGACTCCATCGAGGTGGATCCCTTTTTTGCCGAGTTTGCACATTTTTGCCGCCAGGAAGGCCATGACCTTTATGTCTTGAGCGATGGGTTTGATTACTGGATCCGAAGAATCCTCAATCGAGTCGTCTCCGAGACTGGCGGCAGCTGGCCATTTCCGGTATTCGCCTGCGGCCTGACCCTCCAGTCACCCCGGGTAGAGATCTCCTTTCCCTACTTTCCGGACGGCTGTTCCCATGGATGCGCCACCTGCAAACCGGCTCTCTTCTTCCAATTAAGCAGAAAAGCCGAAAACGCGGTCGTGATCGGAGACGGCAGCTCGGATTTCCTGCTCAGCCGAGGCGCGGATTTGGTTCTCGCCAAAGGATCCCTCCGGCGCTTTTGCCGGTCCGAACATATTCCTTACGAATCCTTTGATCATTTTGGAGACATCCTGGAGAAAGTCCGCCGCTTCAAAGGACACCAACAGGAGGCTAAACTCAATGACTGAAGCGGAACTGAAGAAACTGGAAGCTCAGTACTGCTCTTGGGGAGACGCCGTCCATTCGGCTGAAGACCCTAAGGTCTTTGCAAGCTGCGAGGGGTCGTTCCTCTACGATCCGGAGGGGATTCCTTATCTGGATCTCCAGATGGCATCGGCCACGGCCAGCTTCGGCTACCAAAATCCCAGAATCAACGATTCCTTGAAAGCGCAGCTGGACCGGCTTCCTCAACTCGGCAGCCACTATCTCCACGCGGAAAAAGTTGAACTATCGGCCCGAATCGCTCAAATGAACGAGAAAATCTTCGGTAAAAAGGGACGCATCCATTTCAATGTCGGGGGTTCTTCCACAATAGACGATGCTATCAAACTCGTGCGGAACTATACGGGCAAAAACTCAGGCTTTGCCTTCATGGGCGGTTATCATGGCCGCGGTCTAGGGGCCACGTCCATAACCTCCAGCTACCGTTACCGGCGCCGCTATGGTCACTTTTCTGATCGCGCCTACTTTGTTCCCTATCCTTATTGCTTTCGCTGCTTCTACGGCCTGAAGCGGGAGGATTGCGGGCTCTATTGCCTCAAACAGTTCGAGAAACTCTTCGACACGGAGTACTACTCCGTTTGGGATTCCAAGGCCGGAGAGTGCGAATTCGGCGCCTTCTATATGGAGCCGGTCCAGGGAACCGGGGGATACGTCATTCCCCCAAAAGAGTACTTTGTCGGCTTGAAGAAGGTTTTGGAAGAACGAAAGATCCTTCTGGTGGACGATGAGATCCAAATGGGGACTTTCCGCACCGGCAAATTTTGGGCCGTCCAGCACTACGACATAGCGCCCGACATTATCGTTTTCGGCAAAGCGTTGACCAACGGCCTGAACCCCCTGTCCGGAATATGGGCCACTGAAGAGATCATCAATCCTCAGACCTTCCCTCCCGGGTCCACCCACTCTACCTACGCCGCCAATCCCCAAGGAACAGCCCTGGCCCTGGAGGTCATGCGCATCCTCGAAGCGGACGACTACGAGAAGAAAGTGACTCAAAAAGGACGCTACTTCCTGGACCAGCTGAAAACGCTCCAAAAAAAGTATCCGAAAATTATGGGGGATGTGGACGGGCTTGGCCTCGCTCTGCGCATTGAGCTGTGTCAAGACGACGGCTTTACCCCCAATCCTCAACTCGCTCAAAAAATATTTCATGAAGCCATGAAAGGGACTCTTCCTAAGAACGGGAAACGGTACGGACTCATCCTCAATATCGGCGGCTACTACAAGAATGTTTTTAGCCTTTCTCCTTCCTTTGAGATCGCTCTGCAGGAGATCGACATGGCAGTCGAGTTCCTGGATCAGCTCCTCGAACGTTGCCTCAAATGAGTCGGCCCTGCGCTAAAATGAATTTTCTTGACATTGCCCAAAAATAACGGTTCAATATAGATAGTTTTGGCGAACTCGTGGAGGCAAACGACCGAATGTTGCCGAAAGGAGGTCGTGTGCGGAGCCAAAAGAGTTTTTGGTCCATCTCTTATTCCCGCCGTATCCGTCCGGTTCCCTTTACCCCCCTGAAGGGCGACTCTGAGCACACAATGACAGCTCCAGATATTGCCTATGGGTAATCACCGCCCAAAGATCTCGTCGATAAAATTCCGTCCACAACTTCAAGTCCTGTTTAAGTTCTCTCATGGTACCCTCCGAAAGGAGAAGTCGCTGTAATGGAAAAACCCTACCCTAGCGGAGAATTCGAGACGCTCATTCAGAAAGATCGGGACAACCGCAAGACCAAAACCTGGCGGGGAAATTTCTTGGGCTACCTGGAGAAGGTCAAAGAAGACCCTTCGATCGCCAAGCTCGCCCACGCCCGCCTCCATAACATCGTCATGAAACCCGGGATGCGCGACATCCAAGAAATAGGCGACCCGAGAATTAAGCGACTTTTCAAAGACGAGCCCGTGAAGGTCTATAACTTCTTTGCCGAGGAGTTCTTCGGGATCGAGAAAACTATCGCCCAGATTGTCCGCTACTTGCATGCAGCCTCACTCAAGGGCGAAGAAAGCCGTCAGGTTCTTTATCTGATGGGTCCGGTGGGCTCTGGAAAAAGCTCTCTCGTTGAGAAACTTCATCGAGGGCTCGAGGAGAGCGACCCCTTCCACGCCATCGAGGGATGTCCCATGTTTGAGGAACCTCTCCATCTGATCCCCCGCCACCTCCGGAAAGAGTTTGAAAAGATGCTCGGCGTTCATATCGAGGGCGATCTTTGCGCGGTTTGCCGCTACCGGCTGAAAGAGGAGTTCCATGCCCGCTACGAGGAATTCCCCGTGTTCACTATGGAGTTCTCCAAACGGGCGCGAGCCGGCATCGGGGTGGTCCCGCCGGTGGACCCCAACAACCAGGATACCTCGGTCTTGATCGGCAGCGAAGATATCTCCAAGCTGGACCTCTATTCGGAGGGAGACCCCCGGGTGCTGGAGCTGAACGGAGCCCTCAATGTAGGAAATCGCGGGATCGTGGAGTTCATCGAGGTGTTCAAGAACGAAATCGAATACCTCCACTGCATGATCACGGCCACGCAGGAAAAAGTGATCCCGGCCCCGGGCCGGCACGGTCTGATCTACGTCGACACGGTGATCGTGGCGCATTCGAATGAAGCCGAGTGGCAGAAATTCAAAGCCGATCATACCAACGAGGCCATCCTGGACCGGATCGTCGTAGTTCGGGTTCCCTATAATCTCCGGCTCTCCGAGGAAGTGAAGATTTACCAAAAAATCATCCGAAACTCCGATTTCCACGCTCATGTGGCTCCTCATACCTTGGAGATTGCATCGATGTTCGCCATTCTCTCCCGCCTCGAACCCACGAACAAATGTGACATGATGACCAAGCTGAAGCTCTATAATGGGGAAGAGGTCGTGGAAAAAGGCCGGACGAAAAAAGTGGACATTCAGGAACTCCGGGAGGCCGTCAAGCGGGAGGGTATGTTCGGGATCTCCACCCGCTTCATCATGAAGGCCCTGGACAATGCCCTTTCGGACAATATGACCGGCAATTGCATCAACGCTATTAACGTCCGCGAGGCGCTGATCAACATGTCGAAAGAAGCGGATTTACCCGACGATACCCGGAAACAGTACCTGGAGTTCCTGCAAGACACGCTGCACAAGGAGTATCTCGATAACTTGGAAAAGGAAATTACGCGGGCCTTCGTCTACTCCTATCAGGAGCAGGCTGAATCGCTTTTCCAGAATTACCTGGATCATGCCGAGGCCTACGTCAATAAAGGCAAGGTCAAGGACCGCAATACCAAGGAGGAACTCTCTCCCGATGAAAGCTTCATGAAATCCATTGAGGAGCAAATCGCCATCATAGGCTCTGCGGCCGACGGATTTCGCCAAGAAGTCATCGCTTACCTGTGGGCCGCCAACCGAAGAGGGGAAAGAATCGATTACCGTAGCTACGAACCCCTCAAAGAGGCCATTGAGAAAAAACTGATGACCTCGGTCCGCGATTTGAGCCGGATCATCACGAAGGCCAGAACGCGCGACGAAGAACAGACCGAGAAGTACAATGTCATGGTGCAGAATCTTTTGGACAACGGCTATTGCCCAAGTTGCGTCGACGTGGTTCTCAAGTACGCCGCTAACAACCTATGGAAAGATTAGCCCGGTCTATTTAGTCTATCTGGTCTGTTTGGTCTACTTCGCCTGTCGGGTCTATCGGGTAGGTCTGGTCGAACCCAAAGAGACCAAACGACCAAATAGACATTAACGATCATGGACACAATCTTTCGAGCCTACGATCCTTCCTCAGCGGAGCGAAGCGACCGCACCGCCGGTGACCGTTTGCGCCACCGGCAGAAGGTCCGCGAAGCAATCCGAAAAAACATTGCCGACATTATCGCGGAGGAATCGATCATCGGCAAAGACCGTGACCGAATCATCAAGGTCCCGATCCGAGGCGTAAAGGAATATCGCTTCATCTACGGAGAAAACACGCCAGGAGTTGGACAAGGAGGAGAAGGGACCCAGCCCGGCCAAGTTCTGGGCCAAGAAAAAGACGGGCACGACCCCCTGGCAGGAGACGTCGCCGGGGTCGATTATTACGAGACCGATGTCACCCTGGAAGAGCTCATCGACATCATGTTCGAGGATCTGGAACTGCCGGAGATGGAAAGGAAACATCTCCGGCAAATTGAAGTGGAGGACCAGCACCGCAATAAGGGATATCGAAAAAAAGGAATCCGCGTACGCCTGGACAAAAAGCGCACCGCGGTCTCCCGGCTGAAGCGGCGAAAGGCGGCCCACCGACGAGAAGCTGCCCCGCTCCAGACAACCCGGTTTCCCTTTCACAACGATGACCTGATCTATCGTCATAGGGTGAGCGAGTTCCGCCGGGAGTCGAACGCGATCGTCCTCTGCGTCATGGACACCTCGGGATCCATGGACACCATGAAAAAATATCTTGCGCGAAGCTTCTTTTTTCTGCTTTACCGCTTTCTCTGGACCAAATACCAAAACGTGGAGATCGTATTCGTCGCGCACCATACGGAAGCGCAGGAAGTCAGCGAAGACGAATTCTTCCATAAGGGAGAGTCCGGCGGCACATTTATTTCTTCCGGTTACAACAAGGTCCTCGAGATCATTCAGCAGAGATACCATCCCACTCTGTGGAATATCTATGTCTTTCACTGTTCCGACGGCGACAACTTCGACTCCGACAACGCCAATGCCCTGCAGGCCGCGCGCCGGATCACGGAAATCGCCAATCTCTTCGGCTATGGAGAAATCAAACCGTCGGCCTCAGGTTACCACGGCGGGAGCATGATTCCTTTCTTTTCCCAGATCCAGGCGGATAATTTCGAAGCGGTGCAGATCCAACGTAAAGAGGACATCTGGCCTTCCTTGAAATCCTTTCTGAGCAGAGATCGCGCCCGGGAAAGCACCCCCTGATGGCAGGTTCATTCACCATAAAAGAATTGGAGGAATGGAACGAACGTATCCTCGTCCTGGCGCGGGATTGCGGCCTGGATTCCTACCCCCAGGAGTTCGAGATCTGCGACCACGAGCAGATGCTTGCCTACATGGTCTATTCGGGCATGCCTTCCCATTATCCCCATTGGTCTTACGGAAAGAGCTATGAGAAGCTGAAAACTCTTTATGATTACGGGATCACAGGCCTCCCCTACGAGATGGTCATCAACTCCAACCCCTGCATCGCCTATCTCATGCAGGGCAACTCGCTTCTGCTCCAGGTGCTCACGATGGCCCACGTTTACGGACACAACGATTTTTTTAAAAACAATTTGACTTTTAGGCCTATTCGCGCCGAGTTCACCATTGAGACTTTTAAAACCCACGCGGACCGCGTCCGGGCATACGTGGAGGACCCGAGCATCGGAGTTGAAAAGGTGGACCGGGTGCTGGACGCGGCCCATGCCCTAGCCCTTCAATGCCGACGGGATCTGGCGATTCGAAAGCAAACTCTTGAAGAGCAGCAACAACGCCTTCTTGACGAAACCAGCCCATCCCATGATCCCTTCCAATCCGTCCATCGCCGACAAGAGCACCCTCAGCCGGATTTGGCGAAGGTCCCGCTCTATCCGGAAGAGGATATCTTGATTTTCATTCGCGATCATAACCCCAGCCTCAGGGATTGGGAGAGGGATCTCCTCACGATTGCTCATGAGGAGACCCGGTATTTCATCCCTCAGATCCAGACCAAGATTATGAACGAGGGCTGGGCCAGCTTTTGGCACAAACGCATCTTGGAAGCTTTGAATTTGCCTCAGGGCATGAGAATGGAATTCATCGTGCGTCACACCCAAGTATTGAGCCCAAGTCCGGGAAGCGTTAACCCTTATCATTTGGGAATGACGGTTTGGGAGGATATTGAAAGACGCTGGAACCGAGCCACACCGGAAGAAGTCGAAGAGTACGGCCCGCGAAAGAACGGCCGGGAGAAGCTATTCGAAGTCCGGGAAGTGGAGCGGGACACCTCTTTTCTCCGACGCTATCTCACCGAGGATCTGGTGCGTGATCTGAATCTCTTTGAATATCAGAGCCGGGGCAGCGAAAAAGTCGCCACGCGAGTGGCCGACAAGGATAACTGGCGGGACATTAAGGAGACCTTCATCCGGAGCGTGGGCATGGGCATGGTTCCCGTGATCAAAATCGAGGATGCGGATTACAATAGCAGTCGTGTGCTCTTCCTCAAGCACGACCACGACGGCAGAGACCTCCAACTGGAATACGCCGAAAAAACCCTTCAGTATCTTCACCAGTTATGGGGCCGCGAAGTAGTCCTTGAAAGCGTGATCAACGAGAAAATGGCCCTCCTCTCCTTCTCAGAGGATAAACTGGTCATTAAGCCCCTCCATTGAACGCACTGCCGGGATAAACATGCGAGGTTTGTGGTGACCCCAACAGATGATTTGACCCGGATCCAGGCCTGCATCCACAACTCCTTAGAGCCGGAGACGATAGGAAAAAAACAGCTCGCCGGCATCCTTGGAGATGCCCCATCTCACTATTCCCGAAGCCCCTCATTATGGAACAAAGCGTTTCGGACTCTCCATCTGGACGCGATCTATGTGCCTTTTGACGTCGGCGAAGCCAGTCTCCCCGATTTCCTGAATACGCTACGGAGCTCTCCACGGGTGATGGGGATCAACGTCACGGTGCCCTATAAGGTCAAAGTGATCCCTCATTTAGACGGCTTGGATGGAAAGGCCCAACAGATCCAGGCCGTCAATACCGTCGTCCGCACGCCGGATGGGCGACTGATCGGCATCAATACGGATGGCGCGGGGTTTCTCGAAAGCGTTCAGAAACCCCAGCCGGGACAGGAAAAACCGCTGGTCCAGTCCCTAAAAGGAATGGACGTATTGATCCTCGGCGCGGGAGGTTCCGCCCGGGCCGTTGCCTTCTCGTTGGCGGAGGTCCTGGATAACGGCCAAGTTTTGATTTGTAATCGAACCCGAGAGGCGGCTTCTTCTCTCGCAAAAGACATCCAAAGCTCTTTTCCTCGCGTTCAGGCAATCGGAGAAGAAGATCTCCCGGCTTGGGCCCCCAAAGTCGGTCTGATCGTCAACTGCTCTACGAAGGGGCAAGGCGGGCTCAGGAGAACCAGCGAAGGGAAAATCACCATCCTTGAACCCTACTCGGCTTTAGCTCCAGCCCATCCCGCTGCCGTTCCAGAATCTCGATACGAGGGCTCAGAGATTTATCAATCTTGGTTGAAGGCTTCCCTTCCCGACATCGACGCCAATAACCGGGCGTCGTGGAATCTTGTCCTATCCATCCCTTTGGACGTGGGCTTTTGCGATCTCATTTATTTTCCGGAGGAGACCGTGTTCCTCCGCCACGGACGATTGAGCGGCCATCGCACCCTCAACGGCGAAGGGATGATCGTGGGTCAGGCGGTAGAGGCCTTTCTTGCGGTCTGCGGAGATTATCTGGAGCAACGAGGGTGCGATCGAGATGAAACAAGGCGGCAAATTTCAGCGGCGATGTACGGCGCCTAAGCCCTTTTTACTATTTCCTTCCGCGTTCCCGGGAATTTAGACCCTTCTTCGCCGGCGGTAACAGAGTAGAGAAAATCCTAATATCGCTAAACCGGCACTGATCCACTGCGCCTCAGTCATGCCCATGCCAATGACCGGATTGACTCGCCAGAATTCAACCGCAAACCTCGCCAGCCCGGCCAAAATCAGGTAGAGCCAAAAAATGGTTCCCGGGGAATATTTTTTTTTTCGCAGCGACCAGAGCACTGCAAAGATGATGAGGGCCTCCAGGAGCTCATAAATCGGAGTCGGATGAACTCGGACGCCGGCAGGGTACGGCTCCCCGGTCAAAGGATGAACCCAGCCGACAATGGCGTGGGTATAAGCCACTGCCCACGGAAGGTTCGAAATCGTTCCCCAGTCCCCGTCTCCCGCGATATGGCAGCCAATGCGCCCCACTCCATACGCGATGGCGAGAGCCGGGGCGGAAATATCCGCGGCGGCAAGCAGCGGGATACGGTTACGCCTGGCCATCCAGCCCACGGCGATAGCCCCACCCACCATTCCCCCATACCAAGTAAACCCCGCGCCGCTGAAGATCAGGCTCCAAGGAGAACGGAGAAACTCATCCCACTCCTCCACAATAAAGAGAAGCCGCGCGCCTATCAGCCCACCCACCGCCGCGGCAAAAACCAAAGTGGAAGCGATCTCAGGGGAATAACCGTAGCGTTTCAGCTCCAGCCATACCACCCAAGCGGCCGTGAGCGCGGCCAAGGCCATGAAAGCGCCGAAACTATAAACCGTTAAAGGCCCTACTTGAAAGAGGACGGGATACACGGACCGAATATCCGTCTTTGAAAAGGTAAAAGCAAGAGAGAGTTGCCTACCCTAATCCGTTGGTAAGCTTGTAACACCTTGGAAACCCTGGCCGCCGAGAAGGCGGCGGGTGCAAGGCGGAACGAAGGCCCGCACCGGAGCGTACGAGGCAGTACGTGAGGATGCGGGCCTGAAGTTCCAACGCCGCAGACGCCCCTTATCGACGGATCAGGGGCCTATCCCTTGTCTTCCGATGGTTTTAGGCCTAAGAAATATTTTCACCCGAGATTGGAAATTTTGGAAATTCCTCCAGGTCCGGTGACCTTGAGTTTGGATAGCCGCTAAATGCACGTAGTTTTGTATCAGCCTGAGATACCGCCGAATACCGGGAGCATCGCCCGGCTCTGTGCCGCGACTCTGACCCCCTTGCACTTGATCGCTCCTCTGGGATTTGAGATCACCGATCGGCGCCTCAAGCGGGCGGGTCTGGACTACTGGAAATACGTGGATGTCCATCTCCACGACTCCTGGGAACAGTTCCTACAAAAACACGGCGTTCAAACACTCCGGTTTTACTCCAAACGGGCTGAATGGTCTTATACGGAAGCGCGCTATCAAGAAGAAGATTTCCTCGTTTTCGGTCCGGAAACGCGGGGTCTCCCCCAAGAACTCCTCGACTCCCACCGGGAACGGGCCTACCGCATCCCCATGATGGGAAAAGGTGTCCGCAGTCTGAATCTGGCCAACGCGGTCTCCATTGTCCTTTACGAAGCATTGAGACAATTGGGGAAAGTTTAGGGGGGGACTTGACCCTTTAAGGGGATCATGGTTAATAACTGGCATCAAGAAAGGGGGGCCAGGATGAAGACCCAAGCTGGGATTGCAGGACCGGTGGTGAGAGCGGGATTCCCACTGTTATTCCTATTATCGTTTTTATTGTCAGTTTCCGGAGGAGCCGGAGTCTCCTCCAGCTCTGCTGCCGAAAAGGAAGCAACTCCAAGCAAAGATGCCTTTAACCTTATCCTTCCCTATACGGATGTAACCATCGGACAAGGTCAAGAGTTCACTATGGACGCTGAGGTCGTGAACCGAACCAAAGATCCAGTCCATGTTTTCCTCTCTGCGGAAGGCAGTCCGCAGGACTGGGAGATTATCTTTCAGTCCCGCTACCCGACTTATCCCGTGCGATCCGTGATGGTTCAGGGAGAAAAATCGACCACGCTGGAGTTCAAGGCCAAGGTTCCCGAGAAAACCAAACCGGGAAACTACACCATCAAGATCCTGGCAAAAGACGATAAGGGCACCACCAGCTATGCCGGGGACATCACGGTTCGGGTCACGTCCAAGAAAGTCCAGACCGGAGGACTCAAGCTCAGCAGCCAGTACCCGGTCTTGAGCGGGGCCACCGGCCAAACCTACAAGTTCACCGTTGACCTCAAGAACGAGACCAATAAACCACTGACGGCCGTCTTGGCGGCGCAAGCGCCGCCGGGATGGGCAGTCCAGTTCAAGCCGCAATACGGAGACACGCAAATCTCCTCTATCGCCCTGAAGGAAAACGGCACGGAAAGCTTGAGCGTGGAGATTTTCTCTCCCAATCAGGGCAAGCCCGGCGACTACCCGATCACGGTAAAGGCCCGATCCGGCGGCTTTGAGGCATCCGCCAATCTTAAAATCACACTTAAGGGAACCTACGACCTCAAACTCGGGACGGCCTTGGGCACGCTCAATACTTCGGTCACCGCGGGAAAGAAAACACCTATTGACTTCCTCGTGGGAAACGGGGGGAGCGCCCCGATTAAGAACCTTTCCTTCGTCACTAAAAAACCCGACAAATGGACCGTCGAATTCAAACCGGATAAAATCGACGCCCTGAACCCTGGAGAGGTGCGTGAGATCAAAATGGAGATTCTGGCGCCTCAGCGGACTATCGCGGGGGACTATCTCCTGACACTCAATGCCGAGAGCCCTGACACCAACAAGTCCGTCGAGTTCAGAGTGACGGTCTCGACCCCCACCCTCTGGAGCTGGATCAGCCTCGGCATTGTGGCGCTGGTCGTTTTGGGTCTCGTGGTCGTCTTTGTGCGTTTGGGCCGAAGATGAGCAGCATTATCGAAACCACAAACTTAACCAAGCGATACCGGGACAAGCTTGCCGTCAGCGACCTCACTCTCGAGGTTCAAGAAGGCGAGGTTTTCGGATTTCTCGGCCCAAACGGCGCGGGCAAGACTACAACCATTCTGATGCTGCTGGGGCTCACCGAGCCCACGCTGGGAAAGGCAACCGTTTGCGGGTTCGACCCCACCCGACAACCACTGGAGGTCAAAAGGCGAGTGGGCTACCTGCCTGAAAACCCCGGCTTCTACGACGACCTGAGCGGCAAAGAAAATCTTCTTTACATCGCCCGGCTCAACCGGATTCCCGATGATGAAGCCACGCGGCGGGTTAAGTCTGTGCTTGATGAAGTCGGGTTGGGTGACGATGGTCATCAACTGGTGCGGGAGTACTCGCGCGGCATGAAGCAGCGCCTCGGAATCGCCGAAGTCCTGGTCAAGGACCCGAAAGTCATGATTCTCGACGAGCCCACGCTCGGTATCGACCCCGACGGGGCCGTTCACATCCTTCAACTCATCAACGGTCTCCGCCGGGACCGCGGCCTGACGGTTCTACTCTCCACCCACCTCCTGCACCAAGTTCAGCAGATGTGTGATCGCATCGGCATCATCGTCAAGGGGAAGTTGGTCGTTAAGGGTAACGTCACCCAGCTCGGCAGCGCGATCATGAAAGACCGGGAGTTCAATCTATTCGTCGAGGTCGGCGGAAACAACGACGGGCTTCAAAAAGAATTGACCGCCCTCAAGGGAGTGATCGAGGCCCAACAGCGCGGGCGGGGCTGGTTCCTGCGCTGCACTCATGACGTGCGCCCCCAGTTCGTCTCTCTGGTCACGCAACGGGGGCTGCCCCTTCTGCAGCTTCGCTCCGAGGAGTTTACCTTGGAGGAGATTTATCTCAAGTACTTTCGCGAGGCGTAATCTATGGAAGCGGTTTTCTGGAAAGAGATGCGGGATCATTTCAGCAGCTGGCGGTTTATCCTGTTGGTCGCAATCATTTTGGTCACGGGCATCGGATTTACGCTTTGGTCCGCGCAAACCATCCGCCAGGCAGCGGCCGAGGCGCCGCCCGAGTATGTCTTTCTGATCCTGCTCACGCTGCAGCGGTCTGTCTTCTCGGTGGCGAGTTTTTTGGCCTTCGTCGGGCCATTTGTCGGGATTATCCTCGGCTTTGACATGATCAGCGGCGAATACACCCGCGGGACGCTCAGTCGCGTCCTTTCGCAGCCAATCTATCGCGACAGCCTGGTCAACGGAAAGTTCCTGGCCGGTCTTGCGACCGTTTCGGCGCTGTGGTTCTCGATCCTGGTCATCTTTTTAGGACTGGGCACACGCCTGCTGGGATTCGCCCCCAATACCGAGGAGCTTTGGCGCATGCTGATCTTCACGCTGGTGGGCATTCTCTACGTGGGTTTCTGGATGGCGCTCTCCATGCTTTTCTCGATGCTGTTTCAACGGACGGTTACTGCGGCGCTGGCGGCGCTGACGGCATGGCTTTTCCTCACTTTATTCATTCCGATTCTATCACAAGCCCTACCCGCCCTGATCGTCCCCAGCGCCTCCACCCCCGACCAGCAAACCCTCCAGGTCAATATCGAGAATATGACCAACCGCGCTTCTCCAGTCTACCTTTTCTCCGAGATCGTTCAAAACCTGCTTAATCCGAGATCCCATTTGTTGTCCGCTGTCGATCAACAGGCAACCGGCATTCTTCCCACTCCGCTGTCTTTAGGCCAAAGCCTTTTGCTCATCTGGCCTCATGTTTCTACTCTGTTCGCTTTGGTCGCCGTCTGCTTCGGAATCTCTTACATCAAGTTTATGCGCGACGAGATCCGGGGCTGAATGACGTTCTCGACTTGTCCCGATAGGCGCGAAACGCTATCGCTGCACCATCTCCAAGTAACGTTTTAAACGTTCCAAACCTTCTTCGATGTTTTCCTCTGAATTCGCGTAGGAAAATCGGAGGTGCCCTTCTCCATTGGCCCCGAAGTCGATACCCGGCGCCACCCCTACTTGGACTTTCTCGAGGATATCCATGGCCAGCGCAAGAGAATCCTGATGGATCATCTTGGCATTGACGAAAACGTAAAAGGCCCCTTGGGGCTCATACCGGATCTGAAAACCCAACTTTCTTAAGCCCTCGACCATCAGCCGTCTCCTCCTATCGTAAGTCGCCACGATAACGGCTACATCGTCTGCCGCTTCCCGGAGAGCGGCGACACCGGCCCATTGAACAAAGGCATTAGCCGAAATAAAAAAGTTCTGCTGAATATTTTTAGCCGCCCGGCCGACCTCCTGTGGAAGGATCACGTAACCCAACCTCCAACCGGTCATCGCATACAGCTTCGAAAAGCCGTTAAATACGAATGCGCGATCCGTAAATTCGAGAATGGAGTGGGCCCTCTTCCCATAAACCAAACCATGATAGATTTCATCGGAAAGAAGCATAGGACCAAGCTGAACGATCTCCCGTATCCGTTCTGGCTCCAATAATACGCCGGTCGGATTGGCCGGAGAGTTGACGATGATTCCTTTGGTGCGCGGGGAAATCCTGCGAGCAATGGCCACCGGGTCATATTGATATCCCGATTCCTCGAAGATACCCACCGCTATGGGAACCGCGTCCTGGAATCTCACCATGTTGGAGTAGCAGGCATAGCCGGGATCCGGGAGGACGACTTCATCTCCGGCTTCCAAAAGGGTCGAGAAGGCCAATTGCATGGCCGGAGAGCTTCCGGACGCGACCAGGATGAGGTCGGGCGAAACTCGGACCCGGTACTGATCGTAGTAATGCTCGGAAATCGCCTCTCTCAGCTCCGGAAGCCCCATGCTGTGCGTGTAATGGGTTTTTCCTTCCTTCAACGCGCGAATAGCAGCTTCTTTAATCACTCCGGGGGTGTCAAAATCGGGCTCGCCGACCTCCAAATGGACTACAGGCTTGCCTGCACGTTCCATCTCTTTAGCCCGGTCGAGGACTTCCATGACCAGAAAGGGAGTAATGGTCCTGGATTTATGTGAGAGCACAACAACCTGCCGTCAGCGTGGATAAAGAAAACAACGAGGAAATAGGTGAAATAAGCCTACTCCATCTCCAGTGTGGGACCCTTAACTTCCTTCAGCTCTTTACTGAGATAGGTCTTAAGCTTCTTCTTGAGTCTTTCTTCGATCTGGCGCACCCTTTCGCGGCTGATTCCGTACTTCTCTCCGATCTCCCTCAAGGTCAATGGTTCTTCGGCGATCAGGCGCTGGCGAAAGATGACGAGATCCTTATCTTTCAGTCCGGCTTCAAACTTCTCTATCTTCTCGCTGACGAGTTGGCGGTATTCGGTTTCGGCCAACTGCTCCTCCGGGGTCGCCTGACCGTCAGGTAGAAGATGCAGCAACGTCTCCTCATTGTCATGCCCGATGGGCGCGTCCGTGGAGAGATCTCGCTGGGACAATCGCTGCTGCATTTCTACGACGTCTTTTTCTCTCACATCGAGGCGCTGAGCCAAAAGTTTCGGACCCGCCACAAACCCCTCGGCTTCCAACTTTTCCTTCTCCTTTTCCAAATTGAAAAAGAGCTTCCGCTGGGCCTGCGTGGTGCCAATCTTGACCATTCGCCAATTGTTCATGAGATACCGGATCATGTACGCCCGGATCCACCACACCGCATAGGAAGGGAAACGAATTCCGCGATAAGGATCGAAGTTCTTGACCGCCTCCATAAGGCCCATGTTTCCTTCTTGAATCAGGTCCAGCAAATTTCTAAAGGCCTTCTCGTATTCTCGTGCGATCATGACGACCAGACGCAGGTTCGAAGTAACGAGTTTATAGGCGGCGTCGATGCTACGGTACTCTTTGTAGTCCACCGCTAAACGGTGCTCGTCCTCGCGGCTGAGCAAAGGGAACCGTCGGATCTCTGTTAGATAGCGCTGAAGGGAGTCAAATGGGACAAGGGCCTTGCTAAAAGACCGATCCTCGTCTACCGGCTCGAGGTCCTCTGATAGCTCGGCTCCATCCTTTGAAAGGCTTTTGGGTCGATCCCTTTCCATATCAAAAATGGTCAGGATCCGGTTTTGGGACAACAGGAATAACGAAAGAAATTATCTCCATTGGCAACCTCTTTTCAAGCAAAGGAAGTTGACAATGGAGCAGGATCGGCTAGATCCATGAGGAAAAGTAAATAGGATAGATTAAGTAATCTGAAGAGATTTCTCGCTTTTGCGTACGCGGCCTGCCGCGACCTCTCGAAGAGCCAGGACCACTTCTCGATTGTCGGAATCGATGAGAGGCTTGGCTCCTTCGAAAAGCTGCTTGGCCCTCCGGGAGGCAAGTACCACCAAGTCAAACCGATTGGGAACTCTCTTGAGACAATCCTCCACAGTAATACGCGCCATGTCATAACCCCCAATTCTTCTGGTGACGTCCTTGGCGTTATTCAAGCAGATCTGATTCCAACAGTCAATGATGTCAGAAATCACCTTGACAACCGGAACTGCTAAACTTATTCTCAAAATCGTCAGGAAAGCCCATGATCCGTGGCATATTGAAACAGCTGAAAGCGCGTCTGAAGCTCGACGCGGCAAAAAACAGGGGGAGCAACGACCTCGATCCTGGAGAGAGACTGAAGGTCTGCGCCACCACGGTCTGGAGCCTAGCCCGGCAAATCGAGGCTCACTCGGCCCAGGCGCCTTATCCTCACTTAGCGAAGCGCTTACAAGAGATCGCTCTGGAAAAACAAAAGATGGTAGACTCTCTGAAAGAAGAGCTTTCTCATTTAGGCAAGGATTTCGGCCAACCCCGGTTTTTGATCAAATCCGGGAAAAACCACTGGGAGAGAATACGGCAAGATGTGGAGGATCAAAAATCTCTAGAAGCCAACCTTCTCATGCATGCGGCGCATCTAGCGGAATCAGCGCCTAAGATCAGCGATCTATTAAAAAATATTGCATCGCAACAGAGTGCCCACAGTGACATTCTTCTCAACATGCTGATTCGAGCAGATCCCCAGGCAGATCAAACTTAGAACCCTTTCTGCCGAACCTATTTCATCCTTATTCTATTGATCAATTCGGGCCCGATCTCTGCCCTTTTCAAAGGCCATATCTAAGGCTATCCCGGTCAATATCGCATACCACGCCTCATTTCCGGAAAGTCCGCTTGCCTGGAAACAGTTCCAAAGGGAGATAATCTCGTCCTCGGTGATCTCTTCAAAGGCCTCCACTTCATTCACCCTTTCCCATGATTGAATATGTCTCATCACTGCTACTTCTCACTAAATGCGGCATTCTTTGACCATCCGTAACTTGAGCACGAAGCAAACCTCATGCCATATTCCTACTTCCAAAAAGCCGCGGAATTAAGCAGACTTGGTTAACCCCAAGGCATTTTTCAAGCCACGAATTGTCAAAAAGTGACAGTTCTGGGCACTTCATGTCCAAAATCATTCTCACCTTCTTTCTTTCGTACATAATTTGGAAGGCGCCTTCGCCCGGTTTTGTAGGGGTTCCAGCCTAAAATCGTAGGTTAGAAAGGGCCGTATCTCTTTCCTGCTTAGGGTAATGGGACTTTTCGCTAAAATGGCGGGACGGCTAGCTTAACGGGCGGCGACCAAACTCCTATTTTTCTTCGCTTCTTAACTGTTCTTCCAGCCATTTGAGATAGCTTACGCTTCCGTCCAAAATAGGGAGCGCAATGATTTCAGGCTCAGTGTAGCTGTGAAGCTCTTGAACCTTTTTTCTGAGACTATCAAAAAGCCGCCGCTGGGTTTTGATCACCAGCAGCTCTTCATCGTTTTCCTCCACTTGGCCTTGCCAGCGATAGATGGAGCGCACTCCGCCGACACGGCTGACGCAAGCCGCAAGGCGTTCGTCGACCAATACCCGCGCCAGGCGTTGGCCCTCTTCCCGGGAGCCCACGGTGACAAAAACGACGATGAATCCTTCCATCAACCGATACTATAATTTGCGCGGGTAAACAGTCAACGCGACGGCGGCAGATCTTTCCGGTGGTGAAACTTTAGAGACCTCAGATTATGGGCTCAGGACGTCAAGCAATTTTTTCGCCATCTCTTTCCGGCGCGAATCTTGGCTGCGAAGGACCTTCAGCAATTTATCGACCCAGACCTGTTCCTCGGCGCTTCGTTTCTCAGTCGTCCCAGAACGGCCATATCGGGCAGGCGGCTCGGCTACCGCGCCGGCTTTTTTGCCCACCGGCTCCTTGCCCATAAGCAACCAATCCACGCTTCTTCCCGAGAGTTTGGAAATGCGGAGAAGGATCCTAGCGGTCGGCACATGGCCGCTCAGGCATTTTGAGATGGTCCCCTGAGGGATTCTCGCCTTCCGCGCAAAATCGGTGGGATTCATGCCCATGGCCCGGATAACGGCGGCGAGACGAGAGGGAAATCGTTTATTCATTCGTTAGCGAATATAGAACTTGACAAAAGATTCTATTTAGAATATTCAATTAAAAATAGACGGGCAAGGCAATTTTGTTGTCTATGCTATCAATGCATTGGGTCAAAATCAAGATCCGCATGTTCGAGCACGGGATTTATACTCAGAAGGCTTTGGCGGAAAGGCTCGGGGTCAATCCTTCTACCGTCACCCGTCTCCTAAAAGGGCAGCGAAAATCTCACCGACTTGAAAGACGAATCGCCGAGATCCTGGAGATTGCTCCCTGTAAAAACAAAACAGCGAGCAGATAACCCTCCTTCCGATAATCCCAAAAGAGACCTCCACCTTTTAGCCTGTGGAGCCGCGCCGCGGCTTGAGATACATCCATTCCGATGGGCCTTTTCCAACGTCTGTTGAAACCCTGACTTATCTATGTTAATTGCCTAAATCTTCGAGAAAAACGGCATGGAGAAAATCGATTTCGCCAAGGGAAACGGGTTGATCCCGGTTATTGTTCAGGACTACCGATCGGGCAAGGTCCTCATGCTGGCCTATATGAACGCGGAAGCCTGGAAAAAAACGCAAAAAACCGGCAAGGCCCATTACTACAGCCGGTCCAGGCGGGGGCTTTGGCTCAAGGGAGAGGAATCCGGCCATTTTCAGGAGGTCAAAGGCGCCTTCCTGGATTGTGACCAAGACACGCTCCTCATTCAGGTCAAGCAGGGAGGTGGGGGGGCATGCCACCTCGGTTACCAAAGTTGCTTTTTTCGCAAGAGGGGCAAGCGAGGCTGGCAGGTGATCGACAAAAAAAAGTTCGACCCGGAGGAGGTCTACAAAAAATAATGGAGTTAAAGCTGGGACTGCCCAAGGGTAGTTTGGAGGTCAACACCCTTGAGCTCTTTAAAAAGTCGGGTTGGAAAATCGCCGGCACGAGCCGCAGTTACTTTCCCTCTGTTGACGATGCGTCGCTACGTTGCAGTTTGGTGCGGCCGCAGGAAATGTCACGCTACGTGGAAAGCGGGAGCTTGGACGCGGGCATCACCGGAAAAGACTGGACTATGGAGAATGAGTCCGATGTCCAAATCGTCGCCGAGTTGGTTTACTCCAAGACGAGCTTTAAGCCGACGCGCTGGGTGCTGGCCGTGCCCCAGGACTCGCCGGTAAAAAAAATTGAGGACCTCAAAGGAAAAACGGTAGCCACGGAGATGGTGAATTTCACGCGCCGCTACTTCGCCGAACGGAAGATTCCGGTCGAAGTGGAGTTCTCGTGGGGCGCCACTGAGGCCAAGGCAGCCGACGGGCTCGTAGACGCAATCGTGGAGGTCACCGAGACCGGCACCACCATTCGAGCTCACGGGCTAAAGATTATCGCGGAACTTCTCGAATCCAATCCCCAAATCATCGCCAACAAAAATTCCTGGAAAGATCCTTGGAAGCGGCAAAAAATCGAGCAGATCAGCCTGCTGCTCCAAGGGGCTCTGGCAGCGGAAAATAAAGTGGGGATCAAATTGAACGTGGCAGAGCGCGATCTGGAGAAAATTATCAAGCTCATCCCCAGCATCACCGCGCCCACAATCGCTACTCTCTATCCCTCCGCGGCCCTCCAGGGGGTTAAATGGTTCTCCGTGGAGAGCGTGATCTCCGAGGAGATCGTGCGCGACCTTATCCCTCAGTTGATCCAAAACGGCGCGGTCGGAATCATCGAGTACCCGCTCAACAAGGTCATCTGAGGGACGCCCTATATTCCGTAAAACTCCTTCTGGCTTTCCTCGATCTTCTTTTTTTCCTCCGGATCGACCACGGAAAGGCCGCCGACCGCCTTAAAGCGCTGTGGATCGTAGAAATAGGTCGAGACCTCGACTCCTTCTTCGTATTCGTACATCCGGATGGCATCCCAGGGACAGATCTTCTTATCTAACCGATCCTCCGACTCCGTTCCCACAAGCTGGAGTTGAAACTTTTTCGGCGTTTGATCGGGGGACAGGGGCTTCTTGGAGCTGTCATAGAACCGGTTGCCGTATTCGTAATACATCTCTCCGGTTTCCTTGTGACGATGGATTTTGGTGAGATCGTCGCTGTAACACATCTGACAGCCAATGCATTTATCGTTGTCCACCCACACCCGATAGGGTTTTATTCCCCCCTGAGGCAACTCTTCGTAGAGAAGATTGATACACCCTTCAACGGGACAATGAACCTCACATAGGGGAGATCCCGCGCAGCTCGTGCAGTTCTCGTCCATCACCGCGACGAGCGCCGTGCCCTTCCGCTTCTTAGACGCCTCCTCTGCCATAAGAATCGTCTCACGCCTTTCTATAACGGGAATAAAGATAAAAACCGCCGGCCAACAAAAGCAACGCCCAATAGTAACGCACCAGCTGAATCCGGCCCCATTCCAACCAGTAAACGAAATTAGGAGACACCGCAAGGAGCCTGCTCAAAGCCGCCTGCGCCCCGGCATAATCTCTCTCTTCCCGAAGCGCTCGCGACAGACCATAGAGGGCCGCCTCGTCTCGCGGATTGAGCTTGAGCGCCTCTTCAAAATCCCTGCGGGCGTCCCGCCAGCTCCCGCGCTCGGCATAGAGCCAACCGCGATTGCTGAGGGCTTCGGGATATTTCGCGCGGAGCTTCAATGCCCGGTCAAAGCTTTCCAGCGCCGGGGCCCAATCTCCCTTTTTCTTTAGCGCCACTCCGAGGTTGTTACAGGCCTCGGCCGAGCCCGGCAAGAGCCTCACGACCTCCGAATATTCCCGGACCGCCGAGCCGTAGTCCCGATGGACCTCCATCATCATCCATCCTAAGAGGGTCCGGGCCTCTGCATCGTCAGGGCGCTGGGCAAGGGCCCTTCTGGCATAGCTCTCCGCCGTCTGCGGATCTCGCAACTTGAGCGAGGCAACCGCCAGTGAGAGAAGGAGATCGGGGTCGTTGGGATGTTGCTGGAGGAGACTCTCGAAAACTAACTTAGCGGCGCCGGCATCCCCGGCGGCAAGATACTGCTTTCCCTGTTTCCACTCGGTCTTTCCCTGAACCCCCACCTCGCTCCGGACATTCGGGACCGAGAGGGCGATGCCGAGGAGCCCGACGAGGAATAAGGCCCGCGTCTTTCCCATCTATTTCCACATTTCATCCAGGATCTCATCCTCTTTACCCTCTTCCACGAGCCGGTCGTTTTTGAAGGCCTGCCTCAATCCAAGCCAGGTGAAAAAGAGGACTAGCAGCAGCATCGCTACAATAGGAATATTGTCGGGCTTCGTTACAATCGCCAGAAAGTTTTGCCAACCACTGGGCTCTACCATAGTGCTTCACCGCCTATAAAATCATTCATTCAAAAATAGGTAACATCGGACCCAATGTCAACGCATCGGAGGACCTTCTCGCTGGAGGTGAACCGGTAAGGCCTTCGTCAATGACTATGGGTGTGTCCGCGCCCGACCTCCTGGTGGCGAAAGATCAGGGATTTGATCACCACTGGGACCGCCTTGGCGTCGGGAAACTCTTCCCCTATATCGATAAAGTCAAAGTCCTTCAGATCGATCCCGTCGATGGAGATGATTTTGGCGCCGGGCAAGACCTCCTTTTCCAGGATGTTGCCGACCAGTTTCGCGATATCCGCGTCAAAGACGAGGACCAGGGGCTGGCCCTTCTGAACCGACGGATTCATGGCAGCCGCAATACCCTCCGACAGTGTTTTGATCAGTGGATAGGAAGGACCCAACTCCCAGTGAACCGCCAGGGCCGCCGGCCGTTCGCCGTCCTGGATATCAAATCGGGTAAGCGCCCGCTCGATGGCCGTCTTCACGTCCGAAGGGAGAAGACCTTCCTTCTGGGGGAGATGCGGAGTCACCACCTGGAGATTTCTGAGCGGGAGAAGAGTCGGATCCGACAAGTAGATGGTGTTTCCACTGACCTGCACCGTATACTGGGAGGCGCCGATCACCGTGGCCCGTATCCGCACCTGAGCAGGCTTCACCTCAATTTTTCCGCCGAGTTTCTGGGCCCGCTCCCACACGCGGCGGCCCAGATGGTTGCCCAGGTCGCCGTAATCCCGTTTTTCATGACCGTAGACGTACTCCGATACGCCGCCCGAAAAGATCACCGCGTCGATGCGGTCCTTGAAAGCCACTTCCGGAGTCAGCATCAGACTCTGAGTCAAGGGTGAAAGAGGACCTCTCTCTAGGGCCTCGAAAAGGGAATTGCAAAGGACCTCGGCTATCGCCTCCTTCTCGCGTTCCTCGAGCTTCTTCCCGAGATGCAGGGATACCTTGGCGGCCTCGCCGATTTTGAGAACCGTGTCCTCCAAACGTTCGATCTTCCCTTCTCGATCCATCGCCACCAGCCTCGCGCCGACCTCGAGCGCCGCGGTGTCGATCACCGTACCTTTTTGAGCGATGGCGATTTTGCAGGTGCCTCCGCCGATATCGACGTTCATGACGGTGTAATGGTCTCCGCCCGCGTAGCTCATCTCCACCGCGCCGGAACCGAAGGCCGAGAGAATCGCCTCGAGGTTGTGCCCGGCCGAAGCGCAAACAAATTTACCGGCCTGGGCCGAAAAAAGGGCCACGATCGCCTCGGCATTCTTCTTCTTGGCGGCTTCCCCCGTAACGATCACCGCGCCCGTGTCGATGTCTTTAGGAGTCAACCGGGCCTGGCGGTAGGCCTCCGCGATAAAGGTATCGAGTTTTTGGGTGTCGATGGTGGTTTTGTCCACATAAGGCGTAAGCAAAATGGGGGACTCGTGAAGGATCTCCCGCTTGACCACGACGAAGCGGCTGGACAGCGCAATGCCCTGCCGGCGCAGGATCAGACGGGAAAAAATGAGGTGGGAAGTGGACGACCCGATGTCGATTCCCACGGACGTCAGAGACAGACGCTCCGAGCGCCACATGGGGTGGTCTTCATCGTCCATCGGGGACGAATCCCCGTGCTCTCCATCATCGTGCTCATGGCCTTCATGAAAACTATAGGTAATCTCCGTTGGCTCGTCCATCCTTGCTATTCCTTTCTGGTCTCGCTGGTTGCTGGGGCTGGCTCCGTTGCCCTGAGTTTCATATCACAACTGATTTCGACTTGCCAAACGTTTCTCTCCGGCCATAATCCGTTGATAAGGTGGTAACACCTTGGAAACCCTGGCCGTCGAGAAGGCGGTGGGTGCAAGGCGGAGCAAGGGATCGCACCGGAGCGTACGAGCGCAGTACGTGAGGATGTGAGCCCGAAGCGACAACGCAGCAAGCGCCCCTTATCGACGGATCAGGGTCCGGGCGCCATATATGGACAACCAGGGTAATCCAGAGTACCATGACTTCCGGATCGACCATGGGCCTGGAAGATTATCAGGAGCTCCGTGCATTTCTCGCGAGATTCGGCCACCGAGTCAAACTGCTGAAAGGCATCGAGGGTCTTATCCTGATCCTCCTGTGCGCCCTCCTGCTCTTCGCGCTCGGGTTTGCTATTCAAGAGATCCAACCGCTCTTCCCCTATGCGGCTCTCTTCTACAGCATCGTCACGGCGGGTCTCCTTTCCGCGCTCTTGAGCTGGACTTTGCTTCGAGGGCTCCGGAAGGTGCAGGAGGAAACGGCGGCCCTTTACATCGAAAAAAAATGCCCCCACTTAAAAAACAATCTGATCAATTCCCTCCAGCTCTACCCGCAAATCGCCATAGAAAGGCAGCCGGCCGGCGTCTCGCAGCCTATGGTGTTGGCCCTCCTCAGGGCCACCCGCAAACAGATCCAAGATATTCCGGTAGACACCCTGACCAGCAGCCGGCGGATTCAGACCCAAACGCGTCTTTTCTCGTTCCTGCTGATCCCCGTGGCCGCGGCGGTATTTTTCCATCCGACTTCCGCCGGTAAAACCTTCAAACTGATTCTTCACCCGTTCGCCGATATGCCGAGCGCCCACGTCGCCCTGGACGTCCACCCGAAGGGTACCCGGCTGTTACGGGGCTCGACACTGGCGGTAACCGCCACGACGACGGGGGCCGAACCAAAGCTCGTTGAGCTGCTCGTATCAACGGGCAATGCGGACGAGCCGAAAAAGCTTCCCATGGAAAAAATAGCCCCGGGGCGCTTTGCGGCTTCCATTCCCGAGATCCAGGAGACGTTGAGTTATCGTGTGGCGGCCGGCCCCACCCTTTCGTCTTGGTATACGATCGAAGCTGTCGACGCGCCCGAAGTAGGAAACTTGAGGATCACCCTTTTCCCTCCCAACTACACCGGACTCCCGTCACAAACCTTTCCGGGAGGAGATGCGGATGGCATCAAGGGATCGACGCTCCATCTGGAGGCCGCGACCAACAAGGAAATCCTGAAGGCCAAGATCGTTCTGGACGGCGCCCGGGAGGTGCCCTTAAAAATCTCCGGGAGAAAACTGACCGGCAATTTGGTCCTGTTCGAGTCGCACAAATATGAGATCCAGGTGGAGGATGGATTCGGCTTCCGCAACGCGCCGTTCTCCCACGAGATTCGGGTTCGCCCGGATGGTTTCCCCACCGTCGAGCTCCTTTCGCCCAGGGAAGATCTGGAGGTGAACGGAGATGAAACCCTGCCCCTGGAATTTAGCGCCAGAGACGATTTTGGGATTCAAGGAATCGCTTTGATCGCGCGTCTAGGCGGCCGGGAGGAGAAAATTTCCATCCAGAGAGACAGCAATAAAAAGCTCATCCCCCGGGAACACTTCATTTGGGATCTGGGCCGATTGGGGATCCGGCAAGGCGACGAAGTGGTTTACGAATTGGAAGTTCTCGACAATGATACGATCTCCGGCCCGAAGCGGGGGGCATCGGCGGCGCTGAAACTCCGGCTCAGGAACCTAAAGGGGGAACATCAAGAAGTCGCAGAGATGCTGCGGGATCTTTCCCGCGAGATGGTAGACCTCCTGGCAGACCACCTTGAGGGGGCTCCGCGAGACGAGAAGGCCTGGGCCGGCGGAGAGGAGCCTCCCCAGGGGAATCTGGAACCGAAGTTCGATCGCATGATGGCGCGCGTCGAAGAGGCGATGCGTCGAGTCGAGAAGGACCGCCTGTCCGACTTTGCCACCTGGTCCGACCTTGGCGCCCTCAAGCGGAACCTTCAGTATACCCGGGAAGAGCTTCTACAGCGGAGAAACCAAGCAGACTCCCCCGAGGAAAAGGCCGGCCTCGACGATGAAATGGCCACGGAGCTCGAAAGGATGTCTTTGCTCACCGAAGAAGTCAGCAAGAGACTCCAGGCTCAAGAGGTTGCCTCGAAGGCTCAAGATATCCTCAAAAGCCAGGAGCGCCTGCTGGATTCTCTCGACAAACTCCAGAGCGGCGATAAAAATCTGGATTCGGTCCTGAAGGAAATTTCCCAGCTGGCCAATCTCCTGAGTTCGTTGCAGCGCAACTTGAGCCAGCTCGCCTCACGCCTCCCGGACGAGTTCCTGAACAGCGAGGCCATCCGCGGGCTCGGTTTGAGCGAGATGCTTTCCCAATTGGACGAGATCCGAAAAAAGCTCCTCCAGGGCGACCTGGAAGGAGCGATGGCGTTGGCGCGGGAACTGTTCAATCAATTGGCTTCCATGGTGGCCTCCCTCCAGCAGGCGCAACAATCATCCATGGCTTCTTCCATGGGCAGGATGCAGGGAGAGATGATGCGCTCCGTGAACGAGTTGGAGCAGATTCGGCGCGCGCAACAGGAGATCCTCGTAGAGACCGAAGAGGCGAACCAGCAGAGAGTGCAAGAGCGCGAGGAAATTCTGAAAGACAAGCTGGCTGAGTTTCACCAGAAGGCCTATCAAGAGCTGGCCGCTCTCGCGGAGATCTTCCCGGACGAAGAGCGCGAAACCCAGGGAGGCGGGGGAGACCGGTTGGATGAAGCCACGGTCAACAACCTGGTCAAAAATATGATCGCCCGGCTGCTCAAAAAGGATTTTACCGGGCTGGCGGAGATTCTTGCCATGACCCGGAAGGAGCTCGCGAAAAGGCACAGCCCTCAGCAGGAACAAAAAGTCCGTCGGGGCCAATCCGGCCTGGACGATCTTCAGAGCCGCCTAACGGCGCTGTTGCAGGAACCTCGAATGGCCTCCACGGATCAACAAAAAGAGAAGCTGCGCGATCTCTCCCATCGGGAGGATAATCTCAAAGAGCGGACCGAAGAACTCCACCAAAAACTGGAGAGCCTCTTCCAGCTCTTCCCCTCTCTGGATCCCAAGATCGTCCGGAATCTCAAAGGGGCGGGTAGTTCGATGGGAACGGCCCAAAATCGTCTGAGCGCCCTGGATGGCGCCGGCGCGGTTCCCCCGGAGCGGCAGGCGCTCGATCTGCTCTCCGAGGCCCAGCAACAAGCACAGGCCTCCATGGAGCAGCTTGCGCAGCGGGGACAGCTCGGGCGCATGCCCGCGCCTTATATCTTCCGGATGGGACGATTTTCCCCTTCCGGGCAGCTCATCCCTTTTCCCGGAATGCCCCAGTTTCCCCAGTTTGACGTGGAAGGAGGCATGACCGGCCTCGACATGGAGAAGTTCAAGCTCCCGGGCGCGGAAGATTATAAGGTCCCCCGCAGCTTCCGTGAAGAGATTTTGGAATCCTTGAAACAGGGTATTCCACCTCAGCTCAAAGAGCAGATTGAAAGCTACTTCAAAAATCTGACAGAGTAACTTGTCTTGAAGCTTCAAAGGTTCCTTCCCCTAACCCTGATCCTCTTCTTCGCCTTTTGCGCCTTTTCTCTTGCCGGCGAGACCGATCCCCTATTGAAAGAAGCCGAGGACCACCTGGAAGCGTGGCGAGTGCCCGAAGCGGAAGCGGTCGCTACCCGGCTTTTGCGGGACGCGTCCCCGTCACCTGCCCTGTCCGACCTCTTGGGCCAGATTCGGTTCTATCAAGGCCGCTACGAAGAGGCGCTGGCCTACATGGAAAAGTCCCTAGCCGCGGGAGCGAACCCTAGACGCCACTCTTTTCGTCTTCTGATCCAGCAAACCCGCGACACGGTCGGCAAGCTCAAGCGCTATGAAAGCGCCCACTTTATTCTCTATTTGGACGAACGACGGGATGGGATCCTGGCGCCTTTGGCCCTGGATGCCCTCGAGAAGAGCGCCACGGCGATCGGTAGAGAGCTCGGCTATTTGCCGCAGGAGAAGGTGCGGGTGGAGATTGCGCCGAACGCCCCTTCTTTCAATGCGATCTCCACGCTCTCGCTCAGAGATATCGAGGAGACCGGAGCCGTCGGCATCTGCAAGTTCAACAAGGTCATGATTATTTCGCCCAGAGCGCTCCTACGAGGCTATCGCTGGCTCGATTCTTTGAGTCATGAGTACCTCCACTTCGCTATTGTCGCATTGACCCGGAACAAGGCCCCGATCTGGCTTCATGAAGGAATGGCCCGTTTTTACGAGACTCGATGGCGGCGACCCAACCCTCCGAAGGAAAGCGAAGACTACCTCACGCCTTCCAACCAGACCTTACTGGCCCAGGCATTGGGAAAAGACGCGTTCGTCGGATTCAAAAACATGGAACCTTCTCTGATCCATTTGGAGACGCCGGAGCAGGTCCAACTGGCCTATGCCGAGGCCGCCTCCGCCGTCGACTTCATGGTCCACCAAAAAGGCGCTTCTGCTGTTCCTCAACTCCTTTCCGAGGTGGCGCGGGGATCCACGGCGGATGCCGTCCAAAAGGTGCTGAGCGTCCCCTTCGATCTCTTCGAGAAACAATGGAAAGGATTTCTCAAGGCGAAAGGGCTAAAAGAGATCGAGGGAAGCCGGGTGCGGAAGCTGAAAGTCAAGCAAGAGGGGAAAGAAGATGAAGAAGCGGTGGATCTGAAAGAGATCCAGTCGGAGGTGGCGCGGAATCAAATCCACCTCGGAGACCAAATGTGGGAACGAGGCAGGGCCGTAGCCGCAAGCCAGGAATACCGGCGCGCCTTGCGGGCAAGTCCCCATTCCCCTATTATCCTCAACAAGCTCGCGCGAGTCCTCCTCCAAATGAAAAAATATGACGAAACGCTTCCTTATTTGCAAAAGGCCCAGGCGCTCGATCCCGACAACGTTTTCACCTATATTCAGCTCGGCCGCCACCATCAGGCCACGGGAAGCTATGCCGACGCGCGAGGAGCGCTCGAAGAGGCCCTGCAGATCAACCCTTTCGACCCGAGCATCTATCGCCTCCTGTCCGAAGTCTACACTGCGCTCGGAAACCAAGCGGAGGCTGAACGGTCCCGGGCGACATTGCAAAAACTGACGTTATCCAGATAACCAAGAGGTTCAACGAATGGAGTCCACCGAAATCAGGGATCAAGAGATCGCAGCCATTGAAGAATTCGCGTCCAAACGAAGCACGATGTTGGAGGAGATCCATAAAGTCATCGTCGGCCAGGAAAAGGTCGTGGAGGAGGTTTTGACCGCGCTTTTCGCTCGGGGGCACTGTCTCCTCGTGGGCGTTCCAGGGCTCGCCAAGACCTTGCTCATCAGCACGCTGGCCGAGATCCTGGATCTCCAGTTCAATCGCATCCAGTTCACGCCGGATCTGATGCCCTCGGACATCACCGGCACCGACATCCTGCAGGAAGACCCCGCCACGGGCAAGAGAAAATTCCATTTTCTCCAGGGGCCGGTCTTCACCAACATTTTACTTGCCGATGAAATCAACCGCACCCCGCCCAAAACCCAGGCCGCCCTGTTGCAGGCGATGCAGGAATACAACGTAACCGCGGGAGGGGCCACCTATGCTCTCGATCTCCCCTTCTTCGTGCTCGCCACGCAAAACCCCATCGAGCAGGAAGGCACCTATCCGCTTCCCGAAGCCCAGCTCGACCGCTTCATGTTCAATATCGAGATTCAGTATCCGTCGTTCGAGGACGAAGTCCAGATCGTCCTGCAGACCACCTCCGTCGGCAAGCCCTCGCCCCGCAAGGTCATGGACGGCCCTACGATCCTCAGCTATCAGGAGCTCGTGCGCCGGGTCCCCGCGTCGCCCTTTGTCGTCGAGTATGCCGTGTCGCTTAGCCAGAAATGCCGTCCGAAAAATCTCGCGGCCCCTCAGTTTGTGAAAGACTATGTGGAATGGGGCCCCGGACCCAGGGCCTCGCAATACCTGATCCTCGGCGCGAAGGCGAGAACGATTCTCCAGGGGCGCTACGCCGTCTCGATCGAAGATATCCAGGCCCTGGCCCCGTCGGTACTGCGCCATCGCGTCATTCCCAACTTCAAGGCCCAGGCCGAAGGTCTATCGTCTCTCGACCTCGTCGCTCGTCTTTTGAGCGAAGTGAAACCGGAAGAGAACGGCAAGAGAGTGCGATAGGAGGTCTGCTGGAAAGCAGGCTTGAGATCCGGCGAACGAAACTCACGCCGAAAATGCGCAAGAGGCAATCGCCGGCACGACCCCTAGCCCCACCCGATGATAAAGGGTCGGGAACGATCATTGATTCGTCCCGCTCGCTTACGTGTTGTCACGCTCACGGCCTCGCAGCGGGAGGCCCTTCGATTATCACAGCAATCAAGGCGGCCACTACGGAGCGGTGTGCCTTCTCCTGCCTTAATAGCTCACTCTAATGCCTCGTCGGCATCCCGGAACTTGCGCCCCAGGACCCTGCTATGATCTTGCTGCTCCCACGACTCATCCCTACCAACCTGCTCCCAATACTCCTGCGCTTTACAATCCCCATAGCCGGTAGTAACGTCGCGCTACGCGGTTTAGTCCAACACGTTCCTTCGACTAGGCTCAGGACAGGTTTATTCCCAATGCCACCTGGGGAATTCTGTCGAAACTCTATCCCTCAAAGGCAAGGGATAAAACGCTATACGTTGGCATAAATGGCTACCGAGAAATACCCGCTGCCGAAATGGCTTGCCGACCGAGTTACGTCGGCGGCATACCGGAAATGGTTGCAGAGAAAAGCTATGGCTCACGTTCGAAGGGACCGAACGCGCGGAAATAGGAGCGTGTCGGTCGCTGACTACAAGGCCGCGATCCACCGCGCTGTTGGCATTAGCGGCGGCGCTGACGCCTACACCGGAGAGCCACTCGACTGGACGCTGATCAGTCGCTACAACAACGATGACTCGAAGGCCCAGCGTCGTGGTTACAAGTACAAGTTTGGGCTCTTGCCAACAGTCGATCACGTTGGTGATGGGACCGGAACGGCAAACTTCAAAATCTGTGCGTGGCGCACGAACGACGCAAAGAACGATCTGTCGTTGCGCGATTTCATCTCCCTTTGTCAGCGAGTCCTTGAATACCAGGGGTTCGCCGTATCAACGCCCACTAACCCCACGGCCGAAACCGACGCGCGCAAGAGCGGCGCGCGCGGTTCACCGTGAACGTTGAGCCTGTAGAAAAGGGTAGCTGAAAAATCTACAAGAAAAACAACCTCCGCATTTGGCTTTAAAGCGACATCTCGGGTCGGGAGGCCATTTGGGCACCCCTAATTCGGGCACTTTTTTAAAGATTGGGACTTTTTCTACAACCTCGTTAGAGCGCAACCGTGATCGCGGCTCTATTGATCCTTGTACCGATTGCCGGCGCTAGCGCATGGGCGTTCTTTCGCCTATCCCCACCACACGCTAATCGAAGGACCGTCGCCATGTTCAATTGGGCGTCGGTTGCCGTGGCCGTAATCCTGTCTGGGATTTGGTGCGTTCGTACGTACCTCGCCATGTCCACCACTGTGGACGCGCCGTGGTGGCCGATTATCTCCATCCTCGGCGCGTTACTCATTTTTCCGCTTGTCTTGACTCTGGCAGCGGCAATACGGAATCTGGTTTTGTTTCCACGACCATAATCCGTTGATAAACTTGCAACACCTCGTTGCCAATCCGGAGCTTGCAAGACTATATGGCATCCGACGCCTGGCCTTTCCTCTGTCCTTTTTCACTGAGCGGTGTAATATGATAAAGTTCCCAAAGGAGTCATTCCATGAGCGCCCTTGAAGAACTCCACGGGACGAATCATAAAAAACGGCATCATGAGGCCATGAACCGGCTGAAACGAAAAACCGAAGGGGGATTTACCTTGATCGAGATGCTAGTGGTCATAGCTATTGTTGGTATCTTGGCTGCTATCGCTATCCCTCAATTGGCCGCCTACCGCCGCCGCGGATACGACACCGATGTCAAGTCTAATATCAAGAACGCCTCCATTTCTGAGGAGGCGTACTTCACGGACAATGAGATTTACACCTCCAGCTTCTCGAATCTAGTTTCCTGGGGCTTCAAACAGAGCCCCAACGTCACCATCACCGCAAGCGGCTCGCCGACTACGTTCGTCATCACCGGGGTGAGTACGGTAGGATGCTCCACGAGCACCGGGATCTGGTCTTTTGCGAGCGGCACCGGGATCATCACCGGGGTTGCGTGCAATTAGCCGAGTGTCAAAAAGGTTAGCGGGCTGAGCTCGATGGAAACCAAGAGAGTCAACGGAGAAAAAAATTATTTTGACCCCCTCGTGCTTGCCCGCTTGTCCAATCTGTATCTCAGGGCGCGCTGGGTGGTGGAAGGGATCATGTCGGGAATCCACCGCAGCCGCTCCAAGGGATTCAGCGTCGAATTCGAGGAGCACCGCGAATACTCCCCCGGGGATGAGCTCCGCCGCGTCGACTGGAAGGCGCTCGGGAAATTCGACCGTTACTTCATCAAAGAAACCGAAGACGAGACCAATCTTAGGGCCTATCTCCTCATGGATGCGAGCGGCTCGATGGACTACGGCTCGGGAGGAATCACCAAATTCGACTATGGCTGCACCCTGACGGCGGCCCTCGCCTATCTCATCCTCAGGCAGCAGGACGCCGCCGGTCTGGTTACTTTTTCCCACCGCGTCGAATCCTTGATTCCCCCGAAGGCCAAGCGGGGACATCTTATGGAGATCGTCCGCGCGCTGGAGGAATGCCGGCCCGGCGGGGACACCCATATCGGCGGGATGCTGGAAGAAATTGCCGGGAAGATGAAACGACGGGGCCTGGTGGTATTGGTCTCAGACCTCTTGGACGAGCCGGAGGAGGTTCTCAAAGGGCTCCGGCTATTTCGGTTCAAAGGCAACGACGTCATCGTCTTTCACCTTCTGGATATCGCCGAACTGGAGCTTCCCTTCGAGGGCAACGTCCTGTTTGAAGATCTGGAGGAGGCGAACCTCAAAGTCACAGCGGACCCGCAATCTATCCGGAAGGCCTACCAGAGCGTGATCGGGGAATTCACGGATCGGCTGCGCAAAGAATGCCAACAGAGCTCTATCGATTACCAACTTCTCTCCACCGCCACCCCACTGGATCAAGCCCTGGTATCCTATCTCAACTGGCGGGGATAAGGTCCATGTCGCTCGCCTTTTTGTACCCACTCTACCTCTACGGATTAGTAACAGCGCTGATCCCGACTCTGATCCATCTTCTCAACCGGAGACGGCTCCAAAAGATCCGTTTCCCGGCGGTGCGCTTCATTCTCCTCTCCCAGCGCCGCATTTCCCGCACGTACCGCCTCCGCCACTGGTTCCTGCTCGCGCTGAGAACCTTAGCGGTTCTCTTTTTAGTGCTGCTCCTCGCTCACCCGATCTTTCAAACCGGAGTAGGGCTTTCCGCCGGAAGCGGCCCCACTTCTTTCGTCGTCATCCTGGACAACTCCCTCAGTATGAAGTGGAGCCAGGGCGGAGAGGGCTTCGGCAAGGCCAAGGAGGCATTGCGCCGGCTGGTCTCGGCGTCGAGGGACGAAGATCGAATGGCCCTTGTGCCGACCAATGGCGGAGAAACGGCAGGACTACGGTTGACGGGTCCCAAGGAACTCGTTGCCCGCCTCGACGCCCTCGAGCTTTCCGGTGGAACAGCGAACTTTTCTTTGGCGCTCAACAAGGCCTATGAGCTTTTGAAGGAGCCGGCGGCCCAGAAGGAGATTTGGCTGATCACGGATATGGCCCTCACGGGCTGGGACGAGTTCGCCCTCGCCTCTCTGTCTCAATACGCTCCCTCCATCCCTATCAAGGTGATCAAAGTCACGAGCCGGGAAGAGCCTTTGAACGCCACGGTGAAAGAGGTGAAAATCCGGAGCCAGGGAGTGGCCGTGGGGCTTCCCATCGACTTGGAGGCGCCGGTCGTCAATTTCACCGACAAGAAAATCGACAATTTACTGGTTCAGCTGTATTTAGACCGGGAAAAGTTGGACCAGAAACTCGTCTCCCTGCCTCCGCAGGGGGAGCTCAGCGTAAGATTCCAGTTTCGCACCCGCAAACCGGGCCCGCACCAGGGGCACGTTACGCTCCAAGCCGCGGGATTAGCGGGAAACCCCACGGTTCATTTCTCTCTCTTAGCGCAGGACAAACTGAAGCTCATGATCGTGGATGGCGATCCTAAAACGTCCCTGGTTCTGAGCGAAACCTTTTTTCTGACCCGGGCCCTCAACCCCTCGGGAGCGGAGGACTCTTCCCTCTTCCTCCCGGTGGTCGTCATCCCCGAGAGCCTGAACTCCGCCACGCTGGACTCCTATCAGGCCGTCATCCTGTGCAACGTCCCGGCCATCCCGGACTCGTTCGTTCCCCGTCTCAGGGACTATCTAGTCCGGGGAGGGGGGTTGATCCTCTTTTTGGGAGACCGCGTTCAGTCGGACGACTATCACCGTAAACTCCTTCAAATCTCGCCGTCCATTTTGCCGGGCCGGTTGACCGAAAGGAAAGCCATCTCCGTCCCGGAAGGAGAACGCATCGCGCGAATAAACACGAGCCACCCCATCTTGGCCAATCTGGCTGACCGGCTCCTCAAGGAATCCCTCCTCTCCACCAGGGTTCGGAGTTATTTCCGGGTAGACTCTCAGAACAGCGCGGTCCTTCTAACGCTGGCTAATGGAGATCCCTTTCTGATAGAGAAAAAAATAGGAGCGGGCCGTGTCTTACTCGTGACCACTACCGCCGATCGAGACTGGAGCGACCTGCCGCTCAAAACCGCTTATGTTCCGCTCGTACAATCGATGGCCAGCTACCTTTCCCGAACCGAAGCGGGCCTGTTTGACGCCGGCATCACCGTGGGGGCGTCGAAGGGCTTTTCCCTATCCCCGGCCTATGCCGGCAAAAAGCTCACGATCCTAAAACCGGACGGAAAGACTAAAGAGATCGACTTGACTCCTCAAGGAGAAAAACTCACCGCCTCGTTTCAGGAAAATGACCTTCCCGGAATCTATCGCGTTTCTCTTCCCACCCTCCCAGCGGCCTCCACCGGGATTCCGGAACTCTACGCCGTCAATCCACCCTTCCTGGAATCACGGCTTAAAGCCATCCGTGAAGAAGAACTCCTGGCGAAGCTCCGGCCTATCAGGGCCGACGTGATTCCTTTGGAATCTCTGGAGAAGGGCGGGAGAAAACTGGATCTCGCGCTTCCCCTGATTTTTCTCATTATGGCGACTTTAGTCACGGAGGGTTGGCTTGCCCAGCGCATCCATGGATAGAAGGGACTTTCTTCGCGTCGTGCTCCGAAGCCTTCCGCTGGCCGCCGGGCTTTGGCCCCGGAGAGCGGAATCGGGCGAGCCGCAGAATGCCGAGCCTGCGGTTCAGTTTGTCTTTGCGCAGCTTCAGTACCAGGGCGGAGAATGGGACCCCCACCCCTTGGCGGCGACACCCCTTATGGAAGAGTTGATGCAGCGGACCAGCGTGGATGCGGGCCTTGCGAGGCGCGTGATCACCGTGACCGACCGCGACCTCTTCTCTTACCCATTCCTCTACATGGCGGGCAAATATGAATTCGATCCCTTTTCCGCGGGGGAGATAGATCGGTTGAGAAGATTTCTCTCTTATGGAGGCTTCCTCCTGGCCGATAATGCCCTCGGCCAGACCGGTTATGGATTCGACAAGAGCCTACGCAGAGAATTGAAAAGAGTTCTTCCGGAAAATGATTTGGGGCGCATGCCTTCGAGCCACGCGGCGCTCCGGAGTTATTATCTTATTCGTAGAATCGGCGGGACGAGACTGGTCCAGCCTTACCTCGAAGGAATTCAATTGCAAAGCTTTATGCCCGTCATCTATTGCCACAACAACCTCGGCGGCGCCTGGGAGAGAGACCAGCTCGGCAACTGGGTGAACCCTTGCACGCCGGGCGGAGACGAGCAACGGAAGGACGCCTTCCACCTCGGCATCAACCTCATCCTCTATGCCATGACGGAAAACTATAAGGAGGATCTGATCCATGTCCCATTTATCCGGAAAAGGCTGACGCGGCCCTGATCCGCCGATAAGGGGCGCTTGCTGCGTTGTCGCTTCGGGCTCGCATCCTCACGTACTGCGCTCGTACGCTCCGGTGCGACCCCTCGCTCCGCCTTGCACCCGCCGCCTTCTCGACGGCCAGGGTTT
>Ga0080064_1000194_pt1 | contig 180228 bp, 148 predicted proteins | sample Subgrocontami54m_FD_69260 | JGI IMG/M metagenome (GOLD analysis project Ga0080064, IMG submission 69260) | Subsurface groundwater microbial communities from S. Glens Falls, New York, USA - GMW46 contaminated, 5.4 m (SPADES assembly) (version 2) ...
GGGTGCGGAGTGCCTTGGACTGCGAAGGAGTGACGGCGAGCGGAGCAGCGGGACGAGCCATGACGTGTTAGACGCATCATGAGCTCTCGTTATTCATCGCAGTTCGCGAACGTCACACTAGGTCGTTCGTGACGTCGTGACCGACGCACTCGCAGTCTCTACGGCCCAGGCGTCGCGGTCGACACGCTCGCCCTCGTGCGGGTCAACAATGCCGTCATTTGTGCGACCGCAGGCACTGCCGTGTCCGCGTCGCTCCACGCGTCGACGAGTCGCTGGGCGAGCGCCCGCGCACCGATGCGATCGCCGCGGGATTCCGCACGCAGTGCCGCGCGCGCCAGGGCAAGACTGGCACCGTGGAACTCGCCGCGAGCGACCGTCTGGCTATCGGCCATCTCCGCGAGTTCGAATTCACCGGCTTCGTCGAGGATGGGCGCGATGAAGTTCTGCACGCGGGAATTCCGGACCACGGTGCGCCACGCCGCGACAGCGCCCGCCCGATTGCCGCGCGCGGACTGGATCGCACCCTCGAGAAAAGCGACCTCGTTGGGCGCTCGCGATTGAATCAACCCCGCGGCTCGCAGCGCGACCAGTCGATCTGCGCACGGCCGCGCGAGCGCAGGCGAAACCAGGAGGCAGGCACTTGCGGGAACGATGAACCCCGAGCTGAGCACAATGCGCGACGGCTCGCGCGCGAGAACGTCGCGGTAGAAACGGTCGGCGAACGTCCTGCGATCGCCAAGGACGAGCGCCAGTTCGAGAGCCATGCGTGCGAGTTCGACGTCGCCGTCATCGATGACACCGAACGGAGTCTCGCGTAGCAGCTCCGTGAGGGCTTGTTGGGCGCGCGCGTACGCTCCGGCAAAGTGACCCTGGGCGGCGTCGGCTTGGACCCGCAGCGCCTGCGAGAGACCACGTCGCACGGCGTCGCCGGTTGCGAGCGTTGCCGCGAGGGACCGAAGCTCCTCGATGCGGTTGCCGGCCGCGAGTCGCCTTGCCAGTGCACGTACGGCGTAGGGCAGCGTGGGCGCGACGGTGACCGCCCGTTGCGCGATTTCGATCTGCCGATCCGTGGAAGCTCCCGTCGTGTTCGATGCCAGGACCAACCACGCGTAGGGCTCGTCGGGCATCCATGCGGCGTATGCCCGGGCCGTCGGGGCGAACGACGCGATGCCAACGACGGTGTCTGCAAGGTCGTCCCAGATCGCCGCGCTGTGGGGTCGGGCTTCGACGGCGAGGAACAGCAGTTGTTGCGCGCGACCGAGGTCCCGATCCCGCACGAGCGCCGCGGCGGGCACCGCGATCGCCGCGATCGCTTCGCTCTCTCGCTCGTCCCGGAGCGACGCCTCGAGACGATCCGCGAGCGCCACGGCTTCGGACGTCGCCGGATCGACGTGTGCCGCCTCGGCGGCGAAACGCGGAAGATCCCTTGCGTCAACGGGCGCCGGTCCGTGCAGGAACAAAGGCAGATGGCTGAACGCCGCGCAACCGCGAGCCCAATCGATCCAATTGGTGCCGGCCGATCCGCGCACGGCGAGCCATCGAACGCACCAGGATTCGCTCGTTCCCACCGACGAAACGTCGATCGCGAGATCCTCGATCTCGCGTCCCTCCCGCGCGTTGCGAAGATTCCGCCAGCGCGCCACGATCGGATCGATTCGAAGCTCGGGCACGACGCGTGCCGCAGTGAGCGATTCGACTGCGGACCGTACGGCGATCGCAACTCCTGCGGCTTCTCCTCGCGCGGTGGCGAGCATTCGGTCGCGCGGATCGCGAAGCGTGACCGTCACCTGCACGCCGTCCTCCGTGCGGCGGATCCGTCCGTCGAGCCACGCGTCCGCGCGACGACGCGCGGCCGTGATCGTGCGCGCGCGCGCCGAGTCGTCGGCGAACGGGTCCTCCGGGAAATCCGCACCGACGCGACGCGGGAGATCGAGCAGCGCCGCCGGCGCAATCGCAGCGTCCTCGCGGCCACCGAGCCACCACGCGATTCGTCGACAGGCAGACGAACCCGCGGCCGCACCCAGCCATCTCGACGTTTGCTGCCCGTTTTCAACTTCGAACGGCGGACACGCGATCGTGTGAATCGCGCCGGCGGCGGTTGTCGCACGCTGGGCCGATCGACGATGACGACTCCAACGCTGGGTCCACGCGCCCGCAACCGCCAGGATCAGCACGCACGCGACCGCCACCCCCCTGGGGAACTTTCGCGCCGGAGCGACGGCCAACGTGCGCGACCGAGGCGCAAGCTCCGTGCGAGCGCTCGCAACTTCGCCTGTCGTCAGCGGCCCGTTTCGTTCGTTCTCGCGATGCGACGGCGCTCCCGCCGATGGCAACCCGTCGATCGCACCAAGCACGTCCGCAAATTGTTCGACCGATTCGAACCGGTGGAGCGGATCTTTGTCCAGCGCGCGAAGGAGCACCGCGTCGACTCCAGCGGGAAGGCCGGGCGCAATCGACGTCGGCACAGGCGGCGCTTCCGTCAGCAAGGCTGCGAAAATGGCCTGCACGCTCGGACCGGTCCAGGGTCTCCGGCCGCAAAGCAGTTCGTATGCGAGCACCGCCAGCGAGAATTGGTCGGCGCGTCCGTCGACGAGCATGCCGCGGGCTTGCTCGGGCGACATGTACGCCACGGTGCCGAGCACGTCGCCATCGGCGGTCAATCGGTTCGCTCCGTCCGTGGAGCCTTGGGACATGAGTGCGAGCCCGAAATCCAACAGCGCAACGCGACCGTCGGTGCGCAGCATGACGTTCTCGGGCTTGATGTCGCGGTGGACGATTCCCGCACGATGCGCCGTGCCGAGCACGCGCGCGATCTCGCGTGTGATTCGAATCGTCTCGGGAATGCCCAGCGGCCCCTGCGCGATGCGGTCCGCGAGGCTCCGGCCCGCGACGAGTTCCATGACCACGTACACCGTGCCGTCGTCGGCCTGACCAACATCGTAGACTTGAACCACACCTGGATCATTGAGCGCGGCCGCCGCGCGGGCTTCGCGGAGGAGCCTGGCCTGCGCGTTCCCGTCGAACACCAAGCCCGACCGGACGAGTTTCAGCGCGACCTGTCGGCCGAGTCGAATGTCCGTCGCGCGGTAGACGACGCCCATCCCACCGGCGCCGAGACGCGCGAGCAGCTCGTACCGATCGGCGATACGCGAACCCAGCGGCGGATCGACCATTGAATCAATCGCGAGGCGAGCACCGCCTGCGAATCGCGTCAAGGAGATCTGATCGCGCGCCGGTGTGCGGCGCTCAGCGCAGGACGGTCGCCAGTCCTATGCCGACGATCGCGAGTGCCGCGATCATGTAGATCACGAGAATGCGCACGATGGAGTACGCCCCCGAGAGGTCTCGGACGGCGTCCATCATCCGATCGATGTCGTTTCCCTGCGTGTCGACGACCGCGTGAAATGCCGCCGACGCGCGCCGCAGCGAGCCGCCGAGCGACAGGAAGATCAACGACCACACGACTCCCAGCAAACCCGCGACGATGGGCGGCACGATCAATCGTTGCTGCGCCTGTCGCTCCATTTCGAGTCCCGCGATCAACGCAGGGTCGCCGCCCGAAACGCGCGCACGGCGCGCGGCGATCGACGCGTCGACTCGCGCGTTGTGCGCGCCGACGGCCTTCAGCGCAACGTACGTGTTCAGTCCGCTGCCGGCGAAACCGAGCAAACTCACGAGAAGGACCAGCGAGCCCACGACGCCCATCGGCCGCGCGACACTTCGGATCACCCGGTTCTGAGATTCATCGAATTCGTAATTCGTCGCCATGGCGGTTCACACGCTCACGATGCCGGCGCGCATCAGGAGGACGAGCGTCGGCAGGCCGATTCCGGCGATGGTCAACAGGACGAGAAGCACCGCGAGCATGCGGTACAAGCCACGAAGTCGCGCGAGCCCGTTCATGAGATGCGTGATGTCACGACCCTCCGTCGTATGCACCTGCGCGACATGCGATGCCGTCGACACGTGGAGCATCCCGATGAAGATCATGAGCAGCACTTCGGCGACCCCGGCGCCGATCGCAACCATCCGCGTCGTACCGCTCACGCGCATTGCGACGACGCCCACGAGGCCGCCCGCAATGAGCGCGACGATGACCGCTCCGGTGCCTGCGAAGCGCATCGCACTGCCGAGATCTCGAAAGTGCTCGCCGTCGTGCGGGTCGAACTCGTATTCGTTGCCTTGCGTTTCCACGATTGCCATTCCCCCTCTCGTTACATCGTGCTGACAGTTAACACATACTGCGCCGCGGTGGAGAACGTTCTGCCGGTCGCATCCGTGTTGTGTACGCACACGCTGTACGCGCCGGCCGCAAGACTGGCCGCCCACGGAAATCTCATCGCAGGGTCACTGCCGTCGATCCGCGGGCAGAAGAAGCCCGACGATGCAGCGTCGCCTCCGATGATTCGTCCCGCGGGATCGTACACATCGATGCGCCAGCGAATCGTCCGCGGCGCAATGTCCCCGCCGCAAAATCCCGCGGGCGTGGACACTCGCGCGAACAGTCGTCCCATCGCTGCGACGTTCACTGTGACGCAGTCGACGTCGTACGCGTCGAGTGTCCCGAGCACCGCGACGGGTGCGGTGATTGGTGCTCCGCCGACGGCATCGTTGGGTTCGACTTCGTTCGTCGTCGGCGCGCACGTGCCTGTGTCGAGAGAGGATGGTCGACAGGTCTGGCCCATGGGGCAGCGGTCCGTCGAATAGCGCGGATCGCAGGTTGTCGTCGCCGCGAGCTGACAGACACCCTCACCGGCCGACGGGTTCGTGTACAGCCGACTGCACGTCATGCCCGCATCGCACGGCGAGCCTGTGCCTCGACAGTTCGCGCCGGGCGCCGTGCCGTCTGCAACGCACGTTCCCACGAGCGGTCCCATGCCGGCCGTGTGGGCGCACTCCAATCCCGTGCCGCACGTCTGGAAACTGTACTGGCACGCTGCGCCGGCCATCAGGTCGCGACGACAGACACCGTTCGCAGGATCGGCCGCGTTCGAGCATGTCAGTCCCGCGTCGCAGGCTGCGCCCGTCACCCGACACTGACCGAACTCCGCGCCGTCGGTCATGCAACTGCCCTGATAGACATCGAAGATGCCGCCCGCCCCCCCGGCGCCCTGCCCGAGTCTGCACGTCGTGTTCGTGCCGCACGCGACGTCTTGATTGCACGCCTGGCCTGCGGTGCCCGAACCGAGACACAGTTGATTGGGTGCTGCGCCCTGACACGTGAGCATCGCGCCGCTGCACATTCCCGCCATCGCGCACGCGGTGCGCGACGCAGTTCCGTCGGGCGTGCACGTTCCTGCGTTGCCAGAATAACTCGACGTGCGGCAGGACTGACCGGTCGGGCATCGAGAGTCGAAGCTGTTGCACGCGCCGCCGGCGCCCACCGACGAAAGACACGTACCGGTGCCCCCCATGGGGTTCGGCACGCAGACCAGTCCTGCGACGCACGCACCCATCGCATCGCACGATGCACCCGTCACAGATCCATTGGCCCGGCAAACTCCGATCACCGCGCCGCGCACGAGCGAGACGCACGTCGACGTCGGGTTGCATCGACGTGCTCCGTTCGCGAATCGTTCGCACGGCATGCCGTCGGCCACGACCGAATAGCAGCGGGCGGGCATTTCCGTCGTGTCGCACGTGAGACCCGTCGTGCACACGTCCCCCGTCGCGCAGCGTGCGCCGGGCGCGCTGCCGTTGGCGCGACACGTCCCCGAAGTCGAGAACCGCGTCGTGTTCCCGACGCACGTCGCGTCCGCCGCGCAAATCGAATTGATTCCTCGCGTGTCGCAGGGCATTCCGGCGGGCTGGGGTGTCAGTTCTTGCACGGTGAGTTCGAACGTTCCCTGCTCTCCTGCGGGCAGTCGCCGGCCGGTGGACCCGACGAACGCGCCGAGGCCGATGAACACCGTCGTGCCCGCGGCCCGCACGGGCGTGGTCAGCGTCGTGGAGACACGTCGGTCGTCGCCACCGTACAGGGGATCGTCGTCTTCACACGCGATCGACCGCGTGGTCGACGTGCATGCGCGCGATCCGTCGGCCACCACGATCACCGTGTCGAACCCGCGAGTCGTGCCCGGATTCGATGTCGAGAGTCGCAATGCGCCGGCGGTGCGCTGCGTGTAGCGGAACACGCGTTGGCGCGTCGAGAGAAACGGACACGCCGGCGAAGCGGGCCGCGGCTGCAGTCCGATCGTCGTGCTGTCCATCGCCATCATGTTGTTGCCCGTGTATCGTGTCGTGTCGCCCATGAACGTGCCGAGCGCGGCGAGATCCTCGACGGCCACCATGTTGCAGCTCGTCGCCGGTGCATCGGTCGCTACGTCGCCGCCGCCGTCGGTCGTGATCGGCGCGTCGCTTCCGTCGCCGGTTGGTCCGCTGTCGACGCCCGGTGCGTCGGGCGAGGCGTCCATCCCCATCGACGGTCCGCACGCGATGCCGAGCACCGCGAGCACGAGAACGACGAAAACCCGTGACATGCGACAGCTCAGTCGATTCGGCATGGCGAAGTTCCTCCGGGAAAGTGCGCGGAGATTATCACAGCACACAGGCCCGGGGCGTTCGACGCGGACGCGTCTCCGGCCCGGGCTCTGGCTTGGAGTGCGGCCTCGCTGCGCGAGGACGCCACGCAGCGTTCCGTGTGCACGTTGCCCGGCGCGATCTCGTTGCTCGTTCACTGCGCCCCGTGCGAACGTCGCCCGCCACGCGTCGCCCGCCGCGGCCCGATGCACGAATGAACGAACTGCCCCTTCGCACGAAACTGTTCTACGCGATGGGCGGACTCGGGATGAATCTCCCGATCCTGGTGATCTCGCAGTGGCTGTTCGTCGAGTACGCCCCGAGCGGCGGCACGCGCATCGTGCCGGCATCGCTGCTCGCCGTGAGCCTTCTCGTGGGCCGGATCATCGATGCAGTCACCGACCCGCTCGTCGGCCATTGGAGCGATCGGCACGTGGGATCTCGAGGTCGGCGCATTCCGTTTCTGCGCGCGGGCGTCGTGCCGTTTGCCCTTGTGCTCGCGCTGCTCTGGATCCCGCCGTCGACGCGGCCGTCCGTGTGGACGACGCTGTGGGTGCTCGGACTCGTACAGCTGTTCTACCTCTTCTACGCCGTGATGATCACGCCGTACCTCGCGCTTCTCGCGGACCTCACCCGTGACAGCACCCAGCGCGTACAGCTCGCGACATTGCAGGCGGTGTTCATCACGGTGGGTGCCGTCGCATTCAGCGGCGTCGGTCCGCTGGTGCACCACGCGGGATGGACCGCGATGGGGATCGCCGTCGCCACGCTCGCAGCACTGTCGTTCGTGCCGAGCGCGTTCGTGCTGCGCGAACCCGCCGTGATCTCCGCGCCGCGAGAGTCGCCACCGTTCTGGAAATCGTTCCGCGCTGCGCTGAGAGATCGAGCGTTTCTCTCGGTCGTGATCGCGACGTCGCTCTATCTCTTCGGGCTCAATCTGGTGTTGATGGTCCTGCCCTTCTGGGTCGAGCTGGTTTTGCACGAGAGCAAGGACGCCGTCGCGTGGGTGATGGTGCCGTTTCTCGTGACCAACGGTCTGTCGTTTGCCGCGTTCAACGCCGGCACGCGTCGCTACGGCAAGCCGAGGATGTTCCTTCTCGCACTCGTAGGTTCCGGTGTGACCATTCCGCTGCTCGCGCTCGTCGGACGGGTTCACGTCGTCGGGCTGTTCACGCAAACGCAAATCGTCGTGGGCCTCGTGGGGCTTACCATCGGCGGGTTGCTCGCGCTGCCCTACGCGTTGCTTTCGGACGTCATCGACGCCGACGAACGCGCGTCAGGCGCACGGCGTGGTGCGTTGTATTTCGGCGTGCAGGCGCTTTTCCAGAAGCCCGTGATGGGCCTCGCGGCCATCGCGTTCACGTTTCTGCTGTACCTCGGCGGCACCGTGCCGAGCGTCACGGGCATGCGATGGATCGCAGTCGTCGCGGGGCTCGCGTGCCTCGTGGGCGCGATGGTGTTTCGAGGATACCCGTTGGCCGATTCATCGGCCCGGTGAGGTCACATCGTGTCGGTGCGTGTCGTCGTCCCGGCGCACAGTCATCGGCCCGATCGAATCGTGCTACCGTCCGCATCCGATGCCTGGGATTGGCGTGATCTACAACCGCAAGGCCGGTCGCAATCGTCGCGACCCGAAAGCGCCGTATCGGCTCGCGCGGCGGCTCGGGGATCACGGGACCGTGGTCGCGCCCGATTCGATCGACGCCCTGATGCGCGCTGCCGAGGACTTTCGCAAGTTCGACATCGACGTCCTCGGGATCGCGGGGGGCGACGGAACCAACCACGTGACGCTGACCGGCTTTCGCGACGTGTATGGCAGCGTACCGCTGCCGACCGTGGCACTGCTGCGCGGCGGAACGATGAACACCGTGGCGAACGCGATCGGCGTGCCGCCCGGCCGCCCCGACGGGCTTCTCGATCGACTCGTCCTTCGCTACCTCGAGACGCCGCGCGTGCCGACCGTAGAACAGTGGACCATCGAAGTGGGCCCGAGCCTCGGCTTCATGTGGGGCCTCGGCACCGTCGCGAACTTTCTGACGATGTACTACGAGTCGGGTGTGCCATCGCCGTGGACCGGATTCAAGACGCTTGCACGCGGCGTCGGCAGCGCGTTCGTCGGCGGCCCGTACGTCAAGCGGATGACCCGCGGGGTTCACGCCGAGGTCGAGCTGGACAACGGCGAACATTGGGGTCCACGGGATTTCTTCGCGATCGCTGGCGCGACGATGCGCGAGATCGGGTTGGGCTTCAAACCGTTTCACCGCGCGCACGAAGTCCGCGGCGCGTTTCACCTTCTCGGGATCTACGCGACGCCGGTGCAGTTCGTGCTCGACCTGCCGCGCATTCACCGGGCCGAGGGCATGCGCGATGGCAGGGCGCTCGAGTCGATCGTCCGGCGCGCGACCGTTCGCACCGATCAGTCGCAGTTGCAGTACATGATCGACGGCGACGTCGCGACGCACCCAAGCGGCGAGATCACCGTCAGCATCGGACCGTCCGTTCGCATCGCGACGATGAACTGACTGCGGCCTACATAAGCTCCATCGCTTGCGCCCATGGCGTGAACGCGAGGATCCACCAGGCGACAGAGATGCCCGCCATCACGGTGAGCCCCAGCGCCGCCTTGAGCCAGAATACTTTCGTTTGCATCGGCGACGGCGGCACCGCGCGAAGATCCTCTGCCACGATGATCCGAGTCGATGGCGGCGCGTCGCGGAGATTCCCCGCCGATGGCTCGCCGAAGCGTTGCTCGACTTTCATCCGAACGTACACGTCGGGCGTGCCCGTCGTGATCGCCTGCCACGCGGCCGCATCGACACCGTTGTTCCACTGGACAGGCACCGTTTGACCTTCGCTCACGAACTCGATCGCATCGGACTCGGTCTTGCGCACCCGGCCGGACACCCAGCCAAAGCTCGACGTGCCGTCTTCGAGTTGCTTCATCGCGATTGCGTCCGGAACGTCGGCCTTCGGACGCTTCCAGTTCGGAATCAGCGAAATCGGCAACTGTCCGCGCGCTCGCCCGGCGATCGTGAGTTGTCCGAGCGACCACACGACTGCGCCGCCGACCTGGTTGACCGTGCAAAGTCCGATCGCGAGTTGTCCCACGACGAAAAATCCCCGCGAGAGCTGTCCGATCGCGACCACGCCCGTGGCCATCTGTCCGATGGCGATCACGCCCGTGGCCTCCTGGCCGATCGCGATGATTCCGCGCGCGCTTTGACCGAAATCGAAAATCGGCACCATGGCGCCAGCGTAGCCGCCGAGTGCCGGCGTGGCAATCGCGGGTGCGCGTTCGCGCTCCGATCGGCTACCATCACGCTCCCTCGGGCATCACGCGCCCTCGGGAAAGTCGCGAACGGTGAACGACAAGACGCAGAAGCTGCTCCGGGCCGTGCTGTTCTCTGGCTATCTCGGGTTCATCGCGCTCGTGATGCTCTGGCCGCACGGTCCTCGGGCGTTCTGGACGATCTTCTTTCCCGTCGTACCGATCGTTCTGGTTCTCGTCGGCTACCACGTGTGGCGCAGGATCTGCCCGCTCGCGATGTTCAACGCATTCGGACGTCGGGTCCCGCGAACCAAGCAGCGCCGGGTCTCTGCCTTCCTCGAGAAACACTCGTACACCGTCTCGCTGTCCGCGCTCGCGGCCGGGTTGATGATTCGGTTGCTGTTCATCAACGGCGACGGCATCGCGCTCGGGATCTTCCTCGTCGCGATAGCGCTCGCGGCGTTCGTCGTCGGCGTCGTGTACACCGGGAAGACTTGGTGCAATTTTTTCTGCCCAGTCGGAATCGTCGAGAAGATCTACACCGAGCCAGCGAACCTCTATGCGCAGGCGAATTCGCAGTGCCCCAAGTGCACGGCCTGCAAGAAGCACTGCCCGGACATCGACGAAGAGAACCACTACTGGAAGGAACTGGAGTCGCCATCGCGGCGCACGGCGTACTACGCGTTTCCCGGGCTCGTCTGGGGGTTCTACACCGCATTCGCCCTGCCTCGCGGGACCTACCAGGACTACTTCTCCGGCGCGTGGACGCACCTGCCGCAACAGTACCGTCTTGTTTCTGCGCCGGGACTCTTCTTCGCCAGCATGCTGCCGCGCGCTGTCGTGATGCCGGCGTTTCTCGTCGCGTCCGCCGTGGTGTCGTACGGGGTATTCCGCTTCGTGGAGAACGTCGTCGTCGCGCGCTTCGTGGACGACAAGATCCGCGTCCGGCACGTCACGCTGACGCTTGCCGCGTTCGTTGCATTTGTATCGTTCTATCTGTTCGCCGGGCAGCCGACGTATCGGCGACTGCACCCGCTCCCGGTGCTCATGAGCATCGTGACGGTTCTCACGGGCACGTTGTTTCTCGCGCGGCGGTTCCGACGCAACGAAGAGGATTACGTGCAAGAGCGCGCGGTGAAAAAGTTGCTGAGCCGCTGGTCCTACGACGAGGCCCCGCCGAAGGATCCCAAGGAAGTGTTCGCGTTCGTGAAATCGAAAGAGCGCGAACGCGAGCGGATTCTCGCGGTGTATTCCGAAGCGATCGCGGACGTGCTGGCCGACGGAGTCGTCGACCAGACCGAACATCGCATGCTGGAAAAACTGCGGAGCGAGTTCGGGATCAGCAAGCAAGAGCATGACAAAGTGCTCGCGCGCCTGTCGGCAGAAGAGCGCGATCTGTTCGACCCGACGAAGTCGTCGAGCATCGAGCAGCGACTGCAACTGGATGGATACAAACTCGCGCTGCAGGGTCTGCTGGTTTCGCGGCCGACGAACGCCGAGATGGAATCGCTCCGCCGCTCGTACGACATTGACCCGGAGACGCACGCGAAGTTGCTCGAGTCTCTGCGCGCCACGGACTCGCCGCTGAGACTCCGCGCACTCGAGCAGCTCGACGTGATCGACCAACTCCGAGCCGACATGGCTGACCTAGCGAATTTCGCCAGGATTCGAGCGTTCCAGCTCGTGTATCTCGTTCTCTTGCGTCAGCAGGCGTCGGCGGTCGAGCGCACGCTCGAGATCCTGGGCGTTCTTCGCGGCAACGAGCGGAAGATGCGCGGCGTCGCGTCGCGCCTTTCATCCGAGCACGCCGGCGCACGCGCCAAGGGACTCGAGATGCTTGCGGAAATCGACGCGGATATCTCTCGAAGGCTCGAACCGGTGATTCAGTCGCGCCGGCCCACGGCGACGAACGCGCCGGACGCTGCGCGCCTTTCTGCATCGCTGACGAGAATGATGGACGGTCAGGATCCCATCCTCGCCGGCGCCGCGCTCCTCGCCGCCGCCGTGAGTCAACCGGACTCTGCGAAACCGCACGTCGCTCGGATGGTCACGCACCCGCATCCGTTCATCCGCGAGTCGTCTGCAATCGCTGCGGCCCTTGCAGAGGCCGATGCACCGGCCATCCTGGCGGCGTTGCGCGAAGACCCCGATCCGCGCGTGCGTGCGACGGTCGAATCGCTGTCGCTTCCGCCGGAGGAGCGTGACGGAACGCCTCGTCTCGCAGGGCAGGTCAACTCGACCGCGGCGGCCAACGTGCTGGCGACCATGCGAGGGGGCCCCGTCAAGATCGACGCGGGCGATTTCGGTCACCTCCCGACGCCGGAACGCATGCTGGTCCTCGCCGCAATTCCACTGTTCTCCGAATTGCCACCGGAACATCTGTACGAGATCGCGACGCTGGCAACGGAACGCACGCTCGCGCCCGGCGACATCTTGTGCACCGAGGGCGAACCGGGCGACGAGGTCTTCGTGCTCATCGGCGGAAGCGGCGAGGTCTACCGCGGCGAAGGTGCCGAGCGCAGCGTCGTCGGCCACGTGAAGTCGGGCGACTGTGTCGGCGAACTGGCGGTGCTGGACGAAGCTCCGCGGTCGGCGACCATCCGCGCCGGCGATCCGATGCGTGTGTTGGTGATCGAAGGTGCACCGTTCCGCGGGCTGATGTCGCAACAGCCCGATCTCTCGGCGGCCGTGCTGGAAATGGTCACGCGTCGCCTCCGCGACACGCTCGCAAAAGTCCCCGGACTTGCCGGCCGCCAGTCGATCACGTCACAGAACCACGCGTGAAGCGTCTCAGCCCACGGCCGCGCGGAGTTTTTCGATCTCGCTTCGCTCGCCCAGCACGATGAGCGTCGAGCCCGCAACGACGACGTGATCGGCGCCGGGATTGAAACTGCGCTTCCCGTCGAGCCCGACGACCGCGATGACCAGCACGTCGCAGGTGCGCCGCAGCCCGATCTCGCCGAGCTTCTTGTCACGGACCTCGGATTGCTCCGAAACGACAGCCTGCTCGATCCGCAGAACGTGCTCCGGATCGCGCATCATCAGGTCGAGAAACTCGACGACGTGCGGTCGGATCACTTCGCTCGCGAGGCGAAGTCCACCGATCATGTTCGGCGACACGACACGGTCGGCCCCCGCGCGCCGGAGCTTCGGTTCGGCCGACAATTCGATGCCCTTGGTGACGATCCGTAATTTCGGATTTGCGGCGCGCGCGCTCAGCGTGATGTAGAGATTCTCCTTGTCGTCCGTCAGGGCGGCCACGAGACCCCGCGCACGCTCGATGCCTGCCGCGCGAAGCGTGTCGTCCTCCGTGGCGTCGCCCACGACGTAGTGCAGATCTGGAAACGTCTCGAGCAGTTTCTCCATCCGCTCGCGATCGGTATCTACAGCGACACAGGGCGTGCGCGTCGTCAGCAGCTCTTCGATCGTGTGGGTCCCCGTGCGGCCGATGCCACACACGATCACGTGGTTTTCAAGATTCTCGATTTTTCGACGCATGCGATTGAACCGCAGGATCTGGCGCAGGTCGGATTCGACCACGAGCGCCGTGATGGTGGAAGCGACGTACACGAGTGCGCCAGTGCCGGTGAAGATCAGTCCCATGGTGAAGCCGCGTGCGAACCGCACGTGTTCGAAACCCGGGAGCGTTTCGCCGAAACCGACCGTCGCCAGCGTGACGACCGTGAAATACAAACAGTCGAACCACGGCCAGCGCCCGTGCCCGAGATACCAATACGTCGTCGCCGCGGCCAGCATGACGACCCCGAGGAGAAGCGCCGCCGCGGCCAGGCGCTGGACGAGCAATCGGCTCATGGCGCGTCCCGGTGCTGCACGACGCGCGAGACTACCAGAACGGCTGAAATGCGTGGCAGCATTGCCGTCGATGCGGCCCGCAAGCGCCAGACCTCATGTGCAAGTCTTCGTGTGCTGCAACGCGCAGACGCTCGACGGCGGCCGCGACAACGGCTGCGTCGTGCATGGCCCAACGGTCTACGCGGCGCTCAAGCGCGAGGTGGCACAGGCGGATCTCGCGGCGAGGGCTTGGATCACGCGCACCGACTGCCTGGGACACTGTCCAGAAAACGGTTGCAGCGTCGTGGTTCACCCGTCTGGAATGCAATGGACGGAAGTCGACGCCGAGGACGCGGCCCGGATCTTGGACTCGGCGACGACGCCGGGCTCGACGCCAGGGGATCGAACATGAGCAACGTCGAGGGTCGCGCCGGTGTCACTGCCGTCGAACAGATCGAAGCGCTCCTTGCAACGATGGCCGCGCAGCAAGAGGGCAAGGTGCTCGGTCTCGCGCGGAGATTGAAGCCCGGTCTGACGGCAGAAGACGTCCGCAATCCGCACGATTTTGCCCAACTGTCCGACCCCGACTTTCACTACGAAGACGGAATCCTCGCTGGCTTTCAGGCCGCACTGACCGCCGTGCGTGCGCTGCGCAACCGGCTGATCGACGAGCAAGCTGCGAGCGGCGGCGGAACGACCGACGACTCGTGAGTGCGCGCAAGTCCCGCGACGCCGCGCCTCCCGCGAAGACCGAGCCGACGACGTCGGACCCGTTGCGCAACCGCCCGTTCGCTCGAGCCATCGCAAGCGTTCTGCCGTCCCCCGCGAAGACGTCGCGCGACAAGTCGTTGCCCGCCATTCCGACCGTCACGAAGCCGATGCCCGCCAAGCCGATGCCCGCGAGGCCCCAGACCGCTCCGATTGCGACGGTCGCTCCGAGTGCGTCGGATCGCGCGCTCTTCGCGAGGGCGATGTCCGGGGTCAAGCGTCTCGAGAACACTCGCAACCCGAAACGTGTCGGGGGTGCGAGCAACGGCACGTCGTCTTCGTCGCAACGTCGCGCCCTCGCCGAGGGCGCTACCGGTCTCACGGTTCGGTGGCACTCGCAGGACCGTGCCGAGGCGGTTCGCTCCGGCCGCTGGTTTGCGCTCGAGGCGCTCCAACGCTTCGCCGCCATCGAGAACACGCTCGATCTGCACGGTCTCGATCGCGTCGCGGCGCAGTCCCGCGTCTCGGAGTTCGTGCGGGTGCACCACGCGCGGGGCCGTCGGACGCTGCGAATCATCTACGGCGTCGGCAAGCACGCGCCCGACGGACGCAGCGTGCTGTGCGATGCCGTCGTCGAGACGCTGTCCAGCGCACCCTCGTGCACGCGGATCGACGCGTTCTGCACGGACGACGAGCGCCCGGGTTCGATCGTCGTCGCGCTTCAGTCCGACCGCGCGCGCCGCTGAGTCGTCCCGCGTTGACTCCGAAGTCGTTCTCGACTTCCCCTCGCGCGATCCAGGAGTACCATCCGCGCGATGTACGCCGACGTCACTGGCCGCGTTCGAGCGCTCTCCGCACTCGGCACCGTCGACGCTGCGGGCGAAACGTTCGAATGGAACGGTCTGCACGTTCATGCCGAGCCGCGGCCGACGACTTCGCCGATTCCGGGCATCGTTTTTTTCGCGATTGTCGGCGACTACGACACGCTCGTTTCGAGATGGTCCATCGAACGGCTGCTGGAAGACGTCGGGGGTCTTCCGTGGATCCGGCTTGCGGTCGTCGGTCCGATGCTTCGACTGGAATCGTTCGTCGTGACGGGCGAACGGTCGCCCGACCTATCGGAACAAACGCTGCGCACACGTTTAGACGGAATGTCGGCGGTCGCGGCGGGTTGGCGCGAGCGCTACGGCTTGATGCTCGCCGAGGACGAACTCACGCGCGCCCAGCGGCTCGCGGCGACGGCGGAGCGAACAACGCTCGCCGAACTCAAGCGCATGCAACTTGCGCCCGACCAAGCCCTGCGCGTGGCGGCCGTGGCGTTCGGTGTCGCGGGCGCCGACGGCCAGATCACGGACGCCGAGCGAAGCCGGCTGCGTACGTGGCTCGCCGACGTTCCAGCATTCGCTGCGATCGAGCCCGGTCAAGTCGTGCGAGTGATCGCCGACCTGGTAACGGATCCGGGACGTCACTTGATGGAGGCTGCGCGAAAGCTCGATGACCGGGCGTTGTTGCTGGCGTGGGCGCTCGCGAGCGAAATGGCCCTCACCGAGCGGGAGCCGTCGATCGAAGCCGAGCGGTACCTCTCGAACGTTGCGACCGTCTTCCGGCTCCCGTCGGCGGCCGTCACGCGGCTTGGGAACGAAGCGCGCGAGCAAGCCGCCCAGCGACGCGGCGACCAGTAGGCCCTGGGACAGAGATTTCCAGCGCGCGCGATTCGTGGTCCAATCAACCCACCGCATGCGACGCGCGCGGTGTCGAATCGCAACGAGGGAGCCAACCGTCATGTCGAGCACTCGCGGTCGCGTCGCACTTGCGGCGCTCATTCTCGCGTCGGGTCTCTCGTGGGCTGCCAATGCATTCGCGCAGACGACATTGATCAACGGCTTCGGCGGCGCCGCGGGATTCGGCACGAGTTGCCTCTGCCCGAACGACGATGGTTCGTCTGCGGCGATCCCGCTTGCGCCGGCGTTCCCGAGCGGACTTCAGTTCTTCGACCGGCGCCACGCGGCGATGTACGTGAACACGAACGGCAACATCACCTTCAGCGGACCGCTGCCGACGTTTACGCCCAACGCGTTCCCCGTCGCAGGGCAGCCGATGATCGCGCCCTACTGGGCCGATGTCGACACGCGAGCGACCGCGTTCTGTTCGTCGGCGCCGATCGGCGGCGGATGCGGAAGCGCGACGACGTGTCAGAACCGCGCGGACAATGAAGTCTGGTGGGTGCTGCAGCCCGGCCGGATCATCGTCACGTGGAATCGTGTGGGGTACTACAACTGCCACAACAATCTCCGCATGAACTTCCAACTGGTGCTCACGTCGGCTCCGATGTGCGGTCCCGATTCGGGCGATTTCGACGTCGAATTTCGATACAACCTGTGCCAGTGGACGACCGGCGATGCCTCGGGCGGCAGCGGCGGCCGTGGCGGTACGCCAGCGCAGGCCGGTTTCGACGCGGGCAACACGCGAGACTTCGTGCAGATCATGGGCTCTCGGACGCCGACGATCGACACGACGCTGTGCACGATGTCGAACGTTGCAGTGCCCGGCATCTGGCGATTTCAAATCCGCCGGGGAGCGGTTCTGTGTCCGGGCGCTGGAGCGCCGTGCAACACGATGATGCGCGGGGTGTGCGCCGAGGGCCGTATGCAATGCGTCGGTGCGGGGCTTTCGTGCGTGCGGGACACCGCGCCATCGCCCGAACGTTGCGACGGACTCGACAACGACTGCGACGGCATGATCGATCAAGGCATGGGCCTTTGCCCGACCGGGCAAGTCTGTGACCGCGCACGTTGCGTCGCGCGTTGCGTCGAGGACAGTTGCTTCGCCGGCGAGTCGTGCACGACGAGTGGATTCTGCGTCGAGACGGCGTGCGCGACCGTCACATGCCCAGCGGGGCAGCGATGCATGGGCGGACGCTGCGTCGGTGCGTGCGACGGTGTCGTGTGCCCGACCGGCCAGATCTGCCGACTCGGTAGCTGTGTGGATCCGTGCGACGGACTGATGTGCGGCGCCGGGACCGTCTGCGAAAACGGACTGTGCGTCGCGCGATGTCCCTGCCGAACGTGTGCGGCCGGCACGACGTGCCGAACGACCGACGGGAGTTGCCTGCCGACCGCGTGCGCAACGGTGATGTGCGCGGCGGGACAGGTTTGCCAAGCCGGCGCGTGCGTGGACGCGTGTGCGACGGCCCGGTGTCCGATGGGCCAGATGTGCACGACCGGGCGATGCGTCCCGGTGCCCGGTGGGTCCGACGCCGGCGCGCCGGACACGGGAGTCGTCGCCGATGCCGACACGTCCGACGCGGGCGTTCCAGAGGACACCGGTCTACCGGCCGAGGATGCGGATCTTGGCGGCGATGCCGGTGGGGACACGGGCAGGGACGGCGCGCGGCGACCCCCCGTGACGACGGGCGACCCCAGCGGCTGCGGCTGCCGAACCGCGGGCCGCGGCGCGTCGAGTCCCTGGGCGATCTTCGTCGGGCTCGCAGCGATCGTCGTGCGACGACGGCGGCGTACGCGCGCATCGTAACGACTGCACCTGCGCCCGAGCGAACCGGTGTATCGTGGCGCCGTGGCGCCGCTCGTCCTGCTGGCCTTGGTGTTCGTTGGCGGTGGCGTGTTGGGTGCGATCGTCGGCTGGACGGTTGGGCGAGCGTCGGCCAGTCGCGCGGTTCGCGCGCTTGCATTGCGTGTCGCACCGGTGCTCGAACGCCGCGCCATTGCGCTCGGGATCGCGACGCCGTCGTCGCCGAGTGTCGGCGTGGGGCGCGACGGTGAGCTGACGATCGACAGTGCCGACGTCGTCGATCGCGTGCGCCGGACGTGTGACGCCATCGACGAGAAGGAAACGCCACAGCTCGGCTACGTCGATACGCTGCGAATCTCGAAAGAAGACGTCGAAGTCTACATGAAGAAGTGAGCGCAGCAGTCCGGGGCCCAGAGCGTTCGGGCTCGGTCACCGCACTCGATGCAGCGCAAGCGACCCGCGAACCACCACCGCGATCGCATCGCCCACGCGAACATTCAGGCCCGTCGCGCCCAGCGCGGCTTGCTCCGCACGCTGCAGACGCTCTTCGAATGTCACGCTTCGCAAGTCGCCGAGCACCGGCGTGATTCCCCACTGCAACGCCAGTCGCCGCGCCGCCTCGACATTCGATGTCACCGCGACGATCGGCGCCCGTGGACGGTAGTCGGCTACGACGTCCGCCGTATGTCCATCCGCGGTACCGACGACGACGGCGGCGAGTGGCACGCCGCGCGAAGTCGCAGCGGCCGCGCGCGCGCACGCGTTGGAAAACGAGAGCGGTTCGCCGAATGCCGCCGGCTCGGGGAGCGCATCGAAGATCGTCGATCCCTCGATCTCGCGGATGATCGAGTCCATCGTGCGCACCGCCTCGACCGGGTATTTTCCCGAGGCCGTTTCGCCCGAGAGCATCACGACGTCCGTTCCATCGAGCACGGCGTTGGCAACGTCGGTCGCCTCGGCGCGTGTCGGACGTGGATTGCGCATCATCGAGTCGAGCATCTGCGTCGCCGTGATCACCAGCTTGCCAACGGCATTCACGGCTTTGATCGCGCGTTTCTGCACGAGCGGAACCTTCTCGCTGCCCATCTCCACGCCGAGGTCACCGCGAGCGACCATGAGCCCGTCAGCCTCTGCCACGATCTCGTCGAGGTTCTTTACCCCCTCGGGCTTTTCGAGCTTCGCGATGACGGGAATGCCACCTGCCGCAGACTTGCACTCGCGCACATCGCCCGCGGTCCGCACGAACGAAAGCGCTACGTAGTCCACACCGATTTCCCGAGCGATGAGCACATCACGATGGTCCTTCTCGGTCATCGCGGGCGTGCGCAACACCGCGCCGGGAACATTGATCCCCTTGTTGTTCGACAGCTCGCCGCCGATCTCAACGCGGGTCACCAACCCCGGCGGCTCGACGCGCTCGACGCGCAATCGCAAGAGACCATCGTCGAGCAAGATCACGTCGCCGACGTGCAGGTCGTCTGCGAGCGGGTAGGTCATGCTGACGCCGTTCACGTCTCCCACGATCGCCTCGGTCGTCAGTCGAAACGTCTGTCCCTCGACCAGTTGCACGGCGTTGTCTGCGAACCGACCCGCACGAATTTTCGGGCCCGACAGATCTGCGAGGATCGCCACGACCTTCCCGGTCTCCGCTGAGACGCGTCGAACCAGTGCGGCATTCGCGCGGTGTTCGTCGGGCGTTCCGTGGGAGAAATTCAGTCGAATGCCATCGACGCCCGCGCGCACGAGCGCTGTGAGCGTCTCAGGGTTTGCGCTGGCCGGACCGAGGGTGGCGAGGATCTTCACGCGTCGCATGGCGAGCGCCATCATAGACGATCGCGCGCGGACGGATTCAGTCGATTTGCAATCGATCCTTCCGCCGCGACCACCAACGACCGACGAGCATGCCGACGAACGTGCTGATGACGGCCGGCAAGACCAGTCCACCGATCATCCGCGAGCGCCGACGGGTTGCGACGACCGCGGGGTCGTAATTGCGAACGACACTCGCGTGGTCCAGCCACTGCGACATGGCGGTGCGAGTTCCGTCGAAGTTCGCACGCAATGCCATCGCGAGTGCAAACACACTCCCGTCGAATGCCGGCAGCTGATACGCGATCACGCGAACCCTCGCGACGGGCGGCGTGACGTCCAACCGTGCCGTGTAGGCGTCGAACCCGCCGATGCGCACGCGTTGCGACGGCTGAAATCCCGTGTCGTTCGTCACGCCCGTTGCGGATAGGCCCGAGAGCGTCATCTGCAGTACCTGTCGGAACGCCTCCTCGGAATCCGCGCGTGCCGTGATCTCGGCGAACGTCAGCTCGGCCCCGCCGTCGGCGTCCGGCGCCAAACACGTTCGTCCGATGAACGTCGATCGACCGATTCCACCGTTTGGCGGCGTTGCGTCGGTGAATCCCGCCGGGCACTGCACATCGACCGACCAGCCTCGGGTCGGTACCGCGACCGGCTCGTACGCACGCAAACCGCCAACGCCGTCGAGCGTCCGGCGCACGTTCACGGCGATGCCGTCCGCGCGAGCGCGTGGCGCCGACAGCGTTACCTGCAACGTGTGCCCACCCGCCGGCAACGCCCACACGCGAACGACGAACGGGGGGATCTGGTACTGCCCTTCGGCGTCGACGAACGCGGCGACGATGCCGTTCACGGTCGCGCCGCGCGGCGCAAGCGCGCGATCGAAGTGTACGGTGTCGCGCGGAAGCAACACGCGAACGAGATCCACGAGTCGGTCGCCACGAACTCGCCCGTCGAGGTACATCTGCGGCGTCCAGAACATCTCGAGCGCTTCGGAGATCGGCGAGCCCGAAGCAACCGGATCGCACCGAACGAGCCAGCGAACGTGGGTGCCTTCCACGGTTGCCGATGCATCCAGTCCCGTCGCCGCGCGATAGCCGTCGGGGCAGCGCGGAGCGGGCGGAGGGGTCGCGTCGCTCACAAACGTCGCGGTGTGACCCGGGCGCTGGGCCGCGAGGGTCCACACGCCCATCGTCGCGCCCGCGATCAGGCCCGCAAACGCGCCCAAGATGACGAAGTGTCGTTCGCGCGTCAGGGCCATCGGCGGGTGACGCTACCTCGACGCGCGGGAACTTACATCACGATGCAGTTGCCGGTCGCCAGGTCGCAGCGATGTCCGGCGCCGCACGTGGCATCGTTCGCGCAGCCACACGTGCGGGTTGCCGTATAGCATCGGTTGCCGGCGCCGCAGTTGGTCGTCACGGTGCAACCACAGCGCCCGGCCAGACACGTGCTGCCCGTCGAGCACTGTGCACTCGTGACGCACGTGGGGGTGCACTGTTGCGTCATCGCGTCGCAGCGTGCCGGCCCGCACACGGTCGCGGGATCCATCGCGCATCCGGGCACGCACACGTTGGTGCCCACGAGCGCGTTCACGCAGATGTACCCTGCGCGGCAATCGCTCGGCAGCGTGCAACGCCGATAGCACAATCGGTTGGTGCCGCTCATCAAGCAGGCACCGCCGGTGCCGCAATCGGCGTCGCCGGTGCACCCGAGGAAGCTGCAATAGCCGCCGTACCAGCCGAATCCCGCCGGCAAGCACGTGCGTCCCACGCCGCAGGTGGAATCGACGACGCACGCGATGCCGGTCATTCCCGTGCCCATCGTCGTCATGCACACGCCCGCGCTGCACGTCGCGCCGCCCGCGCACGCGTTGCCGCAGGTACCGCAGTTGGCCGGATCCGTCAGCGGATTCACGCAGGATGCGCCGCACATCAACATCGGAAATGCGCAGGGCATCGCACAACTGCTCGACGCGCAGGTGCTACCGAGCGGACAACGGTTGCCGCAGAAACCGCAGTTGGTCGAATCGGTCCGCGTGTCGACGCACAGGCCCGCGCACGTTGCCATCGGCGGTGGGCACGTGGACAGGCACATGCTGCCGGAACAGATCATGCCGGCCGCGCACCGATTGCCGCACGTGCCGCAGTTCGTCGGGTCGTTCGTGGCATCGACGCACGTGCCGCCGCAGGCGATCTGCGGCAAGATGCACCCCGGCGCGTCGCGAACGACGCGGTCGGACGTCACGGCGTCGTTTCCTGCGCCGTCGGGTCGCGCATCCATTGGGACGGACGCGTCGGCGAGCACGTCGGAAACGATCGAGTCCGTTGCGACGGAATCCGCGCGATCGGCGTTGGGTGCATCCGCGCGGACGATGTCGGGAAATCCTGTTCCACCCATCGCGCACGCGGCGCTGAACGTCGCCGACACGAGCGCGTACGCGCGAATTTCTCTCGTGCGCTGCACATGAGTGCGTCCTCGCTCGCCGCGGTACGACCCGACCATCGAATGCCCTCCACGCGACGCAGACGATTCCGCCGGCGACCGAGCTCGGCTCATATCATGACCGAGCCCGCCGCGCCTGTCTGCCCTGGCGACGCCCGTGGGACAGCGATACCGTCGACGAATGTCGGTACTCATCGACGCAGCGACCGTCACCGTGCCGCCGACTCCACGGCGCATGCGCGCGCTGCTCGGAGCTGCGACTTCGATCGCGATCGTCTGCGCGTGTGCGGGCTCGACGGGCGGTGACGCAGGCGACGCGTCCGACGCCGGGCATGTCCCACTCGCTTCCATTCCAACATGCCCCAACCGAAACGACGCTCCGATTTGCAATGGCGAGAGCGTGCGCTGCATTCCGGTGGGCGCGGACGAGACCGCAACGATGGGATCGGAGTTTCCCGCCTCGGCGGGCCTGATGGGTCGTGTCGTGTACGTTCGCCCCGGCGCGATCGCCGGCGGCGACGGATCGCTTGCGATGCCGTTTGCGACGATCGAAGCAGCGGTGGGAGCGGTGCCCGCGGCGGATGCCGTCCTGCTCGCGCGCGGTGCACACACGATTGCGACGACGGTCACGTTGGACCGAAGCATCATCTTGCGCGGCGTCGGCGCGGACGCTTCGGCGACGCGGTTGGAGGCCTCCGCGAACACCGTCGCGATCCACGCGTCGGGAATGGCCGTCGCGGTGACCATCGAGCGTCTGTGCATCCGGTTCGCTCCGAGCACGGTCGATCGAACCATGGAGCGCGCAATTCTCGTGGACGGCGGCGCGCGCGCGGCGATCGACAACGTACTCGTCGAGGGGGCGTACACCGGAATCGAGACGACGAACGCGACGATCTTCGCGCGCCACATGACCGTGCGCGGTGCGGGGCGATACGCGATGTTGATCGGGCCCGAAACGACCGCCACGATCGAGGACTTCGTGGTCGCAGACTCGAGTCTCTACGGCGTCGTCGCTCGGAACTCACACGTGGAGCTGAGCCGAGGATGGATCCACGACAACGTTCGTGACGGGCTCGCCGTCCTCGGCAACCGCGGGATGGCCAGCGTCGTGCGCGAAGTCGCGAGCGTGCGCAACGGTGTCACGGCGATGCGCTTCGAGAACGGCGCGAACGTCCTCATGGAGCACGCAACCGCCGCCGGCAGTGTGCTCCCGCCGGACACCATCGGCGCCGACGGCGTGTACGTTGGGCCGGGCAGCACACTCGTCGTGGACCCCGCCGACCCGCAGACGGCGCGCGGCACGGCGAGCTGCTTTGTCGGCAATGGGCGCACGGGATTGCTCATCAACGGGTTGGGAGCGTCGTTCTCTGCGCGCGGCATTCGCGTTGCGAGCAACCAGGGTCCAGGCATGTACAACCAAGCACACGCGGTCGTGCAGTCGTTGGCGTTCGCCGATTTTTTCGACAACTCCGCCATCAACCTCTGCAGCGCCGCGAACGCTCAAATCGTCGCGATCACGGATTCACGAATCGCGTACGCCCACTTGGGTGAGGTGACGACGACCTTCGCGACATTTCGACTCGCCGACGGTATTTCGATCAGCGAGTCTCCCGGGTCGGTGAGCGTATTGATCGCGCGCAACCAGTTCGATTTCAATGAACGGTTCGCCATTCTGCTCGCGGGAACCGCGGCCACCCTCTCGGCGAACACGGGAATGGGAAACCGGTTTGGCATCGGGGCGTATGGGTCGTCCCTGACGATCGATTCGTACGACACGATCGGCGCGCGCGAGCCGAGCCCGATCTCGATTCCCAATGGTGCACGTGGCCCGATGGAGCCTTCGCGCTAGTACTCGACGCTCGTGTGATCGCGGAACGTACACGCCACTCGACCTACGCCATTGCTCTTGCGCGCGCGTGCCGCTAACGTCCGCCGCCGCTCGACGGAGGCTGACGAATATGATGAAAGGCGCTTGCACGAACATTCTCGAAGCGGTGGGTCACACCCCCATCGTCCGGTTGAACCGCGTGGTCGGAGACTGCGTCTCGGACGTCTACGTCAAGTGTGAGTACCTCAATCCCGCGGGGTCGATGAAGGATCGCGTGGCGATCAACATCGTGAACGTTGCGGAGCGCGAGGGACGGCTGCGCGCGGGCGGTACGATCGTGGAGGCGACGAGCGGGAACACCGGCGCCGCGCTCGCGATGGTCGCGGCCGTTCGTGGCTACAAGACGATCTTCGTCATGCCGGACAAGATGTCCCAGGAGAAGATCCTGTCGCTGCGAGCGTGGGGCGCGAAGGTCGTCGTGTGCCCGACCGCGGTCGATCCCGAAGATCCGCGGAGCTATTACTCCGTCGCGCGGCGACTCTCGGAAGAGACGCCGAACGCGATTCTGGCGAATCAGTATCACAACCCCGCGAATCCCGAGGGCCACTACCTGTCGACCGGACCGGAGATCTGGGAGCAGACGGGCGGCGAGATCGACGTGTTCATCGCCGGCATGGGAACGGGCGGAACGCTGTCGGGCACGGGGCGATTCTTGAAGGAAAAGAAGCCGTCGATTCAGATCGTCGGCGTCGATCCCGTCGGTTCGCTCTACTACGACTTCGTAAAGAGCGGCCGCGTCACGCGCTCGTTCTCGTACAAAGTGGAAGGCATCGGCGAGGACTTCTTCCCGACCACGATGAACCTGAAAATGCTCGACGACGCCGTGCGCGTCGACGACCGCGAGTGCTTCCTCATGACCCGTGATCTCGTGCGCTACGAGGGGCTTTACGCCGGCGGCTCCAGTGGCGCCGTGATCGCGGGTGCCGTGAAATGGGCCAAGTCGCAGCCACGCAGACTCAACATCGTGGCGCTCTTGCCCGACGGCGCGGGAAAATACCTGTCGAAGATCTTCAACGACGACTGGATGCGCGAGAACGGATTCCTCGAGCCCGAGCCGTCGCTGGGTACCGTGCGCGAACTGCTGGGTGCGAAGTACGGCAAGCCGTTGATCACGGCGTCCGCGGATGACAGCGTGCGCGACGTGATCTCGCGGATGAAGTCCAACGGCATCTCGCAGGTGCCGGTCGTGCAGGGCGAGAAGGTCGCGGGCATCATCGGCGAGGTCGACGTGCTGCGGCACCTCGTGTCGGGCGAGGGACACTTGGACAATCCGATCGGGCCTATCGTGGAAAGCGACTACGCGACGGTGACGCCCGACACGAAGGTCGACTTGCTCCAAGCCGTGCTCGCCGATGCGAAAGTGGCGCTCGTCACCGAAGGCGATCTGCTCGTCGGGATCGTCTCGAAAATCGACGTGATCGACTACCTCGCGCGACGGGCGGGCGTGTAACGCATTACTTCACGGGCGACGCCTTGAGAGTCGCCTTGTTCTCTTTGATGGTCACCGTGAACCGCACGGACTTGCACTGCGTGCGCTGAACGAGCTGCTCTTTGTGCCGCTGGAGCGTGGCTCCGAACTTGTCGAACGTGAGCGCGTCGGTCGCCTCACCGCATTGCTTCTTCGCCGCCACGAACTGATCGAACACTTCGCGCCAATGGCTCCTTTCGTCGAAGTCGCCCGCGCCCTGAATCACCTCGGGTCCTGTCATGCTGACGCGTGGCGCCACCGTCGTGGCGACCTGATCGTCGTCGATGGGTCGACTGGCCGGGACGACCGGAGCGGACATCGCGTGCGGTGACGGCAGCGGCGAGCCGAGCGCTGGCGTGCCCGGTGGCATGGGTCGCGCCATCGGAGCCGGCGCAGGAGGCGGTCCCGGAGGCATCGGCGGTCCCGCCATGGGCCGCTGCGGCGGCGGCGCGAGTGGGAGCCCGAGTCCACCGCCGGCGGACGGTGGTGGCGGCGGAGGCGGTGGGATGTCTGGCATCGACGCAGACGCCGGGATCGCGTTCTCGGGACCGAGCAACGTTTCGAGGTCGTCGACCGAACGGCGCGGTTTTGCTCCAGCGCGCGCGAGTTCTTCCTTCATCGCACGTTCGAACGCGTCGTTGATTGCGAGCGCCGTCTTGCGCGCGCTCCCGCGCAGCGCGAGGGGGTCGAGCCGCTCGAGCTTCCGCTCCGCGAGCTTTTGCAACATCGACAACAACTGATTTTCGCCGCGGTCGCGCTCGAGGTACACGAACAAGAGCCCCAGGATCGACGCACCGAGCATCAGCCCGATCAACACCGGCCACGGCACGCGCTTCACTTCCTCCGACGGCGCGTGCAGAAGGTAATCCGCTGGCATGACCGGCCGCGGACGTCCGACGACGAACCCACCTCCGTTGACACCGACGGTCCCGGCGATCGTGCCGTACACGACGGCGCCCTGGCCGCGTTGAACCTGCATCACTTCGGTGTACCCGCGGGTCGTCCAGTCACGGCTGCGGTGAAGCGCGCCGAGATGCTCCACGAGCACGGTCGGCGTCGGCGCCGGCCGGCCGCGGTCGGGTTCGCCCGCTTGCGAAGCGTATGTGCCCGCGCCCGTGAAGAACGCGATGGACGCACCGCCGAGTGCCTCGGAAATTCGCCGGACGAAATCGTTGTCGATCTCACGCGCATGGACGATCGCACCCACGTAGCGCCCGCCCGAAATGATCGGCCGTGCCGCGACGCGATACACGTGCCCCTGCAGCTCCCACATGTCGTCCCGCACGAAGCCGTCCAACGCACGCGCGATCACGGGAATCCCACCGACGTACTCGCCGGGTGCAGCCGTCTCGTTGAGTCCCGTACGCGCCACGGCGAATCCGCGATGATCCACGGCCATCAACAACTGTCCTGCGGCTTGCGCGCCGAGCCCTGAATTCAGCGTCCGCAACCGAGCCGCCACGCGCAGCGCGATCTCGTTGAGCGCCGCGCCGTCGTTCGCGCGCGTTCGGGCCTGTTCCATCGCACGCGTAAGGTCCGGATCGCTCGCCACGGCCACGAGATTGTCCAGCCGCGCGCGCGCTTCCACGCGCAAGAACTCGTCGATCTGCCGGCGGTCTCCGCGCAGCAGTGTCTCGCTGTCGCGCCCGCGATCGCGCTCGTACGTATTTCGCACGACGAGCATGGCGGCGATCGAGATCCCCGCAAGTGCCGACAGAACAACGTACCAGAACCTGGAGAGCAGCATCAGTGACCTCTCCGTCGGCGACCGCGTGTCGGCGGTGGCGTTGCACCTGCCGCGCCGGCCCCCGGAGCCCCTCCGGCCGCGCCGCTGGCTCCGGACGCTCCCGGCGCTCCGGGCGCGGGCGCCGCAAGGTTGATCGGCGGCAACACGAGATCGCGGGCATTGGCGAGATGCCCCGGTACTTCCGTCAACTGGCGTCCCTCGAAGTACACCCGCACGGTGTAGTCACCATCGGCCACGGTCTGCCAGCGAAACGCTCCGTCTTGCGCGACGTTCGCGACGCGACCTTGGCCCGCGCCCACGAGGATGAAGCATCGAAACAGCGGCGAAAGCCGATCGCGCAGCTCGTACACGCCGGCCTGCGCGATTTGCACCTGGCGCTCGCTGCGCGGCGCCGTCGGCTCGGGCTGCACGCCGGCAACTGGCGTCGTTTGGCCGGCGGCCGCGGCGAAGAACTCGTGTGGAAACCAGTCGTTGTTCTGAATCCGCAACACGGTATTCGCGGAAACCACGGCGGTTCCCGGCCGACAGCGGCCACCGACCACCGGGACATTCACTGGTTGCGACGACTCCGCGACGCCCGCGCCGGTGAGTACGACCGTCAAATCCAGCTCGGCGATGGCGCGCGGACGACGCGTGTCGAGCGCGCCGTTCGGTTCTTCCCAGTAGAACAAGCGTCGACCCTGCGATTCGGATGCCGGCGTGGGTTGAAGCGTATCCAGCCCCGTGAGGGTCCCGCGAAGTTCCGCGGCGGCGAGCGTGCGAGGGGTCGCTGCGGCCAGGCCGGCGGCAACGACGGCGAGAATGACGTTCGGCCGTGCAGCGCGAGTCACGAAGCCTCCATCGCGGCGAAAATTCACCGCATCGGCAGGGTAGGGAACGGCGAAAGCACGTGTCAACGCGAACGTGACGGGCGCCACCGGGTTCCGGCCGATCCGTGCATTCCGGCGCCCGGCCGGTTGCCGCTCGATCGCAGCGATGTTACGTCATGTCAGGGCGGTCGTGCCCGACCGGACGAACCCTATGGCCGTACGAACCATCCTGCACTATCCCGACAAGCGGCTGCGCGTGAAGGCCCAGCCCGTCGCCGAGGTCACGGACGAAATCCGCAAGCTCGTCGAGGACATGGCCGAGACAATGTACGCCGCGCCGGGCGTCGGCCTGGCCGCGCCACAAATCGGCGAAGCCAAGCGGATCTTCGTGATCGACATCGCGCCGCAGGACGGGCCGAGCGATCTGCGGGTGTTCATCAACCCAGAAATCGGGACGAAGACCGGCACGATCGCGTGGGAGGAAGGTTGCTTGTCGTTTCCCGGGTTGCACGAAGAGATCGTGCGCGCCGCCACGGTGACCGTTCGTGCCCAAGGGGTCGACGGGCAGTGGTTCGAGTTGACGGCCGAGGAACTGCTCGGCGTTGCGATTCAACACGAGTACGACCACTTGGACGGACTCTTGATGATCGATCACGTCTCGCTGCTCAAGCGGCGGATGATGGATCGCGAGATGCGAAAGCGCGCCGCCCAGGACGCACGAGTGTAGTACGTTCGTGCGCGAGTGGTGTCGGCCTCGCAGCCCCGTCCGCGCGTCGTATTCTGTGGCACGCCTGCGTTCGCGGTGCCGTGTCTCATCGCCACGAGTGACGTCGCGGACGTCGTGGGCGTCGTCTGCCAGCCGGACAAGCCGGCCGGTCGTGGCCTGGAGCTGACGGAACCGCCGGTGAAACGCGAAGCGCGCGTGCGCGGATGGCCCGTTCACCAACCCACCAAAATGCGCGACGGGTCGTTTGCCGCGTGGTTGCGCGAACAGCGCGTCGACTGCGCAGTCGTCGTGGCGTACGGCCGGATCTTGACCGCGGACGCGCTCTCCGCGCCGCGACTCGGATGCGTCAACGTCCACGCGTCGTTGTTGCCGCGCCATCGAGGGGCCGCTCCGATCCACTGGTCGATCTTGCGTGGGGACGATCGCACGGGCGTGTGCCTCATGCAGATGGATGAGGGGCTGGACACGGGGCCGGTGTTGTCTGCGCGCGAGACCGTGATCAACATCGACGAGACGTCGGACCAACTCGCGGAACGCCTGTCCGCGCTCGGCGCGACGATCCTTCGCGAGGAACTGCCGCGCTTCGCCGCGGGCGAACTGGTTGCGACCCCGCAGGACCCCGCGGGCGCGACGCTGGCGCCCCTGTTGACCAAGGACATGGCTCGCATCGACTGGAAGCGCAGCGCACGCGAGATCCACGATCAAGTCCGTGGTCTGCGACCGTGGCCCGGAGCGTCGACGCACATCGGCGCGCGACGGCTGATGGTGCAGCGCACGACCATTGCCGACGCACCGGCGTTGATCGCGGGAGCGCCCGGCGAAGTCGTGAGCGTCGCACGCGACCGCATGTGGATTGCCACGGGGCGGGGCGCGATCGCGCTTCTCGGTGTGCAGCTCGAGGGAAAAAAGCCCGTGGGCGTGCGGGAATACCTCGCGGGACATCCTGTGCGGGTGGGAACGGTGCTGGGCGAATGAAATTGTATACAAAGACCGGGGACAACGGAGACACGGGGCTGTTCGGAGGGGCGCGTGTATCGAAAGCCTCGGCTCGCGTCGAGGCGTACGGCAGCGTCGACGAGTTGAACGCGCTCCTCGGTGTCGCGCGTGCGAGCGGAGCCGAGGGAGCGCTCGATGCGCGCCTCGCAGCGATGCAAGTCGACCTGTTTGCACTCGGCGCGGAGTTGGCGACGGTGCCGGGCAAGGAGGACAAGCTCGGGATCGCGTTGGTAGGCGACACGGAGATCTCTGCGCTGGAACACGCGATCGACGCGAGCGAAGCCAGTCTCGAACAGCTGAAGCACTTCGTTCTGCCGGCCGGCACACCGCTTGCGGCGAACCTGCACTTTGCGCGAACCGTCTGTCGCCGCGCAGAGCGTGCGGTCATCGCGCTGCGAGCGACGGAGCCGGTGCGGGACGCGGTCGTGATCTACCTGAACCGCGTGTCCGACCTGCTGTTTTCCCTCGCGCGCGGCGCCAACCAGGCGGCGGGGCACGAAGACGTACCGTGGGTGCCGAAGAAGTGACGCCGACCGCCGGAAACGGCGCACTTCGAGTCCCCGCGTTTCGTCGCTACCTCGCGGGGCGCATTCTCGGCGTGACGGGCCGGACCGTGTTCTCCGTAGCGGTCGGTTGGGAAGTCTACGAACTCACGCGGTCGACGTACGCGCTGGCGCTCGTCGGCCTCGCACAGGTCGTGCCGGTCGTCGCGCTCGCGTTGCGGGCTGGGGCGATCATCGATCGTGTCGACCGCCGACTCGTCGCCGTGGCGAGTCAGCTCGTGATGTCCGCGACCGCGGCGACCATGTCGCTTCTCGCGTTCACCCACGCACCCGTCTGGGCTCGGTTTCCCGTGCTCGTGATGTACGGCTGCGCCGTCGCGTTCAGCGCACCTGCGTCGTCGGCCTTGCTTCCCACTCTGGTTCCGACCGAGTGCCGCGCCGACGCGAACGCATGGTCGTCGACGTCGTTCGAGATCGCGTCGATCGGCGGCCCCGCGCTCGCCGGTCTGTTGATCGCATGGCGCGGCGACACGACCGTTGCGTACACCGTGCACACCGTCGGTTCGCTGTCGTTTGCGGCGGTGCTGCTCTCGCTGCCGAGCGCCGCCGGCGTTCCACCGAAGGTTGTCGCGCACGTCGAACGTGACGCGCGTGCCGGCCTTCGATTCGTCTTTGCTTCGAAATATCTCTTGCCGGCCATCACGCTGGATCTGTTCGCCGTTCTCCTCGGCGGCGTGACGGCGCTGCTGCCCGTGTTCGCGCGCGACATATTGCGCGTCGGCCCGACGGGGCTCGGATGGATGCGCGCCGCGCCCTCGATCGGTGCGTTTGCCATGGCCATCGTGACGACGCGGCTGCCGCCCTGGAAGCGGCCGGGCGTCGTCCTGCTCTTCGTCGTGTCGGGCTTCGGGATTGCGACAATTGGTTTCGGGTTGTCGCGCTCGTACGCCCTGTCGCTGTTCCTGCTGGGCCTGACGGGGCTGTTCGACAACGTCAGTGTCGTCATTCGAATGACACTCGAACAAATGGTCACGCCGGACGCGATGCGCGGACGAGTCTCGGCCGTGCAGTACGTGTTCGTAGGGATGTCGAACCAGTTCGGCGAGGTCGAATCCGGCATCGCCGCAGGCCTGATGGGAGCCGTCGGCGCGACACTGTTCGGCGGCCTTGGAACACTCGTGGTCGTCCTGTGGGTGGCGTGGCGGTGGCCGGCCCTGGCGCGCGTGGGTCCTCTCGCACAACTCCAACCCGAATCGCTCGCGTGACCCGCACCCACGGCTTGCCGTTTTCCAGTAACGTTCAGGACGCGATCTCATGAGCCGCGCCGTCGACGAAATCGTGCGGGAGCTTCTCGGGCCGCTCCTCGCGGCGCAGCCGGGTGCAACGCAATGGCGGCTGCTCTCGTGGGACGTCGACCAGGGAATCACGCTCTCGCTCGGTCGTCACGGTCGAGTGTTGTACGTCGAAATCTCGCGTCGCGACGACGCACAGGCCTGCTATGCGCGCACGGTGCGATTCAACATCGTTGCGAGACTCGCGTTCGCGGCGAACGAGGAAATGGGCATCGACGAGCGTCGAGTGATCGACCGGCTCACCGCGTTGATTCGCCAGCGCGAGGGTGCGCTGCCGATCGTCGCGCGTCCCGTGGCCATCAAACGCAGCGGCGTGCGCGAGATCGAGGTCGACCGCGTGCTCGTGTCCGAGGGCGCGGGTCACTTCTACGTCAATCCGTACGTGGGCTGCATGGTCGGCTGCGAGTTCTGTTGGGCCGGACCCAACGCGGACTTTTCACGGGAGTTGGAACAGCTGCCGGAGTTGCCGTGGGGCCGTTGGACGGACGTGAAGATCAACGCGCCCGCGGTACTCCGCCGCGAGCTGCGAGAGCACTCGCCCGGGATCGTTCGCATGAGTCCGGTCGTGACGGATCCGTATCAGCCGCTGGAAAAAACATTTCGCATCACGCGCGGCTGCCTCGAGGCGATCGCCGACGCGGGATACTCGCCCGTGATCCTGACGCGCGAGGCTCGGGTGTGCGAAGACCTGGAAGTTCTCTCTCGCTGTCGATCCGCGGCCGTCGGGCTCTCGATCCCTACGGACGACGACTCGGTGCGCCTCGCGTTCGAGCCCGGGGCCTCGCCGATCGAGGAACGATTCGACGCCCTCGAGCGGTGCTACCGAGCGGGGGTGCGCACGTTCGTGGTCGTGCAACCGCTGCTGCCGATGGATCCGGAGCGACTCGTGGCCCGCGTCGCTCCGTTCGTGCGCGCGGTGCGCCTGGATCGGATGCATTCGGTCGAGCGGGTGCGCCACTTGTACCAGCGGGCCGGTCGCCTCGACGCCCTCGGCGACGCGTTCTTCGACCGTACGTTGCGTGCTCTCCGCGACGGGTTTGCAGCGCGCGGTGTGCCGGTCGATGATCTGGACGATCTTCCGCGGGCGCTTGGGATGACGTCGTAGTCTATCCCGCGTCCTCGTTGTCGATCGTCATGTACGAAGCGTGTACCCGTGACGTGGCCCGAGGGCGCGTGTTTCGGTAGCATCGTGTGTGGGGCAAACGATGTCCGATTCGCGACAGGGAGACGGGCTGCGTGCCGAGCGCGTGTCCGCCGACGAAATGGGTCCCTTGCTTGCGGAAGCGGAACGCTTCGCCAAGCTCGGTTGCTATGTCTGGATGCCGGGCACACGGCTCCAATGGTCGCACGGGTTCTTTCGCCTGCTCGGCCTGGGCGACGACGTGGACTCGGCGGACGGCGAGACGTTCTTTCGCGCCGTTCACGTCGACGACCGGCCGCGCGTTCAGGAGGCGTTCGCCAAGAGTCTTCGCACCGGCGAAGTCGACGAGTTTTCGTACCGCATCGTTCGTCCCAACGGCGAAATTCGCTGGCTGCAAGGTCAGGGCGCGAGCCGGATGCGAAGCGACGGCACGGTCGAAGCAGTCTTCGGCACGCTGGCCGACGTGACCGAATTTCATCTGGCGGCCGAGCGCCTCGCGCAAGCGAACGACTTGCTAGCCGAGATCCAGCATGCTGCGGGCGTCGGAACGCACATGTACGAGCCAGAAACGGGCCGCGTCCAATGGTCCGATGAGATGTTCCGCATCGCGGGGCGGCCTCGGTCCGACGACCTCCGCGGTGATTTTTCGATGGAGGTCACTCACCCGGACGATCGTGATCGGCTTCTCGCGTGGGGCCGCGAGATTGCCGCCGGTCGCGAACTTGCTCCGTTGGTTCGACGGCTCGTCCGCCCGGACGGATCCGTTCGACACATCGAGACGCGTGCGCGACTCACACGCTCGCCCGAGGGCCACGCACGCATCGTCGGTGTCACCGTCGATGTGACCTCGCGCATCGAGCTCGAAGAGCAGCGTCGCCACGCGATGAAGATGGAAGCCGTCGGCTCGCTCGCGGCCGGCGTCGCGCACGACTTCAACAACTACCTCACGGTGGTTCAGATGCAGCTGTCTCGGCTCCGTGCGCGCGTCGGCCCGGACGCGAATTCGACGATCGACGTGATGGAGCACGCAGTGGCGCTCAGCGCATCGCTCACGCGACAGCTGTTGGAGTTCGCGCGAAAGCAGCCGTCGGCGACGCAGCGCATGGATGTACGGTCCGTCGTCGAAGACGTCGTTTCGCTCGTAGGTCACGGCGCGAGCCCCGACCTACAGCTGCGTGTCACGACCGGTGCACGGCCCGTCGTCATCGATGCCGATCGCAGCCAAATCGAGACCGCCCTGGTCAATCTGTTGGTCAACGCGCGCTCTGCGATGCCCACCGGCGGCGTGTTGACCGTCGACCTGGACGTCGTCGTACTCTCGGGAACGCGCGTGCCGATCTCGGACGCACTCGCGGCCGGTTCCTACGCACGCGTGCGCGTCACGGACACTGGGATCGGGATCGCCGAGGACGCGTTGCCGCACATCTTCGAGCCGTACTTCACGACGAAGGAAGCCGGCCGCGGCTTGGGACTTGCGTCGGTGTACGCGATCGTGCGCCAGCATCGAGGCAAGATCGAAGTTGCGAGCATCATCGGATGTGGGAGCACGTTTGCTCTCTGGCTCCCGCTCGCGTCCGGCGTCGTGACGCGGACGTCGTCGCGGTCGCTCCGTGCGCAGAACGCGCGCGTGCCGCGCCGCATCCTTCTCGCGGAGGACATCGAGATCGTTCGCGATGCCATCGCCGCGACGCTGACGGAGGCCGGACACTCGGTCGTTCACGCCGCGAACGGCCGCGCCGCGCTTGATCTGCTCGCCAACTCCGAACACGGCATCGACGCGATTGTCACGGACGTCATGATGCCCGAATGCGACGGAATGACGCTGGCCCGAACGGTCCGCGAGCGTAGTCCGCGGATGCCCGTGGTCTTCGTGACGGCATGCCCCGACCGAACGCCGTCGACAATCGCTCCCCTCGCTCACTCCGTTACGCTCGCAAAACCCTTCGAGCCCCGCACGCTGCTCGATGCACTCGACGAGCTGTTGTCCGAAGCTCACGCTCCCGGGGCGACAGAGCCGGCGAGTCCGTAGCGTTGATACTCGCCGACGTTCTTTGCGATGCGATCGTTTCAGCCGTCGTATTCAACTCGCACGGTCGACCGTCCGGAGCCCTGCTTCTGCACGATCACCCGGGCCGGGATGCGCTCGCGCAGTGCCTCCACGTGACTGATGATCCCGACCTGCATGCCACGCGCGTGCAGCGACTCGAGCGCTCGCATCACGACCTGCAACGTGTCCGTGTCGAGCGTTCCAAACCCCTCGTCCAGAAGGATCGTCTCGATCGGGAGTCGCACGGTTCGGTACGAGGCCAGCGCGAGCGCGAGCGCGAGGGATACCAGAAAGGTCTCACCGCCCGAGAGCGTTGCGACAGGACGTTCCTCGCCAGCGTGCCATGCATCGCGCACCGCGAACGTCAGCCGAGGCTGATCGTTGGCGCCGAGTGCAGGCACGAGTGCATAGCGAGGCTCGAGCTGTGCGAGCTGTTCGTTGGCGCGGGCAAGGAGTTCTTGGAGGTTCAATGTTTGTGCGAAACGCTTGAACTCGTCGCCGTCGTTCTTGCCGATGAGGACGTGGAGTCGCTCCCACCGCTCGAACTCCGCCTCCGCGATCGCACGCTCGCGATCGGTCTCGCGCGCGCGGGAGCGTCGGTCGTCGTCCATCGTGATCTGCGCGAGCGTCGTCGTGTGGTCTTCGATGTGTCGCGCGATCGATGCGTCGAGCGCCGCAAGTTCCACCGCGAGCGAGGACGAGTCTGCGACGCGTGGGTCCAGATCCTGTGGGCGAGCCGCCACGTGCGCGTCTCGCATGGCGATGGCTTCCGCCAGCACGCTGCGCGCACGGTCCAGTCGTTCGCGCAGCTCGGCCCGCCGCGAGACCGACGCCACTCGACTTGTTTCGTCGAGTCGCCGCGCGGCGAGTGCACTTTCGTTCGGGATCTCCGCGGCGACGAGTTCGGCGATGAACGCTGCCTCGGCCCCCTTCAAGGTTGCGTCGAGCGCTGCCAGTTGCTCGCCGAACCGCTGCACGTCCTGCCGGCTCGTCGCCACCCCGAGGCCCGCGGCGCCGTCCGACGCGAGCGCGCTCTGCCACGCGCGCTCCGCGGCGGAGAGAGTCTCGCGCAGCTCGCGCTCGACGCCATCGGGGTCGCGCCCGGAAAGTAGTCCCTCAGCCCGGACCAGGAGCTCGGCTTCCTCTCGCACGAGTGGCTCGTGTCGCTCCTGTGACTCAGCGACCGCCGTGCGAGCAACCGCGAGTGCTTCCATCGCACGCACGCGCTCGCGCTCGGACGTCTCGAATTCTTCGACGGACGCCACCCGCGCGTCGACCGCGCGCATCAGAGCCTGGAGCGCGACGCGCAACGCTGTCCGTTCGACGGCCGCCGCGCTCGACGAAAGCCCTGCGCCGTCCATCGCCAAACGCAGTTGCACCGTTCGCGCTGCAAGCCGCTCGTCGGCCTCCGCCCGTTGCGCCGCGCGTGCGATCTCCAATGCGTCGGCGGCGACCTGTTGCCGCTCGAGCCCGTCGCGCTGCAGGTTCGCGGAATCGACCGCCGATTGGGCGATCGACAGCGCCTCGAGCAACGCCTTCTCTCGCGCGGCGATCGCGGCATCCGCGTCCCGGGCCTCGTCGTGCGCGCGGTACGGGTGCGAGAGACTTCCACAAAGCGGACACGCGTCGTCGGGCTGCAATCGCTGGCGCTCCCGGGCGAGACCGATCGCCCAGCGAATGTGTTCCAACGCCTGTGCTCGCTCGTCGAGACGCGCCTTCGAGACCGGAAGCATCGCGTGCATCGAGCGCAGCGTTTCCCGCCGGGATTCGCTGGACCGGATGTGTTCGAGGCGTGCTTGCTCGAGCGCGGCGAGTCGCTCCGTCGTGTCGGCGATGTCCACCGCACATCGATCGGCGTCGTCGAGCGCCCGCACCCGAGTGTCGCAGCGCGTTCGAACGGTCTTCGCGCCGTCGCGCAGCGCCTCCACGTCCGACGCTCGGAGCAACGCGAGGGCATCCGCACCCCCCGAGGTCGTCGCCGCGGTGCGCTGCAGCGCGGACGACGCTTCTGCAGCCCGTGTGCTGCGCGCGGCGGCGCGCGCGGTCCATTCGTCGAACGCGCGCTCGGAAACCCCAAGCGTCTGCGTTGCCCGGTCGATTTCGGCGGCCGCCACCGCGCGGGCGCGCTGCGTCGACGCGAGCGTGGCGCGGACGCCGCGTGCCGCCGCGATGTCATCACGCGCCTCGGTCGTCGCGCGCTCCGCCGCGTCGCGCGAGAACTGTGCAGCCGCGAGCACCGGTTGCACGGTAGCGGCCTCGACGAGGGCCCGATCGAGTTGGGACTGCGCGGACCGCAGACTCGCGGCCCGCTCGGTGCGTTCGATGGCAATTCGGTCCCGGTTCGCGCCCGCCGCCGCCGCGCGCTCCGCTCGCTCGTGCGCTTCGAGTTGCGCGATCACGCTCGCGGCTGCGTCCCAGCCTTCCCGCGCGATTCGATCGGTCTCCGCGACTTCGGCGACCCGCGACTCCACCACGCGCGCGTGCTCGAGCCAGCGATGATGCCCTCGCAGGCGTTCTCGCGTGCCCTCGAGTTCCACACGCGCGCGCGCCGTCGCGACGAGTCGGTCTTGCATCGCGCGCCGCTCGTCGTCCGTCGCGACACCCACGGCCTCTCCGCGCGCCCGGAGTGCATCGAGCCGCGCCTTTGCGTCGCGAAACCGATTCGCCGTGCGCGCACCGAGCGTCTGGTAGATCGACGAATCCGTCAGTCGCTCGAGGATCGCCGCGCGCGTCGCTTCGTCGGCGCGCAGAAACGCTGCGAACTCGCCCTGCGCAAGCAGCACGCATCGCTGAAACTCTCCGACGTTGATCCCCTCGAGGACGCGCTCGAACGCGGGCTCGAAGTCCTTGCGCTTGTCGCCACCGACCGGGTCCCCCCACGCGCCCGTCGCCGCGTCGAAGCGCGAGAGCGTCCGCCACGCGGGCTGAAAACTACCGCCCGGCTTCTTTCGCGCGCGGTGACACTGCCAGCGCGCGCGGTACCGCACAGTTTGGCCGTTCTCGAACCGCGTGAATTCCACTTCGGCGAAGCACTCCCCGGTGCCGCGCGACATCACGTGCCGCGCATCGAGGTCCGCCACGCCCGCCTCGTCGCCCTTCTTGCGTGTGTTCGCCAGTCGCGGCGTCTGCCCAAACAGCGCGAGCGAGATCGCATCCATCAGCGTGGACTTGCCCGCGCCCGTCGGGCCGACGATCAGGAAGATGGGCGCATCCCGGAGATCGTTTTCCAGGTCGACGTGAAACGGGCCGTACAACGAATTCAGATTCGAGCCCGCGATGCGAACGAACCTCATCGCGTGCCCGGTTCGACTTCATCTCGCGCCGACAGAATTTCGTCGAACGTCCGACGCAGCGAATCGTCCGGCACGATGTTGCGGCTTGCGCACAAGCGCTCGAACACCTGCGTGGGTGTGAGATCGGCGAGCCTCGGCGCGACCGCGATCGTGGACGCGTTCGCTGTCTCGGACGTTGCGAGCAGTTGCTGCAGTCCCACCAGACGAATGTTGGCAACCGTATTGCGCTCGACCGCGCGCCGCACGCGATCGCCGACACTGGCCTGCGTGTGCGACACTTCGACAAGGACGTTCACCATCGGGACCAGCGGGGCGTCGGTTCGCAGCGTGCCCAGGCGAATCTCGATCTGTTCGATGTCGCCTCGCAGCTCGATCAAGTCCCGCGTTCGCGGTACGGGAACGTGCTCCACCCGCGGCGGCTTGCCGGTGCCATCGACCTCCACGAGCAACACGTGTCGCGGCGCCAGCGCCTCGCGCATCGTCAGCGCCACCGGTGTGCCGCAGTACCACGCGCGCGACGTGCTCACCTGATAGCCGCGATGGATATGTCCGAGCGCAACGTAGTCGATGCGCGGGTCGAAAATGCTCCACGGCAATCCGCCGAGCGTGCCAATCATGTGCACGTCTGCGGGCGCGTCACCGCGATCGGCACCTACACACGCAAGGTGCCCCGTTGCCACGATGGGCACGCCCGGGTGCATCGCGATCGCACGGTCGGTCAGCGTCGTGTAGAGCGCGGTGAAGCGCTCGCGAAAATTCTCGCGGATCTCGTCCACGCTGCCAGTCGACGTGCGCACCCCGAGACGAAACTCGTGGAGAAACGGCACCGCGAGCACGACCGCGACGACGTCGCCGCGCGGATCGCGAACGGGCACGAGGCATCGAGTTCCGTTCGCATCGTCCGCCGTGAAGCCGCCGACGACACTCACATCGAGGTGCGCGAGAACGTCGCGTGGCGCGTCGAGTCGCGACGCCGAATCGTGGTTGCCGCCGACGATCACGACGTTTCGCACGCCCGCCGTGCGCACATCGCGCAGGAAACGAAAGTACAGTTGCTGCGCTTCGGCCGAAGGCTGCGATTGATCGAACACATCGCCCGCGACGATCAACGCATCGGCGTTCCGGTCACGCAGCAGCTCGACCAGCCACGCCAGAAATCGGGCGTGATCCTCGTCACGCGCGTGCCCGCCCAGCGTTGCGCCGAGGTGCCAGTCCGATGTGTGTACGAACCGCGGCACGTGCGACCGGCCCCGGTGTGCCACGGACGGCGGCGGTTGGAAACTGGGGAACGTCGGGGCCATCGACGCAGGCGAGGGTCCCCACGCTCAATCACCGCTCAGCGCGTCGCGCGAGCAAGCAACGCTTCGATCTTCTTTCGCGTGAGTGTCTTGCCGCGCTGGGACGGAATTCGGTCGATCCACCGCTCGATCGAGCGCTTGCGAAAACCGCGCGGCAGCTCGACCTCTGGCAAACTCGTGAACAACCGTGAGCGGCCGCCGGAGAGATACGCGAAGTCGAACAATGCCTTCTCGGCGGTCGCGAGCAATACGCCACTCGGGAGTTCGTCGAAGCCGCCGAAGATCTCAGGCGCCGTGTGGTGAATCGAGAACGACGTGCCGCCCGCCACGATCCGCTGCGTCCGCGCCAGGGAGACGGCGTAGACCACGACCGGGACCTGCTCGATCAGACCGCGGACGTGAAGCGCGGTGTGCAGTGACAGGTAGCTCGGCAGCGGCGCCGTCAGGAACCCCGGCAGGCGAAGTGGGTCGAGGTCACGGCCGAGCCACCAAGTGCCCCTGCGCACGGGGGTGACCAGTCCGGCGACGGCAAGGCGCACGAGGGTCTTGCTCGCGGCGAAGGCGGACTGTCCAAGCGCAGCCGCGGCATCGGACGTCGTGACGACCGGCACGCGCAGGGCCTGCAAGCGGGCGTAGGCCGTGATCGCGTTCACCGGAGTTCGTCGAGACGGGCGAGGACCGCGTCCTGCATCTCGTTCCACACAGTCTCGCTGCCGAAGAGATCCGCCTGTTCCGGGTCGAGAAACGCGACGACCTTGGATCGAAACCCATCGTACGTGACGCCCGACGCGTTTTCGATCGCGGCCGGAACGCTCCGTCGCTGCGTCGGCGACAGACGCACTCCGACCGAGTCCGCACGCGCGAAAAGGTGGCTCGCGTCGAAGACATCGCGCGCCTGCGGCTCGGAACGTCCAGCGAGCGCGACGATCTTCTGCGCGATCGCCGCGTGGGCCGTGTAGTGGGTCGCGAGGAACGGAGTCAGCCCGTAGGGCTGAAGCAGCCCACGGTCGACGCGCTCGAATGCACTTCCCTCGATCGTGTCCCGGCGCGAGAACTCGATTTTCGTCCGCAGGGGAACGCCGACGCCTCGCACCCGAAGCCCGAGCTTCCATCGCTGGGTCGTGTCGGTCTGTTTCGGTGTGGACATGTCGACGACGTCCATTCCGAGAGTTTTCAGCGGCGCCGTCACGAGGGGCGATTGCAACAATCGGTTTACCTTGTTCTGTAGCGTCTCGCGGCGGATCGAACGCACGTCGAAGTCGACGTCCTCGGAGAAGCGCGCGCTGCCAAGGAAGAAACGCAGATTGCAACCGCCCTTCAGGACGATCAACGACTTGTCTTCGCCCTTGGCAGCCAGCGCACGGAGGAAGACGAGCTGGAACTGCTCGATCGACTGTCGGGGGGAAAACGGCACGCAAGATGAATACAGAAAGAGGACACTATTGTCTAGTAAATGTATTGATAATGTTCGTGCCACGTTTGGCAGGCACGTGGTCCACTCCGGGCCACGCGAAAACCCACCAGCGCGGCCTGCGCGTTGAGGCGCGACGGCAGCGGCGCCACCGCGTCCGCATCGGGGTGGTGCTGGGGGCAGAACGCGGATGGCGAACTGGGCAACGGCGTCCTGGACGTGCTCGGCCCCGATGGATACTCGTGCCATTTCCCACCGGCGCCGGTACCCTATTAGCTCGCTGGGTTCCGTCGAGTCTTCATCGAATCTGCGCATCTCCATCCATGTTGTCGGGGTGAGCCATCGCGCGACCTACTCGTCGCTCGGCGCCGACGCCGAGATCGCTGCGAATCTGGATCTCGCGTTGGATCTCGCGCGTTCGACGGGAGTGGCCGACGCCGCGCTCGTTGACTTGTACTGGGGACACGAGCCGCACGGCCCGAGCGGTATTCGGGGATGATCCGCCGTGCGGACCCGTCGAGTATGGCGCGGGACGTGTGGCAGGCGTTCAGACGTTACGCACTTGCGCCGTTTGCGCTCGAGGACGGCGAGTGCGTCGTCTGTGCCGAGCGGGACGCGAAGGCGCGACGCGCGATCGTAGCGCGCGAGTCAACCGAGCTGCCTGCAGCAGAAATTGTCGGCGGGGGGGGGGGCGTCGCGACTCACCGCTTCGGTGGCCGACCCATATGAAAGCCCGAGCCGGAGCCGCTGCGAAGCGGCGATCGCCTCGGGTGTGCGTGCACTGCGCCGTCGATCGCCTGCGGCGTGCGTGCCCCCGTCGACCGTGCCAACCCGTGACGGCGATGCCACAGCGTGAGCACGCGACTGCACACCGGCATCTTCAAATCCCCAAGCGTTACAACGACCAACGCGCTGGCCCCTCGATTGCACCATGCCCCACGCCGACCGTGCGATCGGGGAATCGCGCGGCGCACCGAGGAGAACGCCATGAAGCCTGCCGCAACGAATTCCGTGGTTTCCGCACGCTGGCTCGTCCTCGCGTCCCTCGCCGCGGCCGCTGTCGGTTGTTACCGAACGATCGACTCGCCGCGCTCGCCGGACCACGCCGTTCCGCATGCCCCCGGCGGCGGCTTGTCCATCGATCCCAACGCGCCGAATGGAATTCTCGATGCACGACAGACAGTTGCGAACGGCGGTGTGCCGCTCGCCGACTCCGTGTCCGTCGAGGGCCTGTTGCGCCAATACGACCTGTCCGACGACCCTCCTGTTTGCGACAGCATTCTGTGCAGTCGCCCTGCGCTCGCGATCGCGCCATCGTTGCGAACCGGGCAGCGCGAGTACTGGGTGCAGCTCGGGCTGACGAGTGCGTTGACCCAGGATTCGTTTCGCCGACCCGCGCTCGACGTCGCGGTGGCGATCGACCGATCGTCGTCGATGGCCGTGGACCTCGCGCAGGTCTACGACGCGCTCAACCAACTGATGTTGCGGCTTCGCAGCGACGACCGCCTCGCAATCATCATGTACAACGGCGGCGCCGAGACGCTGCGCGGACTGGCCACCATCGACGACCGCGCGGACATCATCCGCCGCGTTCGAATGGTCCAAGCAGCCGGTCCGGCCAACATGTCGGCGGGTGTTCGCGCAGCCATCGATGTCTTGCGCAACGCGCGTGACGCGCAGAATCGCCTTCGCCGACTCATGGTGTTCGCGTGCGAAAATCCGCAGGGCGCCGGCTTCGGCGAAAACGAGTTTGGACGCGCGATTCGTGTCGCGGCCGTCGACCGAATCGGGACGAGCTTCTTCGGAGTCTTGACCGGAGCTTCGGCGCCCGCATCGCAGCTTCTCACGGAGACCCGCGGCGGCGCGTACTATTCGCTCAACCAGCTCGACACGATCCAGAACGCGTTCGATCACGAGTTCGAAACGATGGTGACGCCCATCGCATACGACGTCGACTTCGGGCTGACACCCGCTGCGGACTTCGACGCAGCCGAAGTGTACGGCGTCTCGGGCACGCTCGGCGCGTCCCACGTGACGCAGTTTCATGTTGCGACGGCGTTCGTCAACGCGCGACGCGGCGCGGTCATCGTGCGACTTCGCGCGCGCGCGGGCGTGACGTCGCCTCGCAACGTCGGCAGCGTCGCCCTGAGCTACGTCCCCGAGACGGCGATCCGCAACGAGGGCAATCGCTACGACAACGATACACTGACGTTCCCCACCGAAGTGCCCGACGGCGCGAGCTACTTTTCGTCCCACGGTGTTCGACGAGGGGTCACGCTGCTGAACGAAGCCGAGCAACTCCGCGACGCGCTGACAGCGTGGCACGCCGGCGACCACGCGCGCGGCGCGGACATTGTCGCTCAGCTCGTTGAGTATGTCGGCGAAGTGGCCCAGAGTCTCGACGACGCGGGACTCCGCACGGAGCAGGCGTTTCTGCGTCGGTTGCACGAGAACATGACGCAGTAATCTTTCCAGCGACGCACGCGCCTCACGGCATCGCGCGCGGATTCTCCAGCCAGCGTGCCCAGAGTTCCGGCGTCATCGGCGTGCCCGCCGTTGCGGGCTCCACGGTCGTCTGCGCGATGCGCTGCCCTGTCGCCGGATCGAGAACGACGTACGCCGCGATCCGATCGATGCCGTACCGCCCGCGAATCGCCGCGTGGCCGTCCCAATCGGTCACGTTGATCCGCACGCGTTCGTACCGGCGCTGGAGCACCGCGCGCACCGTCGGCGTCTGATCGATGTCGGTCATCACTCGGCAGTCCGCGCACCATGTGGCAACGAACTCGAGAAGCACGCGCCGTCCGTTGGTCCGCGCGCACGCGAGCGCTCGCTGCATGTCCGACTCGATGTCTGCGTCCGAGCGCTCGGCCCACAGTTGCTCCCGAGCGATTTCGGCGCCGCACCGCGTCGCGACCGCGGCCGATCGCGCGCAGCCGGCGCCGCCGAGCCCGGTCGCCATCACGAGCGTTGCCAGTAGGACGGCCTTCATCGCTCGCAAGCGTAGCGTCGTCGCGGGCCGGGCGCACGGTCCAGTTCGGATCACCGGGCACTCGCTGGAGCAGCGAATCGGACCAGCTCGCGACAAACCCGGCGAATTTCCCCGCTGATTCGGGCACGCGCGGCCCGGCACGCCGGGTGCTTCGACGTTTGTCGCCGGCCGAGACGCACTCAGTCGCCGCGCGGAGGGTATCACCATGACGATGCACATTCGTTTCTGGGGCGTTCGTGGCAGCTGTCCCACCCCGGGACCCGAGACGGCAGGCGTCGGCGGAAATACGTCGTGCATCGAAGTGACGGCCGGCCGTACGCGCATCGTGCTCGATGGCGGGACAGGTCTGCGCGGCCTGGGCAACGAACTGCTGCGCCAAGGCCCCGTCGACGCCAGCGTGCTCCTCTCGCACGTTCACTGGGATCACATCCAGGGCATTCCCTTCTTCACGCCGATCTACGTTCCGGGCACGCGACTGCACTTCGTCGCAGGAACACACACACAGACCCTGGAGCAGTCGATGCGGCGCCAGATGTCTGCGCCGCACTTCCCTGTGGATCTGAGCGAAGTCCCCGCGACGATCTCGTTCATGGAGGTCCGGGACAAGCAGCGCTTCGTCCTCGGCGACGCGGAGATCACCGCCGTGCGCGCGAATCATCCCGATGCCGTGTACGCGTATCGCATCGAACACGGCGGTCGCAGTGTCGTGTATGCGACCGATACGGAACACTACGCCTGCGTCGACCAACGGCTGGTGGCACTGGCTCGGAATGCCGACGTCTTGATCTACGATGCCCAGTATCTGCCCGAGGAATATACGGGTGTTAAGGGCATGAGCCGCGTCGGATGGGGGCACTCGACGTACGAGGCCGGCGTTGAACTCGCGCGGGCGGCGGGAGTCGACAAGCTCGTGCTGTTTCATCACGACCCGACGCGCGACGACGACGGCGTGCGGCAGATCGAAGAGCGCACGCGAACACTGTTCGACAACGCTTGCGCAGCGCGCGAAGGGGTCCGGCTCACCGTCGGCGACACGTCGAAATCCCTGGCCGCGTGAATCGACTCGGCGAGAGTCGGCCGAGATGATCGTGCTACCCTACGACCGGTTGTACGAGCGCGATCACAAACTCTCGCTGCTACTCGACGTCGGCGCGATGCTCGCGCGCGAAGTCCAGCTGGACACGCTCCTGGTCGCACTCGGTTCGCGCATCGCCAACGCCATGCGAGCCGAGCGCGCGACGGTCTATCTCGTCGATGCGTCGACCGGCGAACTGCGTTCGCGTGTCGCGGATCTTCCGGAGATCGACGAAATCCGATTGCCGGCTCGCACGGGAATCGCGGGCTTCGTGGCGGACAAGGGCGAGATCGTGAACGTCGCGGACGCGTCGCGCGACGCCCGCTACTTCTCCGGTGTCGACCGGGAGACTGGATACACGACGCGGACGATCCTCGCCGCGCCGATCCGCGACAAGCAGCGGGCCATTCGCGGCGTCGTGCAGGTGCTGAACAAGCGCGACGGCACGTTCACCGCCGAGGACGAGACGTTCTTGCTCACGCTCGCGGCGCAAGTTGCGCAAGCGTTCGAGAGCACGACGCTTCGACCCGAGCACCGCGCGACGCGCGGTGTGAACGTGAGAGGGCCCATCAATCACATCGTCGGCGCCAGCGACGCGCTGCGAAGGGTGTACGACCTCGTCGAGCGCGCGTCCGCCGTCGATGCGACGGTCTTGCTACGTGGCGCGACCGGGACCGGCAAGGGCCTGTTTGCGCGCGCGATTCACGCGAATTGCGGGCGCCGCGAGGCTCCACTCGTCGTGCTGGATTGCACGACGCTTCCCTCGGCACTGGTCGAGAGCGAATTGTTCGGTCACGAGCGCGGAGCGTTCACGGGCGCCGAGCGCCGAGTCGAAGGCAAGGTCGAACTGGCCGAGGGCGGCACGCTCTTTCTCGACGAGATCGGCGAATTGCCACCGAGTGCTCAGTCCAAGTTGTTGCGGTTTCTACAGGACCGCACGTTCGAACGCGTGGGCGGCCGGCAGACGCTGCGAGCGGACGTGCGAGTGATCGCGGCGACGCACCGCGACCTCGAAGCGATGATCACGCGCGGAGAATTCCGCGAGGACTTGTTCTACCGTCTGCGTGTCGTCGAGATTCCGCTGCCCACGCTGCGCGAACGCGGAGCGGACGAAATCGTCTCGCTCGCGCGGCACTTCGTCGAGACCTACGCGCGACGCTACGAACGGGGCGCGATGGAACTGAGCCCGCGGGCGTTGACCGCGTTGGTCGCGCACGACTGGCCTGGAAACGTGCGGGAGTTGGAGCACACAGTCGAGCGCGCCGTCGTGCTGGCATCGGGCGCCACGCTGGAGTGCGAGCATCTGGGCCTCACGCCAAGCGGCCGCGTGCCGGGAAAAGACGACGCCGCGATGCGAATCGCGAACGCCGTCACGATTCCGTTGGGTCTGTCGTTGGAAGATGTCGAACAGCGCTACGTCGAGGCCACGCTCGACGCGCACGGCGGCAATCGCACGCGCGCGGCCGAATCACTTGGCGTCGGGCGAAACACTCTCAAGCGGAAAGTGAAACGGAGCGGGTGATGCGGCGGGCCGGGAGGCCTCCGTGTCAGTACCACTCGTAGCCGAGCGAGATGTTCATCGGGAACGCGAACCCGAGTGTGGTGGCACCGAAGTACATCCCCGGCCGAATGTCGAACGCGAGCGAGAGTGCGCGTGTGTGTCGCATGCCCGTGACGGTCAACAAGTCGAGTCCGATGCGACCAGCAACTTGCGGGCCCCAGAGGGTCGCTTCGTAGCAATAGATGCTCCCCGCGGGGCAGCCGAAGCTGTAGAGCGTCCCGACTCCGGCGCCGAACGCGGCAAACGCCGGTCCGAAGTTCACCTGCGCCATGATGTCGTTGGTGATGATTCCTTGCAGCGAGAACGTGCTTCGCCAGTCGAATCCGAACAACCCTGTGATCTCGTAGAAGATCCCCCATTCATTGGTGACCTGGTACCCGATCCGGGCGTTCAAACCCAACGCGGGATAAAATCCGTTCGTCGTCGGGAAACCGCCGGCGAGAAAGGACCCGCCGTACCGCAGCCCGGGTCCGCGGAACTGTTGCACCGCCTGCGGCTCGGCGACCGGCTGGACCATCGGTTGCTGCACGACGGTCGGCTGCTGTACGTACGTCGGCTGCGGTTGCTCGACGACGACGGGCTGCGGCGCCTGCACCTGCACGCTGCCCTGCACCTGCACCTGCCCTTGCACCTGAAATTGGGCAGACGCCGCCGCGGGGACGAGTCCCACGGCGCACGCAACGGCCCACGCTCCAACGCTACGACGATTCATTCCAAGACTCCTTCGCTGACCACCCGATCGCACGTACGCTGGGAAGCGGCCGCGCCTTCCTTCACACGGTACGATGTCACTCGGATCGCCGCGAAGTTTTTTTCACAACGCGAGCCGCCGGCGGGTCCATTCGCCGGCCGCTTCGCGCGTCGGAGAACTCGCGTTCACAAGCGTATTTGTGCGACGATCCTCGGGCAGAACGCGTGCCCGCTCGAGCGTACAACCTGCCGTGAAGTCCGCACCATGCGACCGCCGCCCTCGGGGGAATGCCTTCGCCGCATGTGCGCTGGCGGTGACTCTCGCTCGTACCGTTCCGGCTGCGGCGCAGGTACCGGCGTCGTGTCCGCCCGGCATGGTGTGTCCTCGCGTTCAGGTCGGCGGGTTTCAGGTCGGCGGCACACTCGACGTCGGCGTGGGGGGAACCGTGACGGTGCCGGGACCCCCGGACGTTGGCGTGGGTGGAACGGTACAGAGTGGTGTGAGCGGGGGGGGGGTCGCGGGGGGATCGACGGACGGCGCGGCGATGGTGGGCACGAGCACGAGCACGAGCGCGAGTACGGGAGGAGGAGCGGGAACGGGAACCGGAGCGGGAACGGGAACCGGAGCGGGAACGGGGAGGATCGAGATTCCGCCGCTGCCGATCGGGATCACGTTGGGATTTCAGTTTGGGTACATCGCGCCGATGCGAAACCGTCCCTTGCAGCGCGCGACGCACGAGTGGTCCGCGCAACTCTCGTGGGTGCCGACGCACTGGTTCTCGCTCGATGCGCGCGTGGGATGGATGCACGCGGCGCAGCGGTCGGTCGACTTGAATCACGACGGCCGCAACGATACCGACCGCGCGGACCGCGGAGTGACGGCGGTCAGCGTCACGATCGGCCCGCGGCTACGCTTGTTCTACGACAGCGACACGCACGAGGGCTGGTCGCTGGGCGTGCAGGGAGGCGTCTGGATTCCGACGTCGGGGTTCGACCCCGCCCTTCGCTTTGATCCGCGACCGGTCGGAGCGATCTTCGACGCCGCCGTTGCTCGCCACGTCGGATTCGTGTTTCCCGGCGGCGGAAGCGTTGGTCTCGCACTCGAACTGCGCGGACGCACCGGCGTGGGCGCCATCGGTGACTTGCAAACGCTGACGGTCGGCATGCACGGCGCGTGGGAAGGGAACACGCAGCGCGGCCGCAACCGGGGAAGCGCGGCGACACCTGGCATCGGGCACACGTTCGAAGGAAATGCGGGCGGGTCTCTGTTCTTCGACGGCGGGCGCCGACCGAACGGTTCGCAGTTCTTCGGAACCGGCGGGTACACCGCCGTTCTGGGTGCGGGGCTCGTGCTGACGCCGGGTTTCGAACTCGGCGGGCGCATCGGCTACATGAACCGCGCGGGCGTGACGATGGTGGACGACCTGTCGGCATTTCTGATGGAGGGCGGACCCCGCGGACGCCTCGGGTTTCTCGCGCTGCAAGGCCTGTTCGGCTACGCGGCGACGTACGGCGGTCAGCGCGATGAAGTGCTGAGCGGTCCGTACGCGGGATTCGTGTTTCAAGGTCGTGCACCGCTCGGGACGCAGCGCGATGTGATGCACATCGTGCTCGGTGTCACGGGTCGCTTCATGCTCGGCCCCGAGCGTGCGCTCGACTCGTTGTCCTTCAACCTGGGTCTGGAATTCGAGGGTGGCGGAAACCAAGCGATGCCGTTTCCGACGCTCTTCGCACCGGCACCGCCGACTGCGACGGTGGTCGCGGGCGTCGCGGGCGTGCACACCGTCTCCGCGAGCGCGTCAACCGGCGCGAACGTCGCGGTCGGCGGAAGTGTCTCTTCACAAGCGACGCTCGTGCCGGTGCACGTCGAGGTAATGGCGCCGCTGCGTGTCGCACTCTCCGTCGGTCCCGGCTTCAACAGCGGGATGCTGTTCGGTCGCGCGCTCGACGGAATGCATGCCGACTTCGGCCTGACCGCGGCGATCGTCCCGACGCCGTGGCTCTCGCTCGAATTGCGCGGGTCCATCCTGAACGCCGGCTTCCGTCGCGTGTACGACATCAACACCGCAACCGCTTCGCTGCCCGACCCGCGATTGTTCGTTTCGTTCGCCGCGACCCTCGGTCCGCGTTTCCGCCTTCTCAGCGACGGACCGTTCCGTCACGGATGGTCGTTCGGATTCGACGCGGGCATCCTCGGCAATTCGCTCGGCGTTGGTCCACTCGTCGAAGCGGTGATCGGCCGCCACCTCGCGACCATCGCAGACACGCGCATGTCGTTCGAGATCGGTCTCGACTTGCGCGCCCGCACCGCGTTCCTGTTCGACGGCGGCGGCAGATCCGACGCCCTCCACGCGGTGACCGTTGGACTGAGTGCGGCGTGGGAGGGCAACGTCGTCGCGCGCGGCGGCGAGCCTCGCACGGGCTGGGCGGCCGGCGAGACTCTGGGATTCGAAGCGGGCTACATGATCTTTCCCGAGTACCGCGTGCGCGGCGTCGCGCAAAACGTGCTGTCCAGTTCCGGCTACGGCGTGGGCGTTCACACCGGCATCGTGTTGGTGCCGGGATTCGAGTGGTCGCTTCGGGCCAGCTTTCTGGGACGCACCAACACCAACCGCGACCGTGATACCGCCGAGATTCTCGTCGCCGAAACGGGACCCCGCTTCCGCTGGGGCTTCGCGTACGCGGACGTGGACGTTGGTTACGCAGGAACGTTCGGCGCGTTGCGTGACGCCATCGCGGGCGTACCGACCTTGAGCACGTCTCTCGGCGTGCGACTCGGCCTCACGGGCGTCGGACGCCACGCCGGCGCCGTGTTCGGCGTGCGTGGACGCGTGGGCTTGGGCGACGAGCGAGCCTACGACAGCGTCATGTTCACCGCCGGCGTCGAGTTCGAGGGTGGAAATCAGCAAGCGCGGCCATTTCCGACCGGCGTGATCAACGCCATGCGGGATGCCGGACGCGCCGCAGACGACACCAATCGCGCGGTTCAAGCGACTGTGCAGTCCGTACAAACCGTGCCGCAACCGGCGGTCGGTGGCGTGGGCGTGACGACACCCATCGGTGGCGTGCAGCTCAACGTCGAAGTGCGCCCGCCCCGGTAGCGAACGCACGGCCGCAGTACGGCCGTCCTACTTCAGCGCCTTTTCGAGTTCGCGGTTGATCTTGCCCTCGATCGTGCCCTTGAGCGGTCGCATGAGGAACGGAAGATCGATCTCGATGCGAATCGACGTCTCCGTCACTTTGCAAGTCCCCGCCGCCGGCGCAGTGATGTTAAACGTATCGCCGTTCCACGCGCCCTTGATCTGCTCCATGCGCTGCAGCACGCCGTTGGCGCGTGTCTTCGCCTCTGCCGTTCCGAGCGCGTGAGTGCGATTGATGTCGATGGTCGCCATGGTTCGATCCGCTCCGTTCGTTTCGCGCGCTTCGTAGCGTTTCGACTCGCGCGTGTAAAGGCCGGGCTCGACCGATTCGGAATCGTTGCCAATCTCAGGGTTTCGATGCGAACGTGGGCGGATGCAGTCCAACGTCGTCACCGCCGTGTTCCTCCCGCTCGCGCTCGGCATCATCATGCTCGGACTCGGGCTGAGCCTGACGATCGCCGATTTCAAGCGCGTCGTCGTCGTCCCGAAGGCTGTGCTCGTCGGGCTCGTGTGCCAGACACTCTTGCTTCCCGCCGCCGCGTTCGCGATCGCGAAGGGCTTCGGCCTCCGGCCCGAACTCGCCGTGGGACTGATGCTACTCGCCGCGTCGCCGGGCGGCGCGACGGCCAACCTGTACAGTCACCTCGCTCGCGGGGACGTGGCACTGAACATCACGCTCACCGCGGTCAACAGCCTTTTGTCCCTCTTTACACTGCCACTCATCGTGCATTTCGCGATGACCCAGTTCATGGGTGCGGGACACGCGATTCCATTTCAGTTCAGCAAGATCGTGCAAGTGTTTGCCATCGTCCTCGTGCCGGTCTCGATTGGCATGCTCGTGCGCGGCCGAAAGCCCAAGGTCGCCGACTCGATGAACCGTCCGGTGCGCATCGTGTCCGCCGTGTTCCTGATACTCGTCGTCGGTGCGGCCATCGCGAAGGAACGGCACAGCATCGTCGAGTACTTTCGTCAGGTCGGACTCGCAGCCCTCGTCTTCAACATCACCAGCATGGCCGTGGGATACCTCGTGCCCCTGGTCGTGCGACTGCCGCGACGGCAGGCCATTGCGATCGGCATGGAGATCGGGATTCACAATGGCACGCTCGCCATCGCGATCGCGAGCAGTCCGTTGTTGCTCAACAACTCGACGATGGCGATTCCGCCCGCCATCTACAGTTTGATCATGTTCTTCACGGCCGCGGCGTTCGGGTTCGTGGTGAGCCGCGGAATGGAGGCGGAGCCCGTGACCAATTCACCGGGCAGCTGAAGCTGCCGGCTAGGGTTGACCGCCTCGCGTTCGCGAGGCTTCCCCGGGCCGCGGTGGAGAATCGCAGAGCGCTATGGGGGCGCGGGGGAGTCGCGCATGTGGACGATGAGCTGGGTCGAGCGCGCGGAGACTCGGCCGGAGAAGTCGAGAAACGCGAGGGTCACTCGCATGCCGTCGCGCGGAGGAGAGCGTCCGAGGCCGTGGCCGCAACGACTGGGTGGTCGATAGAGCGGCACGTCCATCGCGCCGGCGACGACCGCCGCGAATGCGTCGGCCAGGCCGCTCGGAACCGTGGTGGGCGAGAAGTATCCGACGACACCGACGATGCCTGCGGGAACGGGTGCAGTCAGACGCACGGTCGCGAAGAACATCGGTCCCGGGTCGCGTCCGTAGCCGTGCGACACGCGGACAACGTCGATCGACGCGGGCACCGGCGGCGCGAGTGCGGCTTGGCGCATCGCAATCGTGCGCACACGAAAGGGCGGACCGAGACCCGTGACGAGCCAGTCGCCGAGCGGCGCGGCGGGCACGGCGTACGAGTACACACCGGGCGCGATGGACTGCGGCGTGACGGCCAACGATCGCGAGCCCATGCGCCACGCCAACGAGGGTGGCGGCGAGCCCGGCTGCGCGGGGCGTTCGTTCGTGACGCCGAGCGTCTGCACGATCGAAACGACGAGCGAGCCAGTCGAAGGCAGGACAACGGGGGCGGGCGCCGCCAACTGCCAAGCGTAGCGCGGCAACGCACAATCGCCGGAGGCGGCGCGGGGCGAAGAGAGGACGACGAGACCGACGGTGAATCCGAGCGATGCGAGAAGGCGGCGCATTGCGGAGATGGTACGCGATGGAGGAGTGGGAATGGGACGGGGATTGGGAGTGGGACAGGGATTGGGACTGGGACCGGGACCGGGACCGGGACCGGGACCGGGACCGGGACCGGGACCGGGACGGGGAGTGGGACCGGGACCGGGACGGGGAGTGGGACCGGGACCGGGAGTGGGAGTGGGAGTGGGACGGCGACGGCGATTGCGAGCGGGCGCGCGAGACTGGGCGCGAGTCGACCGCCGAACGATTCTGCTCGCAGCGTCGACGTGGAACCGTCGCCAGCGAACGTGAGATCGCCACCGCCCACTTGCCAACGCAACGGACCGAGCCCTCGGCACGAGTGGAAGTACACTGGCGCGCGAATCGGCCCAAGTGGCACAGTCGCGTCGAGGACATCGCCAGCGTGCTGACCATCGACTCCCACGCGCACTTGGAACCGCGGATGTTGGACGTTCCGCGCATGCTCGCGAAGCTCGACGCCGCGCGGGTCGACCGAGTCGTGCTCATTGCCGCGATGAACGATCCGCTTCCGGAAACCCCGCGCGCGCTGCTCGCGTCATTGCGCGTGATGTTGCGCGTACCGGGCGGACGCGTGCTGGCCGAGCGAGTGCACCGCGCAACGTTGACCGCGGAGGGCGACCTGAAGCTGGGCGGGAAAGTGCACCAGATCTACGCGCGACCCGACAACGAGAGCGTTGCGCGCGTGATCCGAGAATACCCGGACCGATTTCTGGGATGGATCTTTCTGAACCCGCGCAACAACCCGAGTGTGCTCGACGAACTCGAGCGTTGGAGAAGTGAACCAGGATTCATCGGCGTGAAGTTGCACCCGCACTGGCACGATTACCGGACGGAAATTCTCGATCCGATCTTGCGACGCGCGGAGGAACTTCGACTGCCCGCGCTGGTCCATCTCGGGTTTGGCGCGCGCGGGGACTATCGGGACATGTGCGCGCGGTTCCCGAGGCTCCGTGTGATTGCGGCGCACGCGGGGATCCCGTTCTTCAATCGGCTGTGGCGCGATGGAGCACGCTGCAAGAACTTGTACATCGATCTGTCCAGTCCGTACTTGGACGAACGTGTCGCGCGCGCGGCGGTGGAGACGATGGGAGCGCAACGATGCTTGTACGGGACCGACGCGCCGTACGGATTTCACGATGGGGACAAAACGTACGACTACGGAGAGATTCGCGCGTGGGTGGAACGGATGAAGCTGGGCTCGGCGGAACAAGAGCGCGTGTTCGGGGGGAATTTTTCGGAGATCGTGGGGGACGGACGTCGCGGCTAGCGGCAGAACCCGGGACGTTGGGAGCAGAAACCGTTGCGCACGAACGGCCACGGGCGATCGCGCGTGCTGGCGTCGGTGCCGTCCGGCGGCGGAGAGAGCACGTCGGGTGGGGGGCGACCGGCGTCCATCCCCGGCGTGGACTCGGCGGGCTGAACGTCGAGGATGACGGCGCGCGTGAAGTACAGACCGCGCTCTTGGACGAATGCGGAGCCGTAAAACATGTACGCGCGGCGACACCCGAGGGGCGGCATCGCCGCGGGCCAGGTGAACCGCGCTTCCCAGCGCAGCCGTACGTTGCCGACGACGCGTAGAAATTGCGGGCCGATGATTTCCTCGACGGCGGACCGCGGTTCGGCGGCGACGGCGACCATGTCGGGACCGAGATCGAGCGCCGACAGGGCCTCCGGGCCGCGGATGCGATCGTAGAGCAAGCCGTACAGGGATTCGCCGTTGCCGCGGAAGAACAGTTCGAACGGAATGAACTCCGTGGCGTCGGATCCTTCGCGCAGATGATACACGATGTCGCCGGACGGATCGGTCGCCGATTGCGGGCGCGTGTACGCCTCGACTTCGAAGCCGTCCATGAGACCGTCGCGATCGCTGTCGGGATTGTCGGGATCCGTTTGATAGGTCCGCGTCTCGCTGTCGTCGCACAAACCGTCGCCGTCGCGATCACTGGGAGGAGTCTCCACGCGAACATCGTTGCGGTCGCCGCGCCCGTCGCTTTCGGTGGCGTCGTCTTCGCGGCCGTCGGGCTCGGTCTGGCGTGGGCACGAAGCGAGACTGGCGAGGCCCGCCAAGAGTGTGAGCCTCCCAGCGCCCCGGAGCCGTCGATGCATCGGGCTGCGCTTCGGGTCGTTCATCTCGCCAGGCACTCGAACGGTAGCGCGATCACGGCGCTCTCGCGAGTGCGGCGCGCGGCGGCGTCACCGGCGCCGTCGTCGACCAGAACTTCGGCGACGATCCACGGTTCATTCCCGCAACGCACGAGCGCGGGATGGTCCATGGGCGGGAGCGCGTCGCCCGGGACGAGCGTCACGTCGGTCGACTCTTGCGTCTCGAGATCGACGCGCACAGCCTGCTGCCCCCGGCGCTTTCGATCGGCTGTCAGCATCATCACGATCAAGCGTCCGGACGCGTCGAGCGCAATCGTGTCGGGCAGTCCGCGCGCGCCGAGCTCGAAGGTTTGCAGGCCGTGATCGTCGGCGAGTCCGAGCATCAACGGTCCCGGGTTCACGCACAGCGTTTCGTCGAGCGCCATGCACGCGCCCGCATCGGCGCCCCTGGCAACGTCGAACGTCGTCCACACGAACGCGGATCGCCCACGCCCGGCGTCGACACCGCGTGCGATGACGAGCACGTGCCGGCGTGTCACCGGGCTGCTTCCGATCAATCGAAGTCGATCGCCGTCAACGCGAAAAGCCTGCAGCACGGTCGCCTGTGTGCCGGTGACGGCGTACGCGAGCGCGACGCGGTGCGTGGGCTCGTACGCCTTGAGTTCGCCGTCGGCAAGTGCGGGCGGAAGTGCGGCCAGCGTCACGGCTTCGTCCTGCGGTGCCGGCACGACGAGCCGAATCATCCGCGGGTTCTCGCCCTCGCGCGCGACCGTGGCGAGCAGATGGACTCCGGCGGGCGTGCGTTCGATCGGTGCGACGATGCCGAGTCCGACCGTTCCTCCCGGCATCGAGGCGCTTCCGCGCAACACGCGCAGCGCACTGCCGTCCGAGGGCGGTTCGATGACCGCAGTCCAGATCTCGTCACTTTCCACGTCATCGAGGGCGAGCGTCGGCGAGCGCCACGCGATGGGCCCGCTCACGGCGGTCGTTGCGATGGGCCCAAGTCGATCGGCACCGGTGGACACGATCTCGCCCGGACGAAACGTCGCCCCGGGGACGAGCGGCCGCTCGATGCGCGAGAGCGTGTGACCGCGCATTGCCCACACCACGAGCGTTCGCGAATCCGGGTCGCATGTGGGAATCAACGCGTCGATCGCACCGAGTCCGGGCACCGTTGCCACGGTCGCGTGCGCGATTTCCTCGCGACAACGCTCGTCGGTGGCCACGCGCGCGTCGCGTCCGCGGGCGTCACGCGGGCTCGCGTGTGTGTCGCCGCTGCATGCGCGCGGGATGCACCCTGCGATCAGTGTGACCGCGAGGATCGTGCGGGGGAATGAGGGGAGAGAATCCACAGGAAGGTGGGAAGGGGGGAAGGGATTTTGGTTTCGGAGGGGGAGGCGGATGGGTGCGGTGCTCTAGACTTTTTCTCGTGTGACGCGGCCGAGGAGGCCTTGGGGACGCACGAGGAGCACGACGACGAGAATGGAGAACACGATCGCGGGCGCGAACGAGCTGGAGAGATAGTGCGCGGCGATCTGTTCGACGAGACCAATCACGAGACCCCCGACCATCGCGCCGGGGATGTTTCCGATTCCGCCGAGCACGGCCGCGACGAACGCTTTGAGTCCCGGCTGGATTCCCATCAGCGGCTCGACCCGCGGTTGGTCGAGACCGAACAGAATCCCGCCGGCCCCCGCCAGCGCAGAACCGATCGCAAACGTGATGGCGATCGTGCGATCGGTCGGCACGCCCATCAGTTTGGCGGCCTCGAGATTCGTCGAAATGGCGCGCATCGCCTTGCCGACGCGCGTGCGGCGCACGAGAAGCGTAAGCCCAGCCATCAGTACGATTGCGGCGCCGAGATCGAGGAGCTTGACGTTGTTCGCCGTGATCGGCCCGAGGTGCATCGGCCGGCGCGGGATGATCGCGGGAAACGCGCGCGGCGTGGAGCTGAAGAGCAGTACGCCGATGTTTTGCAGCAGCATCGACACGCCGATCGCCGTCACGAGCGGCGTGAGTTTTGGTGCGCTGCGAACGGGGCGGTATGCGAAGCGCTCGATCGTGACGCCGACGAGCGCACACGTTCCCATTGCCGCGATCAGGCACACGATCAGCACGCCCATCGAACTGCGGCCCACGGTCATCGCGGTGAAGCCGAACATCGACGCGGAGAAGATTCCAACGTACGCGCCCGACATGAACACGTCGCTGTGCGCGAAGTTGATCAGCCCGAGCACGCCGTACACCATCGTGTAGCCGAGGGCGATGAGCGCGTAGACGCCGCCGAGCGAGACGCCCTCGATGAGCTGGTTGATGAACTCGACCGGGCTACGAACGGCGCCGCGCAGCACTTTGTACGCCGGCCAGGCGGCGATCAGCAGCACCGCGATCGGCGCGAGTCGCGTGCTGATCGGCACCGCACGTGCAGGAGAACGCGTTGCGGTGTCAGTCGTGCTGGCGGGCGAGGCGGCCATCCGTCACTGGGGGTTGATGGCTTCGCGGAAGCGGAAACTGTTCGCGAGCACTTCGAGCACCACGGCACCCTTGACCGCGTTGCGCTGCGCATCGATCGAGATGGACCCCGTCGCACCTTCGAAGTTGCGCGTGGCGGCGATGGCATCCCGAATGTGGGCGGGGTTCGTGTCCCCCGCGCGGCGGATGGCGTCCATCATCACCATCGCGGAGTCGTACCCGAGTGCGGCGAGGCCGTTCGCGTCTGCGTGAAAACGCTCTCGGTACCGCTGCACGAAGCTCTGCCCGCGCGCGGTAGTCGGGTGATCGGGCGCGAATGCCTCCGTGAGAAAGCTGCCGACCAGCGCGTCACCGTCGTTTTGGTACAGCGCGGGCGCGTCCCAGCCGTCGCCGCCGAGGAACGGTCCGCGGTATCCGAGACCGCGCGCCTCTTGTGCGATGAGCGCGACTTGCGTGTAGTACCCGGGAATGAACACGGCCTCCGGTTGCCGCCCGAGGATCGAGCCCAACTGCGCAGAAAAGTGCGTATCGGTCGCTCGGTAGCTCTGCTCGTCGACGATCTGTCCACCGAGGTTCGTGAACGTGCGGCGGAACGCATCCGCGAGTCCGGTCGAGTACGCGCTGCCCTGGTCCTTGAAAATCGCGACGCGCGTAAGATGCAGGTTCTCGCGCACGAACCGCGCCATGACCGCGCCCTGGAACGGATCGATGAAGCACACGCGGAACACATAGTCCCCGATCTGCGTGACAGTCTCGTTGGTCGAGCTGGGCGAGATCATCGGAATGTGCCGCCGCTGCGCGACGCGGCCGCCCGCCAGTGACAGTGAACTCGCGATCTCGCCGAGAACCCCGACCACGCCCTCGCGATCGATCAATCGTGTCACCGCGCTCGCGGCCTCGTTCGAGTCCCCGCGCGTATCTTCGTTGACCAGTCGCACTTGCTGCCCTCGGATGCCGCCGTGCGAATTGATCTCGTCGATGGCCAACTGAACGCCCCGCAGCGTGTTCTGCCCGAACTCGGCCTCCGATCCGGTCATCGACGCGTACAGCCCGAGAACGATCCCCCCCGGTCGACGGCGGCAGGAGCCCAGCGCCGCAAGCAGGACCACGGAAACCAACACCATCCCCAGTCGAAACGCCCGGCGTTGCATGGGCCGGGATTCAGCCACAGACGGATCGGGCGTGGCAAGGGAACGCACCGGAGCGTTGGCCCGCCGCTTGCGATTGGGCTCGGCGCCCGGCGTACACCAGCCGTCACCCGACGAAACGAATCGAGATTCTGTAATGCAACCAACGACGAGCACGGTCACCAAGGTGACCGCAGAGCGTGGGATCCTGGTCACCGATGTGACCACGCGCCGTTTTTCGCCGAGCGTGGCCGGACGGCTGGTGCGGTTGGCGACGGCGTTCCTGGTCGTCACAGGCATCGGCGGTTGCTCGGGTGAGTACGAAGAGGGGGACCTCGAAGCGGGTCCTCGCGGACGGGACGGAGCCGTCGTCGGTGGCGACACCGGCGACCCCGTGATCGATGACGCAGGAGATCCCGGCGGCGACGGACGAACGACGCCGATTCCGACGAGCGATGCCGGCCGCGTGATGTTGGCCGACGGCGGAACGATTGTCATCGGCGAGTGCACCGGCGCCGGCAACGCGATGCGACAGGAGTGCGTGTGCCAGGCTCGCACCGAGACGCCGTGCTACCCGGGGAACGCGTCGCAGGTGAACGTCGGCGTGTGCCGTGCGGGACGTGCACGATGCGAGGCAACGAGCGAACTCGGCACGTGGGGCGCGTGCATGGGTTCCGTGGGTCCGTCCATGGAGTTGTGCGACGGCGTGGACAACGACTGCAACGGCGTGGTCGACGACGGATGCGAGTGTCGACCCGGCCAAGTGCGACCGTGCTACGGCGGTCCGCCGGCGACGCTCAACGTCGGGCGCTGCCGCGGCGGAATGCAAACGTGCGTGGCGTCCGCGGGCGGTCGCGGAGCGACGTGGGGCGCGTGCTCGGGGCAACTGCTGCCGTCCGCCGAGACGTGCAACATGATCGACGACGACTGCAACGGTCGTGTCGACGACGGTGTGACCTGCACGTGCGCGCCCGGAATGTCTCGTGCGTGCTACTCGGGACCTGCGGGGACGTCGGGCGTCGGGATCTGCCGTGGCGGAACGCAGATGTGCAACTCGGCCGGCTCGGCGTGGGGGGCGTGCAGCGGAGAAACCCTGCCGCGCGGCGAGACGTGCAACATGATCGACGACGACTGCAACGGCCGCGTGGACGACGGGCTGTCGTGCAGCGGACCGACCGTCACGTGTGGTGGCGGGACGGTCTCGGGCGCTGCGGGAACGCCGGTGCCCGTGACGGCGGCGGGTTCTGCGGGCGCGACGTGTCGTTGGGAAGTCGTGACGCGGCCGGCGGGCGCAGGAACCGAGGGAACGTTTGCCGCGCCGATGGCATGCAGCACGACGTTCTCGTCGGTGATCGTTGGGACGTACACCGTGCGGGTGACCGTCACGGACGCGATGGGTCGCACGGCGACTTGCAACGTGACCATCACGCTGACTGGCCGCGGACTCCGAATCGAACTCGAATGGAACACCACGGGCGATGTCGACTTGCACTTGCTGCATTCGACGGCGCCCGCGTGGTGGAACAACCCGCTCGATTGCTACTACGCGAACATGCGGCCCATGTGGGACGGCGGCGGCGCACAGAGCCCGAACCTCGACGTGGACAACGTCACGGCGAATGGACCCGAGAACATTCGCATCGACGGGCCAGTCGCTGGCGCGACGTACCGCGTCGGCGTTCACGCGTACGCCCGCGTGGACTCCGGCGCGACGTCGACAGTGCGGATCTATTGCGGATCGACGACGACTCCAACGCGGACGTTCGTTCGCAGCGTTCGCTCGATGGGCGCGAACGCGGCGGGCAACGACTTCTGGCGCGTGGCCGACGTGCGCATGGACTCGGCGTCGAGCTGCACGGTGACGGCGATCGACAATCTGATCACCGGCATGCAGAGCCGCACGATGCGGTGACATCTCGCGGGGGCGCGCCGCCGCGCAGTTCGCAACGTCCACGCAGCGTCGACCCTGCAACCGCGTTCAGTCCCAAATCACATCGACCAGCCCGCTGTCCGCGATGCGCGCACAACGCAACCTACGGATTCGCCGCCGCGACGAAACTGAACCCCTCTCGCTCCACGCGCAGCACGTTGACCGGACGCGCGAGCACGCGGCTCTGATCGACCGCGAGCGGACCGGTCACACCGTCTTCGAATCGGCTGCCGGCGAGTGCGTCGCGCAACGACCGCGGTTCGAGCAGCGGCACGCGCGACGCAACGGCGAGCACCCAGCGCATCGCATCGTATCCGATCGCGGCGAACGTCCCCGGCGCGGCGCGGTAGCGCAGACGAAACGACTGTACGAACTGCTCGACGGCGGCGCGCGGTGCGTCCGGCGCGAACGCGTCCGTCACCAGCACGCCAACCGCAGCTTCGGCCGCGATCCGCCGAACCTCGGGAGCGATCCAGCCGTCCGTGCCGAGCACTTGGGCGGTAACATGTCCGTGGCGTACCGCGAGTGCGACGCGCGCGGCGTCGTTCGCGTATGCGGGCACGTAGAGCACGTCGGCATTCGAGCGCCGAACGGCGGCCGCGAGTTCGACCATCTCCGTGTCGTCGTCTGCGAACGTCTCGCGCAATACGACGTCTCCACCGACGGCACGGAACGCGCGCGCGAATGCGTCGGCCACGTTCAAGTGCAGAATCGAGTTGCGACGGTACGCAATCGCCGCGTGCCGGCGTTGGAGCACCTGTCGCGCGTATCGAGCCATCGCAGCGGCCTGATCCGTATCGGACAGGGCCGAGCGAAACACGAAGTCGCCGGTGCGAGTGAGGTCCCGAGCCGTCGCGCCCGTCACGATGAACGGCACGCCGCGTCGCTGCGTCGCAATCGCCGCGCGCTCCGTCGCAACCGTCGCAACCTCGCCGAATACGGCGACGGGGCTCTCGCGCTGAATCATCCGCGCCACGACGTCGCCCGCGTGATCCTCGCGACTCCCGTGATCCACCGTGACGAAGCGCACGCGGCGCGTCCCCACGCCCCCACGCGCATTGACGTGCTCGACCGCGAGTTCCATTCCGCGGAACAGGTCCTCACCCCAAGGCGCACGCGCGCCCGTGCGGGCGACGAGCGCGGCCACCACGACTTCGTTCCCGCGACCGCCGCGGCACGCGACCAGCACGAGCGCGACCCAGATCAAGGCGAGCGCGCGGCGCGGGCTGCCACTCATCCGTGACCCACCCAGCTGTCGGGATCCTCCGACGGGAATACCCGGATGCCGTTGTCCATCGGCGACATCAACTTCATCGGTGAGCCCTCGCCGAGCACGCGCGCGGCGGCGAAGATTCCCGAGTACGCCGCACCGGCATACCCGTGGCTGAACGTACTCGCGCCGCACTGAAAGACGTTGGGCACGGGCGTCTTGATCGAAAACGACAGCGGGCCGATCTGCGACGCGGTCTTCGCCGTGCCGTACACAGCGCCACGCACCGTCGCGCAATAGAAGTCGTTGGCCAGTGGCGTCGCGACGGAGTGGAACTTCAACGACGCGCGAACTCCGGGGATCATCGCTTCGAGTGTGTCGAGCATCTGCTCGCCGAGCTTGTGCTTGAGCGCTGCGTAGCCGGCGTCGCGCTCGTCGGGATGCGTCCCCGCCCAGCGCTCGAACGGAGCGTACGGGACGAACGTGAACGCTTCGAGCAAGTGGTGTCCGTTGGGGCGGTACTCCGGGTCTTTCAGCGTCGGCACCGAGACGAACATCACGTCGAGTTGGTCGCCCGGCAACGCGAGTTGGGCGCGTTTGTAGATCGCGTCGATGTCCGTGTGCCGATAGTACCAGTAGTTCCCCGAGTCGAAGCCACGGCCGCGCATGTCCATATCGACCGCGCAAAACAAACTCATGCAGCTGAACGTGTAGTTCATCCGTCGCGCCTTGCGCTCGTGACCGCCGCGGGACGCCTTCGGCAGCAGGCGAGTGTACAACCAGTGCGGGTCCGCGTTGGAGATCACGTTCTTCGCGGGCAGAAACTCGCCGCCCGCCAACACGACGCCCGTTGCTCGGCCGTTCTCGATGCGAATGGTGTCGACCCGTGCGCGCACGCGGATTTCGCCCCCGTGACGTCGCAACACCTTGATCATGGCCTGCGGCAGCCGCTTCGCGCCGCCTCGCGGGTAGAACGCGCCGTTGTGATAGTGCACATGCATCGCAGCGTGCAGACCGAGCGACACCTGCGACGGCGCGAGCCCGTGATTGCCCACCTGCGCGGTGAGCACCGCGCGCGCCATCGGATCTTTCACACATGCATCGAGCAGCGTTCCGAGCGATCGAAAGCCCCATCGCAGCAGCGCCGGGGCTTTGAACGGCACCAGCAGAACTTCGGGAAAATTGAGAAGACTGTCGACGCTTCGAATCTCCTTGAGCACTTGAAAAAGCACCTGGTGATACCGAAGCAGACCGACTCGCTCGTCGGGAAAGCGTTCGAGTAGTCGCGCGAGGTACGGGCCGAAACCCTTCGGCACGTCGAAGCGCTCACCCGCGATGAGGAAGTGATCGAACGCGTCGGGGTTCATCTCGCAGAAATCCACTTCGCCCGACAGGCCAACGCCCTCGAGAATCCGGCGCAGCGACTGGCCCGCGCCGAGGTCGCCGAGGTAGTGAATGCCCGGGCTGAATCGATACCCGCCGAGGGCAAAACTGTGGCTCCAGCCGCCGGGCAGGTAGTGCTGCTCGACCACGAGCACGCGCTGCCCGCGTCGAGCGAGCGCGAGCGCCGCGACGAGGCCACCGGGGCCCGAACCGATGACGATGGTGTCGTGGGTCATGAAACGGCGACGGCGCGGTGTAGCGCCCCGGGAGTCAAGTGATCAAGTCGTGAAGTTTGGGCGAGGCGAGGACGGAGAAGGGGACCGCGACCGGGACCGGGAGGGCGACTGGGACCGCGACCGGGACCGCGAGGGGGAGAGGGACCGGGAGTGGGACGGCGACTGGGACCGCGACCGGGACCGCGAGGGGGAGAGGGACCGGGAGTGGGACGGCGACTGGGACCGGGACCGCGAGGGGGAAAGGGACTGGGAGAGGGACTGCGAACGGATGCTCGGGTTGCGCAGGCGTGCGACGATTGGCGCGGAACAACCTTGAACCGACGAGATTGCTGATGCTCTTCCGACAACTCTTCGACGCTGCGTCCAGCACGTACACGTACTTGCTTGCAGACGAATCGACGCGCGATGCGGTGTTGATCGATCCGGTGTTCGAGCAACACGCCCGAGACGCTGCGTTGATCCGCGAGCTGGGCTTGTCGCTTCGCATGACGCTCGACACGCACTGCCATGCCGACCACGTGACCGGCGCCTGGCGGATGCGTGCGGCGTTCGGCAGCCAAATCGCGCTGTCTTCCGCGTACGGAGCCGAGGGAGTGGACGTCCCGCTCGCGGACGGCGACGCGATCTCATTCGGCCACGAGATCTTGGACGCGCGCGCGACGCCGGGGCACACCGTCGGGTGTTTGGCATTCGTGACGCGCAATCGCGCCATGGTGTTCACCGGCGACGCGCTGCTCATTCGCGGCGCGGGGCGAACCGATTTCCAGGGCGGCGATCCGGGACGACTGTACCGTTCGATCCAGACGCAGATCCTCACGCTGCCGGCCGCGTGCGCAGTGTATCCGGGCCACGACTACCAAGGCCGAACGTCGAGCACGATCGCCGAGGAATCAGAGTTCAACCCGCGCATCGGAGGCGGCGCGCGCGAGGAAGACTTCGTCGGTTCGATGCGCAATCTCGGGCTCCCGCATCCGCGTCAGCTCGCGGTTGCCATTCCTGCAAACATGCGGTGCGGGCGGCCGGACCACGATGAGCGCCCCGGCGCCGCCGATTGGGGACCGGTGCTCATCACGTACGCCGGGCTACCCGAGATCGATGCCGAGTGGGTCTTCCGGCACCTCGCGGATGTCCACGTCGTCGACGTGCGAAGCGCGGCGGAATTCGACGGCGAGCTGGGGCACATCGGCGGAGCGCAGTTGGTGCCGCTCGACGAACTGCGCGCGCGGCTGCAGGACATTCCGCGCGACAAGCCCATCGTGACGTGTTGTCAGACCGGCCGACGGTCCGCACTCGCGAGCGCGATCTTGCGCGACGCGGGAGTCAAACGCGTGGCCAGTCTCGCGGGAGGGCTCGTGCAGTGGGTGGCGACCGAGCGATAGCGGGGTGTGTGTTTGGGGCTGTGCGGAACCGGGGCTGTCAACGCGTTGGCGCGCGGCGGCCGGGCGACGAACGTCGTCTCGCGAGAAAGACACCGAAGAGCGCTAGTGCGAGAATCTCGCGGCGCGGGTGGTGAATCGGAGCGCCGGCCGTGCGACAGCCGCAGCCGCCGGTCATGCCGTTGCCCGTGCCACTGTCCATCCGCGCGTCGCGGCCAGCGTCGGTGACGCCAGCATCTGGGGGGGGCGGCATCACGGCGGGATCCAACGTGAAGCGAGCCTCGGCGCGCACGGCGCGCATCTGGAGGTCCTCGCACTGGACGCGCACGAGGTACTCGCCCGCGGGTGACATGGCGCTGGTCGCGTCTCGACCGTCCCACGGGACGCGGATTGCGCGTTCGATTCCGGGCAAGTCCGACGCGTCGAGTGAGCGCACCAGCGTCCCGTCGACGGTGACGATGTCCACGGTCGAACGGCGGAGTCCAACGCGATCGCGGCAACTTGCGGACACGACGGCCGGCACGCCGCTGGGTGGCCACGCGCGATCGGGTGCCACCGAAGCGCTCGCGTCGGGCGGCAGCGTGTCCGTCACGCGGACGCCGTCCGAACGCGATTCGAGCCCCGGACCCGACGTGCCGATCGCACGCACCGCAACGTAGTACCGTTGTCCCTGGCGCAACGGCAGCATGTCCAGCACGGCGCTCGTCGTGTTGCCGACGTTGCGAAAGTTCGGAAAACGCACTTCGCTCCCAGACGCCGAGAAGACACCGACTTCGTACGACGTCGCTTCGGAGACCGGCGCCCAGCGCGCATAGAGTGTGTCGGCCGTGTCGATGTCGTCGACGTCGACGTCCGTGCGGCCCGACGGTGGGTCCGTGTCGAAGACTTCGGTGGACGCGTCGAGCGTCGCTTGTGCGACGTTGTACAGAAAACCATCCGCACATGTGACCAGCAGCTCATCGACGCCGTCGCCGGTAACATCCCCGACGACAGGCTCGCCCACCGGATAGCGCATTTCCAACGACCACTGTCGCGCGAGCGTGCACGCGTCGAGTGCATACAGATATCCATCGGTCGATCCGACCAATACCGACTGTGGACCTCCGGTTCGCAACGACGCCAACGACGTGACATTGCCGAGATAGCCGCCCGTGCGACCCATGGGCACCATTCCCGGCATGTACACTCCGCCGTCCGCGAGGACCACATGCGCAATGGGTGTCGTGTCGCGCACGCGTACCGCCCAGAGTTCGGGCGAGTTGTACGCGCCCGCCACGACGATCTGCGCACCCGCGCACGTGACCCGCGCGCCCCACAGGCCCGTGTGCGGCGTCGTGTGGTCTGTTCGCACTGCCACGTCCGTCATCGTGTTCGTGAGCAAGCGGTCCGGAAAGTACCCACCATGCACCCATGCCTCGAGCGATCCGTTGCCGTCGGTGTCTAGCAACATCGGCAGTGCGTACGCGACGAAGGTGGCATTGTCGTTCACGACTGCCCCTGTCGTACCGTTCAGCACCAGTGAACTGTTGACCACGGACACGAAGTCGTCCGTCCCGTCGCCGTTCATGTCTGCCACACTGTGGGGGAGGTAGCCCCACTGGAGTGCGCGCGTGAATCCCGACCAGCGCACGGCGCCCGTTCGGCCATCGAGCGCGACGGGCTGCAGCGTAGACCCGGCCATCATTCGCGGAAAATACAGATCCGTGATCATTCCGCGCCGCGCGGGCAACATGTCTCCTGCAAGGCCCAGGTCGCCGCGGACGCTCCGCGCACGCCAGATCTCGCGTCGTCCCGTCGGCGCGTCCACGGCCACAACGTCGGGACTCTCGAACAGCGCAACATCCCGCACGCCGTCGCCATCGAAGTCTGCGACGGCCGGCCAGCCGCCGCCCGCACGCTCCCAGACGACGGTCGGCGGTGAGATCAGCGTTGCGCGCGACGCGTCCAGTCGCGCCATCGACGGGCGACTGTCTCGCACGAGCACGGCGGGCGTGCCGAGAATCGCAATCTGCGGCGTCGGACCGAGTCCCGAAGCGCCCGAGTAGTACCCGCCGATCCGCATCCCGGGAAGTTGAATCTCCCCCTCGGTGATGCGGTTGGTCGGTCGCATCGCCTGATCGAGCACGACGAGGTAGCCATCGCTCGTCACGGTCATGATCTGCGGGTACATCCGCGTCAGTCGATCGCCGACGCCGTTCGTGAGAATCGTCGTTCCTGCCTCCGCAGAGAACGGGCCGATCTCATGCGGCGGATTCGTGTCCGCGTCGATTGCCCACAAGGATGCCCGCCCGGAGGCGTCGACCCCGGTGACCACGAGTTCGAGCGCCGGATCCGCGTCGAGGTTGAGCCGCAGTGTGTGCGTTGCGACCGAGTCCACGAGCCATTGGGTGTGGTCCACCCGCGACACCGGTGAGCGGTCTCCGAGCACCCAGATCCGCTCGAGCCCCACGCCCGTCCGCACGCGGTAGGCCGCAAGATTCCCACCCTCGCGAACGAACAGCTCGGCCCTTCGATCGTCGTCGACGTCGCCCGCGCCGACGAGCTGCGCGCCCGCGAGCATCGACACCATCGTGCCCGTGCTCGCATTGCGCACTTCCACTCTCGAGATCCCGCCCGCGCGAACGCCGAACGCAACGTCCACGATGCCGTCGCCATCGAGATCGCCAATCGCCTCGGGCCAGGTGACCAGTTCGTCGTTGGCTCGGCTCGGGGCCGCGAACTCCCACCGCAGCGCGAATGGCGGCGTCGCCCCCGTGTAGTCCCATACGGCGATTCGCCTCGCGCCGCGATCGCCCGTGGCCAGGTAGCCATTGGTCACAACGACGACTTCGCGCTGTGGGTCGGTGTCGATGTTCACGGCGTAGACGTCGCTGCCGGGGTAGAAGCCGCCCGAGGTCGGCGCGGGAATGCGCCACCGCACGATGCCCGTGCGTCCGTCCGCGATCGCAATGTCCGCGTCACGCGCCGGGACCATCACTTCGTTCACGCCATCCGCGTCGATGTCCGCGATCTGGTCGCTCGCCGCGCCGCAGCCCGAGGCGCTCGGATCGAGTGCCCACATTTGCCTCGCGGACGCGAATCCCATCGGAAACGTGTACGCGACGCCAATGGTGCTCCCGTGAATCGTGCCGCAGCGACACTCGCCGATGTACAGGTCCAGTCGGCGATCGCCGTCGAGGTCCACGATGCGCGCGGTGCACACCTCGCCGATCGGGCCGGCCGGGTTCTGCCACCGTACACTGCCATCCAACGACGACAGGAGAAACACCCGGCCACCCTGTGCCATCGCGAGGATTTCCTGCGAGCCATCGCCGTCGACGTCGGCCATTCCGACGAGCGTGTGCAGCGTGAGCAACGGGCTTTCCCACACGATCGTATTGTTCGGGCGCTTCGCGACCGCGCGCCCGCCCGACACGAAGATCACCTCGGCGCTGCCGTCTCCGTCGACGTCTGCTGCAAAAAACTGCTGCGCGCCGAGCTGGCCTCCGAGGTACCGCCTCCAGTTGACGGTCGGCCGCGTGAGCGTCGTGCGTCCCGACGACGCTGCCGTGCGCTGCGGATCATGGCGAAATGTGAGCCACTCGTCTCCGCGCGCGTGCGGGACCCAAGCGAAGAAAGCGGCGAGGACGAGGGCTGAAGCGGCAACGCGGCGTGAACGCATGCGATCGATCGTACTTGCATCCGGGACTTAACTTTTTAACTATTTAACTTTCGCGCGCCGCCCGCCGTCCCGTCGCCGCCCGCAACCGTTTCCGTCGCGTGGTAGAAACGCCCGCCATGCACGACTTCGCCGCCCGCCCGTCGCGCGGACCGCTCTCGCGGGACTTCCTCGCGCCTTGGACCGAGTCGCCCGTCGTGGCGCTGCTCGCCCCGCTCATCGCGCTGCTCATCGTTCCCGCGTGCGGCGCTCGCACCGCCCTCGATTGGTCCGCGCTCGACGACACGACGCGCCTCGATGCCACCGACGTTCCCGACGCGCAGGATCCCCTCGACCGCACGGACGTCCCGCCTCGCGATGCTCCCGACGCCCCCGACGCGCTCTGCACACCGCTCGACCTTCCCCCCCCCCGCCTCATCGCCCCGCTCTCCACGGCCCGCGTGTCCACGGCCCGCGTCCGTTTGCGTTACGCGCCCAACGCCGCCGCCGCGGACGGCGCGCGCATCGAAGTCTTTCGCGATCGCGCCGCGACGATGCCCGTCGGTTCGTATGACGCAATGCCGGGAGGCTACTTCGACACACCTGCCCTGCCGCGGGGCGTGTTGTTCTGGCGCATCCGCGCGACGCGCTGCGGACGTGCCGGCACCGTCGCCACCCCGACGTGGCAATTCACGGTCGACCGCACGGACGCGCCGCTCCCGACCGCGTGGGGGACAGTCCCCGATTTCAATGGCGACGGCTTCGCGGACATCACCGTCGGCGCTCCCGGCGATTCGACCGTGTTCGTGTATCCCGGCGGACCGATGGGCCCGTCGACCACGCCCCAGCGCATTCGCTATTTCGAACTCGCCCAATTCGGCTGGTCGGTCGCGTCGGCCGGCGACGTGAACGGCGATGGCTTCGCGGATCTCATCGTCGGGTCGCTCGCAGGCGTGGTGCACGTTCACGCCGGCGGTCCGTTCGGCGCCGCCCAACGCCCGACGATGACGCTTCTCCCCCCCCCCGGCGCGAATCGATTCAGCTACGCCGTCGCGAGTGCAGGCGACGTGGACGCGGACGGATACGGCGACGTGATCATCGGCTCGCAGGGCGGTCCGGTCTGGGTCTATCTCGGCGGGCCGGTCGGCATCGACGCGGGACGCATGCGGACGATCGCCCCGCCCGCGGACGCACCGTTGTTCGGCACCGCGATCGCATTCGCGGGGGACATCAACGCCGACGGCTATGGCGACGTGATCATCGGGTCGCAAACGGCGCAACGTGCGTACGTGTACATCGGCAGCGCACTCGGTCTGGAGCCCGCACCGACGTCCGTGCTCACGGGACCCGTGCCCAACGCGGACTTCGGCTACGCGGTCGCATGCGCCGGCGACGTGAACAACGACGGATTCGCGGATGTCGCTGTCGACGACGGAGCCCCGAGCCGCGCCGGCTACGTGTTTCTCGGCTCGCGCAGTGGTGTCATCGCACGCGCGTATCCGTTGGGTGCCCCGTCGCGTCCGGAAGGCTTTCTCTCGTCGATTTCGGGCGCGGGGGACGTCAACGGCGATGGCTTCGCGGACGTGATCGGGTCGCTCGGATCGCGGGGCCCCGACACCGCGTTGCTTGCGTTCGGAGACGCCACGGCCATTGGCGGACCGCGTCGGTCCCTGACGGGAAGCGGTGCAGGCGGCGCGTACGCAGTCGCTGGAGCGGGCGACGTCAATGGCGACGGCTTCGACGATGTCCTCGCGGCGGCGGCAAATCGATCGGCCGTGTATGTGTACTTTGGCGGCGCGCGCGCGTCAGATCCGGCGCCCTCCGTCGTGCTTGCAGCGCCGGCCGGCGCGCGGGAGTTCGGGACGAGCCTCGCCAGCGTCGGCCGCTAGGTGCCCGCTGTCACCGGCCCGTGGTCCAACTGATCTCGAACAGGGTCCTGCGATCACCGGCCCAGACGCGCTCGACGAATCGCGAGTCCACGGCCATCGCGCCCGCCACCTCGAGAAGCCGCTCGAAGAATCCGAGCGTCTGCATCGATGCAGCTTCTTCGGCCGGGTTCCCCATGTGGTAGCCGACGACGACGTGCACGCGGTGCGACAGGAGCATCGGGAGGTCCAGCGCGTCGAAATCGAAATACGTGCTCCGCAGCACGCGAAAACGGTTCAGCGTCTCGACCGGATCTCCGGGCGCGACGATGGTCGGCATGGCGGCGTGGATCTGATCGACCGAGTATTTTCCCCACATGCGCACCGCTTCGAGTTCTCCATGCGCGACTTCGTGCAAGATCGCGTTGCCGAGGCGCTCGAAGATCTCCATCGGGAACCACGCGGACGGATCGATCTTGGTATGCACGACTTCAAGGTCGCTTGGCAGGAGGTGCCGCTCCCACGCGACGTCTTTGCACGCGCGAATCATTCGCACGTAGTCCGCGAAGAGAATGCCTTTCACGTGCCGGGTCAATGTAGGGATCGCATAGCACGAACCCTTCTGGCACGCGTATCCTCTCCCCATGCCGATCGCCAAGAAATCTGCGCAGCCCACCGTTCTGATCACCGGCGCGTCGTCGGGCATCGGTGAGGGCCTCGTCCACGAGTACGCCCGCCGTGGCGCCCGCATCGCAATGCTCGCGCGGCGCGGCGACCGACTCGAACACCTCGCGCGCGAACTCGACGCCCGCGACGTTCGTGCACTCGCGCTGACCGCCGACGTCACGCGCGACGGTGATCTCGAACGGGCGGCGCAGGCAGCGCTGGATGCGTTCGGGTCGATCGACGTGGTCATTGCGAACGCTGGATTCGGCGTGTCGGGTCGAATGGACGAACTCACGCTCGACGACGTCCGCCGTCAATTCGAGACCAACGTCTTTGGCGTTCTGCGCACGCTCTACGCCACGCTCGGTGCCCTGAAGGCCAGTCGGGGCGCGTTTGCCGCGGTGGGCAGCGTCGCCAGCTATCTCGCGATGCCGACCCAAGGCCCGTACACGATGAGCAAGCACGCCGTTCGTGCGCTGTGCGAAACACTCGTGGTCGAACTGGCGCCGCACGGCGTCTCGACGACGCACATCGCGCCTGGCTTCATCGATACGGAGATCCGCCGCGTCGACAACCGCGGCACGTTTCGAGCCGAGCGCAAAGAGATCATCCCGCGGTTCGCGATGATGCCGAGCGCTGTCGCAGCTCGGAAGATCGCCGATGCGATCGCGATGCGCGCGCCCGAGGTCGTGTTGACTGGGCACGGGAAGCTGGGCGTGTTCTTTGCCCGCCATGCGCCGCGGACGACTTCGCGGATCATGCGGCTCGCGCCCCATCGGCCGCCGAAGGGCGACGCCCCGCCCCCTGCACCGCGAAACCCTTGACCGCCGCGGCCCTTCGAGTATCCCACGGGCGTGCTCGCCACTTCGCAGCGCCTCTCGCATCTGCGCCAGCTCGAAGCCGAGAGCATTCACATCATTCGCGAGGTCGCGGCCGAGTTTCAGAATCCCGTGATGCTCTACAGCATCGGGAAAGACTCGCAGGCCATGCTCCGCCTCGCGCAGAAAGCGTTCGCTCCCGCGCCGCTGCCGTTCCCGTTGATGCACGTCGACACCACGTGGAAGTTTCGGGACATGATCGCATTCCGCGATCAGACCGTCCGCGATCTAGGGTTGCGGCTGATCGTGCACACCAACCACGATGCGATCGCGCAGGGCATCAATCCGTTCGACTACACGAGCCAGAAGTACACGCACGCGATGAAAACCGTGGCGCTGCTCGAGGCTCTTTCGCAGCACGGCTTCGACGCAGCGTTCGGCGGCGCGCGGCGCGACGAAGAGCGTTCGCGCGCGAAAGAGCGGGTGTATTCGTTCCGCGATCGCAACCACCAGTGGGACCCGAAGCGACAGCGCCCCGAACTGTGGAATCTGTACAACGGTCGCGTCGATCGCGGTGAATCCATCCGGGTGTTCCCGCTGTCGAATTGGACGGAACTCGACGTGTGGCAGTACGCGTGGCTCGAGCAGATTCCCAACGTGCCGCTCTATTTCGCGAAGCCGCGTCCCGTCGTGCGGCGTGACGGCGTGTGGGTCATGGTCGACGACGAACGCATGCGGCTTCGCCCCGGCGAGCGGCCCGAGATGAAAAACGTTCGGTTCCGCACGCTGGGCTGTTACCCACTGTCGGGCGCGATCGAATCGAGCGCGACGACGGTTCCCGAGATCATCCGCGAGATGGTCCTCACGCGATTCAGCGAGCGACAGGGCCGATTGATCGACCACGACGAAGATGCGTCGATGGAGTTGAAAAAGCGCGAGGGCTACTTCTGACCCCCGCCGGCGCGCTTCGACGCGTCGCGCCGTTGCGAACCCACACACGATGCCCGCCACTGCTGCCAGCCCCGAGATTGTCCGCGTATGGACGCCCGAGCGAATCGCGGCGGACATCGAAGGCTATCTGCGCGCGCGCGAGCAACTCGAACTCGTGCGCTTCGTCGTCGTGGGATCCGTCGACGACGGCAAGTCGACGCTCATCGGTCGGCTGCTCTACGAGACCGGGAGTCTGTACGAGGACCACATCGAGCAAGCACGCCAGGCGTCCACGCAGAAGCAATCCGTCGACATCGACTTTTCGCTCTTCACGGACGGTCTCAAAGCCGAGCGCGAGCAAGGCATCACGATCGACGTCGCGTACCGACACTTCGCGTCCGAGCGGCGCAAGTTCATCATCGCGGACACGCCTGGGCACCTGCAGTACACGCGCAACATGGCCACGGGCGCATCGACGTCCGACGTCGCGGTGATTCTCATCGACGCGCGACTCGGTGTGCTCGGGCAGAGTCGGCGCCACGCGTACATCGCGTCGCTTCTCGGGATTCGGCAGCTCGCGGTGTGCGTGAACAAAATGGACCTCGTCGAGTGGTCCGAGGCGCGATATCGAGAAATCGCAGCCGAGTTCCGCACATTTTCGCAGTCGCTCGGGTTTGCTGGCGTCACGTTCTTTCCCATCAGCGCAAAGCAGGGTGACAACGTCGTCACGCCGAGCGAGCGGACTCCCTGGCACGCCGCGGAGCGCGCCTCCGTCGGCGATGCGACGGTGCTGGCGTTTCTCGAAACGGTTCCGGTCGCGCGCGATCCCGCACGCGAAACATTCCGCTTCCCCGTGCAGTACGTCCTTCGTCCCCACCTGGACTACCGAGGCTTCGCGGGCCAGATCGCGTCGGGGCGCGTGCGCGAAGGCGACGACGTCGTGGTTCTGCCGTCGGGTCGCCGCACGTGCGTACGGAGTGTCGATGTCGTCCACTCTCGTCCGGAGGGCCGCGTCGCAGTCGTATCCGTGCCCGAGGCGAGCGCGCCAATGTCCGTCACCGTTCGGCTCGCAGACGAAGTGGACGTCAGTCGCGGCGACCTAATCGTCCATGCAACGGCCCTGCCGAACATCTCTCGCGCGATCGAAGCGACGGTGGTCTGGCTCGACGAAAGGCCGCTCGACAAACGCCGCGCGTTTCTTCTCAAGCATGCGAGTCGTGTCGTTCCTGCACGCGTTGCGGAAGTGCTCGCGCGCACGGATCTGGAATCGCTCACGGAGTCGCCCGTCGAAGGCGAGCCCATCGAGATGAACGAGATCGCACGCGTCGTCGTCGAGACGCGCCGGCCATTTGCGTGGGATCCGTACGAGGCAAACCGTTCGCTCGGTGCGTTCGTGCTGATCGACGCGCTCACGAACGACACGGTCGCCGCGGGAATGATTCGGGGCCAGCCGACGACGCCGCGCGCGGCAGACACCGGCGAGGGCCCCGAGGATCTCGCGACGCTCGTGCCGCCGGACGAACGGCGCTCGCGATTGTCTCAATCCGGCGCGATCGTGTGGATCGATTCGGCGACAGGCAGCGGATGGGAGAGCGCGTGGGCGCTCGAACGCGCGCTGTTCGATCAGGGAGCCGTCGCGCACGTGCTGTCGGCTCGCGTGGGCGTCGAAGCGCTCACGGCCTGCGCGGACGCGGGGATCGTCGTGCTCTGCGTCGCCGGCCACGCGCCAGTCGAGATGCGGGCGGCCGTCGGCGTGGGGGGATGCGCCGTCGTCGACTTCGAGTCGCGCGAGAGCGACGAAATGCTCGCGGCCCGCGTCGAGCGTGCGATCGCGCGGCTGCGCGCAGCAGACGTGTTCGTGAAGTGAACGACAACATGCGCCGGGCGACGACGCAGACCAGGAGCTCGCTGTGGATCCCAACGTGACCGTCGTGAATCACCCGCTCGTGCTGCACAAGCTCACGCAGATGCGCAAGTCCGACGCGAGCACCCAGACGTTTCGGACGCTGCTCGGCGAGATCTCGATGCTGCTCGCGTACGAGGCGACGCGAGACATGAAGCTCGTCGTTCAGGAAATCGAAACGCCGATCACGACGATGAAAGCGCCCGTCCTCGAGGGCAAGAAGGTCGTGCTCGTCGCGATCCTACGCGCCGGGCAAGGGATCGTCGACGGGATGCTGCAACTCATTCCAGCCGCACGTGTCGGCCACATTGGGTTGTACCGCGATCCGAAGACACTGCAGCCCGTCGAGTATTTCTACAAAGTGCCGGCGGATCTGCACGATCGAGACGTGATCCTGTGCGACCCGATGCTCGCGACGGGCAATTCGGCCGTGGCCGCCATCGACCGAATCAAGCGCTCGAACCCCGGTTCGTTGAAGTTCGTTTGCCTCCTCGCGTGCCCCGAGGGCATTCGGACGCTTCGCGAACACCACCCCGACGTTCCAGTGTTCACGGCGGCCGTGGACGAACGGCTGAACGACCACGGGTACATCGTTCCGGGTCTGGGCGACGCGGGCGACCGAATGTTCGGCACGAAATAGGAAACCGCGTGGAACCGAATTGGATCGGTGCCGAACGCTTCAGGTTCGTGCGACGGGTACCGCCGCGCGCGAAGCTTCTGGCTTGACCGTGCCCGCACTGCCTCCCGCATGCGCATCCGCCGCCTGGTCGACGCAGTGCTCGTCGAGTTTGTCTTCCAGCACCCGTTCAAGTGCGACGCGCACGGGCTCGCTCGCAGACGACGCCGCCGCGACTCGGATCTGCTCTGCGGCGACGTTCGCGTCGATCGCGCGCAACGCTACGGCGGCGCCAATCCGCCGCTCCGGCGCCGTGCGAGCGTCCGACAACACCCGCGCGATGACATCCACGGACAACTGCGCGTTGCGGTAGGTCCCACCCCGTTGGGCAGCGGCGCGGAGTCGCTCGAGCCACACGTCGAACGCGCTCCCGTTTCGATCCAGCGCGGAAAGCGCGACCTCGCTCGCGCCGACGGCCGGTGCGTTTTCGATCGCACGACGAATCCGCTCGAGGACGGCGTCGCGGTGCGCGCGGTCGTCGCTGCTCGATGTGATCGTCACCCACTGACCGTCGCGCAACTCGAGCAAGACGTCGCGGCCGAGGGTGTCCACCGATCGAATGTGCGCGTACGGAACGAACTTTCGACGCACTCCGCGCCGTATTTCGAGTCCGTCCGTCCCGATGACTACGGTGAACGGCCCGAGCAGCCACGCGCTGAGCCACGCCATGGCCGCCATGAACGCGCCGGCGACGCCCAGGGACACGAGGCGTGGCGCTTCGATGAACACGGGGAAGATCTGAAACATCGCGTAGAGCGCACCCCCCGCGCCGATCGCCGCGGCTTTCCATCGCGGGCCCATCCGAACGCGCAGCGCGCGCTGGTGCGCCGCAACACCGGCCGCCTCCAGCAGCGCGTTCGCGTCGTCGGGCGATGCCAGTTCCGCACGAACGACGTCGCCGTTGGTCAGCTCGACGTATGCGACGGCATGTTCGCCCTCGGGCACGACCCATCCGCCGCGGATCGACGAGCGCGGGATGACCGTGCGACGACCACCGCGATCCAACACGAGGTCGTTGTCGTCGATCTCCAGCCGCGCGTCGCGCCGCGGTCCGCCGACGGCGGCAAACAGCGCTGCGATGAGCAACGCGTTTCCCGCAACGCCGGCGAACGGCACGAACGCCTGCAGCGCGCCCCGAGCGCCGATCGCGTCGAGTGTCACCGCGGCGCCGAGCGCAGCGGCCCCCGCGATCCCGAGAGCGCGAGACTTCGCCTTGCGTCGCACCGCGACGCGTCGACACGAGAATGAACGGGGGATCGGGCGGTCGCGGCCCATCGAGCCGTGCACTCTAGCACTGGGATCGACGGGCCGCCGGGCGGTGTGCTCGAAGACTCAGCCGTAGCCGGCCTGCGGGGCCATTTGAATCGGTGCGGCAGCGCCGCCGATTTCTCGGAAAGTTCGGTGGTTGTAGTTGAAGCGCTGGAGGTTCGCCATGAACCAGAACCCGTAGATGCCAAGCGTGACGAGCGTCAGCAGGTATCCCACGATGAACGTGACGAGCAGCTCTCCACCCGTTCCGTCGAAGTCTCCCGCGAACGTTCGGCCGTACACGCTCACGCGCGTGTTCTGCGCGAAGAACTTGTTGAGCTTGCACTGAAACCACGGAGCGTAGATCCCGACCGTGACGAGCGTCAGCAGGTATCCCACGATGAACGTTCCGAGGAGCGAGCCGCCCTCGCCGACGAAATCGAACTTGCCGATGGGCTGGCCGTTTTCGTAGATGTGGGTGTTGGTCTGGAAGAACTTCTGGAGCTTGCACGCAAACCACGGCGTGTAGATCCCGAGCGTGACGAGCGTTAGGAGATACCCGACGAGGAACGTCACGAACAAGTCGCCGCCCGAGCCGACGAACTTCGCGCTTTGCCGTCCGCCGTCGTCGGTGTGCGCTTCGTAGTGCTCGGTGAACCATCGCGCGATGTTGCACATCGCCCATGGCGCGTAGATCCCGACCGTGACGAGCGTGAGGAGGTAGTTGACGAGGAACGTGCCGAAGAATCCACCGCCGGTCCCGTTGAATGCGAATCGGATCTGCCCGCGTCGTGTGGGTCCGACCGTCGTTTTCGACGCGAAGTAGTTCGTCATGCTGCAGATGAACCAGGGGAAGTAGATCCCGAGCGTCACGATCAGCAGCAGGAACGACACGATCAGCTTGGCGAAGAGTTCGCCGCCGGTTCCGGCAAAGTTCATTCGAAGTTCGCCAGACACGACACCGCCCGGCGTGCCGAACTGTTGCTGCGGCGGCGCGTACTGCTGTTGCGGCGGGGCGTATCCCTGCTGCTGTCCGTACGGCGGCTGCTGCGGCGGCGCATACGGCTGCTGGGGGGGATAGGGCTGCTGCGGCGCGTACGGTTGCTGCGGCGGTGCGTACGGCGCCTGGCCCGGCGTGGGTTGCTGAAAGGGTTGTCCCGGTTGCTGGCCGCCGGGAGGGCCCCAACCACCACCGGGCGGAGGGCCGCCAGGCGGTCCGTATCCGCCGGGAGGCCCCATGGCGTTCCAAGCTTCAGACGATTTCGAGTTCTGCGTTGGCTGCGAGCGTACGGTCACGATGAGTCTCCCCGGTTGAGTTCCGGGAAGCGTCGCACGTCGCGGCGCGGCGCTCAATCGCTATGGCGGGCTCAAATGCACGAGCAAGTCGTAGGTTCCCTCGGCCCCCACGAAGAACCCGTCGATGAATATCCAGTAGTCGCCGGGGTCCAACGTCACATCGAGCGTCGTGCGGTTGCCGAGTGTGCACGTCGTGGAGCCCGTGACCATCGGGGGCGTGCCCGGACAAGAGCCGGTGTTCGTCGCGATCCACATCGCGTGAAACCAGGTCGTGTTGTTCACGAGCGTCACACGCTGGCGGGCCGCGAGGTGCAGCGAAAACACCGCGTCCTTGCCACCGGTCATGCCCGCGCACGGTGCGTTGTACTCGTGACGAAGCGTCGCGGTCGAGCCGCGAAACGCACCCCGACCGGGTGGAATTGCATACGCCGACGTGCACGTATCGTTGTCCACCGTCACGTTGGTCACCGTGAGCGGCGCGAACGTCTCGAGCGTGACGTCGAAGTCGGCTGGCCGGAACGATTTGACGATGACGAAGTAGGTGCCCGGATCGAGCGCGAGGCCGAACAGTCGGGGCGAGCTTCCCGTGAGGCACGTTCGTTCCGTGGGCCGCGCGGCGCAGTCGCTCAACAGTGCAGCGGAGAAAAAGTCGCTCGTCGCGCCACGCACGGTGACCAGGACGTCCCGACGTGTCGTGATGTCGAACCGCAGCACGACGTCTCGACCCGACGTCCCGCACGTGAGCCGATAGTCATTTTCGAGCGGCGCTGTCGAAACGCGCGTCGGCGCCGACGTCGTCAGCATGAGCGGATCCGCGCAGGTGTCCCCGGGCGCGGGTGGCGTCGGTGCGCTGAACGTGGCCTGCAGCGTGTAGTTGACTGGGTTGAAGCTCTCGACGATCACGAAGTACGTGCCCGCCGGAAGTTGGTGCGCCGTGAAACTCACGGTCGAGCCGGAATCGCACCGGACCATGTCCGGCATCCGCGCGCATGTTCGAGTCAGCGAAAGGTTGACGAAGTCTGACCGCCCGGCGGCAAGCATCAACGAAACGTCACGCGTGTCCGCCAGCGTGAACGTGTAGACGACATCGCGGGCCGTGCCGCCGCAGGTCGTGTTCACGTCGTCGGCCACGCCGATGAGGTCGCCGCGGTATGTCCCGCCCGGATCTGGGATGGTGATCGGCGTCGCGCACGTGTCGTTGGTGGCGGCCGGCGTCGGATCGGACAGCCGCACGGTGAGGTCGGCGCGGGCCGATGCCGACAGCGCGACGACGATGAAGTACGTACCCGCCGGAAGGCTGTGACGTCGGATGATCGCCGGGAAACCAAGGTTGCAATCCAGCTCGGGCATTCCAGCATCCGAGGGCGCGCCGCACACGGTTTGGAGCGAGAGTCCGACGCTCGTGCTCGCCGACGAGCCCTCCAACGTGATGTCGCGCGGAGCGGTCAGCGTCAGCCGCGCGACGACATCGTGGGCCTGACGACCCGCGCACCGAAGCGAGTAGTCGCCGCGGGCCGGGGACAAATCGAACGAAAACACACCGCCCGCGGACACATCGAGCGGATCCATGCACGTGTCGTACGGCGCGTTGCGGCAACCTCCAGGCTCCATGGCGTCGATGAACCCGTTGCAATTGTTGTCGACCATGTCGCCGCAGATCTCCGGCAACCGCGAGCTGACCGACGCATTGCGGTCGTCGCAATCTCCGCCGCGCCAGCACGGCGTGATCACGCCCGTATCGGGTTCGGGGACCCCCGCGTCACCGCACGCCGACGCCATGCAATGATTGTCTGGATCACCGTCGCCATCGCGATCGAGCGGCGAGTGCTCGCACAGGCGGGTCATCTCGTTGCAGCGGTCCGCCGTGCACGTTTGGTTGTCGTTGCACGCCATCGGTTCGCCGCGCATGCAGCCGCGCCGCATGTCGCAGGTCTCCGTTCCGTTGCAGAAGACGCTGTCATCGCAGCGCGCGGCATTGGGCAGGTTCACGCAGCGGTTGTCGCTCCCGCAGATGTCTTCCGTGCAATCGATCTGGTCGTCGCATTGCGAACTGCGCGAGCAATTTCGCCCTTGCAGCGTGACGTCCGCGCCCGCCTCGAAGTGAGGTCGAACCTCCGGCGACATGTCCGACGCGATGTCCGTCACGACGTCCGCCAGTGCCGGCGGCTGCCCGCAGCCGCTCCATAGGAGCAGTCCGCTGGCGAGCACGGTCCATGAAAGCAAGCAACTTGAACGGGCCCGAACGACCATCCTCGGCCTCCGCCGCGCAGTATGACACACGTTTCCTCCCGGTCTTACACCCTAGCGAACTTGAGTGAAGGGGTTCCGGCCGGTACAAGACCTCCACCGGATGTCCTACCGTCGCGCGAAGATCGTCTGCACCATTGGCCCGGCGTCGAGTTCCGCGGAGCAGATCGACGCGCTGATTGCGTCCGGGATGGACGTCGCCCGCCTGAATTTCTCCCACGGGACGCACGCCGATCATCGCGACGTCATCGAGCGCATCCGCGCCGCGAGCGAAGAACGGCGCAAGGCCATCGCGATTCTCGGCGACTTGTGCGGTCCGAAGATTCGCTTGGGCGTGCTACCTCCGACAGACCAATCACTCGAAGCGGGCGCGACGGTCACCTTCTTCTCGGGGCTCGAAGGCGAGGGGGACCGCATCCCCGTCCGGTACGAGACGCTCGCTGCGGACGTGCGCGTCGGCGACATCGTGCGTCTCGACGACGGACGCGTGCGTCTGCGCGTGCAGGAGATTCGCGGCGAGAACGTGCGCGCGATCGTGGAGGAGGGCGGGCAGATCCGCAGCAACGTCGGCGTCAGCTTGCCCACGCGGCACCTGCAGATCCGCACGATCACCGAGAAGGACAAAGAGGATCTGATGTTCGGGCTCACCGCCGGCATGGACTACTGTGCCGTCTCGTTCGTGCGCGGGCCCGAGGACCTCAAGCTCGTGCGGGACATCTGCGAAGCGTGGGGACGGCCGTTGCCGCTCGTCGCGAAGATCGAAACGCTGGAAGCCATCGAGCGGCTCGAGGACATCCTTGCAGCCACCGATGCGGTGATGGTGGCGCGCGGCGATCTCGGTGTGGAATTCCCGCCCGAACAAGTGCCCGTCTTGCAGCGACGCGTCTTGGACTCCGCGGCGAGGTACCGGCGTCCCGTGATCATCGCGACGGAGATGTTGCAGAGCATGGTGACGTCGACTCGACCGACGCGCGCCGAAGCGTCCGACGTCGCCACGGCGATCTTCGACGGAGCCGATGCGACGATGCTCTCGCAGGAAACCGCGTCGGGCGACCACCCGGCACTCGCCGTCCAGATGATGGCGAGAATCATCGAATCCGTCGAGAGCTCACCGTATTATTCACCGCGGCCCGCCCCCGCTCCGCCGCCGCCCGCGCCATTTCCCGAAGCCATCGCGCGCACCGCCGTCCTCGCGGCACACGATGTCGGCGCACGTCTGATCGTCGCGTTCACGCAGGGAGGTGAGACCGCGCGATTGATCTCCCAGGAGCGTCCGATGGTGCCGCTCATCGTGTTCTCGCCACACGAGGGCATTCGCCGTCGCATCGGCTTGTATTGGGGAACGCTCGCGCGACTGATGGTGCCGATTCGTGACACGGACGAAATGGTCGATCAGGTGCAGCAGCACTTGCTCGCGAGCGGTCTCGTCTCGCACGGCGACAAGATCGTGGTCGTGTACGGCGCGCCGATTTCCGTCCGCGGCAGAACCAACACCGTTCGCGTGCACCAGGTAACATCGTGACCGTGGCGACCGACGACCCGTCCCTTCCCCGCCGCGATCACGCGAGTCGCGACGCGAGCGTCGTTCTCGAGAATGCGCCCGTGGGTCTGGTCGCGCTCGACGCGCGCGGGCACGTCGTGGAGGCGAACCGAGCGGCGCGATTGCTGCTCGAGCGGGCGTCGTTCGACTATCGACGCACGCCTGCGCCCGAGTGGTTTGCGGCGAATTCCCCCGAAAGCGTGCGGTCGGTGCTCCAAGGCGCCGCGCGAGAACGCACGGTGCGATTGTCGTTGAACGCCCGCGAGCGCCCGATCGAAGTCAGCGTTCGCTGCGTTCCCGTGGGTGAGACCGACGGTTCGGCACACTGCGTCGTGTTGATCGATCATGTTCCGGCTGCGACCGAGACGGACTCCGACACGACGCGACTCGCCGCGGCCCGACAGCAACTGCTCGACGCGATGCCCAACGTCGTCTTCCGTATGGATCCCGAGAGCGGTGCGACGCTCTTCGTGAACGCTGCCGCGGAACGGCTGATCGGCGTTGCGCCCACCGAATTGCTCGGCGTGCCGGGGCTCGATCGATGGCTCGTGGACGACGGCGAGCGAGTCGCGATGTCCGATGCGAGGCGCTCGGTCGCCGCCGGGATCGTCGCCGAATGGACCGATCGCGCGTTTCTGAATCGTGACGGTCGGCGCCTGATGCTCCGAACGCGGCTCTATCCCGTTCAAGAGGTCGCGGCCGGTGCAACCGTTCGGACCGTCGTCGAGGGGATTGCGCAAGACGTCACGGAGGAATTCGAGTCGCGGCGTCAGCTCGTCCAGGCCGATCGGCTGGCGTCCCTGGGGCTGCTCGCGGCCGGTGTGGCCCACGAGATCAATAACCCGGCGGCGTTCATCGCGCTGGGTGTGCAGCAACTCGGGCGGCTCCTGGCGCAGCTTCCGGCCGACGGCATTCCGGTTTCGATCCGCGGACGGGTCGACGAGATCCTGGACGAACTCAGCGACGGCATTCAGCGGATCGCCCAAATCGTAGGAGAGCTGAAGTTGTTCTCGCGGATCCCCGAGGGTGCATACGCGACCCCGGTCGACGTCAATCGGCTCATCGTCTCCGCAGTGACGCTCGCGCGATCGGAGATCCGCTACCGCGCAAAACTGGACCTCGAGTTTGGCGACCTTCCGCTGCTGGTCGGCGACCACGCTCGCCTCGGGCAGGTCTTCGTGAACCTGTTGATCAACGCCGCTCAGGCAATTGCTCCCGGAAACCCCGAGGCGAACACGGTGCGGGTGCGGACGCGACTGGTCGATGGCTACGTCGAGATCGAAGTAAGCGACACGGGCGCCGGAATCCCGGAAACGTACCGGGGGCGGATCTTCGATCCGTTCTTCACGACCAAAGCGCCGGGAGAAGGAACGGGGCTTGGACTTTCGATTTCGTACGACCTGGTCCGACGGTCGGGCGGAACGCTCAGCGTCGAGAGCGAAGTCGGCCGCGGCACGACGTTCGTCATCCGTCTGCCTGCCACGGATTCGCCCGGTCAACGCACGTCGCGCACGCGAGTGACTTCGCCGCCGCACACCGGACGGATCCTGGTCGTCGAAGACGAGCATCACTTGGCGATGGCGGTTTCGCGCGGGTTGGCCAGCCACTACGCCGTGGACGTCGCGCCGGACGCCGTTGCGGCACTCGCACGCATCGAACGCGGCGCCGGGCTGCAGTACGACGTCGTGTTGTGCGACCTGCGCCTGCCGGGGATGGACGGACGCGCGCTGTACGAAGCTGTGGGCGAACGGCGGCCCGAGCAAGCGGCCCGATTCGTGTTCGTCACCGGCGCGAGCGCGAGTCGCGAGTTCGAGTCGTTCGTGCGTTCGACGGACCGACCCGTCATCGAGAAGCCGTTCGCGATCGGCGAGATCGAGGACGCCGTCGAAGACTTGCTGCATCGTCACGCGGCGTCCGCGGCGCAGCAGTCCGTGTGACCGAATGAACCACCCGGCCGACATCGAATCGCTGCCGGAGGCAGCCCGAAAGGTCCTGACGGGACCTGCCCCGATGAAGTTGATGTTGGCGCGCGGCATGGCGCCGCTGCCGCCGATGGCACTCGTTTCGGCCCTGTACGCGCTCGCACACGACTCGGACGCGAAGCTGGCCGAGGCCGCACGCACGACGCTGACGAAACTTCCCGACGGCGTGATCGCTGGCGCGCTCGGTCACGCTGAGCTTCCCGGCGCCGTTCTCGATGATCTCGCGGACCGATTTCGCGCGCGCGGAGACTTGCTCGAGTCCATCGTCCGACATCCGAACATCGCCGACGAGACGCTGGAGAAAATCGCGGCGCACGCTCCGGAGTCCCTCTGCGAGTTGATCGCCACCAACGAGCAGCGCCTGCTGAAGACGCCCGCGGTGATCCGGGCACTTTATTTCAACAAGTACCTGCGCATGTCGACCGCGGACCGCATCGTCGAACTCGCAGCGCGGCATGGACTGGAACTCGACATCCCGGGCTTCAAGGACATCGTGGCATCGCTCAAAGATCAGCTGATTCTCGAACCCGGCCAGGAATCTCCGGCGGATACGTTCTTTCGCGACGCGCTCGCGGTGGCGGAAGCCGTCGAGGGTGAAACGCATCCCGACGAGGACGTCGTCGATCGAGACGAAGAGGGCGAGGAGAAGCTCAAGGAGAAATTCCAAGAAGTCGACAAGCGGCTGGAGGACATGACCGTGTCCGAGAAGATTCGCGCGGCGCTGATCGGCACCCCGGGCCAGCGGGCGATTCTCGTGCGAAGCCCGAATCGCATGGTCGCGCGTGCGGCCATCTCGTCACCGCGGATGCAAGAGAGCGAGGTCGCGAAGATCTGCGCGAGTCGATCGGTCGGCGAGGATGTTCTCCGGATCATCGCCGATCGGCGCGACTGGACGCGGAACCATCAGGTCAAAGTGAGCCTCGTGTTCAATCCGAAGACGCCCACCCCGAGTTCGATGCGGCTCTTGCCGCACTTGCGCGAGCTGGACTTGAAGAATCTTCAGCGCAGCAAGAACGTGCCGCAGGTGCTGAAGTCGTCCGCCGCGGCGTTGCTCTCGAAACGCGGCGGCAAGGGATAGCCGCGCCAACTACGGCGCAAACGCCCCGATGAACACGCGGTCCATCGACGTCGCCGTGGGGAGCACGCGCCCTGCGATCGAATACAAGCGATTGTTCACGATCGGCGTCTGGTGAACGTGCGAGCGGCCGACGGGAAGCGGCGAAGTCACGTCCGTGAAGTCTCCGATGCTGCCGTCGCATAGGATCGGCGCGCTCCGGATGCGGTCGAGAAAATCGGCATCGGCGACACCGCCCAGCACGAACAGCCGCCCGGATCGCACGAACGACGAATGCGTGCTCGGAGTCTCCTCGAGTCGACCGATCACTTCCCAGTCCGTGATCATTCCTGTGTCGTCTTGAACGGCGCGGAGAATGTCTGGCAGCGGTGAGATCATGTTCCCCACCGGCATTCCCTCGAAACCGCCCACGAGCACCAATCGCCCGGCGATCACGACGGCCGCGTGATGCGATCTCGGTGTTGGCAGATCTGCTCCTCTTATCCACGCACCGTTCAGTCCGTCGGTGCCGATCGGCGAAATCGCGACGCGACGTTGCGCCATTCGGCCGTCCGTGCCCCCGACGACGACGAGGTTGTTCCCTACGCGCGTCACGGACGCGTGAACGAAGACCCCCGTCGTCTGGGTACCGCGGCGCCAGCCGAGCGCACCGGCCGCGTCCACGTCGCCGACGAGTACGGCCGTGTTCTGCACGCTGCCCAGTCCCGACTGCGTGATGCCGCCGGCGACGTAGACCCGCTCCGACGTCGCATCGACACTGTGAAACCCGAGTACGAGTGGCAGCGGCGTCTGGTTTTCCCACGCGCCGAGCGCTCCGTCCGCATGCACGCGCGCGCGACGAACCGTGCCGTACACTTCCTCCGTGCGCTCGCCCGCGCCCTGCCGGATTCCGCCGGCGACGTAGATCCATGTCGAGTCGCCGATCGTCCTGCTGAACGTTGCGTGGTGATCCACCCGCGCGGGGAACACCGCCGATTCGGTCCATGCAATCGTCGGGGCCGACGCCTCGATCGAAGCATCGTGAACGCAGTACGCGTCGACAGTCTGCGCCGTGTCGTTCGCGTCCGTAGGAGACATCGCGTCGGGCGCGGCGTCCGGCGTAGCGTCGGCGGTGGTCGGAGTACTGCAGCCCCATGCGAGCGTGGCGAGTCCGAGAAACACTGCGAGCAGGGCGAACCTTGAATCGTGCGCCGTGCAGCGGCCAGAGCGATCGAATGTCATGGTGGTCGGCCGCTCCCGCAAGGTGCGTGCCTGCAAACGGGCGGCGGTCGGACGCGGGCGTGCGCTACGATTGTCGCCGATCGCGTGATCGTCGTGGGGGGCACCGTTAGAGAGTTGACGGTCGCGACGTCGGCGTCGCGTTCGACCGGCGCGCCTGCGTGCTCCCGCCGCCGATCCGCAGGTACGCTCTTCGCGTCATGTGCACTCCCCGCGCTGCCCGCCTCTCCGCACGGCCGACGACGTAGAGATGCGCTAGGATCACGGCGTGCGTTTCCGCGACTACCGGGGGGACGATCGGTCGAATCCGCTGAACGTGGCGCACGCCCAACGGTGGGGCGTCGCGGTGCTCTGCGCAGCGCTCCTGTCGTGCGTCCGCCCGCCCACCGCGGTGATCGTCATCGTCGACACCGATCTGCCACGCAATGCGCCCATCACGCTCACCCTCGTGGTGCGCGTCGGTGACGCGCCCATCGCCGTGGACGCGCCGCCCGACCAGTCCTGGCAGATCGGCGATACGGGCGTAGACGGCGGGACGGCGTCGTCGGGTTCCTTTCCCGTGAGTTTCGGAGTCGTCCCCGCACCCGACGAGCCGCGCGACCAACTGGTCACTCTGCGCGTGGTGGCGCAGGCGACGTCCGCGACGCTCACGCGCAGCGTGCGTTTTCGATTTCTGCCCGGCCAGACCACGACCGTGCGCCTGTTCTTGACTGTGCAGTGTGCGTCGACGGACACGCGCTGCGGCCCGGACTGCACGCGCCAACAATACTGCGAGAGCATCGGGCAAACGTGCGGCGACGATGGCGAGTGCACCGTCGTGTCGACCATGCCCATCGAGCCGAATCCGGACGTGCCCGACGTCGCCGTGCCCGATGCCGCGACGGACGCCCGCGACGCCGGCGCCGACGTCCCGACTCTCGACGTCCGCCCAGACTCGGGAATGTGCCCCGCGGGAACCCGACTCTGCGGCTCGTCGTGCGTCGACCCGACGCGAGACCCGAACCATTGCGGCGCATGCTTCACCGCGTGCGCGCCGGGTCAGACGTGTGTGACCGCTCGATGTACGACGGTCGGCTGTGGCGCCGGGATGCAGATGTGCGGCACGCGATGTGTCAGTCTGTCAGACCCGACCGCGTGCGGCCCGGCCTGCGCGACGTGCGTGTCGGGACCGAACGCCACGCCTGTGTGCGTAGGCGCGACCTGCGCAATCACGTGCACGCCCGGGTTCGGCGATTGCGACTCGAATCCCGCGACGGGCTGTGAGACGCCGCTGGGGACGGCGGCCAATTGCAACGCATGTGGCGCGGCGTGCGGGGCCGGCGAAGTCTGCACTGCGGGCACATGCACCGCGATCGGGTGTGTGCCGCGCACGCCGGTCACGGCATTCGACGCGAGCCCCACGAGCGGGAATACGTGCGGGACGCCGACATCGGTGCTCGCCGCCGATCGGGTCTACGTCGGACTCGACTACGTCAATCCGATGCTCGGCGCGATCGACGGCATGAGCGAAACCGGATGCGTCGGCGCGGACTTCGGGTCGGTCGTGATGATCGGCTCGATCCAGGTCGCAGGACGAGCGAGTTCCGGTTCGTGCGGGACGACGTGCTCGATGACCACGTGCATGACCGGCTGGCTATTCGATGTCTTCGCGGGCAGCACGATGGGCGCGTACCGTTTCGTTGGCCAGGTGTCGATCACCTCGGGGCGCACCGACGCGGTGTACACGCAGCCCTATCGCGCGATGGCGCGCTACGTCGTCGTGTGCAGAACCGCGGCGGGCATGGCACGGGACGACGTCTCGATCGACGCGATCGCCGCGGCGTGCCCGTGACGGCCCGCGCGGCGCTCGGAATCTCGATCCGCCGTGACGCGATCACCAAAGACCTGGCCCGAGATGCATGTGTCGCGATGCAATGTCGCCGTCCCCCGTCCGTCGTTCAGCCCACGTTCAGCTTGCGGTGACACCGTCCACTCGTGCGTGCGGCTCCGGTCGTGTCGGTCGAGCGGATGCGCGTCGAGGAAATGCGCTCGCGCGAAGGCATCGCGGGCGCGATCCCGAATCCCACGCTCAGTGCCGCCCATTCTTCGACGTGGTGCCAGGGTCACTCGAAGAGCCGGTCGCGCGCGGCGCCGTAGATCGCGACGACGGCCGGGTGCTTCAGTCTGCGCTCGAGCGAGATCGCGTAGAACCGCTCGCGGACGCCGTCGGCGCGGCCGATCGGTTCGAGGCGGTAGTTCTTCCGGATCTCCGCCGTCGCGACGGAAGGAGCCGCCACGATCCCACGACCGGCCTGCCCGAGGACCTTCAGCAACGCGCTGTCCTCGCACTCGGCGACGATTCTTGGACGTACACCTTGGCTGTCGAACCACTCCATCAGCGACCGGCGCAGCGTTGTTCCCTCGGCCGGCAATACCATCGGCGCGCCGTCCAGCGACTTTGGGAACCCACGGCGGTACCGGGTCAGCGCGGCCGACGCGAAGAGCGTGACGCCGCACTCACCGAGGACGTGGTTGAACGCGCGAACCCGCGCGCTCGACCCGATCGGCGTGTCGGCGAGAACCAGATCCAGGGCGTGGATCGACAAGTCTGCGAGCAGGCGCTCGGGCTTGTCCTGACGACAGACGAGTTGAATCGGCTCGGGAAGCTCCAGCGCCGGCGCGAGCAGCTGGTAGGAGACAAGCTTGGGCAGCCCGTCGGCAATGCCAACGACGAACCGAGCGGGCCGCGCAGTCGGCAGGCCGCGAAGCGAGTCCTGCAGTTGGCGCCCGAGCAAGAAGATCTTGTCCGCGTAACCGAACGCGCTGCGTCCGGCGTCGGTCAAGACGAGGCCGCGTCCCTCGCGGGCAAACACCTTCTCTTCGAGCGCGGTCTCGAGCGCGCGGAGCTGGCCGCTAATCGTCGGCTGAGCCACTCGCAGCTCGGCCGCCGCGCGCGTGATGCTGCCGGTGCGCGCGACAACCCAGAAATAGTACAGGTGGTGGTAGTTCAGCCATTCCATGGCACGTCATAGCAGAGCCCATCGACCAAGCAGCGCCGATCGCTCCGCGCACTACGCAGCGCGCTCGCGCCGACGCAGGGCGCGCCGGACGTCAGTCGAGCGTCGACGCTGACGTCAGACGAGTTCGGCCCGCGGCGCGACCAATCGCTCCGGTCTGGCTCCGTCCACAGCCAGCTCCGAAGATTCGGTGCGTGCACTGGTCGGCGCGCCCAGGCGCGTTGCTGCGTCGCGGTAGACACGTTCGAGCGCGTCCCACTCGACGACAACCCGCCCGCCCCGCGCAATGTGTTGCTTCTCCCAGGCCAGAATCACCTCGATCGACGCGTGGTCGAGGTAGTCGAGGTCGTCGAACCGAATGTGCATCTCTCGGTCGGCCGGCACGGACTCCAGGACCTTCGCCAGATAGGGGAGCTGGAGGAACGTGGCCGAGCCCCGCAGGTGAAGCACGGCCAACCGGCGCGTTGGATCGTCCTCGAGCGTCAACTGCGCACGTGCGAGGGTCCAGAGGAGCTTGCCGACGGCCAGCGCGATCCCCACGATGACGCCCTTGAGAAGGTCCGTCGCGACGATGGCGACCACCGTGATTCCGTAGATGACAACCTCACTCCGCCCGTACCGGCGCAGCTGTCTGATCGCGGCGGGGTTGACCAGCTTGTAGCCTGTAAACACGAGCAGCGCCGCGAGACTCGCCACCGGGATGCGCCGCAGCACGAACGGTAGCGCCATCACGAAGAGCAGCAGCCACCCGCCGTGCAGGATCGCAGCGAGCCGAGTGCACCCGCCCGCCTCGACGTTGGCGGAGCTGCGGACGATGACACCAGTCATTGGCAGCGCTCCGAGCAGACCGCAGAGCACATTGCCCACACCCTGCGCGACCAGCTCGCGGTTGTAGTCTGTGCGCGGACCGTTGTGAATGCGGTCGACCGCCGTTGCACAGAGCAACGTTTCGGCGCTCGCAATCACGGCCAGCATCGCCGCCGCCCCGAGCACCGAGGGGTCGAGAACCGCGCGGAGGCTCTGAACCGTGGGCAAGCGAACCGTGCCGAGAAGGCTGTCCGGGACGGCAACGTAGCGGACAGGGAACGCGAACACCGCCGCGACGATCGTCGCAATCGTCACCGCGACGAGTGCGCCTGGGATGACCTTGAGGCGTTTCGGCGCAGCGGCGTTCCAGACCGAAAGGATGACGAGCGTGAGCACGCCGAGCTGCGCGGCACGGTGGTGGGACTTCCCGTCTACCGCCACGAGGCCCTTCCAGATCGCGCGGGGAATCGTGACGATGTTGGCGAGGCCGCGCCCTCGCGGAACGTCGTCAATCATGACGTGGAACTGACTGGCGAAGATCAGGACGCCGATCCCGCCGAGCATGCCGTAAATGACCGATGGCGGGACGGCGCGAAACCATCGCCCGGCGCGCGCCAAGCCCGCCGCGAACTGCAGCACACCGGCGACGAGGACGATCACGCCCAGCGTGCCGAGTCCTCGGGTCCGCACCAGGTCCCACACGATGACGCTCAACCCAGCGGCGGGTCCGCTGACCTGCAGAGGCGCGCCTTGCAGAGCGCCAACTACCAGACCACCGACGATGCCGGTTACGAGCCCGGCGGCCGGCGGCGCGCCTGACGCGATCGCGATCCCCATGCACAGAGGCAGCGCGACGAGGAACACGACGACCGACGCCAGAAAGTCCCGGGCGACATGCGCAGTCGCACGGGCGTCGCTGGCATCGCCGGTAGCGGAGGGAGTCAACTCCGACCTCTGAACGACGGGTCTCGAGGACCGACGCAGTGCCCCATGTGGCGTCGAGCCATTGGAAAAGGCGACGCCGTGGAGACACCGAGCGTTCCCACTGGAGCAAACTGCTGCGATTCCGAGTCATACGCGAACACTTCGCCGGTCCCGATCTTGTACACCCAGCCGTGGACGCGCAGCGCACCACGCGCAACCGCCGCGGCCACCACCGGATGAGTCCGAAGGTGCTCGATCTGAACGAGTACGTTCTCCTGCGCCGTCGCCGTCAACAGAGCGTCGCCATCGAGATGAGAATAGTGCTCGCGAACGATCTGCACCGTCGCCCCGGCGTGCGCGAGCCAACCCGCCATCGCCGGGAGCCGCGCCACGTTCTCGGGATGCAACAATGCCTTCATGGCGCCGCAGTGGGAGTGGCCGCAAACGATCAGCTCCTGAACGCCGAGGCCGTCGACCGCGAACTCGATCGTGGCGCCTTCGCCGCCGGGATTCGTGTCGTCGTACAGGGGCACGAGATTGCCGGCGTTCCGTATGATGAACAGCTCCCCCACATCGGCCTGTAGGACCAGGTTCGGGTTGATCCGCGAGTCCGAGCACGTCACAAAGAGCGTCTCGGGCCTCTGTCCTTCGGCAAGGCGTTCGAAGAACTCGCGCCGCGGTCGGAACACGTTGTCCTGGAACTGATGTAGACCCTCGATGAGTTTCTGCATGGTGACTCCCGGAGATGGCGGATGCAGCGCCAACCGTGCATCCAGAGGCAATCTCTGGATCATGCGGACGCGCGAAGCGGAACTGTGCGTCGTGGAATCGATGTGGTCCTATAGATAATTCGACAACGAAACATCGGAATATCCGACGTATCAACCACTCGAAGCGGAGCATTCCGAACCGCTCGCGGCGCTCCATCGCAGCCCGCTCCCGGCCGACGTTCCGTCTACCGATCCTTGCCCCGCCCGCGACGCCACGGTACTTCCCCGAGAGTCATGCCGTACGACCCGCGCAGCGCAGAACCCAAGTGGCAAGCCCGATGGGCGGCCGAGAACGCATTCGCGACCGAAGACGACTCGTCCAAGCCGCGCGCGTACATCCTGGACATGTTTCCGTATCCGTCAGGCGCGGGACTGCACGTCGGTCACTGCGAGGGCTACACGGCGACCGACGTGCTCGCACGCTACAAGCGCGCACGCGGATTCAACGTGCTCCATCCCATGGGCTGGGACGCCTTTGGGTTGCCCGCCGAGAACTACGCCATTCTGCATGGCATCCATCCGCGCGTGACGACGGCGACGGCCATCGCGAATTTCAAACGGCAGATCAACGCCGTCGGATTTTCGTACGACTGGTCGCGCGAAGTGAACACCACCGACCCGACGTACGTGCGCTGGACACAGTGGATCTTTCTCAAACTGTACGAGAAGGGTCTCGCGTACGAAGCGACGGTCCCGATCAATTGGTGTCCCAAGGACCGGACGGGGCTCGCGAACGAGGAAGTGAAGCAGGGGTGCTGCGACCGATGCGGCACGCCCGTCGAGCGACGCGACTTGCGGCAATGGATTCTGAAGATCACGGACTACGCCGATCGGTTGCTTGCCGACCTCGACGGACTCGACTGGCCCGAGGGCACCCTCACGATGCAGCGCGAGTGGATCGGTCGCAGCGAGGGCGCGGAGATCACGTTTTCGGTGCGCGAGGGATCGCCGGGTGCCGGCGAGCCGATCGTCGTGTTCACCACGCGCGCGGACACGCTCTACGGAGCTACGTACGTCGTGCTGGCGCCGGAGCATCCGTTGGTTGTGAGGCTCACGACGCCCGCGCAGCGATCGGCCGTCGACGCGTATGTCGAGACGGCGAAGAACAAAAGCGACCGGGAGCGCGGTGACGTCAAGTCGAAGACGGGGGTGTTCACGGGCGCGTTCGCGACCAACCCGATTCACGGCGGCGAAGTGCCCATCTGGATCGCCGACTACGTGCTGTGGGGCTACGGAACGGGCGCGATCATGGCGGTGCCCGCGCACGATCAGCGAGACTTCGAGTTTGCGCGCGCGTTCGACCTCCCGATCGTCGACGTGATTTCACCGAAGAACGGCGAGCCAGTGTCCGGCGATGCGGCGTTCACGGACACAGACGATCGCGTCGTGATGGTGAACTCTGGCGAACACACTGGACTCGACGGCGCCGCCGGGAAGCGCGCCATCGTCCAGAAGCTTGCGGCGACGAGCCGCGCGCGCTTCAAGGTCGGGTACAAGCTGCGCGATTGGGTGTTCTCGCGGCAGCGGTATTGGGGCGAGCCGATTCCGATCGTGCACTGTGCGAAGTGTGGAGTCGTGCCGGTGCCCGATGCGCAACTGCCCATCACGTTGCCCGACGTCGATCGATACGAGACGAGCGGCACGGGTGAGAGTCCGCTGGCGACGATCGATGCGTGGGTGAACACCGCGTGCCCGACGTGCGGCGGCGCTGCACGTCGCGAGACCAACACGATGCCGCAGTGGGCAGGTTCGTGTTGGTATTACCTTCGTTTTCTCGATCCGAAGAACGATCGCGAGCCGTTCTCTCGCGAGATCGAGAAGCGATGGATGCCCGTCGGCATGTACATCGGCGGTGCCGAACATGCGGTGCTGCATCTGTTGTATGCGCGTTTCTGGCACAAGGTGTTGTTCGACTTCGGGTACGTGTCGACGAAGGAACCGTTCATCGTCCTGCGGCACCAGGGGACTGTGCTGTCCTACGCGCACCGGGATGCGAAGGACGCGTGGCATGCGTACGACGACATTGAATACCGGGACAACAACGCCCATCTGAAATCCACTGGCGAGAAGCTCACGACGACCGTCGAGAAAATGGCGAAGTCGCGGCTGAACGTCATCAGTCCCGACGACGTCATTGCCATGCACGGTGCAGACGCGCTGCGACTGTACGAACTGTTCATGGGTGACTTCGAACAGCCGAAGCCGTGGGACACGCGCGCGATCATCGGTGTCGTTCGCTTTCTGCAGAACGTGTGGAAAGCGGTCGAGGAGCCGAAGTCACCGGGCGACGGCGACCCGCACGCGAAGCTGCGACACAAGACGATCCGCGCGGTGGGCGAGCGCATCGACGGGTTGAAGTTCAACACCGGCATCTCGGCGCTGATGGAGTACGTGAGTGTGCTGAACGCCAAGGGCGCGACGCGGGCGGATCAGGAAGCGCTCGTGCAACTCGTGGCGCCGTACGCGCCGCACCTCGGCGAGGAAGCGTGGGAGCGACTCGGTCACACGACGCTCGTGTGCAAGGCGACGTGGCCGACGTTCGACGCGGCGCTCACGATCGACGACACGATCACGATGCCGGTGCAGGTGTCCGGCAAGACGCGCGGGACGGTTGAAGTCGCGCGTGGCGCGAGCGAGGCCACGGTGAAGGACGCGGCGCTCCAGCTCGAGGTCGTACAGAAGTTCTTGGCGGGAAAGACGATCCGGCGCGTGATCTTCGTGCCGGATCGGATGTTGAACTTAGTCGTCAGTTGACAGTCGAGAGTTGAGAGTTCGGAGAGGCGGCGGTTACCGCCACGTCCAGTCGCGGATCTCCGGCATGTCGTCGCCGTGCTCGCGAATGTACGCCGAGTGAGCGTCGCGCTTCGCCTGCATCTGCGCGGTGACTTCGTCCTTGCGCGCTGAGAGTTTCGGCACGCGCTTGAACACGTCCATGACGAGACGAAAGCGGTCGATGTCGTTGAGCACGCACATGTCGAAGGGCGTCGTCGTCGTGCCCTCCTCCTTGTAGCCGCGCACGTGCAAGTTGCCCTGCGCGTCGTGCCGATAGGTGAGTTGGTGAATGAGGGAGGGATAGCCGTGGAAGGCAAACAGGATCTGCTTGTCGACGGTGAAGATCTCGTCGAATTCAGCTTCCGCAAGGCCGTGCGGATGTTCCGAGCGCGGCTGCAATCGCATGAGGTCGACGACGTTCACGAACCGCACGCGCAGCTCGGGCGCGACCGTCCGCAGGATGTCGGCTGCCGCGAGCATCTCCACCGTCGGCACATCCCCGCAGCATGCGAGGATGATGTCGGGGTCTTTCCCGCCAAACGTGCTCGCCCACTCCCAGATCCCAAGGCCCTTCGTGCAATGGGCGATGGCCTCGTCCATCGTCAGCCATTGGTGCTCGGGTTGCTTCCCGGCGACGATGACGTTCACGTAGTGCTTGCTGCGTAGACAGTGATCGGTCACCGACAAGAGCGTGTTGGCGTCCGGCGGGAGATAGATGCGGACCACCTCGGACTTCTTGTTCGCGACGTGGTCGAGGAAGCCCGGGTCCTGGTGGCTGAAGCCGTTGTGATCTTGGCGCCACACGTGCGACGTCAGTAGATAGTTCAGCGACGCGATGGGCTTGCGCCACGGGATGTGTCTCGTCGTCTTCAACCATTTGGCGTGCTGGTTGAACATCGAGTCGACGATGTGAATGAACGCCTCGTAGCACGAGAAGAAGCCGTGCCGCCCCGTGAGCAGGTAGCCCTCGAGCCAGCCCTGACACTGGTGCTCGCTGAGCATCTCCATCACGCGCCCGTCGAGCTGAAGGCCTTCGTCGGTGGGCAGCTTCTCGTCCGTGAAGACGCGCCCCGTGACCTCGAATACCGGGTTCCAGCGATTGGATGCGGTCTCGTCGGGGCTGAAGACGCGGAATGTCTCGGGGTTGGCCTTCACGATGTCGCGGATGAACTTGCCCTGCACGCGCGTCGCTTCGGCCTTCGCCGCGCCGGGGCTTGGAACGGCGATCGCGTAGTTGCGGAAATCGGGGAGTGCGAGTTCGCGCAGCAGCACACCGCCGTTCGTATGTGGATTGGCGCTCATCCGGCGCAGACCCTTCGGCGCGAACTCGCGAATCGCCGCCACGGGTGTGCCCGCAGCGTCGAACAGCTCCTCGGGCAAGTAGCTGCGCATCCAGCGCTCGAGGATCGCAAGGTGCTCGGGCTTGTCCATCTCGCCCATCGGCACCTGATGCGAGCGCGCGGTGCCCTCGACCTGCTTTCCGTCGACCTCGCGGGGCCCCGTCCATCCCTTCGGGCTGCGCAACACGATCATCGGCCACGTCGGCCGGGTCGTCACGCCGTTCACACGCGCCGACCGTTGGATCTGTGCAATTGACGCAACGATGCGATCGAGTGTGTCCGCCATGAGCGCGTGCATTCGCATCGGATCGTCGCCTTCGACGAAGTACGGCTCGTAGCCGAACCCGCGCAGCATCTGCTCGAGCTCCGCACGCGGGATGCGCGCAAGCACGGTCGGGCTCGCGATCTTGTAGCCGTTGAGGTGGAGGATCGGTAGCACTGCGCCGTCGCGCGCCGCGCTGAGGAACTTGTTGGAGTGCCAACTCGTCGCGAGCGGCCCCGTCTCTGCCTCGCCGTCACCGATGATGCACGCGACGAGCAGCGTGGGGTTGTCGAACGCCGCACCGAACGCGTGGGACAGTGCATAGCCGAGTTCGCCGCCTTCGTGCATAGACCCCGGGACCTCCGGCGCGACGTGCGACGGGATGCCGCCTGGAAACGAGAACTGCTTGAACAGGCGCTGCATGCCCGTCGCATCGAGCGTGACCTCGGGATAGATCTCGGTGTACGTGCCCTCGAGATACGCATTGGCGACCGCGGCGGGGCCGCCGTGTCCGGGGCCGGCGACATAGACGCAATCGAGATCGCGCGAACGGATCACGCGATCGAGATGCGCGAAGACGAAGTTCAGACCGGGCGTCGTGCCCCAGTGTCCGAGCAGGCGCGCTTTCACGTGCTCGGCCCGTAGCGGCTCGCGGAGCAGAGGGTTGTCACGAAGATAGATCTGTCCAACGGACAGATAGTTCGCCGCGCGCCAATAGGCGTCGAGTGAATGCAAGGTCGCGGAATCGAGGGTCATCGAGGCGTCCTCCGGCCCGTCTCTCTCGCGAGTGGCGCGAACGCCAACGGGGTTACAGCCACTTCTTTCTGCGAAAATGGACGAAAATCCACGCTGCAATCACCACCATGATCCCGATGGCGATCGGAAGCCCCCACAGCTTGTGAAGCCCCGGGATGTGGTCGAAGTTCATCCCGTACATGCCCGTGATGAAGTTCAGCGGCAGCATCATCGCGGAAACCAGCGCCAGCGATTTCATGATCTCGTTCGCGCGGTTTGCGGTGACCGACATGTAGATCTCGAGCGCGGCGCCGACGAGTTCGCGGTAGCTGTCCGCGAGGTCACTGATGCGCACGAAGTGATCGTAGACGTCCCGGAAGAACGGCAGCGCGCGCTGCGGGATGCGCTCGAACTCGCCGCGAGACAAGCGCGCGAGAATGTCGCGCTGGTAGACCGACAATCGCCGCAGCCGCTGCAGCGAGCGCTTGAGGGCAAACAGTGTTTGCAGCAGCTCGGGATTGGGATCGGTCACGACGTGCTTCTCGACGTCGTCGATCTCGTCCTCGAACTTGTCGACCACCGGAAGGTAGTGGTCGGTGAGATGGTCGATCACGCCGTGCGCGAGATACGCCGGGCCTTTCTGCAACAGACGCGGATTGCGCTTCAGTTCCGCAGCCACGCTCTCGATCGATCGCATCGACCCGCCGTGATGTGTGAATACCCAGTTCGGCCCGATGACGATGTCGATTTCCAACGTTCCCAGATGTTCGGGATCCTCGGCGTCGCGCCGCACGCCGTGCATCACGATGTAGAGAAAGTCCCCGAAATCCTCGACTTTTGGTGTCAATCGGTCGGAGAAGATGTCCTCACCCACGAGGGGGTGGATGCAGAGAACTTCGAGCAGACACTTCTCGAGCTCGGGCGTCCGCTCGTCTGCGTCGAGCCAGAGCGTGACGTTTTCCCGTCCGACGAGTCCCGTGATTTCCCCGAGGTCCGCGGTCTCGCGGTAGCCCCGATCGTCGACGATGTGCACTCGGGCGACCATGGAGCGTGCGCCCTTATCGCGAATTCGAGATGTTCCGGCAAGCTGCCGTGACTTACGGCTCGCCGCCGCCCGTCGCATCGAGACTCCGCCACAAGTACCAACTTGCGACAGTGCGGTGCGGCCGCCAGAGTTCCCCGCGTCGCAGGACCTGTTTCGGCGTGGGCCGAGTGCGCAAGCCGTACGCGCGCTTCACGGCGTTCTGAATTCCCAGATCCGCCTCGGGCAGAACGTCGGGACGCCCGAGACGAAACATCAGGAACATCTGCGCGGTCCATCGGCCGACGCCACGCACGGAGACGAGCCGCTCGACGATCGCGTCGTCCTCGAGTGCATCGAGCGACTCCATCGCGAGATCGCCGGATCCGACGCGCGATGCGAGGTCTCGCAGGTAGCTGATCTTCTGGCGGGAGAGTCCCACGGCACGCAGTGCCTCGTCGGACGTACCCAGCAGCTCCGACTCGTTCGGCGCCCGGCCACCCTGCGTCTCGCATAGCCGACGGTAGATCGTTGCGGCGGCTTTCCCCGAGAGCTGCTGGTACACGATCGCGCGCGCAACGTGATCGAAGTGAGTTCCCTCCGTCCGAGGCGCGAGGCGACATGGACCTACACGCTCGATCACGCTCGCGAGCCTCGAATCGACACGCTGCAGATGCCGCACAGCCGTTCGATGCATGACCCGAGTGTGTCTTGCACGGTCGAGAACTTCCAGCGTGGCCGGACGTCCTACGAACGCTGCCATGCACGTCGCCCTCGTTCTCACACACGACTGCAACCTTGCGTGCACGTACTGCTACACGGGCGAGAAGTTTCGATCCGACATGTCGGACAGCGTCGCCGCGGCGGCCGTGGATCTGGCATTTGCATCTGCAGGGGACGTCGACATTGGTTTTTTCGGCGGCGAGCCGTTGATCGCGTGGCCGCGCCTGGTGTCCATCGCAGAGCACGCCCGCGCGCGTGCCGCCCGCGAGGGGCGACGGCTGCGGTTGTCCGTGACGACCAACGCTACGCTGTTGACCCGACAGCGCGTTCGGCGACTCACCGAGATCGACGTCGAAGTGCACGTGTCGCTCGACGGCGATCGCGCGGCGCACGACGCGACGCGTCCGGCGCGGGGGCATCGTTCGAGTTTCGAGCGCGTCCTCGGTGGGATCGAAGCGCTTCGGTCCTACGACCAGCCCCTGGACCTGATCGCCGTCGTGGCTCCCGCCAACGTTCGGCGGCTCGCCGCGAGCGTGGGCTTCCTGATCGAGCAGGGCGCGCGAAGCATCACGCTGAACCCGGCGTACGAGTGTCCGTGGACCGAGGACGACCTCGCAGCATGGGAAACGGGACTCGAAGCGGTCGCGCAGATGTACGCGGGCGCGATGCGCCTCAACATGCCGATCGCCATGCCGACGTTCGACAACAAGCTGTTCGCCGCAGCGAAGGGCGGCCTGTGCGCCGGCGACGGCTGCGACGCGGGCGACGGTGAGATCGCGGTCGCACCTTCGGGACGGTTGTATCCCTGCGCGCGGCTCGTCGGCGAAGACCGCGACCCCTCGCTCGCCGTTGGAGATGTCCAGCACGGCGTGGATCTCGACTGCGTTCGTGCGATTCGGTCGGGCGCGGCGGATCCCGCGTGCGAGCCGTGTGCCGAACGCTGGCGCTGCACGTCGGCGTGCATGTGCGCGAACCTCGCCGAGACCGGGTCGCCGACGTTGCCCGGCGGCGTGCAGTGCTGGCACGAACAGACGACGGCGCGCATCGCCGACCGCGTCGGCGCCGAGCTGCTTGCCGAGCGATGCCAGACGTTTCTCGAATGGGTCTACGGACCCGACGCGCGCGGGATCGACCCGTCGCGCGTGGACACTGCGCGATCGTTCGACGCCGTCGCAGACACCGGCGTTCGATCCGTCGCGCGTCGCCGGCATCTGCCGATTGTGAAGGTGACTGCATGAATCTGGGTGCTCGGAGGCCCCAAACGGCCATGGCGTCTCGTCCCATCCCAACCGCGCGTGCCGTCCTGGGTGTCGTCGCGGCATCGACGCTGGCCCTGGCTGGGTGCGACAATCCGTTCACCGCGGCCGCAGCGCTGCGAGACGACACGGCGCTTCATCGTGTCGAGGTCGAGCGCGCGTACGCGGGAGCAACGGTCGCGGGCGCGCTGCTCGTTCCGCCTCCTCCCGCAGCGCTCGCCAAGCCGCCCGTCCGGAGTTGGCACGGTCGGCTCGCGGGTCGCATGTCCATCGTGCGTCCGCATCCGCGTGCCACGGGCCCCGGATCGACGTACGTATTCTGAATGAATCTTCCGTTTTGCGATCCGCGGAGGTCAGCGCATGACCGTGTGCGCCTGAATGACCGCGCCGAGGATGAATTTCGCGACCGAGAAGTACGCCATGATTCCCAGCACGTCGACGAGCGACGCGATGAACGGCGTCGATGACACGGCCGGGTCGAAGCGCATTCGTCGCAGCAGCATGGGAAGTCCAGCACCGGCGACCGTGCCGATCATCACGACGACGACCAGGGTCAACGCTACGACGAGGGAGATCTGAAACTGGTGCGGAACGTGCGGACGCCACAAGATCGTGCGGACGAAACCGATCGTTCCCAGGATTGCCCCGAGCACGAGACCCTGCAGCATCTCGCGCGTGAGCACGCGCAGTGCGTCTTTGTCGTGCAACTCGCCGACGGCCATTGCGCGAATGACCAGCGTCGCGGACTGCGATCCTGAGTTCCCGCCCGATGAGATCACGAGCGGGATGAACAGCACGAGGGTGCCCACGGCGCGGAACGACTCTTCGTAGCGCGACAATGCGCTGCTCGTGAAGAGTTCTCCGACGAAGAGTACGACCAGCCAACGTGCCCGAGCCGAGATGAACTGCCAGAAACCTGTATCGAGGTAGCTCGCCGCGAGCGGCTCGACACCTGCGAGCTTCTGCACGTCCTCGGTCTGCTCGGCAACGAGAACGTCCATGACGTCGTCGAACGTGATCACGCCGAGCAACCTCTGGAACTTGTCGACAACCGGAACCGCCGAGAGGTCGTACTTCGCGATCGTGCGTGCGACGACTTCCTGATCCAACTCCGGTGCGACCGTGATGACATTGGAAGTCATCACTTCGCCGAGCATTTGTTCGGGCGCGGCCAAGAGCAAGTCGCGCAACGACGCCACGCCGAGCAGCTTTCGGTAGCCGCCGGCGCGCTCGGCGAGATCGGGTTGCTCGATCGACGGCGGCGCCATCGACTCGGGTCCGTGCAGTACGTACACGTAGTACACGGTCTCCGCATCACGGCCGAGCTTGCGGACTTCTTCGATCGCGTCGCGAACACTGGTCGCTTCCGTCACCGAAATGAAGTCCGTGGTCATCAATCCGCCGGCCGAGTGCTCTGGATATTTGACCAGTTCGCGGACGTCGCGTGCCTGCTCGGGCTCGAGGCGCTCCAGCAGTTCCGTCCGCTCTTTCGGCTCGAGGTCCTGGACAAGGTCAGCGCGATCGTCCGCGCTCATCGCTTCGACGACGCGCGCGCTCACGCCCGGATCGAGACGCGCGAAGATCTCCTGCTGCCGCGTGCGGTCGAGGCGTTCGAAGATCGGAGCGGCGGTTTCGGGCGGAAGATGCGTGACCAGAAGCGCGGCCTCTGCGACGTCGAAGTCGTTGAGGATGTCCGCGAGGTCCTCGGGGTGAACCTCTTCGAGAACCTCGCGTAGATGTTCGGGCTCCTCGCGCAGGAGATCTTTGAGATCCGGGCCGATGAGGGTTGCGAAGCGCATGGTCAGCTCCCGTCGTTGCGGGACAGCGTCCCCGCGCGCGGAGGGAACCACTGTCGGCGCGATGCGACAACCCTCCAGAAGCGAGTAACCTTCGACCACCCTCCGATGTCCCCGGCCACCGACGGCGTCGATCCGCGCCTGCACGTCCTGAACGATCGCGACGCGAGGCCCGGTGCCGCGTATGTGCTGTACTGGTGCCGCGCGTACCGCCGCCCGTTCGACAACCTCGCACTCGACCACGGCGTGCGCCGCGCGAACGCGCTCGGCTTGCCGCTCGTCGTGTACGAATCACTGGACGTTCGCCAGCCCCATGCGTGCGACCGCTTCCATACGTTCGTGCTGGAAGGCGTGGCCGAGATGGCCTCGGCTGTCGAATCGCGGGGTGCGCGGTACGTGTTTTTCCTGCCGCGAACCGCACACGAGGCGCAAACCAGCCGCGCCGTCGAGCGACTCGCGGAGCGTGCCGCGGCCATCGTGACCGATTGGATGCCCCCGGTCGGCGGCGCTCGCTCACTTTGGGCTCGCACGGGCGATCTCGCGCGGCGCATGCCGTGTCGATTCGAATGCTACGACGACTCAGCGGTCGTGCCCATCGGACCGCTCGCGACGATGGAATCGAGCGCCCGCGCGATTCGGCCGAAGATTCTCGCGCAGCTCGACGCGAATCTCCTTCCACCGGCCGACGCGCGTGTCCATGCGGGACGCCTTGCTGAACTCGACGTTTCGTTTTCCGTTACCGACGTCCGCACCGAGGAGATTTCGGCGCTCGTCGCGCGCTGCGAGATCGATCACGACATTGCGCCCGTCGCGGGCACGCACGGCGGTCGGGCGCGCGGCGAGCAGCGACTGCGCGCGTTCGTCGACCGTCGGCTGCGACACTACGCCGACGAACGCAACGACCTCGCACGCATGGCGACGTCGGGGCTGTCGCCGTACCTACATTTCGGGCACGTCTCGGCCCGAGCCGTCGCTCTCGCCGCAAAGGACGCGGACGTGCCGGCGGAGGCGCGCGACACGTTCATCGAGCAAGTCGTCGTTCGTCGCGCACTGGCGTTCCACTACGCGTGCTCGGTCGCGAACCACGCCGAATACGATGCGGTGCCCGCGTGGGCGCGAGCGACCCTTGCGATGCATGCCCGCGACCCGCGGTCGAACTTGTGCTCGTTCGAGGACTTCGCGGCGGCGCGAACGCCGGACCCCCTGTGGAACGCGGCGCAGCGGGAGCTGCTCTCCACTGGCGTGATTCACCCGTACGCGCGCATGCTCTGGGGCAAGCTGGCGCTCACGATGACCGTGCGTCCGGAGGTTGCGTTCGAATGGCTGCTTCGACTCGACGACACGTACGCGCTCGACGGGCGAGACCCGAACACCCATGCGAACATCGCGTGGTGCTTCGGCCAACACGATCGCGCGTTTCCCGAACGTCCGGTCTTCGGCAAGGTGCGATCGATGACGTCCGCGGCGGTGCGAAGGAAGTTCGACGCGGATGCGTACATGGCGAGGTTCGGAATCGTCGCGTCGTCGGAGCCGCGCGCGACCGTGCGACGGGGCAACGCCCATGACGAATTCGATCAGCGCACACCGTGGGACGAGACGTAGCGTAGCTTCACAGTCGTGCGACGCCCGGGAACAGCGCGGCGACGTCGAGCCCGCGCGCCGACGCTGACGCCCCCTCGCGATGCGCGCGCTCGACGAGGATTGCCCCGTCTGCGGCCTGCACGACGATGCCCAGGTCCGCGAGCGCGACGTCCCCGGGCTCCAGCGCCGCCGTGTTGCCGTGGTACTGCGACGCTCTGCAGATCACGATCGTGTCGTCTCCGTAGCCCGTGAAGGCACCCGGCTCCGGCGCGGCGGCCCGAATGCGACGCAGCACCTGGTCGACGGTCCAATCCCACTGGATCTCGCAGTCGTCGTTCGATGGAAACGGCGCCTCGGTGCTGCGGGACATGTCCTGCGGTGTCGTATCCAACACTTCCATGCGCGAGAGGCGCGCGGCGGTCTCGAGCATCAGGTCCAGCGAGGGCTTGTCCAGTGCCCGAGCCAATCCGAGCGCGTGAACGTGGTCCGGAATTGGCAACGATCGCTGCGCGAGAATGTCTCCAGTGTCGTAGTCCTCGCTCAGCATGTGGGCGGTCACGCCGGTCTCGCGGTCACCCCGCGCGAGCGCCCAGAAGTACGGATCCGGGCCGCGATGTCGTGGGAGCAGCGACGGATGCACGCCGAATCGATCGGGCGCCAATCGCAGTACGGGCGCAGGAATCTTCTTCGTCCAGAACCACGAGACGATGACGTCCGGCTTTGCCGAGCGGATCAGTTCCAGTGTGCCAACGTCCGCGAGTTCCGGCCGGCCGAGCAGCAACGATCCGCGGGAAGCCATCTGCCCGCGCAGCCGTCGCATCCCCGGCGCGCTCGTACGGGAGATGCACGCCACGACGACGTTGAGCCGCGCATGCAACAGCGCGAGAGCGCCGAGGGGTAGACCCAGATAGAGAAAGCGTGCGCGGTCAGTCATCGGAGCGGCGGGATCACGACGCGCGGGGAGAACCAACGGTCTCGGTCAGCCCCACAACCAGAGCGCATACGGTACGACAGCTTCGAGCGGCGAGTCTCCCCCGAATTCGTACCGGGGACCCTCGTCGATTCTGCGATGCGGCACCTCGCGGAACCCCGCATCGCCGGCCGTCGCGAGGATCGTGCGTCCGGCGAACGTCCCACACAATTGCCAGAGCGCTTCGGGCAACGCCTGGTCGACGGGCGCGAGCGTTGCGTCGAGCGAATCCGCCGATCGCTGCGCCTGCAGCGCGTATGCGTCGAGGCGGAGCACTTCGACCGGGCCGATGTGTTCCCTCCGCGGCCGCATCGCGTCGGCGAGTGTCTTGGCGGGGGGCGATTCGTTTCGAGCCGGGAGCTCGCGTGACAACGCTTCGAGTCCCCGCGCGAGAAGCTCTCGCTGCATCGCGGGCGTCGTCGGCCGGACGGCCCAGAGAACGCCCTCCTCGATCAAACTCAGCCCCGGCAAACGCGCGATCAGTTTGCGCCGAGTGCGCTGCCACGCGTCCAGCCGCAAGCCGCTCAAGAGTACAAGCGCCGTTCCACGCGCACGCCGCTCGGTGGCGAGTTGTGCAAGACGCGTGGGAATGTCGCATAGCATCATGGGTCGTGCGCTGCCGGCCTGCCACGCAACGGACGCATCGACGAAAAAGTCTGCGAAGGAATCCCGAAAGGCCGCGTACGCCTGCTCCCCGCGGGTGCGCAGCCGAGTCGGCGGCATCGCCAGCGAGTGCTCGGCGCGTGCTAGCGCGTCGACGGCCAGCGGAAGCTGCGCCGCACCGTCTCGGAGGATGCGCTCGTATTGCCGATGACTCCGCGCCGTGCGGGGCTCTTTCAGTGCCGCGAGCGATCGCCCGATCGTGATCGCAGCACGAATGCCGGCCGTCCACGTCGCGACCGGGTCCGACGTCGGCGCGACCGCGGGTGTCGGAACATCGTCCGGCGCCGGCGTTACGCCGCCCGCATCTGGCGTCTCGGCCCGCGCGGGCCACTGGGCTTCCACGGCGTCGTCCGGGAGCGGTCCGACCGCGGCGGGCGCAAACGGCGACGTGAACGTGATGATGGTTTCGTCGCCCGTGCCCGGAACGTCGAGCCAGCCTTGCAATGCATTTCGAAGCGCGAACATCGAGAACGACCGCCCCGCGAGCGAAGTCACGAGCGTCATCGGATCGCGCGTGACGGTCGACGCGCCGCCGAGTGACTGTCGCAGCGCGAAGCGAGACACGCGCTCGGCCCCGAGTGCGGGCTGCCCCGACGCGTCCGACGCGCGAAGCGTGACGATCAGCGAGAAGGGTCGCCGCTCGCATTCGCGTTGCGCCGCATCGAGCACGTCGGTCCCGTCGGGGACGTTCGCCCCGCCCCGTGCGTCGAACCACCCGTCGGACTCTTCGAGCACGAGCACGATTCCGCGCCGCCCCGCGGAGCGTGCGCGGAACAACCAGCCGCCAAGCGGAGCGAGCGGTCCACCTCCCGGATCGTCGTACAGAGGACCGGGCGCTGCGACGGCACCCAGCGCAGCCTCCGCGGTCGACGCGATCTCGTCGGCAAGTCGTGGCGCGGTCGACTCCGCGGAAACCGAACCCGCCCGAACGTGCACCACCAACGGTGCGCGGGACGCCGACGACTCGAGCGCCACGAGCACCGCACGCACGCGAGCGCCCCGCTGCGTCGCCGTTCCACCGGCAATCAACAGCGAAGTCCCGCGTTCGTCGCCCGGCGCGAGCTGCCGCGCCCACTCCGCGGCCTCGTTCGGCTCGTCGATTGGGTCCACGCCGTCGCAGCTTACACCGGTCGCGCGGCCGCGCGTTTGCCAAGTTGAGATCGCCCCCCGCGCGAAAGTGCACTAGCATCGGCCATCGCGATGACGGCCTCTGGGAGAAAAACCATTCGAGTCGTCGCGGCCGTGATCGAACGCGACGGACGCTACCTGATCACGCAGCGCAGGCCGACGGCCGTGCTTCCACTTTTGTGGGAGTTTCCCGGCGGACGCGTCGAGGCCGACGAGACCGACAGCGAAGCGCTGCGTCGCGAAGTGCGCCACCGTCTCGACGCCGGGATCGAGACCGGAACGCTCATCTCATTTGTCAGTCACGACTACGACCATTACACCGTCGACCTGCACTTGTACGAGTGCAGGCTCGTGACGGAAGAACTCGAGGCGCGCGCGGTGCACGCCTATCGCTGGGTCACCAGCTCCGAGTTCGACCAGTACCCGTTCACTCCTGCCGACGAGGCGTCAATGTCGAAGCTCCTCGGCGAGGACTGACGAGGCCGGGGGACCGATCCGATGTCGCACGCTTGTTACGTCTGCAACTTCGAGCCGGTGCCCGACGGCGACGGCGCGGAATGCCCGCACTGCCACCGGTTGCAGTACGGCAGTGTGTGTGCACGCTGTGGTCAACCCGCTCCCACGATCGTGCGATCGTTTCGGGTGTACTGCACTGCGTGCGGTTCGGAACGCGGGCCGCTCGCGTTGGTCGACGGAAAGCCCATCAACCTGATCGGCACCACGAGTCGGCTCGGTGGCAAGGTCGCACGCTGGCTCGGATGGTTCGCCATCGTGGGAGGCATTCTCGCGGCGCTCGTGTTCGGTGGGATCGGGTTTAGTCTTCTCGGTGCCGGCGCGTTCGCGACGATCATCGCGTGGCTCGCGATGGGGGCTGGACTCGCCGGTGTCATCGCAGCCGGGGCTGGCACGGCGATGGTGCTGGGCGGGCGCAGGCTGGGCGAGCACGGCGACAAGGCGTTGGACCACGCGCGAGAGTCCGCAATTCAGGCCCTTGCGGCCAATCGCGGCGGGCTGCTCACCGCGACCGACGTGTCCACCGCGCTGAACATCCAGCACTCGGATGCCGACGCGATTCTCACGCGCATGGCCAAGGAAGGCACGCGCGTCGGCGTCGAGGTCGATGCACAGGGTGTGGTGAACTACGTGTTCAAAGAAGTGCGCGCGCTTCGAGCCGCGAATTCGTCCGGCGTTCGAGTGGACACTGCGAGCACCGGGGACGGAACGACGACTCCGAAGACGCCAGAGGAAAATGCCAAGGAAAAGGTCGATCGCGAGTTCGACCAGATGCGAAGGCTCCGCCAGGGTCCCAGCTGACCGATCGCAATGAGTGTGCGAGTTCGGGGCTTCCCACCCGGCGGGCGGGCCTCTAAGATCCCGCAACTTTCCCCTACGCACTACGGAGCTGTTCCATGGCAGACAAGGGACTCGAAGGCGTCATCGCGGCACAGTCGGCAATCTGCTGGATCGACGGAGACAAGGGCATTCTCCGGTATCGCGGCTACCCGATCACCGAGCTAGCGGAAAACGTAACCTTCGAGGAAGTCGTCTACGCGCTGTGGCATGGCGACTTGCCGACGCGCGAGCAACTGGATGGGTTTCGTAAGGAACTCGCCGCCGAACTGCGACTGCCGGCCCAAATTGTCGCGCATCTCGAGAGCATTCCGAAGGACGTCCATCCGATGGCCGCGCTGCGCAGCGCGTTCTCGCTGCTGGGTCACTACGATCCCGACGCCGAAACGAAAGCCGACGACATGCTCGCGGCCCGCCGGAAGGCCACGCGCGTTCAGGCGCAGATGGCACTTCTCGTGCCCGCGTGGGAGCGCGTGAGGCGCGGCAAGCCTCTGGTCGCCCCTCGGCCGGACTTGTCGCTGGCGGCAAACTTTCTTCTCGGCATGACCGGCGAAGTTCCGACGGACGCTGCGACGCGGGTCTTCGACCAGTGCCTCACGTTGCACGCCGATCATGAGCTGAACGCCAGCACGTTCACGTGTCGGGTGATTGCTGCGACGCTGTCGGACATGCACTCGGCGCTCGCGGGCGGCATCGGCGCGCTGAAGGGGCCGCTGCACGGAGGCGCGAACACGCAGGTGATGTTGATGCTGCACGAGATCGATCGCGCCGGCGGTGTTGAACAGGCGGCCACGTGGGTGAAAAACGCGCTCGATCACAAGAAGAAGATCTCAGGCTTTGGTCACCGCGTGTATCGCACCGACGATCCGCGTGCGACGATGCTGAAGAAACTTTCTAGTGCGCTCGCCAAATCGTCCGGGGACAGCAAGTGGTACGACTTGTCCGTCGCGGTCGAGACCGCGTTCAAGAGCTTGAAGAACCTCCCGGCCAACGTCGACTTTTTCAGTGCCAGTACGTACACGATGCTCGGGATTCCGGCAGACATGTTCACGCCGATCTTTGCCGTCTCACGCACGTCGGGCTGGCTGGCCCACGTCCTCGAACAGTATGCCGACAATCGACTGATTCGTCCGCGCGCCGAGTACACCGGCAAGGACGAGCGGCACGTCGAAGCGATCGACAAGCGCGCGTAGGGCGGACACGCGCCGACCGCGCTATGCTCCGCGGCGATCGCGATGGCTGCGTCACGTGCGGTATGGATTCTCTGTGTGTTCACCGCGTGCGCCGCCCGCATTCGGGCGCCGGTCGCGTCGGGCGCGGCCGCGTGCGGACCGGGAACGGAATGGTCCGACAGCCGCGGGCAGTGCGTCGCAATCTTGATTCCACTTCGGCCGATTCCGTGGGGACAGACCACGGAGTTCATCGCGGTGGCGCGTGGCGACAGCGGAATGGCCGACTCCGACCGAATCCCCATCGGCCGCGCACCGCTGCGCGGGCGTCGAGACGCACTCGTGACGATGGTCGCCTTCGGCGACTTTCAGTGCCCGTTTTGCCAGCGCGTCGAGGAAACGCTCGCCCGCGTCCGCGAACACTACGGCGACGACCTTCGCATCGTGTGGCGCAACGCGCCGTTGCCGTTTCATCCCGAAGCGCAGCTCGCAGCCGAAGCGGCGATGGAGGCGTTCGCCCAACGAGGCGATGACGGATTCTGGCGGTATCACGACACGCTGTTCGATCACCAGAACGCTCCGGGAGGTCTGCAGCGCCCCGCACTCGAGCAGTACGCGCAGCAGCAGGGACTCGACATCGCCCGATTCCGCGCCGCGCTCGATCAAAACACGCACGCGCCGTCCGTGCAGCACGACGTGGATCTCGCGTCGCGACTTGGCGCAGAAGGCGTTCCGTACTTCTACGTCAACGGAACACCGCTGGTCGGCGCACAACCGTACGAAGCCTTCGTCGCGCTGATCGATCCGGTGCTCGAACGTGCGCGGACCATCCAGCCGCGATCTCGTGCGTACGCCCAGATGGTGCTCTCACCCGTCGATCCGCCCGAGCCTGCGGCGCGGCCGTCGCTTCCCCCGACCCGCGTCGGCCCGCCGCAACTCGATGCGTCGACGGTCTACCGTGTGCCCGCTCGGGGGGCGCCGCAGTCCGGTCCAGCGGACGCTCTCGTGACGATCGTCGTGTTCAGCGACTTCCAGTGTCCGTTCTGCGCTCGAGTGCTGCCCACGCTCGAGGCCATTCGCTCGCAATATGGGCGCGACGTGCGGGTCGTGTTTCGCCAGATGCCGCTCGATTTTCATCCCGACGCGATGCTCGCAGCCGAGGCGTCGCTCGAGGCATTCGCGCAGCGTGGCGACGCGGCGTTTTGGAGCTTCCACGACACGCTGTTCCGTCACCAGCAGGACGCCGGCGGGCTGCAGCGACCCGCGCTCGAGCAGTATGCGCAGGCGCTCGGAATGGACATGGGGCGATTTCGCTCCGCGCTCGATCAACACACGCACCGGGCCGACGTCGACAGCGATCGGGCGCTCGCGCAGTCGCTCGCGGCCAACGGAACACCCCATTTCTTCGTCAACGGACGGCGGCTGGTCGGCGCGCAGCCCGTTGGGCGATTCACCGCGTTGATCGACGAGGTGCGCACAAGTGCGCTCGCGCACGTTCGCGCCGGTACGCCGCGCGGACGACTCTACGACGCCATCGTTGCGACTGGGGCGTCGGCGCCCGTCTACGTTCCGACTGCGCCGACGGTGCCGAGTGCGCCGAGTGCGCAGCCCGACGTCGACGAGTACGCCCCCGTCCACGTCGTGCGCCCCAATCCCGCGGCGCCAACGCTCGGTCCCGTCGGCGCGCCGGTGACCGTCGAGGTTCTCACGGATTTTCAGTGCCCCTTCTGCGGCAGGGCCCATCCGATCGTCGAACAGTTGCAGCAACATTACGGTGCGCAAGTCCGTTGGGTTCATCGGGACTACCCACTGCCGTTTCACGTGAACGCGATGCCCGCCGCCGAAGCCGCGCGAGAGGTTCTCGCGCAACAGGGTGCCGCCGGCTTCTGGCGTTTCGCTGCGTCGCTCTTCCGGAACCAACAACAACTCGACCGCGCGGGCCTCGAGCGCCTCGCGGTCGCACAGCACGTCAACATGGCCCGTTTCCGCGCCGCGCTCGCGCACAGCACGCACCGCGTCGGCGTTCAGGACGACATCGCGGCCGTCGATGCAGCGATGCAGGGCCAGGGCGTCGGGACGCCGTCGTTCCTCCTGAACGGACACCTCATGGCGGGCGCGCAGCCGTTCGACGCGTTCCGAGCGCGCATCGACGCACTCTTGCAAGCGGCAGGTCGCAATCCACCGGTGGCCCCGTCGGCCGCGCTCGGGTCTCCGCGGGTGCCGACGGCGCCTTGACGGCACGGCCCCACACGGTGCGATAGAGTCCGGGGTCCGGACGACGTGGAGCTTCTTGCACAGACCGCCCTGATTTCCGCCGTACTCGCGTTTGCGATCGCGATCGGCGTGCTGCTTCGTGCGCGCAAACGCAGGCTTCACTGGTTGTTCGTTGCCTTCGCGTCGAACGTGTCACTTTGGTATCTCGCACAGTTTCTGTCCGAACGGTCGCACCGTCGCAGCCCGACTTGGGCGCGGGCCGTGGAAGTCTGCGCCGTCGTGCTGCCACAACCGGGCATCCGATTTCTTCAGGCGTTCGTCGCGGAGCCCGCCGGACGACGGTCTTGGTTCTCGCGCATCGCTGCGGTTCTCGGAGTGCTGCTGCTCTGCGTCGTTGCGTCACCGTACCACGCGCGTCCGATCGCCCGCGCCGCGGTGAGTGTCTATGTCGTCGGTCTGTTCGCCGCCGCCGTTGCAGAATTGTGGGAGCGCGGGAGGAAAGCCGCCTCGCGTCTCGAGCGCGCCCGCGCTCGGTACCTTTTCGCCGTAGGCATCGTCGCGACGGTCGTGTTTGCGACGGATCTCTTGCCGTTCGCAGGCCTCGACGTCGGGCCGTTCGGATCGACCCTCGTCCTCGTCGTGCTCTACATGCTCTCGCAGGTGATCGAGCGGTCGCGTCTGATCGATCTGTACGAACTCGCGGGACGACTGGTCGTACTCACTGCGCTCGCGTTCCTTCTCGCGGGAATTTACTACGTGCTGGTCGACTGGGCGGCCGGCGAGGGTCCGTACGTTCTCAATGCCATCGTCGCCTCGCTGGTGATCCTGATCTTGTTCGACCCCGTCCGCGCGAAGATCGAAGAGCAGATCACGCGAGTGTTTTTTCGCGAGCGTTTCGACCTCGAGCGCTCCGTCGCGCAGCTTCGCAAGCGCCTTGCCCACGTGCTGGAACTCGACGAGATGGCCCGCGTGCTTCTCGAGGGTCTCGAGTCGTCACGGCGCGTCACGCACGCGTCGCTGTATCTCGTCGACGCCGATCGCGGTGGCTTGGACCTGTTCGTCCACCTTGGGCCCGCTCCCATTGCGCGCCTCGAGATCGCGGCGGCACGCACGCTGCTCGATCGACTGCAGTCCGCCGGCAGCGTCAACGTCGACCAACTCAGCCGGGAAGCGGCAGAACATCGCGATGCCGGCGAGGTGCGGGAAGCCGTGACGCTCGACGAGACCGTTGCACTGTGCGAGCAGCTGCAGTCGGCAATCGTGTTGCCGATGCAGGACGACACGGGGCTGCTCATCGGCTTGCTCGGCTTGCGCGACGACCGAATGCGCGACGCATATTCGCCCGAGGAATTTCAAATCTTGCGTGAGCTTGCCGCGCAAGTCGCGGTGGTCATCGAGAACACGAAAGTGCACTCGCGCATCAAGGAGCGCGACCGGCTCGCGGCGCTGGGCGAAATGGCCGCTGGGCTTGCGCACGAGATTCGCAATCCTCTCGGGAGCATCAAGGCCGCCGCGCAGCTGATCGACGGAAGTTCCGCCCCGGACGGCCACGACGCGGAGTATCTCGGGATCATCGTCGAAGAAGTCGGTCGGCTGAATCGTGTCGTCGGCTCGTTTCTCGACTACGCGCGGCCGTACCGCGGAAACGTCGCGGTGATCGACGTGCAGCAGGCGCTCGAGAAGACAGTCGCGATCGCCCGCAACGACCTGCCCGCGGGCCTGTCGCTCGAACTCGAGCCCGCGTCGAACTTGCCGGACGTTCGCATCGATCCCGAGCATCTCCGACAGGTCGTGATGAACATGGTTCGCAACGCCGCCGAGGCCATGGATGGAAAGGGTGTCATCACGTTGTCGACGCAGCGCTCTCTCGATCCCACTGCGATGGTCGAGATCCTCGTGAAGGACACCGGACCGGGAATCGCAGGCAAGGACCTTCCGAACCTCTTCATTCCGTTCTTCACGACGAAGGCCAAGGGAACGGGCCTCGGTCTCGCAATCAGCCAGCGGTTGATCGCGAGCGCTGGCGGTCGCATCGGGGTGCGCACCCAAGGCGGAGTCGGCACGACCTTCGTGATCAAGCTGCCGGCCGTCGAGCGCGAAATCTAGCCAGGATCCACGACGTCGACCGGCCCGTCCGCTTCGCGCTCGATGAGCTGCAGCGCGCGAAATCGGTAGAGCACGAGTTCGGGCCGGAGATATCCCGGGCGCGGAACGTCGTGCTCACGCGCCAGATCCGCGATCGCAGTCGCGGGGCGCGGGATCGGCGCCCACGGCGTGGGCGGCAACACGTATTCCCACCGACCGAGCTGTTCGTACCCGATCGAAAACACGTTGCGCGCGACAGCGCGGTCGAGGAACTCGGTCGTCCTCGACGCGAGCGTCCCGCGTCCGTGAAACACCGCGAGCGTCACGCCCAGTCGCGCAATCGCCTCGCGCATCGGGCCGTATCGCTGCTGCTGCCGCGTGTTCCAGCGATCGAGTACCGCGTAGCTGGCGTCGACGAGTGCGCGCGAGATCGACCCACCACGCACGGCGCGCCACAGCACCGGTTCGTGTCCATCGCGCACGATCACCGCGACCTCGGTCGGTTGCGGGCGGCGGATGGCGTCCGGGAACAAGCGGTCCGCCGGAGGCGACGCGCCTTGCAGGATCACACGAACGACCGCGATCAAACGCCGGCCGTCGTCTGGCTCGATGCGAATTCTCTCGCGGATTTCATACAGCGCCGCCGTCGCAGATAGGAACGTCGCGACGACGTCCGTCACACCGCGCATCTCGCTCATCGCGCGAAGGAGACTCCCGGCCGGACCGAGCGCGCGATCCGTGCGCACCAGGAGGCCATCCGCGCGCGCGGCGCGAATTGCGCGCACGAGTGTCGCGCCATCGCGACCGTGCAACGCACTCGCGAGCGATGGAAGCGTCGAGTAATCGACGAGCCGCGTGCCGGCCCGGTCGAGGCCGAACGGCACACCGCCCGCGACGACCACGGTCCCGCGATCCCGCAGTTGCATGGTCAGCTCGCGATGATCCGGGCCGAACGGAAGCTGCACGATCCCGCGCCACCAGAGCAAACCCGCGATCGCCGTGCTGGTCACCAGCGCAACGAGAACGCTCGCAAGAATGAACGAAAGTCGTTTCACCGTCGTGATGCCAGATCCCGCGCTCGGTCCCGCGCTGCGGTCGGCGAGCCTAGCGCACGGATCCATGTGCCGCGAGACGAGATCGCGCCTTAGAAACGATGGCGTACGCCGATCCCGATCCCGACGCGAAGCACATTGAACGTGTACCGCGTCGTGCCACCGCGCGGGTGATCAACTTCCGCCTGCGGTTCGCCTAGACCGATGCCCAACGCAGACTCGCCCACGAACTCCCAACGCGGACCGATGCGCCCCGCGATTTCTCCGCCGATTTCTACGTTGAACTCGAACGCACTGCGACTCATGCCGATGAGTGCAAGACCCGCGGCCGCGGAGAGCCCGGGTCGAATGGCGCCGCGCGTTGCCGCGTACCGCAGAACGAACATCGCACGCCACCAGGTCGCCGCGCCCCGCTCGAGCGGTACGGCGGCAAATGTGAGATGGGCTCCAAGCGTCAGTCCGCGCGCGACCCGTCCGCCGATCTCGAGCGCCGGGCCGACACCGACGAGAGCGCCCGGGCCATTCGTCGAGGGCACGCCGGACTCCAGCGTGCCCGCCACTCCGAGAATCCGAACGGACGTGCCGGCGCTTACGTAGAACGTCGCGCGTCGTCGGGTGCGAGGGGCCGGCGCCGCAACGGACACGGCGGATGGGGGGCGGGCCTCGGAGGCGGAACCGATCACGCGCAGCACGGCGGGCGGGCGCGATTCGATGACGATGGCCGAGTCCGGCTCGTAGTCTGGCGCGATCTGGATCCCGCGCGGGGCGGCGTGTGTCGGGGTGCGCGAGGGATCGGTGCCGTCGTACGAACGGATGATGGACGGAGCCGGCAGCAAACCTGCGGACGCGTCGCGCCCGTCGAAGCCGCTATCGGACTCCGCGGCCGCGTCCGTCCCGGGCGTCGCGGAGTCGGTTCGGGCGGCCGGCGCAATGCCGTCGTAGTCTCGAAGAATCCGAGGACCCGTGCCCGGACCGACGGCAGCGGAAGTTCCCGCGTCCTGTGCGCCGGCGGTTCGCGCGACCGCGGCGAGGGCACAGACGAAGAACGCGGCGCAGTACGCACGCGCCGCCGAACGCATCGATCAGGTCCCCGGACGCACAGACAGAACGATGGACTCTGCCCAGCGATCGGCGTTCGCCGGCCAGTGCAGCGTTGCCGCGGCCGATTGAATCGCGGTCGCAGTGCACTGCAACCAGTGAACTTGCGTGCCGGCGTCCGCGGACGTCGGCACGATGTCCACGGGCGTGACCGTGAGTCGTGCGGCCCCCAGCTCGTCGTAGTCGTCCGACGATCGTTGGTACGTCACTCGAACCGTGCCCTCGTCTTCGTTGCGGTGCGATGTCTCCCACCATTGCAAGAAGCAGCGAGTGACTTCGCGAACGATGGGCTCGCCGTTGATCAGATCGCGAAACGTCGCTCGCGAGCCTGCTCCCTGTCCGGTGAACGTCACGCGCACGCGTGTATTTTCCACCGTGGGACGAGGGTCGCGCCCGGTCATCAGGGTCGCGCCGCGACGGTCGAGTGCCGTCACGTCGAGACCACGGTCGGACAGCGCGGCAAGACCGGCGATGGCCTGATCCGCCATCGTGCTTCCCGGCGGTGCGAACTGCAAGCACTCGAAGAGCGCCCGCGCCATCGTTTCGCGTCCGTCCTGCGCCGTGACCCGATCGTTCAAGCCCACGAGCGCGCGCGCAAGGCCACACGCGACGCTCGCCGGCACGGGGATCTCGTGCGTGCGATACGCTTCCTGCGCGGCGCGATACGCTTCCGCGCCATCGCTGTAGCGTGCGCGCGCCAACGCACGCTCGCCGCGCTCTGCGTGCACTTCGCCGGCCATCGATCGCGCGGTCAGCTGGCACCGACCGTCGAAGCACCGCGCACTCGGCGGGCAGTCATCGGTGCGCGTGCAGGTCTCGCCTTCGACGAACGGCAAGGCTTCGCGAGATCGCCCATCCGTTTGCGAACCTCGGGACGCGTTCGACGGGTTCGACGCGCTCGACGCCGAATTTTGTGCGCGCGCCATCTGTTCGCATCCCGACGTCGCGATCATCCCGAGCACGATGGCCGCGCGAGCGCCCATGCGAAACCAACCTAGAATCGAGCCGCAGCGCGTCATCGTCTGAGTGGGCCGAGCGTCGTGTGGGATGCCCTACCGGGTCAAGAGGGGGTTGCGTGGGGCGTGTGGGCTGTTGTTGCATACGCGCCCGTCGTCGTCGTTGTCGCGCGATTGCCGCGCGTGCGACGCCCGTCGCCGCAGGAGGCCAAACGTGATCATCGGAGTGCCCAGAGAGATCAAGACTCGCGAGTACCGGGTCGGCATGACGCCGTCCGGTGTCCGTTCGTTCGTCCGCCACGGGCATTCCGTGCTCGTCGAGGTTGGCGCGGGAGACGGCTCGGGATTGCGTGACGACTTGTATGTCCAAGCCGGCGCGACGATGGTCCGCAGCGCCGCGGAGTTGTGGGGCAAAGCGGAGATGATCGTCAAGGTGAAGGAGCCGCTGCCCGCGGAGTACGAACACTTTCGAAGCGGGTTGATCATCTACACGTACCTGCATTTGGCGGCCGAGCCCGTGCTGACCCGCAAGCTGCTCGAGAAGCAGGTGCGAGCCGTGGCGTACGAGACGATCCAACTGCCCGACGGTTCGCTGCCCCTGTTGCGACCGATGAGCGAGGTCGCCGGCAAGATGGCAGTGCAAGTGGGAGCCACGGCGCTCGAGAAGTGGCGCGGTGGCAAGGGCGTGCTGCTCGGCGGCGTCCCGGGAACACGGCGCGGTCGCGTCGTGATCCTCGGCGGCGGCGTGGTCGGTCGCAATGCCGCCAAGATCGCGATCGGGATGGGCGCGCACGTGACCATGTTGGACATCTCGGGAACGACGATGGACTACCTCGAGGACGTGTTCGGCACCTCGGTTGAGACGTTGTACTCGAACGCAGGAAACATCGAAGAAGTCGTGACGCGCGCCGACCTCGTCATTGGCGCGGTGCTTGTTCCGGGCGCGAAAGCTCCGAAGCTCGTCGACGAGGCGCTCGTCTCGAAAATGGAGAAGGGCAGCGTGATTGTCGACGTCGCGGTGGACCAAGGCGGCTGCATCGAGACGTGTCGTCCGACGACGCACGATCAACCAACGTACGAAGTGCAGGGCGTCGTGCACTATTGCGTGCCGAACATGCCCGGAGCGGTCTCCCATACCTCGACGTTTGCACTGACGAACACGACGCTGGCGTATGGACTCGCGCTCGCGGACAAGGGCATCGTCAGCGCCGTTCGAGATGATCCCGCGCTTGCGCTGGGCGTGAACTGCTGGGACGGCGCTTGCGTATACGAAGCCGTCGCGACCGCGCACGGGCTGCCATACAGACCCCTGGCGTAGAAGCGCGCTGCCTAGCTCTCCGCCAACATTCCGACGTCCCACTCTTCGTCCGGTCCGCGCATCGCTTCCGTGGCCTCGCGCACCCGATGCAGCACATCGGCCGCCGTGTCCCCGGGCGACACGTCGACGCCGATTTCCACCCGCTCGCCGAGTTCCCACACGCGCACGCGTCGGACGCCCTCCAACGCCATCACGACCTCGACGATCTGGCGGGCGCGACGACTCTGGACGGGCGTTGGATTCTGCGACACGGGGAGCGAGCCGGTATCACCGCGGCCGCCGGCACGCAAGCGCGAGGCGGCGATTGCTGGCGTGCGGCCGGCCCATCATTCGGCGCACTGATCTTGCGCGGGACCCCCAGAATGGAATACCCGTTTGTCCGATGGCGTTTGGACGCCACGCACCCGTCCGAGGCTAGGCCCATGACTCCTGCTTTCCGCCACGCATTCGTCCTCCCTGCGCTTGTCATTGCGTTCACCACCGCGACATCGTCGTGTGCCACCACGCGCATTCCGAACACCGACGTGGCCGACACGCGCGAAAATCGCGACGCCATCGACTTTTCCGAGCGTTACCGTCGCGCAGTCGAACAGCGCGACACCCGCACCCTGCTCGCGCTCGCGTCGCAGCGGTACTTCGAAGACGGCGGCACGCCCCAAGGCGACGACGATTACGGCTACGAAGGCCTCCGCCGGCTGCTCGGGATCTGGGCGGACGAAGTGCGGGAGATCCGCTACGAGATTCGCTACCGTCGCGTAACGTTCGAGCGCGAAGGGCAGCGCGCGCTCGTTGAATATACTTACACGGGAAGCTACACGCTGCGCCGCGCCGCTTCGTTGGTCGAGGACCGAGTCCCCGTGTCGTCGTCGCGTCCCGCGAGTTCGGTTCTCTCGGCCGATCCCGTGCGTGGTGCGACGGCCACGACGAACGACCAGGACGTTTGGTACCGCCGCGTCGCCGACAATCGGCTCGAATTCGAGCGCGAAAACGGCGAATGGCGGATCATCGCAGGGATGTGAACCGCGTCCGCGGGCGGCGTCCGTCGACGGTGCTGTGAGAGTTCGCGGTACGATGTGCGTGCGTTCCCCACGCATTGAACCCGCGCGCGCTTGACGGTAGGCTTGTGGTCTCGAAAACCTCGCGCGATGACGAAGGATTCTGCCCCGAAGAAACCCGTGCCTCCTGCCGGCGCCGCCGGCCCGGGAGTGCCCAAACGCCCTGCGTCGCGGACGATCGAAATGGTCGACCCGGTGCTGCTGGCGTCGCTGTCGGATCAGTACGGTGTTCCCGCGCTGGACTTTGCCAGCGTGGGTTTCCCGATGTCGAATCTCGACCTCGTGCCGCTGGAAATTGCGCGACGCCACGTCATCGTGCCGTTCAGCGTGAAAGACGACACGATTTTTCTCGCGATGGCAGACCCGGGCGAGCGGCGGGTGATCGAAGAATTGGAGTTCGTTTCGGGCAAGCGCGTCTTCGCCTACGTCGCGTTGCGCGAGCAGCTCGGCCACGTGATCGACATGGCGTACGCACTGAGGGCCGGTGGCCAGGACATGTGGACAGGCGGAGCGGCGGCCGTGGCCCGTGTCGCCGCGGGTCCGCAAGCGCCGATCGCGGCGCCTCCGTCCGTTTCCGCGGGCGCGATGGCGGCCCCGCGCACACCGGCATCGCACACGCCGTCGTTCGCGGACGACCTCGGCGACGCCGACCTCGGGACGGTGGACGTACCAATGGGCGTGCAATCCGGCGCACCCGTCGGTCCCACGCTCGATTCGGTGTTTGCACCGCTCGAGACTGTGCGCGGACAGACCATTCTCGTCGTCGACGACGAGGAAGACATTCGGAAGCTCCTGCGCCGCGTCCTCGAGGAAAAGGGCTATCGAGTGCTCGAAGCCGATCGCGGCTCGGTCGCTCTGAACCTCGTCAAGCAGTACGTGCCCGACGCGATCGTTCTGGACGCGATGCTGCCGGAGCTGCACGGGTTCGACATCTGTCGCCGCATCAAAGCCAGTGCGCGATACGGGCACATCCCCATTCTCATGATCTCTGCGGTCTACCGCGGCTGGCGATTTGCCGAGGACTTGAAGAACTCGTACGGCGTCAATGCGTACATCGAGAAGCCGTTCCGCATCGCGGAGATCCTGCGCGTCGTCGAGTCGCTCATTGCGGGCGCACCGAAAGCGGACGATCGCGACGCCGAGTCACTTTCGACGGAGGCGGACGGGGCGTTGCAGGCCGGGATGGCGGCGTACAAAGCGGGGGACCTCGAGACGGCCGTTGGGCACCTGATGCGCGGGATCACGCTCGATCCGTTGTCGTACCGGCTGCACTATCACATTGCCCTGCTGCTCGGGCGCAAGGGTGACGTGTTTCAAGCGATCCAAGAACTGGAGACCGCGATCGATCTGAACCCAAAGTTCTTTCCTGCGTTGAAGAACCTGGCGGTTCTCTACCAAAAGGCCGGCTTTCGGCACAAAGCCATTGAAATGTGGGAGCGGGCGATCGGGCAGAGCCCCGACGACGAGACGCGAGGCCAGATCAAAGAGCATCTGATGTCGTTGTTGTGACGGTGACCGCGGGGACGAAAAGGCGTCGATGAACTTCCTCTGTGACAAGTGCAAACAGAAGTACCACGTGGGCGACGAGAAGGTTCGCGGCCGCGACGTCGTGCGTTTCAAGTGCAAGAAGTGTGAGCACGTCATCGAGGTGCGGCCCGGCGTGAACGCGACCCTCGACGGTGAGTCGGGCAGTGCCGGTGGCGAGAGCATCGCGTCGTCGCCACCGCCCGCGAGTCCGGCGAGCACTGCAGCAGCGTCCAACCGCATGCCACTTGCGCCACGAACCGGTGTCGGTTCTGCGCCCGCCGCTCCCGCCGCGGGACTTCGTTCCGCAGGCGCGGGCGCACTGCCGACGCGTTCGCCCACGGGCACGTCGCTCCCGACGACGCCCGCGCGCAGCCCGCTGAGTCCGGCGGCACCGGCGCGATCGCCGACGGGTACGGGCCTGCCAACATCGGGCGGACTTCGCCCGCTCGGATCGCCACTCGGTGGCCCCGCGCGCCCGCCGACAGGCACGGGCCTTCCCACCGCCGCTGTTCGTGCGGCGGGACTCGCGAACGTCGCCGCGGCCCCGGCAGCGACACGTTCGCCGACCGCTTCGCGTTTGCCCACGGCTCCGGCGACTACCGCGCGCTCGATTGGGGTGGTTCCTGCGACGTCGGGCGCGGCCAACGCTCCGTTGCGCAAGGCGCTCGCGACACGCGCCGAGCCGGCTCCCGGACCCAGCGCAAGTCAGTTGCTCAACGCGAGCGAGACGGGGTGGTACGCGGGCATCCGTGACTTGCCCGTCGGCCCGCTCACGCGTGGAGAGATGTCCTCGAAAGTCGAAGCCGGAGAGATCACCCCCGACACGCTCGTCTGGCGCGAGGGCCTCGACGACTGGCGCCCGTTGCGTGACGTCGACGAGCTCGGATCCCTGGTGCGTGCGACCGCACAGAAGATCTCCGGCGGATTGCTCGGCGACATGGGACGTCGCGAGCCAGCCGCGGCAAGCGCGAAGATCGTTCCGATCGCCAAGTCACCGGCGCGCGGAGGCTTCGACGACGTGGCCGACGACGAGCCGACCCGCGTTTCGTCCGTCGAAGAGATGGCCACCGCGGCGGAAGCGAAAGGTGCCACGGGCCTCGCGGGTGTTTTGCGAGGCGAGCCGGCGCCATCCCGAGCACCGGTGAGCGCGCCAGCACCTTCCGCGCCGATCGTCGCTCCGGCTCCTGCTCGCGCGCCCGCGCCGTCGTCTGCGCCTGTTGCCGCGACGTTCGGTCTGCCAGCCCCCGCCCCGACTCCAGGTCCCGCTCCACTCGCTCCGTTGGCGCCCGCGCCTCCTCCGTCGGAACTCGCGGCGCCTGCCGCTCCGCTCGTTGCGGCGTCGCTCGCGAGCGAGCGTCCGCCCCCGAGAGAGCGCCGCGGCGTTCCGGTCGGCATATGGATTCTCATGGGCGGCGTGTTGATCGTCGGCGTCGCGATTGGGCTGTTCCTCCGCAATCCTCCCTCGCGAACTCAGTCGCCCGCCGAGCGCCGCGTGGTCCGGCCGGCGCCGGCTGTACAACGCGCGACGCGCGAAGTCGGTGCGGAGATCGCGCTGCCCACGAACGATCCGACTCCCGCGCCTGCTCCGACGGCCCCCGTTGAAATTGCGCCCGCGGCGCCCGCGGCGAACGCAGCCGCAGCAAGTTCCGGTTCGACGGGTGGTCACCGCACGCCGGCGTCCACGGGGCGTGCCGTGCCGGGGCGCGGTTTGTCCGCCGAGCAGCAGGCGTTGCTCAACGCGCAACTGGGTGTCGGCGGCAGCGCCGGTCCCGTGAGCGCGCCGGTCACCGCGGCGCTGCGTCCGGGCGGCGGCGGTGCGGCCGCGGCGTCGTCCGGAGGAAACGAGGGGCTCACGGGTTCGGCCCGCGCAGAGTCCGTGCTCGACGCGTTCAACCGCAGCCGCGTCGTCAACGATTGTTGGAACACAGCGCTTCGGCGCAATCCTGCGCATCCGCGCGAGGCGTTTCGCGTTCGTCTCGACGTGAATCCGAGCGGTCGAGCGAGCGTGGGAGTGACTGGCTCGAACGACCCCGAACTGGCGCGATGCATTCAGCAGCGGGCGAGCGCGCGACCGTTCGGCGCGGGCGGTTCAGTCACCGCGGATCAGAGCGTGACGCTCGCTCCGGGCGAGTGATCGGCGCGCGGCACGGAACATCGCCGGGCGACCGGTCGTTGAACGATTGCGGCGCGCGAAGGTGCGTCGTATAGGCCGAGCGCGATGGACAACCTCGTGATCGAAGGCGGCGTTCCACTCCGCGGCACGGTACACGTGTCGGGCGCGAAAAACGCCGCGCTGCCGATCCTGTGCGCGTCGTTGCTCACCGACGGCGCGTGCACGTTTCGCAACGTCCCCGCGCTGCGGGACATCGATACGACTGCGGCGCTGTTGCGATTCATGGGCGCCGAAGTCGACTGTGTACCGCCCGTCGTGAGCGTGCGCGGCGGGGCTGTGCGAAAGCCGGAAGCTCCGTACGAACTCGTGAAGCAGATGCGCGCGTCCGTGCTGGTCCTCGGTCCGTTGATCGCGCGATTCGGCCGCGCGAAAGTGTCGCTCCCCGGCGGCTGCGCCATCGGCGCGCGACCGATCGATCAGCATCTCAAAGGGCTCGAGGCCATGGGCGCGACGGTCCGTCTCGAGCATGGCTACGTGAATCTGACGTGCACGCAGCTCCGGGGCGCGACGATCCACCTGGACATGCCCACGGTGACCGGCACAGAGAACTTGATGATGGCGGCGGCGCTCGCGCGCGGGCAGACGCAGCTCGTCGGCGCGGCTCGCGAGCCCGAGGTCGAGGAACTCGCGCGGGTGCTCAACAAGATGGGCGCGCGGATCGATGGCGCCGGTACCGACGTCGTGCACATCGAAGGCGTCGAAACGCTGCATCCGGTCGACCACGCGATCATCCCGGATCGGATCGAAGCAGGTACGTTTCTGATCGCCGCGGCCGCGACGCGTGGCGACGTACTCGTCGCCGGGGTCGTCCCGGAGCATGTGGAGGCCGTGTGCCAGAAGCTGCGTGCGTCGGGCGTGCGCGTGACACCAGAAGACGGCGGCATCCGCGTCGACGCAACGCAGTGTGACCTTCGCTCCGTGGACATCACGACGGCGCCGTATCCGGGCTACGCGACGGACATGCAAGCGCAACACATGGCGCTCATGTGCTCCGCGCGCGGAACGTCGGTGATCACCGAGACGATCTTCGAGAATCGATTCATGCACGTGTCCGAACTCGTTCGAATGGGCGCGGAGATCGACGTGCGAGGGCACGCCGCGATCGTCACGGGCGTTGCGTCGCTGGAGGGAGCCCAAGTCATGGCGACCGACCTTCGCGCGAGCGCGTGCCTGGTCATTGCGGGACTCGTTGCCAACGGCGAAACGGAAATCTTGCGCGTGTACCACCTGGACCGCGGCTATGAGCGCATCGAGTCGAAGCTGGCGCCGCTCGGAGCACGCATCCGTCGCGTTCACGGCGCAGGCTGAGGGCGGGCGCATGGCGAACTCCGGGACCGAGCCCCTGATCTTTGCGGTGCCGAAAGGTCGGTTGTTGAAACTCGTTGCGCAGCGGCTCGCGCGCGCCGGCGTTCCAGTGGAGATGTTCGACGAGAGCGATCGGCGGCTGGTTCGGGAGACGCGGCAGCCGTTCCCGCTCCGCGCGTTGCTACTGAAACCCGACGACGTACCGACGTACGTGGAGTATGGCGCCGCGCACGTCGGCGTCGTGGGGCGCGACGTGTTGCTCGAACGCGGCAGCGAAGTGTTTGTGCCGTTGGATCTCGAGTTGGGTCGTTGCCGCATGGTCGTGGCCGCACCGGTGGGATCGATGCCGGACGCTGTCGCGCGCCGATCGCGAACGCTTCGCGTCGCGACGAAATACCCGCGGATCGCAGCGGCTCACTTCGCCGGGCGCGGCGACGAGGTCGACGTGATCTACCTCGGCGGTTCGGTCGAGATCGCGCCACAGGTCGGGCTCGCGGACTGGATCGTCGATCTCGTGGAGACCGGCGAGACGCTGCAAAAGAACGGTTTGGAAGTGCGAGAGATCATCTGCGAGGTGAGCGCAGTCGTCATTGCCAACCGCGTCGCGTTCAAGTTGCGACACTCCGCGATGTCAGAGCTTCTTCGCGCGCTCGCGTGAACGTTACCTGCACTGGCCGGTGAGCGCGTCGCAGCGAGTGCCCATCAGCACCATGCCGCAGAACAGATCTCCGCCGAGGAGATTGCAGCGCGGACCGCAGATCCCGAACGTGGCCGAGTAACACGTGTCCGACGGGAATCGTCCACCCGCTCCGACGCCAACGCAGTCGGGATTCGACGAGCACGAACACGCGAACTCGTCGATGATCGTGTTCATGTTGTCGTCGCGCCCGTTGCAGCATTCGCCCCCCGCCACCGGCCGACAGTCGGAATCCGCGCAGTCACGCGTGCCGTCACAATCGTTGTCGAGCCCGTCCGTGCACGCCGCGACGCCCATCTCGCGCATCGCGGTCGGCACGCAGCCGCACAATGGGCTGCCCGCGCAGTTCGAATCGGCGCAGTCGATCGCCGAGTCGCAGTCATTGTCGCGCCCGTCGTTGCAGATCTCCGGTGCGGGCACGCAACACACGGGGAGCGCGGCGCAGCCCGGATCGCGGCAGTCCGTGCGCCCGTTGCAGTCGTTGTCACGCCCATCGCTGCACACGGCCGCAGTGTTCTCGGGTCCCGTGGGACGGCAGCACAATGGCAATCCCATGCATGCAAAGTCCGCACAGTCGCTCTGTCCGTTGCAGTCGTTGTCGCGACCGTCCATGCACGCGACGGTGGTGTTCTCGGGGCCCGTGGGGACGCAGCAGAACGGTGTGCACGCCGGGTCCATGCAATCGGTTCTGCCGTTGCAGTCGTTGTCGCGGAAATCGCGGCACGCAAACGGGTTGTTCTCCGGCCCCATCGGCACGCAACCCATGCAGCGGGGGTCGCTTGCGCAGTCGGAATCGGCGCAGTCGATCAGTCCGTCCGCGTCGTCGTCGCGGAAGTTGCCGCAGTTTTCCGGCGGCAAGCCGAGCGAGATTCTCAGCTCGAACGCTCCCTGCGAACCCATCCCGTACCCGTCGACGAAGACGTAGTAAGTCCCAGGCGTTGCGATCATCGCGACGCGGGAATTCAGCCCGAAGGTGTCGTCGTTGCACGCCGTCTGCGCGCCCATCAGGCAATTGTCACGTCGAACGTACACGACCGGGTCCCATCCCGTGAGGGCCGTCACATCGATCGTCATGGGCGTGTTCGCGCCGACCGTGAACGTGTAGACCACGTCGGGTCCCGCGCCGCCTGCGCATCCCGGAAACCCCGGCGTGGTCGGCGTGAAGTCGTTCCGCGCGCCCGCCGTCGTCCCGGTGGTGGTCGACGGCACGCCCACCGTGATCGGTGCGCTGCACGTGTCGTTCGTCGGCGGGGGCCTGCACACCATCGTCGTCGAGCAACCCGGGTCGGCGCAGTCCGCGGCCAGGTCGCAATCGTTGTCGCGTCCATCCGCGCACGTCACTTCGCTGTTCTCCGGGCCTGTAGGCATGCACGTGACGCACAACGGGACCGCACGGCAATCGGGGTCTGCGCAGTCGATGAGCCGATCGCAGTCGTTGTCGCGGCGGTCGGCGCACGCAGCGTCGGTCGTTTCCGGACTGGGCAAACACGCGCCACATGCGACGGTGCCGGCGCAATCGCTGTCGGCGCAATCGACGATGCGGTCGCAGTCGTTGTCGCGACCGTCCGCGCACGCGGCTTCCGTGTTCTCGGGTGTCGGCACGCAGATCACGCACGTCGGAGACGTCGCGCAGTCTGGATCCGCACAATCGACCAGGAGGTCACAGTCGTTGTCGATCGTGTCGGTGCAGTTCTCCGGGCGAACGACGCAGCCGCACATCCCGACGCCCGAGCAATCGGAATCGGCGCAGTCGACGATGCGATCGCAGTCGTTGTCGCGGCCGTCCGCGCACGCCGCGGGGCTGTTCTCGGGCGTGGGGATGCAGATCCCGCAGGCCGGATCGCCGGCGCAGACCGGGTCGCGGCAATCGGCCAGACCGTTGCAGTTGTTGTCGCGACCGTCCGCGCACAACTCTCTCGCGCCCGGATTGACGGTCGGGTCACCGTCGTCGCAGTCCGTTCCGCCGCACGAAACCGGTGGAAATCCGTCGCGATCGTTGTCCACTCGCGTGCGGCCACACACCCGCGAGGCCTCATCGCACGAGTCCATCGTACACGGATTGCCGTCGTCGCACGGCGGTCCGCCGGAGCGACAGCCCGTCATCTCGCACCGCTCGGCCCCATTGCAAAACACGCCGTCGTCACAAGCGCGATTGTCCGGACGGTTCAGGCAACCCACCCGCGGCACGCACGAGTCCAGCGTGCAGCGCACTCCGTCGTCGCACGAGACCGGTCGCCCTGGAACGCAGCGCCCCGCGACGCAGGTCTCCATGCCAGTGCATGGGTCGCCGTCGTTGCACACCGTGTCGTCCGTGCATCCGGTGGCCGTGCAACCCAACACGATGTCACAGCGCGCCGGGCGCGTGCAGCGCGTGTCGTCCGGAGAGTGCATGCATCCGCGCACCATCTCGTCGCAGCGGTCGATCGTGCAGTCCACGGCGTCGATGCAGGCGATCGGCGTTCCCGGACGGCACAAGCCCGCGACGCACAGCTCGATCCCATCGCAGAATGCGCCGTTGTCGCACTCGGGATCCGACGAGCATCGAACCGGCGGCACGTCTCGAGAGTCCACTGCGTCCACCGAGTCGCCGGCGTCCGGAACGTCCAACGCATCCCGGGCGTCGCCTGCCTCGAGCATCGCGGCGTCCTCGGGCATTTCGAGTTCCGTGCGGCCGCACGCCGCGAGGCCCGTGCAGAAAAACGCCGCCACAGCGAGCCGAACGATCGAGCGCATGTTCCTTCATCCTCCGCGAAGCCCCGAGCCGCCGAAGCCCCGTCCGAGCCTGTGCCCCTGCAAAGCGTACTCCATCGCCGGCATTCGCCAAGAAACGACCAGATTTCGGGCCGAAGGACCGGTCTGGCCCGGCGAAACGCTTCCGACCTGTGCAAGGATGTGCCGTCGTCGCGACGCAAAGTCGCCCGTAACACGACTGTGAAGATCGTGCTACGGTCCCCGCGTGCATCTGCCCGACGGCGTCATGCCCTTTCGCGAGAGCGCGCCACTGATGGCCGTTGCTGCGGGCGTCGTCGTCGCCGCGTCGGTGCGTGTTCACCAGGCGCGAACGAATCCGCAGCTTCCGCTCGCGGGTTTTCTCGCGGCCGTGGTGCTCGTACTTCAAGCCGTGAATTTTCCCGTGTTCGGTGCCGCCAGTGCACACTTGATGGGCACGACGCTGGTCGTGTTCGTCGCGGGCCCTGCGCTCGGCGCGCTCGCGCTCGCGTCGGTTCTCACGATCCAAGCGCTGTTCCTTCAGGATGGCGGGCTGCTTGCAATCGGCGCGAACTACCTGAACATCGTCGTCTTCCCGGCGCTCGTGGCGGTGCTCGGTCTGGGGCTCTTGCCAGCCGGCGCGTCGGCCCGACGCTGGGGCTGGACCGCTGGATTCGCGGCGGCCGCGGGCACCAGCGTCGGAGCGTTTGCGTGCGCGGTACAGCTCGCTCTCGCTGGGATCATTCCGATGCGTCGTGCCATTGTCTGGCTCGTCGGATGCTATTCGCTCGTCGGGATCGTTGAGGGCGTGCTCACCGGCGTCGCGGTCGCGTCCCTGGTCCGGCGGGGCGTCGTCGGTGTTTCCCGAGGATCGATTTCGACGCCTGCCCGGGCGGGCGGCTGGCTCGTGCCCGTTCTCGTCGTCGCGGCGCTGTTGGCCGTGCTGCTTCCGTTCGCGTCGCAGCGACCCGATGTACTGCAGTCGCTGCTTCGACGAGAGCACTGAACACGGCGCCCCGACCGCTCGACGAAGACGGTCGACGAAAACGGCCAGGGCGCCGGTCCGGCTGCACGCGTTACGGCCCGCGCCCTCCGCCGCCGTCGGCGCGGTTGCGTCCCGGACGTGCCGACAGCGTCGTCTCGCCGTTGAGTGACACGAACGGTCGCAGTCGTCGCATGCCTGCGCGACCGATTCCGCGCACGCGCAGCAGGTCTTCCGCGACGCGGAAACGCTGAACGCGCTGGCGAAGGGCGACGATCGCGGCTGCGCGCGCCGGACCGATGCCCGGGAGCCGCTGCAGTTCCTCGTCGCCCGCGCTGTTGATGTTCACGACGCCTTCGGGCGCCGCCGCCGGTGCCGTGCTCGCGACCGCGGGGCGCGCGGCGGTCGCTGCCACGGGCACCCGCGAGGTTGATTGTGCGAATGCCGGCGCTCCTGCGAGCAGGACTGTTCCCGCAAGCAGTGCGAAACCGAGTGTTCGCGCGATCACGTCGCGCCCCCGGAGGCCGCACGGCGGCTCGTGTCTTCGTCACGCACCTGCAGCGTGCCGTTGATCGGCATCGCATCGAGACGCAGCGTGAGCGAGCCGTCGCGGTTCACAAAACCAACGCCAACCTTCGTCCAGAAGGTTCGCTCGCCCTTCTCGGTGACGGCGTAGACGAGTTTCTTCTGGATCGTCGACTGGGTGGGCACTTGTTGAGCTGGTTCATTGGTCATCATGGCGTTTGCTCCTAGCGAGTTGCGCTTCCACGTAGCGTGGACGCGGCGCAATGGACTGCGAGCGCAGTGCCAGCTTCGTGTCCGAGATTTCTCGGGTCGTTTTCGCGCTACGCCGCGCGGGCACCGGCGGCGGATCCGGTTCCGCCACTGACGGAACCCCAATCCGCCGCCACCCGTCACGACGCGCGACCCGTGCGTCCATGCTTGAGCCCACGAACGACGCCGTGGCACACTCGCGCTCTCGGTCTGGACCCCTACGTCGCGAAGCAGACTTCGCGACGCCAATTCGGATGAATTTCGACGCAAGGATGCACGAATGAAGATCGCTCTCGGTGCCGCGAGCCTCAGGACCACGGCCGACGTGCTTGCCGTTGCAGTCACGGAAAACGACTTCGAGCGCGACGACTACGTGCGGGCACTCGACGCCGAGCTCGGCGGCGAACTCGTTCGCGCGGCGAAGAATGACGAGTGGACTGGCAAGAAGGACACGATGCTCGTCGTGTCGACCCTCGGCAAGACCGGTGCGCGAAAGGTCGCGCTCGTCGGGATGGGGCCGGGTCGCTCCGTCGGCGAGCCCGAGATTCGCATCGCGGCAGCGAAGTCGGCGCGGTGGGCGCAGGCGGAACGCGCGGAGTCGCTCGAATTCACGATGCCCAAGCGCACCGACGCGCGGCGCGTGCGGATCGCGTCCGAAGGAATCGTTCTCGGAGCGTATCGCTTCATCAAGTACATGACGGGCGAGCGAATTCCGAAGAAGGACCTGGGGAAGGTCACGCTCGGGCTGCGCCCGTCGGACAAGCATCCGTTCAAACCCGGTCGTGAGCTGCTCGAAGCCATCGACGCCGGGATCGCGGTCGGAAATGCCGTGAATCTCGCTCGCGACCTCGTGAACGAACCGCCGAACGTGCTCACGCCGAAGGCGCTGGCCGATCACGCTGTGGAAGTGGCCAAGCGCTTCAAGATGAAGATCACCGTGCTCGACCCGAAGGGCTGCATCGATGCGGGAATGAAGCTGATCGACGCGGTCGGTCGCGGAAGCTCCAACGGCCCGCGGTTCGTGCACATGACGTACACGCCGTCGAAGGTCACCAAGAAGACTCGCAAGATCGCGGTCGTCGGCAAGGGACTGACGTTCGACTCCGGCGGTCTGTGCATCAAGCCGGCGCAAGGCATGGGCGACATGAAGTGCGACATGGCCGGTGCGGCGATCAGCGTCGGGGTCATGGCGGCGGTCGGAGCGCTGGCGCCGGATGTCGAGGTGCACGGGATCTTCGCCGCGGTCGAGAACATGCCCGACGGGAACGCGTATCGACCCGGAGACATCTTCGGCTCGCTCGACGGCAAGACGGTCGAGATCATCAACACCGACGCCGAGGGTCGTCTCGTCCTCGCGGACGCGCTCGCATACGCACGAAAGTTGAAGCCGGACGTGTTGATCGACCACGCCACGCTGACTGGCGCGTGCATGGTCGCGCTCGGCACGCTGACTTGCGGTCTGTACGCAAACGACGATCGACTCGGCGCGAGCTACCTCACGGCAGCCAAGCGCGCAGGCGAGTCGATGTGGCGCCTGCCGCTGATCGAGGAGCTTCGCGAGGGTCTCAAGAGCGACGTCGCGGATCTCAAGCACACGGCCGATCGCTTCGGCGGTTCGATCACGGCGGCGCTGTTTCTTCGCGAATTCGTCGGTGATTGCAAGTGGATGCACCTGGACATCGCAGGCCCCGCTTTCCTGGACCGGCCGACCCCACTCGCTCCCAAGGGTGGCACGGGCTTCGGCGTTCTCACGCTCACGCAGTTCATCGAATCGATGAAGTAGGTTCAACTCGTCCAGCCCGTCTCCGTAGGCTGAAGCCTACGGCAACCGGGAAAAACCGTGCGCCGCACGGTTCGCGGTACGCTCGCTTGTCACACGTTGCACGACGGGGTCCGCAGGACCTTCCCAATGTTGCCGGGGCTTTCAAGACCCGGGCGACACCGCGGCCGGTTGACCCGGGCACGCGTTGGGCGTCTGATGCGCTCATGGCGCGGCACGCTCGCACGTCGAATGCAGCACGGCTCGCCGCGATTGGTGCGGCGCTCGTCGTGACGTCGTGCGGGGTCTATCGCGCCGCGTTGCTCGACGCGACGGCCCAGGACGCGCCTTCCGCGGACGTCACGCAGTTGTCGGACAGCGCCGCCGATTCCCGCATCCAAGACGCCGGCATCGACGCCATCGACGCCATCGACGCACTCGGTGACGTGCCCGTTCGCGACGACGTGCAAGACGCGACGACCGACGCGTACGACAGCGGATGTGGCGATTGTCCACTTCCGCGCGCGTGTTGCATGGGCTCATGCGTCGACCCGCAAAGCGACGCGATGCATTGCGGACGCTGCGGGACCGCGTGTCCGAATACGACGTGCTCGAGTGGACTGTGCACGAACACCTGCCGACTCGGATTCGGTGACTGCGACGCGAATGCAACGAACGGTTGCGAGACCGATCTCGCGTCGTCCGCGAGCCACTGCGGCCGCTGCGGCACTCCGTGTGCGCCTGCGAACGCAGACGGCACGTGTACGTCGGGGCGATGTGTGTTCGTCGGGTGTCACGCAGGTTTTGCAGACTGCAACATGAATCCAGCCGACGGCTGCGAGGCCAACCTGATGACCTCGGCGATGCACTGCGCGGCCTGCGGCATGGCGTGCACGATTCCCGGCGCGATGGCGATGTGCATGGCCGGTGTCTGCACGCGAACGAGTTGCTCGATGGGTCGAGGCGATTGCGACGGAGACACGGTCAACGGCTGCGAAACCGACGTGACCGCGAGCACGATGCACTGCGGCGCGTGCGGCGCGATGTGCACTCTGCCGAACGCCACCGCGGGATGCACCGCGAGCCTGTGTTCGGTGGGCAGCTGTGCGATGGGATTCGGCGACTGCGATCGCCTTGCGGGAAACGGCTGCGAGGTCAATCTGCGCAGCAATTCGATGAACTGCGGAATGTGCGGACAAGTGTGCGCATTCGCCAACGCCACCGCTGCGTGCACGATGGGCGCGTGCGCGCTGGGCGCGTGCAGCGCGAACTTCGGAAATTGCGACGCGATGGCCGCCAACGGATGCGAGACCGACACGCGTACCAGCGTTGCGCACTGCGGAATGTGCGGGCGGGCATGCGCGCTGCCCAACGCGACGGCATCCTGCGTTGCCGGCGCGTGTGCCGTCGCGACGTGCACGGCGGGGTTTGGCAACTGCGACGCGATGGCCGCGAACGGGTGCGAGGCGAATCTTGCGACGAACGCGGCGAACTGCGGCGTGTGCGGGCGCGTTTGCGCCGCGGGCGCAATGTGTGCGGCAGGAGTGTGTGTTCCTCCGCGGCGCGTGTTCGTCACGAGCACGCTTTACTCGCCGACACTAGGCGGGCTCGCAGGCGGCGATGCGCGGTGTCAGGCGCGCGCAGTGGCCGGGGGGCTGTCGGGCACGTGGCGCGCGTGGCTCGCGGACGCGACGGGTTCGCCGTCGACGCGATTCACGCGATCGGGCGGGGCGTACCAACTGCTCAACGGCGTGACGATCGCATTGAATTGGGCGGACCTCACGGACGGAACGCTGCTTGCGCCGATCAACCTGACAGAACTGCGCGGGCCGCCACCGACGCCCAATCCGTTCATTCTAAGCGAACCGACCGTCTGGACGGGCGCCAACGCCAATGGAACGGCGGTCGCCGGCGACAATTGCGTGAACTGGACGAGCGCGGACACGACGACGAGTCACGTCGTGACGGAAGGTCGCTCGGATCGCGCGGACGCGACGTGGTCGCTGTCGCGCACGTGGAGCGGCGGACCGTGCAGCTGGCAGCGGCCGTTGTACTGCTTCGAGCAGTGAGCGCGGCGAACTGAACGCGACGGGTGGGCCGAGCCCGCGTGCCTAGATTCGCCCGCCCACACGCAAGTTGATCGGCGCCTCAGGCGTCGTCGGCTGAACGGCATGTTCCGCCGTCTCGTCGGAGTCACCGTCGATCGGTGCGTCCCCCGTCGCGTGGCCGTCGTCGTTTGCGACTTCGCCGTACTCGCTGCGCACCGACTGCATCGCCGCGGCCGTCGTGTCCGTCGTCGCGGGATCCACGTTCTGCGTCAGCGCACCCGCGACGTGGGTGCTCGGCGGTCGGAACGCCAACACTTCGGTCTGTGCAGTCGCGAGATCCGCAGCGCTCAGTCGTCCGGCGGCGGCCATGCCTCGCGCAATGGCGCGCAGACGCGTGTGCATGTCGTCGCTCACGCGTCCTCGTTGATACGTGCCGAAACGCGTCACAGGGTTCGGGAGCAGCGTCGCGAGGTAGATCGATTGCAGCGGCGTGAGATCGCGCGGCTCGCGGTTGAAGAAGAACCGTGCCGCGGGACCGATGCCATAAATGCCGGGACCGAATTCGACGACGTTGAGATACAGCTCGACGATGGAGTCCTTGTCCATCGTTCGTTCGAGATACCAGGTGAGCACGACTTCCTGCAGTTTGCGCACGAGCGTCTTTTCCCGCTGTAGGAAGACATTTTTCGCAAGTTGCATCGTGATCGTGCTCGCGCCGTAGACGAATCGTCGCGCCCCGACGTTTCGCACGATCGCGCCGCGGATCTCGGGAATGTTGAACCCGTGGTGTCGATAGAAACGACCGTCTTCACGCGTGAGAACCGCGTTGACGACGTGCGGCGAAACATCGGGCAGGGCGACCCACGCCGCGCTGCCGGGGCCCGTGACGAACGTTCGAACGCCGGCCGGCTCCTGCACTCGCTGCACGAATGGTCCACTGAAGCGTCGCACGCTGTTCGTCATGCCGTCGTGCGCGACGGCGCACAGGTCCTGCACACGCACGTCGAGTTCGGTCGCATCGAGGTGAGTCGTGTCAAGCGCGAGATGCACGTCGGCGCCGAGTGTGCCGGTAAACGTCATCTGTCCCACCGGCCCCGTCACGACGGCGGGCAGCGCACGGCGGATGGCGTCGCAGCTCAGCGTGGGCACGCGCAGCGCAACGTCGACGGCCGTTCGATCGCCGCGGCGCTCGGCCCAGCCGGCCACCCCGAGCGTGATGCCGTTGAGCGTGAAGTTCACCCCCTCGGTCGCGACATGCCCGCGTGCGGGATCCAGCAGCGCGCTGCCGCGCACGTTGATGTCCAGGCCGTCGATGGGATCGTGCGCGAGCCCGCGATGTGCGAGTCCGAAGTGTTCGACGGACAGCTCACCGTCGACGCTGAGCATTCCGTCGCTGCCCGCAGGCTCCGCGCGCATGTGCACACTGGCGCGACCGGTGTCGATCGCGTGCCACGGCACCACCGGCACCCACCGCGCAACCTCGGGAAGCGGCACCTGCTCGGCCGTGAGATCCAACTGCCACGAGCCCTCTGTCGGTCTTCGCAGGTCGAGCAGAATCGCGGGTCCCGCGCCTTGTCGCCCGAATCGGGCCTGCGCGACCCGCACGTGCCGCTGCGTGACGTCGAGTTCGAACGACGCCGGCGTGAGTTCGACGATCGTACGATCGCCGTGGGTGAACACGACGTGCCCGTGTCGCGCGACGATGCGGATGGATTGCAGCGACAAGCCAAGTGCATCGACCGACGCGGAGTCGCTCGTGCCGGGTGTCGATTCGCTGCGCGATCCGCTCGCGCGCCGTCCGCCGCCGACGAGTGCTCCAAACAACGCGCGTACGATCGATCGCACGGTCGTTGCGCTGTCGCCTGCGGTGTCGATGTCCACGCGCGACGCGAATCCCTCGCACGTGAGCTCCGCGCGCGGCGTGTTCGCGCCCTGCTCCAGCGTGCACGCCCCCGTTCGCGCCGTCGTGAAGGGCCCCGTGCGAAAGGTCGCCTGCCGCCACGTCGCACGAGACGCCGCGTCGCGTCGCCATTCGGCGTGGCCTTGCTCGAGTTGCACGCGAAACAGCAGCCCAAAGCGCACATCGGCCGTTGCGTCTTCGATGACCACGCGATCGACTCGCACGCCCGAACGCGAGCCCGGTCCCCCGCGCGGCTGCGACTCGCGCGCGCGGCGAATCGCGGCCACGACGTCTTCCACCGGTCCGTCGCTGCGAACGTGAACCCCGCGAACGCGCGCGGTGACACCCTGCGTCGCACGCCGCAGTGCGCGCCACCAACTGAGCGACACTGCCACCTGATCGACGCTCAGCTCTGCGGCGCCCACCGTGGGCGTCGCACGGATGCGCGTTGCAATCAGCCCGTCGCGAGCGAGTTCCACACGATCGACGTGACACGCCCCCGCGACGATCGCGCCGCAGCGCCGCTCAATGGACGTCCGCACGCGCTCGCGAAGCGCAGGGAAACCCAACGCGACGCCGGCCGCGACGGCAGCGGCGAGCAGAACGACGATGACCAACGTGATCTTGAGCCGGCGGCTCACGGCCATGGCATACCCGCACCCGACCACGGGGGCCAGTTTCCTCCCGGGGACCCTCTCCTACAGTGCCCAGCCCAACTCGAATCGAATGAATGGTACGACCGGCCACGACGTTGACCGCACCGTCCCCATCGGATCGAACACGCGGGCGATCGTTCCGACGATGTCGAAGCTCACCCGCGCCGCGATGTCTCTCTGCACATCCGCCGGCGCGAGCATGCCCCACAGGCCGAGAACGAGTCGGTACGTCAACCCGACGCGCGTGCGCCATTCGTGCGTGAACGCGCCGACGAGCGAGAACGGCGCAACGACCCGCGTCACGAGATCGAGCACGTTGAACTCGAATCCGCCATGAATCCCGAACGCGTAGCGGTACGACCACGGGTAGCGCAGGTTCAGTCCGACACCGAATCCCCACGACGGTCCTGCGCCCACGCCTGTCGAGACCTGCACTTCGAAAAACGGACGTGCGGCCCAACGCACGTTCACTCCCGCGATGCCGCCGACGGTTCCCGTGCTCTGGAACAGCGCGAAGTCCCACGTTCGTTCCCATCGCCGACGGTCCATGCCGAGCGGAACACGATTGCGAGCCGCGGGCGTGGGCGACGTCGTGGTGGCGGCGGGGGGGAGTCGGGTCGTCGGACTCGTCGCGGCGGCGGTGGCCGAAGGCGGCGTGCCAACGGTGGGGCTCGGTGATGTCCATTCCAGCGTCACGTTGCGCATCTCGCCTTCGGCGAGATCCAGCGTCGCGTGCGACGTCCGCCCGCGCGCACTCGTGGCGTCGATCGCGTGGTGCGCAGGATCGACGGGGATCGAAGCGCCAACGAGAGCCTGTGGAAGCTCACGGTCGTCGAGCCGAACGGACGCGGCGGGTTCGTCCGGCGGCGCGAGGATCGTCAGGTGTGCAATTCGCGGCTCGAGCGTCGCGATGGATGTCTGCGCCTCGCGACGGCGCGTCGCATTGGCGGCATCGCCCGACTCCCGAAGAAACTGACGATATTGGTCGAGCGCCTCGACGAGGTTGCCCGTGTGCTCTGCGGCCACGCCGAGATTGAAGCGGAGCAACGGCGAAGCGCGAACCGCGAGCGCGCGGCGAAATCGGTCTCGCGCGTCGGTCCACTGTCCGTGTTCGGCAAACGCGACGCCCTCGCGGAACAGTTGTCGCGTGGCTTCGGAGATCTCGGGCGAGTCGGGCGTCGAAACCGTCGGGACCGCAATCTGCGGCGGGGACTGCGCCGGCGCGAGGCGCGGCATCGCGACCACGACGACGATCGACGCGACGGTCCACGCGCGCCGTTGGCGATCCCAGGCAGCGTTGGACCGCGGTCTCACGATCCACGAGTGTTGCGCATGCGCGGGCACGCGGGCAATGGCTCAGCCCGCGAGACGACCGACGTCGACCACCGCGCCGTACACGAACATCTCGGTGCCGGCCGTGAGCCGCAATCCTGCCTCCGCGAGCGCGACGTCTCCAGACGAGCCGCGTACGTAGAGGATTCGCACCCGGAACGCTGCTTCGACCTCCGCAACGCTTCGACCGTCCACCGCCTCGGTGTCGCCGACCCGCACGAACCGCTGAACGAACTTCGGATCGCTCCCGCTCACCGCGGACGCCGAGTCGGCGGCCAGCGCGCGCTCCACGACGACTGGCGCGGCGAGGGCCGCGGACGAGAATGCCGCATCGATTGAAGCGCTGCGCGCGATCTTGCCTGCGAGTTCCTGGTCGAACTGCCGCATCACGATTCGGATCGTCGGGTTCATCCGGCGTGCGTCGAGGGCCACTTCGATGTTCGCGAGATCGTCGCTCGTTGCAACGATCAGCGCACGCGCGCGCGCGATCCCGGCATCCAAGAGCGCCTGGTCGTCTCGGATGTCCCGTACGAAGTGCACGACGTTCAGTTGCCGCGCGCGGGTCAGGTGTTTCGCATTCGAGTCCTGCTCGATCACCACGACCGTCACACCTCGCACAACGAGTTCTTCCACCACGCGCACGCCGAGATGTCCCATGCCGCACACGATGACGTGATCTTTCAATACACTGGCTTCCACGCGCATCCACTCCATTTCTCCGGCCCGACGTGACGACATGAGCAATGCAAACCGCACGACGCCTTCACCCAGCACCACCGCACCGACGAGCGGATACAATGCCTGCATCAACTCCAGGTGCCACACGCCCGTGACGGTGAACACTTGCTCGGCAAGCATCGCCATCCACGCGGTGTACATGGCCGCACCCACACCCGGACGCGCACCGTTCAGCGACGGCAGCGGTGTCAACGCAATCATCGTCGTGCCAACCGCCACGGCGACCAACAACGCGACCCACGTGATTCGAAACTGCCGCGCGATGGCCCGCGCGTAGCGAAACGTGCGGCGAACGTCCACGCCGTGGCGATTCGCAGGTCCGAGGGCTTGCGTCACGCCAGCGTTGTACGCCAGTCGAGATCCGCGAACCACCGTTCGGTGGTGTTCACGCCGGTCGACCGTGAGTGTTCGCGTTAGAATGATTCCGAGGCCCGGTGAACGACGAACACGACCTCGGGTTCTGGGTGGGTTCGCGTGGGTCACGCGTCGCGCCGTGTGCCTCGCAGATAACCGGCGCGCGCCGTCGCACTCGCGCCGCGTAGACAAACGACGACCTGTCGGCCTTGCGAACGCGCGCGCGCCGTGCCACGATCTTACCTGGATCTTACCATGGACAGCAGAACCCGAGTTTCCGCCAAGGGACAAGTCGTGATTCCGAAGGCCGTACGTGACGAGCGCGGCTGGGATGTGGGCACCGAGTTGCGCGTGGAGTCGGCGCACGGAGCCGTCGTGCTCCGGACGATCAAGCCATCGCGGAAACGAAAGCGTGGCGTTCCTGAGTTGCTCGGGATCGCGGGCTATCGCGGCCCACGACGGTCTCTCGATGACATGGAGCGGGCCGTGCGTGGTCGGTTTGGCCGGGCTACTTGACATCGATCGATACAAACGTCGTCGTGCGCTTGGTTGTCGCCGACGATATCGAGCAGGCTCGGCGCGCCCAAGCGCTCTTGGCGTCGGAAGACGTCTGGATCTCCCGCACCGTGATGCTGGAGACGGTGTGGGTTCTCGAAAGCACGTACGAGTTGCGGAGGGCCGACACTGTGCGTGTCCTTCGGGGCTTGTGCGACGCCGCCGGCGTTGCGCTCGAGAGCCGCCAGGCCGTGCTCAAGGCGATCGACTGGTACGAACGCGGGATGGACTTTGCCGATGCGTTGCATGTCGCCGTGTCCCGACGCGTGACCAAGTTCGCGACGTTCGACCGCACGCTCGTGCGCCGCGCGAGGCGATTGACGGCCCAGCCAAACGTCTACGAACTGTGAATTTGAGCGTGGCCCCCGCGTTTCGCGGCGTCCGACCGAAACCACTGGCCCCCGTCCGACGTAGCCTCCGACGAGGCCGCTCATGCACTCGACCCCGCCTGGAATTTCACCGTCGCCACGCCATTCGACTCGTCCGCGACTGTCGCCGCGCGCCGTGCTCACGGTCGCCGTGCTTCTCACGCTGCCGGCCGTAGGCATCGCGCAGATGCACCGATTCGGTTGGCTCCGCGGTCACCGACCGATCCCGGGCCGCGCCAGTGCCATGCCGCTGCCGCACGCCCACCGCGTCTTCGGCACGCGACTCGACGCGACGTTTCCAGGTTCCGAGACTGCGATGTTCGCCATGGGCTGCTTTTGGGGTTCGGAGCAGAGAATGATGCGGCTCCCGGGCGTGCTTTCCACGGCGGTGGGATACGCCGGCGGTTCGACGCCCAACGCCAACTACGAAGAAGTGTGCACGGGCGACACGGGCCACGCGGAGAGCGTGCGCGTGGTATTCGATCCGCGGCGCATTTCGTACGAGCAGCTGTTGCGCGTGTTCTGGGAAGGACACGATCCCACGCAAGGGCAGAGGCAAGGCCCCGACGTCGGGTCGCAGTATCGATCGGTGATCTTCACGTTCAGCCCAGCACAACGGAGCGCGGCCCTCGCGTCACGCACGCGGTACGGAATCGCGCTGCGCGCGGCCGGTCACGGAGAGATCACGACGGAGGTCCGCGACGCAACACCGTTCTATTACGCCGAGGAACACCACCAGCAGTACTACGCAGACATGCCCGGGGGGTTCTGCCCCGGTGGCGGCACGGGTGTGAGAGTGCCGCCGGTGGAAGCGCCGGTGTCGCGATAGGGGTGCGTGTCGTCACAGGCCGTCGAGCACCGAGTACACGTCGTCGACGCCGAGCGTCACCTTCGGGTTCGCGATCTCGATCTTCTCGCCAGCGCCGTGGTCACGCGTCGTCCATGTCTCGCCGCCTCGCGTCACGGCTGTGATTCGCCGTTCGCGATGCGAGACGAGCAGCACCACAGCGAGTGAACCGAGCTGTTTGTAGTGATTCAGCTTCGCGCTGCGGTCGTAGTCCTCGGTGGACGCGCTGAGCACATCGACAAGAAGAGTCGGATTGACGATCGCGTGCGGATCTTCGTCGGCCCTTTCGACGGGCCCGCAAACCATCGACAGATCCGGATAGGTGGTCAGGCCGCTGGCGTGAATTCTGACTTTCAGGTCGGACGAGAACAGACGACATTGCGCAGGCAGCGCCGCTCCCAGAAGCACGGTGATCCGCGACGCCAGCGCGCTGTGCTCGGGCGTGCCACCGGCCATGGCATAGATCTCGCCGTCGCAGTACTCGTGCTTGACGGCGCTGTCGCGCTCGACGCTGAGATAGTCCGCGTAGCTGTGATGCAGGTGCCGGGCCGTCGGCATGGAGCGAACGTTACCACTTCTCGCTCGCGAACGTCGCGAGACGTACGGTCGCCGGTCCCCGCGTGAGGGACGCCCACGCGCTGAACGGCGCGTGAGCATCGACAATCCGCGACTTGCGCGAGCGCGTCCGATGCGAGACGCTGGAACCTGTGATCGTCACTTCGACTTTGCACCGCCGTGTGTTCCTCGCCGCGATCGCGATCGTCGTCGGTGGCGCGCTCGGACTCGGCGGCTGCTCGCTGACCCTCGAAACCGTAGTGCGTCACGATGGGTCCGCGCCCGCACGCGACGTCGCGATGGGAGCCGACGCGAGCGCCGACGCATCGGTCGATTCCCCATTCGTCGACGGACAAGCTTCGGACGGCGCGCGGCCGGACCTGATCAGCGCGGATGTGGACATTCGCGACGCCGTGGACGCCGTGCACCCCGACGCTCCCGGCTGCGGCGACGGTCCGCCGTGCACCGCCGGGAACTACTGCTGCGAGCTCAACTCACGTTGCGTTCCCGAGGCGTGCGGGGCGTGTTGCATGGCGCCGTTCGACGGAGGTGCCCTGGACGTCGGCGCGTTGGACGTCCCAATCGACGTGCGTCCCGATGCGCCGCGCGACGTTCCCGCGGACGTCTATCGCGACGTTGGAACAGTCCCGGACATGGCGTTCGACGCCGCGCGAGACGTTCCGATGAGCATGGTCGACGCGGGACGCACCGACGATTCGAGCGTGGTCATTCTGGACATGGGTCCCTCGTGCGGATTGTGCTCTGCCGGCGCGATCTGCTGCGGGACGAGCTGCGTCGACACCGACTTCGACGAGAACAACTGCGGCGGCTGCGGCATCGCGTGTCGCGCCACCGAGGTCTGCAGGTTCGGGGGCTGTCGAGGGTGCGTCGCGGGCGAAGCTCTGTGCATCATCGGAGGCGATCGATGTTGCCCGCTGGCGACGTTTCTCTGCACGGTCCGATGTCCCACGGGAACGTGACGCGCGCTCGACGATCACTCGCTGGGTGCTGAAAGCCGCATGCCTCGCGGGGCCCCGTTGACGCACAACGCCAATGGCGGTACGCGCACGCCCCGATGGTGGGACGGCGGCGATGGGTCACGTGCGTGGGCGCGCTCGTACTTGCGTGCGTCCTGCCGGCGTCCGCGCTCGCGCAACATCATGGCGCCGCAGCGGCGCCCGCGGACGATCATGTGTACGTCGTGCGCTCGGGCGACACGCTCTCCTCGGTGGCGGAGCATCTCGGCGTCGAGCCCATGGCGCTCGCGGCGCGGAACTATCTCACGCGGCCGTTCTCCCTGCGCATCGGTCGGCGGCTTCGCGTCCCGGCGGGCGTCGCCGCGGATGTCCTGCGGAGATTGCCCACGCGCAGTGCGCTCGACGCGCGGTCGGGCGGGGGGGGGGATGCAGGCGGCGCGCACGTGGTGACGCTGGTTCGCGCGCGCGACCAGGGCGTGCTCGAGACGAATCTACGCGCGGCGACCCCCGCGCTGCGTGTTCGAATGGAGCGCTTTCTGCGCTACCGCGACGGGAGCCGTCACATCGTGCACCCGAGACTGATTCACGTGCTCGCGGACATCGGCGATCACTTCGAGGGGCATCGCATCGTGGTGCTGTCGGGATTTCGTCCCGTGCTCCGCAACCGTTCGGCGCCGCGGTCGCGGCATTCGCAGGGCTACGCGGTCGACTTGCGAGTCGAGGGCGTGTCGCTGGCGGCGCTGCAGACGTACTGCTCGTCGTTGGAAAACCTCGGCTGTGGTCTGTATGCCCGCGGGCGCTACGTGCACGTCGACGTGCGTCGCGAGTCCGACGACTGGATGGGCGGACGCACCGTGTCTCCGCGCGACGCGGCGACGGATCCCGACCACGCGGAGCGAATCGAGGACGTACTGACCGACGCAGCGCCGATGCGCGCGGACGTCGCCGATGCGCCGTGACGCGGGCCGCGTGCCGCGACTAGACCGCTGATTCCGCCCTTCGACTCCGCCCTCCGAACTATCCCCAACCCTTCCCGTCTTCCTTCCTTCCTGTTCCATGATTCTCCCCCCTGGGCCGATGCAGCGAGATGCACCATCGGCGCTTGAGTCGCAGGGGCGAATGCGGTTGTAATCGAGTCGCGATGCTCGCCGCACGTCACGTACGGTTCGTGTGCAGCGTGTGGGTCTTCGTAGTCGCGCTCCTTGCGCCTCGGGTCGCTCGAGCGCAGGGAACGCCAGTGTTCGTCGTGAGCAGCGCGGATGTCGTCGAGCCCGTCGATCCAGCGCAACTCCGTCGCGTGGTCGAATCCGTCGGTGTCAGCGCTGTCTCGGGCGACGCGCTGTCGCGGGAGATCGCTTTACACTTTGCATCGCTGCCGCTCCGAGGCGATCCGCTCGCAGCAGGCCGCCAACGAACGGCCAGCGCGCGGCAGGATTGGTCGCGCGCCGTCGAGCGCGGTGACGACGCGTCCGCGCAACGTGCGATTTCGGCCGTCGACGCCGCGGCCCGCGAATTGGAAGCGCTTCCCGAAGCACTCGAGACCAATCCCGACAACCGCGAAGCGCTGCGCGCGGCGTTGCTGTTTCTCGCTGAGCGATTCGAGGCCGCCGGCTCGCACACACAAGCCGAAGACGCGATGCGCCGACTGGCACGATTCGATCCGAGTCTGGTGTTCACCGCACGCGCCGCGTCGCCGGTCGTTCAGCAGATGTATCGCGCCGCCGTGGACAACCTTCCGCGTGGCGGACTCACGGTGCAGACGGAGCCTCCCGCGTGCGCCGTGTTGCGCGACGGACGCGAGGTCGGCAGCGCACCGGCCGAACTGCGCGATCTCACCCCCGGCACGCACCGGATCATCGCTCGGTGCGGCGGGATGGAATCGCGCGTTCACGTCGTTCGTGTCGCCGTGAATTCGACATCGACGTTGGTCGTCGATGCGCAGCTGGACAACGCACTCACACTCGAAGGGCCGCCAGGTCTTCGATACGCATCCCGCGAGATCGCCGCGTCGCGCGCGGTGAACGATCTCGCCGTGCTCGGACGCGCGATCGGTGCGAGACGCGTCGTCGCGTTCATGCTCGCGACGCGACGGGTCCTGACCGTGGACACGGCCGCGAGCACGACGCTGACGGACACTGCGCTCGACGAGACGAGCGCGGCGCCGGCGAACCCATCGTCGCCGTCCGACCGCACCACGGCAGCGGTGGACGGCCAACTGCCCCGCACAAACCCCAGTCCCGTCGTTCCGCGCGGACGCGGAGTGATGGTCGCCGGATACGCTCTCACGATGCTCGGGGTCGTGGCGGGTGGGGTGGCCGCGTTTTTCAACATCGCATCCAACAACGCGGCATTCTACCGCGACACCAACAGCGATGAACCGCGGCAACGCGATGCCTTCGAGAGCGCCGCGCAAACATGGCGTGTCGCCGCCATCGCCACGTATGCAACCGGTGGCGCACTGGTCGTCACGGGCGTCGTCATGATCTCGGTCGGTGCGGCAGCGGGTGCGGCCCCGCGCTATTCGGCCGCGCTGGTTCCCACCGGCGGCGGATGCAGCGCGGTCGTCGGAGGGCGCTGGTGAGTCGTCGCTACCGCCGGACGCCCGCGTGGTATCTGTGTGCGATGGCACTCGCGACGTGCGGCGACGGCGGGCTCGTGAGAGTCCGCGTTTCCATTGCGGGTCTCGGCTCGATTCCGAGCGTCCCGCGAGCGAGCAGTACGGTCGCACTCACGCTGTGTTTCGCGCGCGACGCCGACGCCGGGCTCACGCAACCCACGGACCGGGATCCCGCTGCGGAAGGTGGCAGATGTCCGAGGACGACGGACGAGAGACGGCAACTGTATTGGCTGCCAGGTCGCGATCCGTTCACATTCGACGTGCTGGTCTCCACGCTTGCGGTCACAGGGGTGCGCGTGGAGGCATCCGTCCCGATCGACTGTCTTCGCGGCGTCGCCGGACGGCTCGTGGTCGCCGCCGGCACTCAACAGTTTCCCGCGGGGGCGGCGTCACCCATACCGCTCACCGTCACAGTCGCGCCAGTCTCGGTCATGCAGTGCCCACCGTGAGCGACTCGACACCGCTGCTAAGCCTCTCCGACTCTCTCCAACAGCGTCCACAGCGTCCTTCTCTCCCTCGCCGTGAGCCGGGAGAACGTCGCCGCCTCCGTCTCATCGAGCGTCGACTGGATTCCCCTGCGTCGCCGCGAATCGATGGACACCGGTTCGACCCGCCACGCACGTCGGTCGGCCGGGTCCGCGACGCGCCGGACCAACCCTGACTTTTCCATCCGGTCGAGCGCGCCCGTGAGCGTCCCGCTGCTGAGCATCAGCGTGCGTTGCAAGTCACCGATTTTCATCGCGCCGTCGAGCCACAGGATCACGAGGATGTGCGCCTGCTCGGCCGTCAGCCGGTGGCGCACCAGCGCGCGGTTGTGCGCGCGATTGACACGCCGAAACGCGCGGACCAGTGCAAAACCCAGGGACGATCGCAGACGATCATCTTGCATACGAGATAGTTATCTCGTATACGAGACATCTGTCACCATGAATCTACCCGCACACGTCGAGATGGTACGTCGCATCCTCGTCGCCGATGGTGCCCCACCGGGCTCGTCCGTCGGCGAGATACCGGCGGAGCGCTACACGTCGGAGGCGCGTTTCGCGGCGGAGCGACGGTCGATGCTTGCGCGCGTGCCGTCTCCCGTCGCGATCGAGAGCGAACTGGCCGAGCCCGGATCGTGCCTCACTGTCGACTTTGCAGGGGTCTCGCTTCTCGTCGTGCGCGGCGACGACGGCCGCGTGCGCGCGTTTCGGAACGCGTGCCGACATCGATCGACACGCCTGCTCACCGCCGATGCGCCGTGCCGGAAGAAGGCGTTCGTGTGTCCGTACCATGGCTGGTCGTACGACCTGCGCGGTCAATTGCTCCACGTCCCGCACGAGCGTTCCTTTCGCGGTGCCGTCGACTCGCGTCGCACGTTGGTCGAAGCGCACGCCGAGGTTCGACACGGGCTCGTGTGGGTGGCGCTCGCGCCGTTCGATCTTGCCGCGCTTCTCGCGCCGATCGACGCCGACCTCGCAGCGCTGGACGTAGCGGGTTGCATGCTCTACCGCCGTTCGTCGCGCGAGGTGCGCGGAAACTGGAAGCTCATTGTCGAAGCGTTCCTCGACGGCTACCACATCCGGCATCTGCACCGCGATTCGATCTACCGCTTCTTTCTCGACACGAAGTTCGCCGTTGAGCGCGCGGGCGATCACATCCGTGCGCTCTCCGCGCGCCGAACGCTTCTCGACGTCCGCGACGCGTCGTGGGAGACCGCGGCGCTTCGCGACGTGGCCACTCCGAGCTACCTCGTGTTTCCGAATACCGTCCTGATCCTTCATCCGGACTATGTCAGCATCCTTCGTGCGGAGCCGCTTGCTGCCGGTCGCACGCAGTTCGTGCACAGCATGCTGATCCCCGATGCGCCGCGGACGGAGGCCTCGGATGCGCACTGGGCCAAGAGTTTCGCACTGATCGACGAGGGCGTCTTTCTTCGCGAGGACCTCGCGGCAGTCGAGGCGATGCAGTCTGGAATCGAGTCGGGAGCGAATCCAACGTTGCTGTTCGGTGACATGGAGTACGCGTCACTCTGGTTTCACGAGAGCATCGAACGAGCGATTGGAACGTAGCGACGCCGACCACGGTGTGCGGCGATCGCCGCCGCAAGCGCGATGAGTGCCAGTCCCGGCGTGCCGCGTGCACCGGGCCGCGCCACCCGGCAACTCAGCAAACGGGGGAGGCAAAGAGTCGACAGTCCACGGTTGAGAGTCGAGAGTGGAGAAGTGTTCAGAAGAGGAGCGCGGCCATCGCGACAGCGAGAGGAGTGGAGGTCAGCGCGAGGGCGGCGATGCTGAACCCGCAGGCCGTCCGTAGAGCGTCCGCGGCCCGTTCGCGCAGCGCCCGCTGCCGCACTGCCTCGATCGAGTCCGTCCGCTCGACGACGCGGCGGTACTCGCCCGCCCGATCGGCCGCAGTCCGAGGTCCGCGATTGGCCGCAACGTGCATCGCGAGCGCGCGTGCGAGTGCCGCCATCGCGAGGAGCCAACCGGCGATCGCGGCAATCGTCCAGCCACGCGGCGGGCCGAGCACGTCACGCAGGTCAGAGATCCGGATCGACACCGGTGCGCCCGATTCGTCTACAGCGTGGAAACGCACGCGCGCGAGCTGAGCCGCAGAACTGCCAGACGCCTCGAAGATCCAGACACGGCGGGGAGCAGCACGACAGTTCCAGCCACGACACACGCGCCAGCGAACACATGGAGCGCTCGATCGAAGCGTACGACGAGTCGCGCAAATACCAGTCCCGACACGATCCCGACGACGAGTGCGATGGATCCGAGGATCGTCAATTCGCGATCTGGCCTGGTCGGCCTCGGTGGTCCAAGAACGATCTCGGTGCTGCCCACGAGTTGCGCTCCGAAAACGTAGACTCCCGTCAATCCTACCGTGACGATCCACACCTGGGCGGCAGCGCGTGAGCCGTGCGAGCGCGCGACCGAGCGCGCCAGCGGAAACAACATGCAAAGCGCGATCGCGGACGCAAGCGACGTGATGGGGAACCGCGCGTCGCGCTCACCCGCGCGTGCGTCCAACCACACGAGGCCGACACTCGCGGCGGACGCGACCAGTACGAGCATCGCCGCGACCCACGCGGGCCACGAGGGTACTCGCTCGTCCAATGTGTCCGACATGGCGGGGCGATCGTAGCCCGTTCCGGCGCAACGCGATCGCGAGCGCAACGAGAAACGCACCGAACTCGACCGCGCCGCGCTCACGTCGCCCGTCGCCCACGCGACACCCGCATCCCGCGCGCATCGTCGATCCTCCCCCGTCCGCTCCCGCGTCACCGCTCGTGCCGGAGTCGCCACTCGCCGCCACGTCACCGCCTCTGGCCGAATCTGCGGCCGTACCACCGTCATTGGCGCCCGCGTCCGTCCGAACCCCTCCGTCACCGCCCGACGAGCCCGTGCCGCGCATCGGTCGCGCCGTGTGACCGCCGAGCGGCGCGCCGACTGTCATCGTTGTGAACTCCACCGCGCCAATGTCGGGACGCGCATCGCGCGCGGTGCCGAAGAAGTCGTCCGCCGGTCTCCAACTCTCACTGCCCGGCGTCGCGGTGTCGTGCAGCGGACTCATCGCGCCGGGTCGCACGTCGTACAGGGCCATGCTCAGGCCGGGAAAGCAGCCCGACATCATGCTGCAGTCGACGTTGCCCATCACCGTGGCCGTCGGCGCCGCGGGTCGAATTGCGACGCCGCCCGCGCGCGGTGCGATGGCGTTGAAGGCAAGAACGTCGTTCCGCCCTGCCATCCAGTTCTGGACCGCAATGGAGTTGCCCGCGCAGTCGATCACCGTGTTGTGCACGATGACGACGTCGCGCTGCAGGCCGCGACCGCCGTAGTCCTGCGCGGAGATCCCGCCCGACATGCCCCGAGAGACAATGTTGTTGCGTACGATCGCCGGACCTCCACCCACGACGATGTCCGCTTCGTTGATCGAACCTTCGACGTAGTTGCCGTCGATCACGCTCGCCGGGTCCCCGCGGTTCGAACCGTACACCATCAATCCCGGCCCCGCGGTGTCGTAGACCGAATTGTCACGCACCGTGCCGAACGAGTTGAGCTTGATCTCCAACCCGTAGCCGACCGCACCCGCACGCGGAGTCACACCGACGATGAGGTTGCGCTCGATCGCGAGATCCGTCGCGTGACACGCCGCTCCGTCGTGACACCCGAAGTAGAGCGCCGTTGCGCGCAACATCTCGAACGTGTTGTCCCGCACGGCGATTCTTGCATGGTCGCCGTCGTTCGCGCTGATGGAGATTCCGCCGATGTTGCGAAACCGACAGCCCTCGACCGTGATGTCTCGCGCACTGTGCATCTTGATCGCATCGACGTCGTCGGCACTGCCATCGAAGAAGATGCGTCGAATCGTCACGAACGACGCGGCGCGGATGTCGGTGACGTTGGACGACGTGCCCATGTACGCAAACCGCGACGTGAGTGCCCCAGGCGTGCCGGCGCCCACGACGATGATCGGAGACCCCGCGGTTCCCGACGCCGTGATCGAGCAAGGACGCGTGTAGTCGCCGGCCGCAAGGTGAACTTCGTCGCCGGGCATCGCGCGGTTGATCGCGGCGCAGTAGTCCTGCGCGGGACCGGTGTCGATGATCGTCGCGTGTGCGAGCCTCGGCGCGAACGACGCGGCGACCGCCAGCGTCGTCGACGCGATTGCGAGGCGCCGGGAATGGGAAAAGCTGCGCACGGCACGCCGAGGATATCGCATCGCGGATGGTGACGGAACCGCAGTGCCTTGCGCGCGAACTGCAGCGATGCTTCGATGCCGTGGGCGACGAGGACGGAGTGCCGATGGACGGATCGAACGACGGCGCATCTCCCAACGACGAAGCCGGACTCGATCGCGTTCGCTGGGGCCTGCGGTTCGTTCTCCCGGAGGTCGAGAGGGCTTACCGCGCGTGGAACGTTCGCAAGGCGGTCCCCGTCATTCGCGGTGCGGGGATCGCGACGTCGACCGGGTGGCTGCTTCTCCTTGTTCCGATGTGGCTCTCGCGACGAGCGGGGTTCGCGTGGGCCGCCGGCTGGATCGTCCTGGTGCTCGTCCCGTCGATCGTCGCCTGCATCGTCGTCAGTTATCGACCGAGCCGGATCGCGTGGATGCTGCCAGCGATCATGCTGGCGTCCACGCTCTCGGGTGTGTCGGCCGTTATCATCAGTTGGCTGTGGGGGATGGAGTCCGTTTCGATGGCGGGCGTGGTCGTGTGTTCGTATTTCGCGTTTGCGTCCATCCGCCTTCGTCCGGAACAGGCGCTCTTCGCGGTCATGCCGTATGTCGGCTTGCATCAGGCTTGGATGGTCGTCTCGTTCCGCGGGGGCCGGCTTGGCCTCGCAGAACTGGCCATGTACTCGGCTCTTCCATGGATCGCGGTGCAGGTTGCGCTCTTCACCAACACGGTGTTGGAACGGCTCTCGCGCGAGGCCTATCGCCAGGAACGGATCATCGAATCACAACGACAGACCATCGTCCGCGAGCGTGCGCGCAGCGAGGCGTTGCTCAAGCAGGAGGTCAGTCATCAGGTCGCCGCTCGGTCGCGTGAACTCGGGCAGATGCTCGCGAAGACCGATGCGACGTTCGTCGTCGGCCGGCTGTCGCCGGGGGATCGGTTCGACACCCGCTACGTCGTACAGCGGGCGCTCGGGTCGGGCGGCATGGGTGCGGTGTTCGAAGTCGAGCGACTCACCGACGGCGAGCGACTTGCGTTGAAGGTCGTCACCGGCCAGATCACGGGCGCACAGGCGGCGAGGTTCGCGCGGGAGGCGGAGATCGGTGCAGGGATCCACCACCGCAATCTCGTTTCGATCGTGGACGTCGGGATCGCGCCGGGCGGCGTGCCGTTTCTTGCGATGGAGATTGCCGACGGCGGCTCACTCGAAGACCGTCGCGAACGATTCGGGGACGCGGCCTGGGCGCTGCCGATCCTCCGCGAGATCGCCGAGGGTCTTGCGGCACTTCACGATGCCGGCGTCGTGCATCGCGACCTGAAGCCTGGAAACGTATTGTTCACGGGAAGCGACGCCACGGCCGTCGCGAAAATTTCCGATTTCGGCATCTCGCGATTCGGCGCGCTCGCGTCGGACTCCGAAGTGGATCCCAAGGCTCCGACGATGGCGCCGACGTCGGTCCCCGCCCGCGGTTCCGCGACCGATCCCGCGAAGCGCGCCGGGCTCACTGCGACCGGCACGATGCTGGGCACGCCGTTCTACATGGCACCCGAGTCCGTGCTTGGTGCGCACGCCGTGAACGCGCCGGCGGACGTGTTCGCATTCGGGATCATCGCACTCGAGATGTTGACGGGCCGTGCACCGTTCGTGACGCCACCGATATTTCTCGCGATGGCGGGCCAGCAAATTCCTGCACCGGAAGTGCATGTCGCCGGGATCGACGAGCCGGTGCGTGGCGTGCTCATGCGCTGCCTCGTCGAGGACCCTGCGAAGCGGCCGACGATCGTCGAAGTATGCGCGGTGCTTTCATCGCGACCGACGGCGCGCTCCGGCTGAGCGCGGGCGCGGCAGTTTGTCGTCAGACGATCGCTCCGTCCCAGAGCGCAGCAAGAGACTCTCGCCACGGCCAGACCTCGACGGTGCCGAGCTTGCGACGGGTTCGATCGCGAGTGACCAGCAGTCTGCGTCGCACCTTGTGGAGAGCGTGGAGTTGCAACAGTGGTTTTGCGTGCTTCTCGTTCGCCAGCGACGTGCTCTTGACCTCGACCGCCGTGTGGTCGCCGAGAATGAAATCGACCTCCAGACCGTCCTGCGTCCGGAAATACCGAATCGGCTCGTCGCTCGCCGTGTAGTCGCGCCACGCGTGCAGCTCGTGGGCCAGGTACGTTTCGAATGCGGCGCCGTACTCAGGCGTCGATGCAGCCAAGGTTTTGCGACCCAGCAGTCGGTTCGCAACGCCGATGTCGAAGAAGTAGAGTCTGGCGCGACGGACAGCCTTCCGTGTCGCGTGTCGAAGTTCGAACGGCTCCACGAGGCGCGCGATGAGCGTGTCGACCATGACCTGGAAATACTCGCGTACCGTGCGGGCCGGGACCTGCGCGTCGCGGGCGACCCCTTCGAAATTGATCTCCGTTGCGTTGCATGGCAGTCAGTGATCCGCAATGCTATTGCGGGAAATGAGAGATTTACCGCAGGAGTGCCCCGGGAGCTTCACCGCCCGATGATTGCGAACGCGAGCGTCTTGCCACCGATGCGGGGTGGTAGACTTCCGAGATCGAGAGGGATCGCCGATGAATTGTCGCACTTGGATTGCCGCAGTCGGGACGCTCATCGCACTCGGCTGCTCGGGCACGACTGACACCGACGGCGGTGTCGACGCGATCGATGGCAGCGTGGCCGACGGCGCGCGTGACGTCGCCATCGTGGGCACGGACGTCGGTTCCGATGTGCTCCGCGAAGCGGGATCGGATGTCGGGGGCGACGCGGCACTCGACGCTTCGGTCGACGCGCGCCTCGACAGCGTGTCCCTCGATGCCGGCACGGACTCGCCGAGCGATTCGCCGACAGACATCGCGATCGACGCTCGTGCGGACACGGCGGCGGACGCATCCGTGGACGCACCCATCGACACGCCGGCCGACGCAGGCGGCGGCGTCGAAGGAACTCTCTGCACGACCAGTTCAGAGTGCGCGCCGGGATTGCTGTGTTGCTACCCGTGCGGAATCCCGGGTTGCATGAATCGCTGCACGCGGCCGTTGCCCGGAACGATGCGCTGCCCGCTCATTCCGTAGTCGCCCCACGCGGATTCAACGCCTCCGAAGGGTCACTCCGATGGCCTTGGACGGGGCCCCTTGACGCCCGCCCCACGATCGGCGATGGTGGCCACATGAGAATAATTAAATATGGCAGCAATTATTTCATTGAAATCATTGCACTTATTTCCATCTCACTGTCGGCCGTCCTGGTCATCGCCCCGCGCGTGGCGGAAGCGTGCGGCGCGTGCGTTCCGCCGCCGCCAGCCGAGGGCCCCGCCGTGAACGCGGCTTCCGTCACCGATCACCGCGTCATCGTGTTGCGTGGACGCGACCGCACCGTCGTCTGGGATCAGTTGCGTCTCGCGGGATCCGCGCCGTCGCTCGGGTGGCTCTTTCCCGTTCGTGACGGCGCGTCCGTTCGCGTGACGGTGGGCTCGGCGCAATTCGCGGACTCGGTCGACAATGCAACGGCGCCCTCCGTCGTGCCCGTGTACTGCACCGCCGTGGCGTCGAATCCACCGGCGTTCCCCGTGGCGGTTCCGGCGCGGGGGTTCGCGCGCGACGTCGCCGGCAACGCGGTGCCGCTCGCGGCCGTTCGCTCCGTCGAGCGGATCGACGGGACGGACTCTGCCAACGTGTTTCACTGGATGGAGCGCAACAACTTCTTCGCGCGCGTCGGAAGTGGTCCGCCCCCCCCGTCGGCGGACGCCGGCGCATCGGAAGACAGCGGCTCACCCACCGACGACGCCGCCGGGCCGAACGCCCCCGACGCCGATGCGGGAGCGCCCGGCGGGACGCGCCCACCGAATCCGCTGTTCGAATACGCCGAGCGACATCTCGACTTCATTGCTGTGACATTCGGTCCGCTCGAGGCCGGCGGCGCAATTCCGCCCGTGCGAATCGAGATCCCGGGCTTCGCGGCAGAACTCCCGCTTCGCGGCATCGCGGTGGGCGCCGCAGACGAGGTTGGCGTCACGATCATCGTGCTCGCGGCCGATCGCGTGTCCGTCGCCGGGTTTCCAGGGACGGAGTTGGCGGCAGCGGACTTTCCCGCGGGGACATCGCCGCTTCAGGCATATCAGCAGGCGTTCGCGAACGCTCGATCGCGAGTGGGCCAGGCGGTTTGGGTGACAGAGTCTGCGTCACCGCTCGATTGGAATGTCGTCGGTGCGAACGTGAGCGACGCGCAGGTCGATCGCGAACTCGTGTCCGGAACGTTGGGGGCGGGCATGCCGGTGTTCGCGACGCGCGTGCGTGCGATTCTGCCACTGCCGTATCTCTTGCGCGATCTGCGATTCGACAGCGCGAGTCTTGGCGTCACGCGATCGACCTACCGATACAACGCTTCGCCGGGAGCGCCGCTCGACGCGTTCGGACAGTGTGCCCGGCTCCGCGGCGGCAACTTCACTGGTGACGCCCGGGGCTTCGGGCGCGGTCCGGACATTGGATGCAACTGTCGGACGCAGCACGAGCGGCCGACGCGGGCGCGTGGAGGGTGGGCGCTCGCGATCGGGGTGGTGGTGCTGTCGCGCAGTGCGAGGCGACGTCGAAGGGTGACGTCGTAGCGCTCGCCATGAGTGCGAGCGCCGTGGATGACCGCGCCCGACCACGACCACGACCACGGCTACGACCACGACGACGGCGATGACCACGACCACGGCTACGACCACGACCACGGCTACGACCACGACGACGGCTGTGAACACGGTCGACGCAAGCGCTGGGTGATCGTAGACGAAAGGGAACGGCTCGCCGGGTGTACCGCGCGTGCGCTACGCTATCGTCTCAATGTCGGAAGCTGCATCCAACCGCTCCGCGCTCGGCGACACTCTCGCGCTGCTCGAACGCGGCGATCGTGTCGAGTGCATCGACGGCGAGATCGTTCATTCGGCGCCGCCGGCCCCCGCGCACGGTGAAGCGCAGGTGGGTGTCGCCGCGGCGCTCGCGCCGTTCCGTCTCGGTGGCGGTGGCGGAGGACGTGGCGTCGACGCAGGGTGGTGGATCCTCAGCGAAGTGGAGGTCGAGTACCGACTGACGGGCGAAGTGTTTCGGCACGATCTCGTGGGATACCGCCGCGCGGGTCGCACGTCGCGGCCGGGACCTGCGCCGATTCGCGAGCGCGCGGATTGGGTGTGCGAAATTCTCTCACCGTCGACCGCGCGCACCGATCTCGTCCAGAAGCAACGAACGCTGCACGCGCACGGCGTACCGCATTACTGGATCGTCGACCCGGAGCACCAGACGCTCAGCGTGTTGCGGCACGGACCGGACGGATACGTAAGCATCGTGAACGCGGGTGTCGGCGATCGCGTGCGTGCGGAACCGTTCGACGCGATCGAGATCGAGGTAGGGGAGATTTTTGGAGGCGTGGCGGGGTGAGGGGCGCGATTCGTCGTCACGATGCGTCGTGGCGAGATCAACGCGCCAGATATCCAGGCTAGACTGCGCTCGTGGCGAACTTCGGCTGGGCATCGACGTTCCCTGAGTTCCGGGACGCGCCGCCCGACAGAATCTGTGAATCCCTTGCCGACCTACTTCGCGAGGTCGACGAGCAGCAACTGCGCGCGTGGCAGCACGACGTGCCCGAGATCCAGCGCGAGGTCGGCGAGGTACTCGAACGCGAACAGGCCGCCCGAGAATACCATGCGGTCCTCGAGTACGAACTGCCGTTCGAGACTCGACGCACCGACGTCGCGCTCCTGGCCAGCGGTGTAATCGTAATTCTCGAACTGAAGGGGGCGGAAACGGCCTCTCAGGCAGCGACGGATCAGGCGGCCGCGTACGGGCGCGACTTGCGCTGCTACCACCGCGCTTGTCACGCGACTCCGGTCCGCGTCGTCGTCGTGCCCTCGCGCGCGCGTGGCGTGATTGAGCGACGCGGAGACGTCGTTGTCGCGGGTCCTGACGCGGTCGACCAGCTCGTATCGGAGTGGGATCAACCGGGCCGCGCGAAGCCGATGGAAGTTCACGAGTTTCTCGACCCGAACGCCTACCGACCGCTTCCCTCCCTCATAGCGGCGGCACGAGAGTTGTTCGAATCGAAACACGAGCTGCGATACATCCACCGTGCACGCGCCGCTACCGATCCCGCGGTCGAAGCGATTCGACGTATCGCCGCGGACGCTGCAAGAACTCGCACGCGGCACTTGGTTCTGGTTACCGGCGTGCCGGGCTCGGGCAAGACTCTGGTCGGCCTCAGACTCGTGCACTCTCGGGAGATCGACGCATGGGCCGCCGCGGGCCCTGCCGGCAAACCAACTGCGCCAGCTGTGTTTCTATCCGGAAACGGCCCGCTTGTGAAAGTGCTCCAGTACCAACTCCGCGGTGCCGGCGGCGGTGGGAAGGCCTTCGTACGAGGGATTAAAGACTACTTAGCTTCCGCCGGAAACGTCGGCCGATCTCCGGGCGAACACATCGTGGTGTTCGATGAGGCCCAGCGCGCGTGGGACGCGAACATGATGGAGAAGAAGCACGGTCGCGGCCAGACTGGAAGTGAACCAATGCAGATCATGTCGGTAAGCTCGCGCGTGCCAGAATGGAGCGTCGTCGTCGCGCTGATCGGCACGGGCCAGGAAATTCACGAGGGCGAGGAGGCGGGCATTGCGCAGTGGCGCTCGGCGTCGGAGGACGCTCCGGGCAGTTGGCAAGTTCATGTCCCTCCAAGCGTCGCGACGGTGTTTGCAGCCGGCTCGGTGCCCAGTACAGCCGCTGCCGCACTCGATCTCGGGACAGAACTTCGGTTCCATGGAGTCGAGGACCTGCATCGGCTCGTTGAGCGGATCGTCGGCGACCGCTCGATTGACGGCGCCTCCGATCTATCCACGCGACTGGAAGGAGCGAGCTACCATCTGCGGATCACGCGGGACCCGGAGGTCGCGCGCCGGTATCTTCGCGAACGCTACGCTGCGGATGCCGCTGCGCGCTTCGGTCTTCTCGCTTCGTCGCGAGATCGCGATCTCCCGGACTACGGCGTGCACAATGACTTCAAGTCGCAGGTTCGCGTCGACGGCCGAATCGGACCGTGGTTCACAGACGACGAAGGCGTGCCCGGACGCTATTCGTGTCGGTATCTGACGACTTGCGCGACCGAGTTCCAATGCCAGGGGCTCGAACTCGACGGCGTTCTGCTCGCGTGGGGCACGGACTTCATCTGGAGCGGCGAGCAATGGAGCAATCAGCGCGCACGTCCGTACCGCAAGAGCCTCGTGCGCGATCCGTTGTTGCTCCGCCGCAACGCGTATCGCGTTCTACTTACGCGCGCTCGCGAAGTGACAGTCGTCTTCGTTCCCCAGCTGGAGGTACTCGACGGAACGTACGCGCGCCTTCGCGGTGCGGGCTTTCAGGATCTGCAGCCGAGCGACGAGTAGCCGGGCGCGAGCTACGAACTCGCCGGTGGTTTCCGATTCCTCGATCCCTGGCCGCGAGTCCGGGTGTACAGGTGACTGACGCGAGGTGAGCAATGACCTGGGACCTGTGGCTCGAAGGCGAATGGGCGGGCGATGTGTCGGGCACTCTCGACGAGGCCTTCGCCGAAGCGCGTCTCGCGTCCGCTGAGCGCGGCTGCGACTGCGAGGTCACGTGCTCGCCGGATAGCGCCGGCGTTGTCGCGCGTGTCTCGCCGGGCCCTGCCGTGCATTGACCAGCGATCCTCGCGTGCCGAACGGGCATCGTTCGGAATATGCCTCTCGTCGTCGTCGGAGTGGCTCTCGTGCTCGGCGGCCTCCCGCCGCGGTGATGGCGCAACGCACGGATGCTTTCTGAACGGCAAACTGAGCACCGTTCATCGGCGGGGTCATCCGCCCCACTCCGATGTGCTCCCCGGGTTCTGCAAGACGAGCTACACCCAACGCTGCGAAGTCTTGCTACGGATGCCCATGCCTGAGAACCTCGACAAGGACTCGGCTCTGGGCATGGCGTCAAAGGAGTAGAAGTGAAGAACCCACTCGAAGTCAGCAAGACCGATCTGATCGACGTCGTGCGCAGAGTCCAACAGGCGCTCTGGCCACGCGGGAACCGCGAGCACGAATGGAGTCCCGACACACTCGACGAGATCTCGGGGGCAATGCTCAACGCAGGTTTGGGGCCGCTCAAGCCCGAGCGCGACGTCTGACACCTACGACTGTGCGCACCTCTCGAAAGACTCTCGCACGTGCGACCCTCGCCGCGGACGTCGCCGCCGGTCGGCGGAAAGGCACGCGCTCCAAGACGGCGGTGGGCGAGAATGTCGACCGACTCGCCCAGGCACTTGGGACCCTGCCACCTGACAAGATCAAGGCCGTTGTCGCGGACGTTGCTCTTGATCGTCCATCGAATCAGGCGACGGCCCGACTTGCCGCGGAGATCCTCGGCCAGCATGGCACTGGGTTCGTGGTCCCCACGGCTCGGCAGCGCGAGGCCATTCTTATCGCGTTCGTCCGCGCGGGTTACGTGATTTACGGAAAGGCGTTCGACATTCTCCGCGTGAAGGCGACCTTCGACCTCGCCGACGAGAACGCAATTCGCAACCATCTCGACGACATTGTCCTCTATGAGATCAAGTCGACCAGCAAGGCGAACATTCCGGCAGATTTTCGCGGATATTTCTTCTCGCTGTCCACCGCCGAGCTTCTCGTCGCTCAGAATCTTGGTCCGCGGTATCGATTCGCGTTCGTGAACACGCGCACGCGCACTCACATCGAGCTAGGTCTTCCAGAGCTGTTCGCTCGATCCCGTGGGATCTATCCGTCGTGGAGTGTCATGTTCTGACGGAGCAGCAACCCGGCGCAGGCGCGCGTCGGGCTCGCGCCCGAACGGGTCCGTCCCCCCTCACATCACCCGAACCGCTCCCACCGTGATTCCACCGCGCAAGAACGACGGGCTCACCACGCGAATCCGTCCCACGGTTCCATCGCTGCCGCGTCCACCGGCGCCACTGCCGCCGCCGGCTCCCCCCGTTCCGCCGCCGTTGCGTCCCGATGCGCCCGTGCCACCGCTGCGCGCGAAGCCTCCACCGGCTCCGATTCCGCCGCCCGTGTCGATGCGGCCCATGAACGTGACGCTCGACGCTTGAAGATACACTGACCCACCCGATCCACCGCCGCCGCCTCCGCCCGCGCCGCTCGCGCCGCCACCGCCGCCGCCGCCGCGCGGACCGGTCAACGTGATGATCGGCCCGCTGCCCGCGTTCGCAAAATCGGCGCTGCCCGCGAATCCACCGTTGCCGCCGTTCGCCGCGATCACGCCGGCCGCGGGGATGTCGATGCGCGTCCCCGTGCAGACCAACAGTGCACCACCGCCGCCACCGCCGCCGCCCGGTCCGCCCGCGAACGACAGTGTTCCACCGAGTCCGCCGCCGTTGCCTCCCGTGGCGCCGGAACCACTGAGTCCGCCGAAGCCGCCAGCGCCACCGCCGCTTCCGCCGACGAGTGGCATCAGTGTGTCGTCGAACGGCGATGCTTGCGACAACGCGCCCCGCGGCGCGACCGAGCACGAGAGTCCACCGACCCCCGGAACTCCCGGTGCCGTTCCCGGGGAACTTGGCGTGGCCGTCGCTCCGTCCGCGCCGCTCGCGGCCGTGAGCGCGTGACTGCCGCCCGCACCACCCGACGCAGCACACCCGCCGCCACCGCCACCGCCTCCCGATCCCGACGCATCGCCGTTAGTTCCGCGTGCGCCCGTACCGCCACATTCTCCGCCCGCGCCGCGACCGGGACCGACGGCGTCGCCTTGACCACTTCCACATCCGATCCCCGTGCGAAACGCTCCGCCGGCGGATCCACCCGCACCCGCACGGCCTGCGAGTCCCACGGCGTTCGTCGCGCCTGCCGTCCCCGCACCAGCCGTCATGTCGATTCGTCCCCCGAGGGTCACGTCGCCCAGCGCGAGAATCGCGAGCGCGCGAGAGCCCGTGACATTGATCGTTCCGCCGACGGGCAACGTGAACGCACCGACGTCGAACACGGCAATCTGTGGCGGCGGAAATGGAAACACCGATGTTTGGGCAACCACGGAGACGCCCGCGCGGGTGCTCGTCGTCGAAGGTGGTGCACTGAGCGACGGCGCGAGGACGACAGTCCCACTGATTGTCTCGCGAAGCTCGCCCGTGTCGGTGTTCAACGTGTGTGCGACGGCGTTGAGAACCAGATCACCGAGCATGCCATTGGAGCCGCGCGAGATCGCGCCGCAACTCGTCGGCGGACTGACCACATCGGGCGCGACGACGTCCATGGAAGTGACGATGTCTACGGGCGCGACGTCGGAAACATCGGTGGTCGGAACGTCGGGTGCCGTCGAGTCGGTGTCGCCAGTCACAAGGTCCATCAACGGCGAATCCACCGCGTCTTGTGCGTCGAGCGGGCTCACGTCCGGCGGCGAGCCATCGGACGTGCTGTCCACTGCATCGAAGGGTCCCGAGACGTCGACGCGATCCGATGTTACGTCTTGTGGAGTCAGGACATCGGTCACCGCGGCGTCGCCGAACTCCGGCAGCGTGGACCGACGCTGCGCCTCGCAGCCCGTGGGTCCGCACGTCTGCCCGTTGGGACACACTCGATTGGCAGGGTCTAGGCATCGATTCGCGAGAAAGACTCGCAGCAGTGTCGTTCGACCCGACTCGAATGTTGCGACCGCGGTCGTGGTGAACAGATTTTCCGTTCCGGCCCGAATCGCCGTGACCTCGACCGTGACGATGCGCGTCGCATCGCCGTCGCGCGGAACGATTCCCATGTCCGCGGGCAAGAATGGTTCACTCGCCGAACCCACGAGCCGAAACGAGCGATCGAACACCACAGTCGACGCCTCTTGCGAGCGCACGACGACTCGCACGTCGGTAAGCGTCTGCCCGGCGCCTTGGGGCATGTCGGTTTCGACTCGCAACACGATCTCCGTGCGCGCATATCGACACGACACGACTCCGACGAGTACCGCGAGCAACGACAACCGCAAACCGACGCTCGCGACCGTACGCATGTCGGCGCCACCACTCATTGCTCGTCTCCGAGAATGGTCATCGCATGTCTCCGTAAATCGCCATGCCGACCTGATCCCACGATCCGCGGTACGGCGCCTCGGGGCCGGACAGTCCCACGATGAGCCCCGCCGCGAGCGCCCCCGCCGCCGCAGTTCCGATCACGGCCCAGAACACCGGACTCGCGAGCACGCCGCCGCCCCCGGTTGCCCCGCCGCGCGTCGCCGCGAGCGTCGCCCGGATGCGCGTGAACCCGCCGGCCTCAACGGTCAATTCGCGGCGAAACGTGACGCGACCCGACGCACGCACTTCGACGACATGCGCCCCGGCCGCGACCGTCTCGTCCGCGCGCTCATTGCCCACATCGCGTCCGTCGATCCGGATGACGGCATCGGCTACGTTGCTCTCGACGAGCAATCGACCGCTGCGCTGCTCGCGTTCCAGTCGCACCTCGAGCATCACGGTCCCGCCTCGCCGAACTTCCACACTGCGCTGCGAAGTCGCAAATCCGTTCGCCGATACCGTCACGGTGTGCCGCCCCGGATCCACGTCGGTGGAATGGGATCCGCCGCTCAACGTTGCGTCGTCGATACGAACGGTTGCATCTGCCGGCGTGGCAGCCACCTCGATCCGCCCCGCCGCCGTGGCGAGTTCACGCAGGTAGCCATCGATCTCGCTGCGACGATCGGCGGTGAGTGTCGCGCCGGCCGTGCGCGTGAGTTCCTGAAACGCCGCAGTTGCGTCGCGTACGCGACCCACCGCGCGGTACGCAAGGCCAAGGTTGTAGAGCACCGGCGGAGTGGCGCGCACGGCGCGGGCGGCCTCGAGTTCGGCGATCGCATCGACCCAACGGCCCTGTTGGATCAGCGCAACGCCTTGCGCAAATCGCGCGCGGCCGTCGTCGGCGGTCGATTGCGCACGAGCGGAGAAACTGAATGTTAGCGTCGCGGCGAGCGCTAGAGTGGCCACCCCCACCCCGACGCCTCCGTGCGCGCGCACCGACCGCTTGCTCCGCCCGCCCCCAGTTTGGAGGCGAGCTGTCGGCGAAGCCGACGGAGTGGGGGTGCGCCGCCCGCGAACGGATTTCATACGTCCTGCGACAATCACTGAAGCACCTCGAAGTCCGTCGCGGGGCGCGGACCGGTGTGCGACGGCGCGGTGCCCGCGGGATGCGCTGGCGTGGGTGCGGCGCTTGACGGCCGCGGCGCACTCGCGGGGCGCTGCGCACTGGCCGGTCGCGCGGGCGCAGGCGTCGCCCGAGCTGGCGGTGGACTCGGCGGCATCGGTGCGTTGGTCGGCACTGGCGACGGCGAAGCGACTGCGGACGGAGCAGGCGCGGACGAAGTGGGCGGTGCCGCGGGCGCGGGCGCTGCGGCGCGAGCGGGTTCGAGCGGTGTCACGCTCGGCGCCGTGGCGGTGCGGGGTGCACTCGTCGTCGCGGACGTCACCGTGTTCGGTGCGCGCGGAGTGCGCGTGAACCAAAACGTGATCCCCGCGCCGATGGCGAGCATCGCGAGCATGCCAACAAGAAGCCACGCTGCGGAGATCGCTCGAGGCGATCCGCTGATCGGAGTCGAAACGGCAGTCGACTGCCCTGCGGACAGAACGGCAGCGACGCCCGTGACTTCGCGCGCGGGCGACACTGCGGGTGCTGGAAGCGACACGCGCGCCGATGTCGACACTTCGGCCGAGACGGTCTGCGACGCGTGCGTTTCGAGATCGTCGTCGGGCGCTCCGTCGGAGGCGTCACTCGGAACCTGGAAGTCGGTGATCACACCCGTGCGTCGCTCGCCGCGCAGCTGGCGTTCGCGGCCGGCCTTGCGTTCGGCGAACAGAGTTCCCATGAAGTCTGCGAGATCTTCCGGGCCGGCATGCGTGCCGCTGTGCGCGACAAATCGCTCGAGGTCGCGCGCGAGTTCGCCGGCCGTCTGGTAGCGCTGGGTCGGATCGGCGGCCAGCGCACGCATCACGATGCGCTCCAGCATCGGCGGATAGTTGGGCGCTATGCTCGCTGGCGACGGGATCTCGGCACGCACGACGGCGAACATCGTCTCCGCGTCGTTCGGTCGTTGAAACAGTCTTCGCCCGAGCGTGCACTCCCAGAGAACGATGCCGAGTGCGAACACGTCGACCCGTCGGTCGAGCGGCGCACCGACGAGCTGCTCGGGCGCCATGTACGCGAGCTTGCCTTTGACAACGCCCGTGCGCGTCTTCTCCGTCGTGCGTTCGTCCGATCGTGCGATGCCGAAGTCCACGACCTTCGCCACGCCGTCGTAGAGCACGAAGATGTTCTGCGGCGAAACGTCCCGATGCACCACGCCGGCCGGGGCACCGTCCGCGCCGCGGAGCTCGTGAGCCGCGTGCAGTCCTCGCGCCGCGTCGGCGACGATGCGCACACCAAACGCAATGGGCAGTGGCCGCTCGCGGATCGCGTGTCGCAGGACCGCGCTCAGCGTCTCACCGTGCAGGTATTCCATCGCGAGGTAGTACGCGCCGTGGTCGTCGCCGAAATCGAACACGTGACACAGGTTCGGGTGGTCCATGCGTGCCGCGAGCCGTGCCTCGTCGAGAAACATCCGCACGTACCCGCGATCGGTCGCCATGTGCGGGTGGATCACTTTGACCGCGACCCACTTCTCGAACGCGTTTTGTGCCGCGATCCGCGCGAGGTACACCGTCGCCATCCCGCCAGCCGCGAGCCGGAAGTGCAACTCGTAACGACCGAGTCGCGTGGTCGGCGGGTCGTGGGTGCGAACGTCGGGTGCGTTCATGGCATTCGGCGCAGCGAGCAACCGAGTGTCAGAGTATCACAAGCGCGCCTGCGCGACCCTTCCCAGATACGCGGTGTGGAGTTCCGTTGTGCCCGCACTCTGCGCACGGGAAGCCTCGCGAAGGCGAGGCGGTCAATCTCAGCCAGCCGCTTCAGCGGCCAGGCTCTGCGGCCAGGTTCCCGCATCCAGCGGGCTCGCGTGTTCTGCGATACGCTTCCGCATCGGAGTGCCCATGCGACGATTGCCCGCGATGTCCGGTTTCGTCTGGCTCTGCGCCGCCGTCGCGGCGTGCGGCGATGCGGCGTCGACCGACGCGCGCGCACCGACCGATGGATCGTCGGGAGACGGGATGTCGCTCGATGCGGCCATTGACGTCGCTGCAACCGACGCGCTGGATGCGATGGACGACGTCGCGCCGGTTCGCTGTGGCACGCGGACGTGTCTCACGGGCGAGTCGTGTGTGATGGGCATGTGCCGTTGTGTCGGCAATCCATGCGAAGCCGCGTGCTGCACGGGCGGCGCGGTGTGCTACCTCGGTGCGTGCACGACGCCGGGGGCTGTGTGCATGCGGACGGCGCAGTGTCCGACGGGCTCATACTGCGAGGCGACCCTGAGCCGCTGCCTCCCGACCGCGATGGGCGCCACGTGCGAGTACCGCCCGCCGGCGGGTCGCTTTCGTCCAGAGCGGATGTGGGGCTGGCCGCAACCTGCGACGACCGGAGCGACGTTCTATCAGATCATTTCGACGCCACTCGTCGTGCCGCTCGCGGCGCCAGCACCCGACGGCGCGCCCGTGATTCCGTCCGTCGTGTTTCTCGCAGGAACCGATTTCAACACGCTTCACTTGCGGGCAGTGCGCGGCGACACGGGGGCCGACATCTTCCACGCAACCGACGATGTGTTCGTCGGGCAATCGCAGATCGCCGCGGGCGATCTCGACGGCGATGGTCGCATCGAGATCGTCGGCATCGTCGGCGGAACGAACCCTGCGTACTGCGACCTCGGCGCGGGTGCTCGCCTCGCGGCGTTCGGGCCCGACGGTCGGCGGCTGTGGATCAGCAGCGAGACCGTCAGTGCGGGAATCGCAGCGCCTGCGATCGCAGACGTCGACGGAGACGGACGCGCGGAGATTCTCGTGGGAGCCACGATGTTCGACGCGATGGGCAACGTGCGTTGGCGCTCGCCCGATGGACGCGGCACGGACGGATGCGCGCAGGCAGGTGCCGTGAACATTCTCGCCGATGTTGTGCCAGGCAACGGCGTACTCGAGGCGATCATCGGGTCGAGCGTCTATCGCGGGGACACGGGCGTGCTGCTCTGGCGTGCGATGCGAATGGGGATGCGCGTGCCGGGCGGACTGACCGCGGTCGCGGACTTCAATCGCGACGATCAGCCGGAAATCGTAATCGTCCACGGCGCAAACAATGGGTTGAGCATCGTCGACGGTGTCACGGGCGCATCGCGATGCACCGTTGCAGCACCGGTGTCGTCGACACTCGGCGGAGGTCCGCCGGTCGTCGCGAACTTCGCGGGGGATGTACGACCCGAGATCGGTGTCGTGTTTCGCAACATGTACGTAGTCTACGATGGCCAGTGCATGGAACTTTGGCGACATCCCGTCTCGGACGACAGCGCGCAGACGTCGTCGAGTGTGTTCGACTTCGAGGGCGACGGCGAGGCCGAGGTGGTCTACACGAACGAGACGCAAGTGGTCGTGCTTCGCGGACGCGATGGGATGGTGCTGTTCACACTCGACCATCGCAGTGCGACTGGCATGGAAAACCCAGTGGTCGCCGACATCGACGCGGACGGACACACGGAGATCGTCGCCGTCGGACAGCAACTGCCATTCTCACTGGAGGCGTTTCGGGATACCGATCGCAACTGGGTGGCCTCGCGCGGCATCTGGAACCAACACGCGTATCACGTCACGAACGTCGATGACACGGGTTCGATACCGCGGCGCGAGCGTGACAGTTGGGCGGCGACTGGTGTGAATACCTATCGCGCGAACATCCAGATCACGGGGGCGTTCGAGGTGCCCGATCTCACCGTGCGCGATCTGGTGATCGACGTGTCCGCCTGTCCAAACACCGTGGCCGTCAGTGCGCGAGTGTTCAATCTCGGCTCCCGCGGCGTCCTTCCCCCGGTCTCCGTGACGTTCACGTTCCGTCCGCCCACGGGGGCCGTGATGACCGCGATGGCGTCGACGACTCGCACGTTGCTGCCGGGGCAGGGCGAGCGCCTTCGCGTCGAGTTCATGATTCCGATGGGACCACTCGGGATGTACGAGGCCACGGCGGAGGTCGATCCGGACAGCGGCAGCGGCTTCGGCCGCGTGCGCGAGTGCAACGAGATGAACAACCGCGCAGGACCGGCGCGTGCCGAATGCGCTGCGCCGAATTAGTGCCTGGCCGCACGCACGGGCGGAAGTCGCGCGAGCCCCGCGTGGAACGTCTTCATCCGCGCGAGAACGCGCGCGAGTGACAGCGGGAACGTCATGTGTCCGCCGGGAATCCACTCGATTGGCGGTTCACCCCACTCGCGCCATTGCTCCGTCACGAGGGGCGCGGTGATGTACTGATCGGCCGTTGCGGCGATCCAGAGTTGACGTTCGATCGGCAGCACGGGCTTGAACGTTCCAAGTCCCAGGCGACGAAAAAGCTCCTGACGCTTCCCGCGGTCGATGCCGAACCCCTCGAGATCTGACTTCATCCGCCAGAGAATGGACGCGTCCTCCACGGCCTCACCCAACTTCAGGTGCGCGATGATCGGCATGATGTAGTCCGGTGGCGGATCGACGCACGCCAGCGCCATGGTGAGACCCCCGCCGAGGCTCAGTCCGGTCACGCCGAGTTCCTGGTACCCGTGCTTGGCTCGCAGCCACGCCATCAGCGTGCGCACGTCGATCACCGACTGTCGCACCGCTTCCATCGTGCGGACCAGATCGGCACTCCAGAAGAATTCGCCGTGGAACAGCGCGCTCTTCGGATTGCGGCTGCCATGAAACGGGAGCTGGATGTGCAGGACGTCGACGCCCAGCTCCTCCTGCATTCGCGGCAGCAGCGTCGCTTCTTCGATCCACGGTCCGGGTTCGAGCCAACCATGCACGTAGATCAACGCGCGGTTCTTCGGTCCGGACCGGGCATGGATCCACCGTGCTGTCGCGCGCTGGTTGAGCCAGTACTCGCCCGCGTGACGCGCGCGGTAGTGCGGGCAGAGCGGCACGTGCTGGCTGTGCCAGCGAAGTGTCTCGGTGACGTTCCGCCCGAGACGCAGAAACGGCTTGTGAACACGCATGTCGCGCGGAACGACCGGCGCTGGAAACAGAACTTCGACCGGCGCGTCGAGGTACGGGCCGAGGTCGTCGACCGTGTTGGTTTTCACCCCGCGCAGTCCGTGGAGCCCGAGCGAGAGGGCTCCGACGACGCGATCGACCGTCTCGCCAAACGTGAGCATGGCTGCGTTCTACCCCGAAATTTGCCGCGGCGCGCGATGTCTCGCGCGAATCGAGAACCGACGCGCCCGGGCGCACGTGGAAATTGCCGCCGAGGCATCGAACGGGATAGACTGGTCTTCCTGCCGTCGCAAAGACGCACCGCCATGCCGATCTTGAAAGATTCCATCGCGCTCGACGAGTTCAACGCGCGGCTGCGCGCATTGCGCGATCGCGTGCGGCGTCGGGAGCTTCGCGACGAGGACCGGCTGTTCTACGCACACTGCCGCGCGGAACTTGCCCGGATGCTGGTGTTCACCGAGCGGGTGCCGCGACGTCCCGATCAACCGGTCCGGCAGGCGTTGCGCGTGGCCCGCGAACTCGACGTCGAGATCATCAGCGCAGGCGGTGCCGTCGAGCACGCGAAGACCCTGGATGTATCCATCGGCGGCTTCGCGGTGCGTTCCGGAACCGAGCGCGCCCGCGGGACGATCGTAGAAATCGCGCTCCGAATCGACGCGGCCGATGTCGTCCACGGTGACGCCCGTGTCGTCTCCGCGCTCGCGAGTGGCGACGCGTTCCGGGTGTCGTTCGCGTTCGCCGGTCTCGCGCCCGCCGAGCAAGACGCGCTCGAGCTGATCGTGATCGACTGTGCCCTTGCGCGATTCGCGGAAGGCCGAACGACGCCGTAGCGCCCGGTGTGTCTCGGTCGTTCGTCAGTTGCAGCCGGCCGGCTGCCACCACGTGCTTCCCACGATCACGCCCGACGCGACGTACGCGCCCTGGTCCCCATCGGTCAGCAAGTCGTAGGTGTGCGATCCTGCGTACGGAACGACGTCGGTGCGCACGATCGTTCCGCCGCCGAGATCGTCTCCGGTCGCGAGCCCACCGAATCGACCGCCTGCGACGGTCGGGTGGCCGGCGCTCATCTCGACGGCTCGTCCGCTCCGCAGCGTCACTCGCACCATCGTGTGATTCCAAACGCGCGTGCGCGTCGCGCGCAGAACTCGAACCGGAACGAGTTGGCCGTCGCGCATGCCGTAGACCGGGTCACCGACTTCGATCGCCGAGATCTCGCGCTCGCCCGACGGCGTTGCGACGAGTGTGTGCTCCGCGGCGCAGATTCCGCAGCCGCATCCGGTGCTCGCGGCCGAGCAGTACTGCAGACTGTTGCAGCCACCGCGAACGCACGAGGACTGGCCCGGATCGCGGCACTCGGCGCCCGTCGTACACAAGGTGACGCACGCGAACGACGTCTGCGGCCCGGCCGAACACGTCAGGCAAGCCTGTCCCGGAGCACAGAACGCGGCACCGTCGCCGAAGCCGCAGAGTTGCGCGTCGGCGGGCGGGGGGTTGTCCGTCACGGACATGTCGGACGCGGAATCGCCCGCGTTCGAATCGAGCGCGGCGTCGACGTCCGAACCGTCCTGCGGCGCGATGGTCGATGGGCAACCGGCGACGGCGACACCAATGAGAACGAGTGCGATGAATCTCAAGTGAACCTCCCGCGAGCGGCGACGACCGAAACCGAGTCTACCCTGGTTCCGGCACATCAGCCCGGCGAACGCAGACGCGCGATCCCCGCGCTTGCGTCGACGGTTCCGCTCACAGTGATCGCAGCGACTCTGCGGGCGCCACAGAGCCTTCGCGAGGCCCGGCTTCGTTCGTCCCGGCGGTGACCCAGAGTCTCCACTGCGCACGACTCGCGCCGTGTTCGGCGTTGTCGGGAACCGAGAACACCCAACGATCCGCCCGCGCTTCTCCGGGATCGAGCACGGCGCATTCGTCGCCGTGATCACATCGTTCGGGCACGACGCGATATGCCGGGCGGCGGACACCGTCGCTCGTGACGAGTACGATGCTCGAGCCGCCCGTCGCAACGAACGACTGTGTAGCGTTGGACCGGCGCACCAAGATCTGAACGAACGTCGTCCCATCGCGCGCGTTCTCGAGCGACGCCGTGCCGTCGCCCGACTCGACCGACAGAGTCGGTCCGACATCTGCGAGCGCGGCCCGGTAGAGCAATCCGCCGATTCGCACATCGCGTGTCGGTCGTTCGGGCCTCGCGTGGGTCCGTGCGAGTGCGACCATCGCCGCAGCGCCGACGACGCAGACGGCTACGAGCGCAGCGGCTGCACGACGGGCGCCGTCACGTTTCACGTTCACGGTGCAGTCACAATCCGCCCGACGCGGGGAACGCAACGGTCACTGAGGTACGCCGCGAGATGTTTGAACGTGCTCATCGCCAGACGACGTCCACGAGGCCGCCGCTCGCGATCGACTCGTCTTTCGAGATCAACCTGGCGCGCCGCGCTCGCGCTGCGCTGACTATCAAGCGATCGAACGGATCCCTGACGGCGGACAGAGCGGCAAATTCGTGCAACTGATGCCAAGTTAGCTCGAGAAATCGAAGCGAGTTGGATTCACCGAGGACGGTCGCAAGCTCCGGCATCCCGATTCCGGTTCGGCCCAACTCGCGGAGCAACGCGATCTCCGCGACCGCGGCGGCCGGCAGCCAGATTCGGTCGCGATCGGACTCGAAAACTCGTCGCGCGCGTGCACCGAGCTTGGCGGGCGCTGACAACGCCCAGATGAGCGCGTGCGTATCGGCGACGTACTCAGGCACGCTCGTTCCGTCGACTGAGCCGTTCCCACATCGTGCGACGAACGTGCTCGAAGTCCGACTCGGTCGGTACGCGGACGCCGGCAAAGCGACCGAGCACCGGGCGCGTCACTTCGCGAGGGACATCTGCGTCCTCGGCTACCGCTCGAGCGATTTCATGGGCGGCTTGGGCGGAAAGAGAGCGGCGCTCCAGCCGCGCGCGGGCTGCGAGTCTGCGCTTGAGGGGCGCGGCAATGCGTATCGTGATGGCGTCGTTCTTCATGGATGCAGTGTGATGCATAATGCATCGTGCCACAACGCCATTTCCGCTCGGGCCGTTGCCACGTTGACGTACGCCTCGTGCAACGCGACACTCCCGATCGAGGTCGCCCATGCTCGCCCCATGTCCCGCTTGTCACCGTCATGTTCGCACCAGCGACGCCGAGTGCCCGTTCTGCACCGCGCCACTGCCGCTCGACATCGAACGCTCCGTCGTGCCCGCCGCAACCCATCGTCTCGGACGCAGCGCGACGTTCGTGTTTGCCTCGTCGATCGCACTCGCGTCGTGTGCCACGACGACGGGTACGACGGATGGCTCGACCGACGCCACGGGTGAATCGTTGGGCGTGGACAGTATCACGTCGGACGATGTGCGCCCAGGCGACGACGTCGTCGCGATCGACAGTGGAGCCGGCGATGTCCTCGCGCCGCGCGATGTCGTCGGTGACGACGGTGGGCTGCTGGCAATGTACGGCGGACCGCCCGACATCGTTCCGCAAGACGCCGTTCGCGACGTGCCCGCGGACGAAGGCGGCTCGACCGCGCTCTACGGCAGCCCCCCGCCGCCGGCCGACATCTAGGTCGCGGGATCAGAGACCGAGTAGTCGCTCGGCGTATGCACGGAACTCCGTGAATCGAATCGGCGCGACTTCGACGCGTCCGGCCGGGACGGTTCCCGGCGCGCGCACGAAGAGCGGAACCGCGCGGTCGAACAGATACGGCGACCCGTGGCTCGTGCCGAATCCGTTCACGTACCCGGCGTCGAAAAACGCCCCAGCGCGCGTCATCGCGTAGAGCACCGCGCCGTTCCGCGGAGGGATTGCATGGCACAGCAGTGCATCCATGGATTCGCCCGCGGCACAATCGGTCGCGACGGAGTCCGTGCGCTCGACTCGAACGATCTCCGCGTGCGCGCGGAGCCGCGCGGTGAGCGCGTCGATGAGCTGTGTGCGCCGGGAAGCGCCCAGCGCCTCGCCTTCCGGTGTGAGAAACACATACGGATCGGCCACGCCCAGAACCCAATGTCCAGCGCCAATCGCCGTCTGCGCGGTGGCCTCGAGTTCGCGCGCGATGTCGTCGGGAAGCAGGCGCGAGACTTCGGTACACGGCCGCTCAAACGCATCGGCCGCGGCTCCGTGTGAACACCACGGGCGCGACGCCGCGACGCGCGACGCCTCGGGCAGCGTGACGATTCCGTGGTCGCCCGAGAGCACGAGCGCCCATCGTTGCGAGCCCACGCGTGCGTCGAGACCGTCGAACAACTGCGCAAGTGTGGCGTCGAGCCGCCGGAGCTGATCCCAGGCTTCCCACGAGTCGGGGCCGAAGAGATGGCCTACGTAGTCGTTCGACGAAAGCGAGATCGCGAGCAACATCGGCTCGTTCGCGCGCCGCGCGTGATCGACCGCGTCGAGCGCCAGTGCGGCCACGGCTTGGTCCCCACGTGGACTCGCGCGAAGTGCGCTCCCCGGTCTTCGTGCATGCGCGAAGTCATGCGGAAACGTCGTGCCCCAGCCGTCGAGGTCGCCTTCGCCCGGTTGGTCGTCGGGGGTCGCAGCGTGCGCACGCACCCACGATTCGTCGACTACGGTCCACGGCGCTGCGCGCAACGCGAGCACGGCATCGTGTGCGCCGCGCGCCCGCGCCCACGCGGGATACGACGACGCAAACGCCGTACTCGTGACGAACATCTCGCGAGACGGGTCGAACCAGAGAGTCGCATCCGGATGGCGCCCGCCACCGAAGATCGCGCCCCGGTCTTTGAGCGACACGCTGACGATCGTTGCGCGGGGGCGAGCCTCGCGCAGTCGATCCGCGAGGGTCGGAATGCGAAGGCGCGCGATGGACGACCCGGCTGCGTCGACTTGGCCGTCGGGCGTCACGAGTCTCGCACTCTCGTCGCGCAGGATGGAAATGCGCGCGCCGTGCGCGTCGAGCACTTCGTTGGCGAAGATCCCGCTCTCGCGCGGCGGCTGCCCGGTGTACAGCGCGGAGTGCCCCGGCGCGGTGTCCGTCGCGGCGTGCTCGTACCGCAACTGCCGAAACCACGTTCCCTCGCGGCGCAGCCTCGCGAATCCGCCGGTGGAAGGCAGCGTGTCGAGTCGCTCCTGCGCGATCCACGCGGCAAACTGGTCGACGACGATCGTGACGACCACCGCGGGCAGCGGACCCACCGCGGGCGTGCGTGCGCGCGTGTGCTGCGCACCGCAACCCGCAAGTACGAACGCCGCTGCGAACGTTGCAAACCGCACGAGTCAGTTCGCTGGCGGGCCGGCGTCTGGGCCGTTGATCGAGCCCGTGCCCTGCGCACCGGCACCGTTGCTCGATCCCTCGCTTGTTCGCACGACGCCGCCGCGTCGGTCGTCCGCGTGAATCGAGTAGCGCACCAGAGCGCGCAGAATCTCGTTTCTCTGAACGTTGCTGACGAGACTCCGAATGTCTTCGTACAGCGACGGATCGATCAAGAGCGCCCCGAGTGTTCCTCGTCCGCGTTGGATGTCTCGCAGAATGTCTCGAACCGACGCCGTGGCCTGGTCCACGTTTCGGATGACGTTGGCGCTGTCCTGCCCGTAGATGATCTCGTGCAATCCCCCGTTGCCCGTTCGAACGTCGTGCGTAATGCTGGCAACTTCGTCCGCGACGCGCCCGAGAGACTGCACGGCTCGACCGCCCTGCTCGTCGTAGATCAACGCATGCAGTAGCCCGCGGCCGTTGCGCGCGTCGCGAATCATTCCCGAGAGCTGCGCGGTTGCTCCGTTGATGTTCCGCACGGCGGACTCGGCCGACGCGAGCGTGCCCTGCAACTGGTTGGCGACCGTGTCGTCGCGCAGCAGTCGGCTTACCGTGCCGTTGCCAGTCGCCACCTGGTTGGTGACCGTGCGCAAGTCGTGCACCAGCCCCATCAGATCGTTCGCGAGTCGCTCGTTGCCGAGGGGTCTCGTCGCCGCCACGATGTTGTCCAACACGGTGCTCGCTCGCGCGACGAGCCCGCCGGCTTGCGTGAACACATCCGGGGACTCGTCCGACGGAATCAGCGCACCGTCCGTGACCGCCGGCTGGCGCGGGTCGCCGATCGTGATGTCGAGCGCTTTGTCACCGAGGAGTCCCTTCGACGCCACGCGCACGACGCTGTTTCGGCGCACGCGCACGAGCGACGCCCGAACGAGCGTGAACTCGATGTGCAGTTGCGAGTCATTCGCGTTCCTGCCGAATTCGATGGACTCGACCGCGCCAACGTCGATTCCGCCCATGCGCACCGGGCTTCCAACGCGCAACCCGCCCACGTCGTTGAAGTTCGCGCGAAGCCGAGCCTTCGCTTGAAACATGTGCCGCTCGGCGCCGATGATGAAAACAAGAACCGCCGCGACGATCAGTCCGAGAGCGACGAACGCGCCCACGCGTATGTACCTCGAGCTGGGAGTCGGTGCGGCCATCGCGACGGGTGCTGCGCCAGACTACTGCGAGAGCAGCGTCTCGACGTCTTCGTCCTCCGGTGCGCGGCCTTGAATGAAATCCTGGACAATGTCGTTCTTCGTGTTCCGCATCTCGTCTTTTGTGCCGCTCTCCAGGATCTTGCCTTTGTACACCAACGCGAGCCGGTCCGACACACCGAACGCGGTACCCATGTCGTGCGTGACGATGATCGACGTGATGTTCAGCCGTTTCTGCAAACGCGTCATGAGATGATTGATCCGTTGCGTGTTCACCGGATCGAGACCGGTGTTGGGCTCGTCGTAGAGAATCACTTCGGGCCGAAGTGCAACGGTGCGCGCGACGCCGACGCGCTTGCGCATGCCGCCGGACAAGTCGGACGGCGCCATCTGCTCGATCCCAGGCAGTCCGACCGACGTCAACGCCCATTCCACGCGCTCCATGATGCCGGCTTCGGTCATCTTGTTCTGCATCGCGTGCTCTCGCAGGCCGTACGCCACGTTCTCGCCGACGGAGAGCGAATCGAACAGTGCGCCGCTTTGAAACACCATGCCGATGCGCTGCCGAAGCGCCGTCAATTGCAGGGGTTCCATGTCCTGAACGGGTTGACCTTCGAACCGGATGTCGCCCGAGTCGAGCTTGAGCAGCCCGATCATCATCTTGAGCATCACGCTCTTGCCGACGCCCGAGCCGCCCATGATCGTGAGCGTTTCGCCTTTGAAAATGTCGAGATTCAACCCGCTGTAGACGACCTTGGGCCCGAACGCCTTGAAGACGTTTCGGAACGTGATGATCGGCTCGACGGTCTGACCCACGCGGTGCGCCGGATCAGAAGTAACCGAGCACGAACCGCAAGATCGCCCAGGCGACGACGCCGAGGATCGTCACGGCCACCGAGATGATCACCGGCAGCTTGCTCGGACCTTTCGCTGCTGCGGGCGGTCCGGCAAATCCGGGAGCCGGCGGCCCGCCGAACTGCTGCTGTCCCGGCGGCGCACCGAATTGTCCGGGCGGCGCGCCAAACTGCTGCTGCCCGGGCGGCGCACCGAATTGTCCGGGCGGCGCACCAAACTGTTGCTGTCCCGGCGGAGCACCAAACTGTTGCTGTCCAGGCGGCGCTCCGAACTGCGGTTGACCCGGCGGCCCGAATCCCGGCTGCCCGGGTGTGGGTCCGCCGAACTGCCCCGGGGCTTGTCCCGGCGGTCCGAAACCCTGCTGGCCGGGGGGGGGGCCTCCGAATTGCTGTTGCCCGGGCTCTTGCGCGAACTGTCCGGGTGGCGGCGCAAATCCAGGCGAACCAGGAGGCGGTCCGTTCATCGGAAGTCCGAAATCCGACGCGTTCGCTGCGAGCGTTGGCTGAAACGCTGGCGTCGGCGCGGGCGCTGAGGCGGGCGGCGGCGTCTGCGGTGCGAATCCCGCCGGCGGTGCGCCCTGCGGTGCGAATCCCGCCGGCGGTGCGAATCCGGCCGGGGGGGGGCCGCCGAAATCGGGTTGCGCCGGTGCTGCGACTGGAGCGGCCGGCGTGAATGGAGCGAAGCCCGCGGGGGCTAGCGCGGGCGCCGCGGGAGCGCCGCCACCGTACGACGATGGAGGCGGCTGCGCGACGGGTTGCGCGAGCGGATTCGGGTTCATCGCCGGGGGGGGGGCCGCCATCGGCATCGGCGCGGCGGCCATGGGGGCAGGTGCCGCGGCCGGAACCGGTGGTGACCCCATGGGTGCCATTCCACCGACCATTGTCCGTGCAAATGCGCCGGGTTTTGCAGCCGCCGAGCCCGACTGAACGGGGCCGCCACCGCCCGCGGGGCGTGGCGGTGCAACGGGCGGCGCGGGGGCCGCACCCGCCGGTTTCGCGTCCAGCGGCGAGTTCATCAGCATCGTGCCCTTGAACTTCGGCGTGGCGGGCTTTCCCGGCGCTGCGGCCGGTGCTTCGCCGGCCAACTTCGTCCCGCACGCGGCGCACGCGGGCGCGGTGTCGGGGTTTTGCGATCCGCAATTCGGGCAGAACATCGTCGACAATCCTCCACAATACCGGCGCAGTGCGATGAAACGGATCGTGCGCTCGGAGCCCCACGAAAACGATTGGACCGGGAGGCTAACCCCAACCGATGCGCCGCGCCAGAGGGAGCGTTGGTTGGTTGGTTGATGTGCGATGCCGGCGGGTGCGAAGGGCGTTCGGCGCTACGGCAGACTGAAACTCACACTCGGAATTCCGCCCCAGAGGGCGCGCATGCACGTCTCCGAGGACTGCCGCAGAAGTTCCAGCGTGTCGATTTGCGACTGGACCATCATCGCGCTCCCGTCGTCCGGGACCACGATCGCGAACAGAGCGCGGATGGCGGAAAACGCCACCGTTCTTCCCGACGACCCGAGTCCGACTCTCGACAGGTCGATCCGGTGCCTACGACCGTAGACCGCTGTTCCCGCAGCATCCCCCGCTGCAAACGGCATCATCACGCAGCGTTGCAGTCGAGCGCCGCCCGCGACGACCGCCGTCCCGCCCCTGAACCTCGTCAAAAGCATGGGTGCCTCGTTCGCGAGTGCATTCGAGTCGTACGAACCAACGAAGCTCGGATTCGGAAGCGTAGGTTGATGAGACGACACGATCACTCGGAACGGCACACCCGTTCCACGATCCTCCGTGCGAAGGAACGGGTGCATGCCTGGACCGCCTCGTGTCCCAACCCATTTCACTTCATCCGGCCGCAAGTTTGACCAAAGCTCGGCGATGCCATGACGCCAGACGTTCTCGGGAGGAACGCTGTTGCCCGGATGCGGCACGTCACCGCCGAGGACAGCGCCCCAGGGGGTCGCCGGAACTCGGTCGACGGCATCGATCGTGCGACGGCCGTTGTCGTCCAGCACTGTCAGCGGCCGAAACATCGCGTCGACCGCACCGAGTCGATCGTGCAAGCCTCCCCACGTTCGCGTCGAATAGCCCGCGGCCAACGGTGGAGCCTCGTCGGCGAGCTCGAACGCAGTAACCCAGTTGCCCGCTTCCGCGTGTCCCGGCGGCGGCCGCATCGAAGCATCGCCGGGCCGGACATCCCCCATTCCCACCAGGATGTCTCCGCCGGCAGGCGGCCAGCCGATTCGGTACTGGCAGTAGTACCGCCCATAGCCGGTCGCGATGTCTTCTCGGACGAAGATGAGCCTGAACTCCATGAACGTGTTGTCCCATGGGCGGTAGAACGTGGAGATGTCTTCCGGCTGGGTCTGCAAGTCCGGCGCTCGTGAACCGTCCGATCTCCGGTACTCCGACCGCGTCGCGGCAACTTTTTCGAACGACTGTGCGAAGCCGAAGTAAATGAACGAGCCGCTGTCTTGAATGACGACCAGGCCCGACATGAAGTTCATCGGCACGACCCACTCGGGCTGAAGATAGAACATCTCGTAGCCGGACGCGACGAGTGCGGAGATCGGCAGGAGGCCCATCACCCTCAACTCGTACGGATTGTACTGTTGGATGAGGCGTGCCTCGATCGGGCCGCCCATGGGAGTCGGCACCAAGAACGGATCGGAGAGCGTCGTCCCGAAGACGTACCTTCCGCGCGGGTTCGGGACCCGCAGCGGATCGTCGATCGCGTCCGTCAGTATGAGCGTGGCCGCCTCGAAGGGAGAACTGAGTCCGTTGAGATACGTGGACCAATGCGTGTTCTCGCGTCCGCGCAGTGGCATGCGAGGGAACGGCATGCCCCGGAAGGCGCTGAACACAAAGTCGACGACGTCCGGCGGGGAGAGAGACTCCTCGGAGCCGACATCTGCGAACGTCGCACCGACCGGTGGCATGCCCCAGTAGTGGCCAAGTTCCTGCGCGAGCGTCGCGAGGTAGAGTTGTACGACGGTCGCGCTCCACGGCAGCGAACCGACGTGCGGCATCCGGACGAAGCCGCGGAGCGGTGCTGTTCGTCCGGTCCGATCCTCGCCGCCGAGGTGCGCGCCGCTCTCGTTCAGCGGAAACGGATGCAGCACGACGTAGTCGAAGTCTCCGGGGCGAAGACTCGGGTCAACGGCGTCCGCAAGCATGCGCCAGTCGAACCCCGCAATGTCGATGTAGCCTCGGGCGTAGAGGGCCGGGTCAACGATGATGACGATGTCTGTATGCCTTGAGTCTCGGTAGTATGGCATGGGCGCATCTCCTTTGGCGGGCTCGCGATTGCGCGATCGCGCTCAACTTTGCTGACGGCGTGATTCAGGGCGTCTGCAACTCGAGCCCCGCGCGCGGACCGTCGTCGCTCCCGACGTACAGAAACGCGACGAAGTCTCGCGCTACGGGGTGTCGGTAGAACACGACAAAGTCGTCTCGCCGGTCGCCGTTGCAATCGCCTATCGCACTGATGCGTGCAGGCACGAGACCGGTGTCTACGCGATCGAGGCGAGTCGAAAAGACTCTTGCTCCGGGACCGTCCGCCGCTCCCCGGAACATGTCGATTCGGAGAAGGCCCATCGCCGTGCGCGCGACCGCCACCACGTCGGAATATCCATCGCCATCGACGTCTCGCGCGATGGCTGCCAGGCCCTCCGTGCTCGGCTCTGGCGTCGACAATGTGACACCGGGCGATGCCGATAGTCCGAACGGCGTTCCGAAGTAGACACCGATCGACGCCGTGCCGTCGATGGAAACAACGGCGTCGGATCTCCCATCCCCATTCACGTCGCCGCCGACGCTCACATAGACGTCGTCTCGAGATTGGTCGACAACGAATCGGTGGCCAGCGATCCGGACCGGTCCGCACTCGCTGCCGAGGTGGAACGTGGCAAACGTTCGGCATGCAGGGCAGACGGTGCGCGATCTCGCGATGACGAAGTCTGCGCGTCCGTCGGCATCGAAATCTGCCCCGCCCTCGGTGAGGAATGGGCCGAGAACGACATCCGTGTCGATCGGAACCACTCCCTGTCTCGGCCCGTGAACGATCTCGGCCCTCGGCGGCACCGCGCGCGACCATGTCACGATGTCCGAGTAGCCGTCTTGATCGATGTCCCCGAGCGCGCCGGTCGGCTGGCCGATCGCGGGCGCAGAGTGCGAGAATGACAGGTTCAGTAGAAAACCATTGATTCCGTCCCTCGAACCGACGGCCGTGACAATGCGCCATTCGGGGTCGAAGCTTCTCAGCTGTTCAATGACGTCGGCGAATCCGTCGCCCCAGACATCGCCCGCCGGTGTGATCGGCATCAAATCGACAAGCTGGCCGGATGTAGGGCGCCAGGTCACGCCGGGAAGGATGCCCGTCTCGGATCGCGTCCCGTCGAAACAGGTCCGGTACCCATCCCGACCGACGCATACATCGGCGAGCCCGTCGCCGTTGAAGTCCGACGAAATCCCCCAACTCGATGCGAGTGGCGCGTCGCGCGCACCGATGATGATGTGCCACGTCGCACTCGTCCGCGTCCCGGGCCCACCCGTCGTCAACGCGCGAAGACGCCAGAACACGATGCCCGGAAGCAGCGGAGTCGCAAGGCGAATCGACTCCCCCGTCGCGTCGATCGTCTGAATCGCGGTCGCGCACTCGCGATCCGCGCACAGTTCGATCCGCGTGCCGGTCGATCCGTCGCCGGGCCGCCATCGCAGCACCGGGCGGTGCGACGTGGACACCGCGCCGAAGCTGGGTGTCAGTGGTCGTGGGACAGTTCGATCGACGCCTCCAGCGACGAATTCGGTCGCGTAGAACGGCCCACACTCGATCACATCGACGGCATCGACGGCGTCAGGGGCAGCGTCAGTCGTCTCGGGCGGAACGTCGACATGGGACGCGTCGGCGAGCGCTTCGCGGCGTGAATCGATCGACACCTCCCGATCCATTGGCAAGTCCACCGCGATGTCCGTCGTGGTGTCGGTCGGCGACGTCGCGCGCGCGCAACCGACAACCCTCGGAGCAAGAACCAACGTGAGCGCCGCGAAGCTCGCCAGTCTGCGGACGAGCGCGGCGCGTGGCGCCTCAGGCATCTACGTACGCCCAGTCGCCGCCTGCGCCGGAGGATCCGGAGGCGCGCAGTCCCAGAATTCGTCCGTCGCTCATGAGAATCGCGAAGATGAAGCCGGCTGCCGCAGCTCTGCGGCGCGCTTCGTCGGGGATCGAAGGTGCGACGGCGGCACCTCGCTCCCCGCAAAGCCACCCGCGCGGGCCGAACGGGTTGTACTCGGTGACCGCAACGAACCTGCCGCTCGCTGCGCCGCGAGGCGCGCAGCGTATCGGATCGTCCGTCTCAGCCGACGTGACGCGCCCGCGGCGCGCGGCAGGAGATGGGTCGGCTGCATCGGCTAGTAGCGTGGCGGCCTCCACCATCCCGCCGACGGGGTCGCCGCTGATCAGTTTCGTCCGCGCCTTCGGGGGGATCCTCCCGACGAGTGGCTCGGACAGTCGTGCGCTCGCGGCGGGCGGCGCGCCCATCGCCGCCGATGGCCCCGTCTCGCCGCCACCATCATTGTCATTCCCGTCTTCGCACCGCATGGACTCACCCCGTCGGTGACGATGAATCAGGCGTCTCGTCCAAGAAGGTACACCGAAGCTGTGAGCGTGCACGCTCCGGTGTTCGCTCCCTGGTTGAACAGGAGCGAGCATCGGCCGTACGCACCGATCGGGCTCGTCAGCGCCGCGGTATACAGCAACGGCGCGACGTCGCCGTTGGCAACGCTTGCCTTGCCCGGTGCGGCGGCCGCTGCATTCGCCCAGAGGACCGTCGGATCCTGCGGGTCGAAGAACGAGTTGTAGACGTTGAAGTCCGCGAATGCCGAGGCGCTCGCCGTAAAATTCTTGGCGTGGAGCAGCACGTGGAAGATGCCCGAGACCCAGTCGCGCATGTCGTAGCCACGCTCGCCGAGGAACACCTCCTGCGTTCCGTTCGCAGGAAGGTTGAAGGCGAAGTCGGTCCGCGGAATGACTTGGATGATTCGTCCACTCATGATGTTCCCTCGTCTGTTGGTGTTGGCAGGACTCGGCGTCCGCGGTCACGCCACGGCTGCTCGAGTCGCGAATCGACCTGTGCGCCTGAATCGGCAGCGCGGTGCATCACGGGCAGCCCCACAACGCGCGAGTCCGTCGGGCGCGGACGACGAGCTACAGGACGCTCGACGCTCGACGCTCGACGCTTCATGTTCCCCCCGAACATGCCGAAATTCTCGCACGCACGACGTCGCGGGTCAACGTGGCCCTCGAGCTGGTGTATGTTTCCGCGCGCGATGAGCGACGGATTCGACCGACGTGCTGCGCGGCCCATTCGCTCGAGCACATCGACGTGTTATCGTACGTGGCAATTCATGCCCCGCCGAACCCCGCCCGATCCAACGCCGTCTCCCTCGATTCGCAAGCAGCGTCGTTCACGCTCGTCGCCGCCACCGGCGCTCACTCCCGTCCCGCGGACCGCTGCGATGGTGCGCAGTCCCGCGATCGTTCGGGGCGTCGCGATGGCCGCCGCGCTCGGCGCTGCAAGTTGTGGTGCCGTCGCCGAGCCCATGGTGCCGATGGTCGATGCGCCGATGAACATGCCAATGGTCGACGCGCCCATGAACATGCCAATGGTCGACGCGCCCATGATCTCGCCCATGCCATTTCTCGATCCGATGATCGATGCGGTCATCACGGACCGGACTCCCATGCCCGACGCGTCGCCGATGCCGCCGATGCCCGACGCCTCGCCCATGCCGCCCCCCCCCGACGCCCCGATGATCGACGCGACGGTTCCGATGGTCGATGCGCCCATGATCTCGCCGATGGTCGACGTTCCCGCGCCGATGCCACGGCCCGGCTGACGTTTCGAGCACGCGCCCGTGCTGATTCTCGCGCTCGTCGGATCGCTGCTCGGGCTCGCGCTCGGCGCGGGGCTCGTTGCGGTCGGTCGCAAGCGCGAGATCTCGAGTGCCGTGATCGAGGGCCTGACGCTCGGTCTGCTTCCCGTGCTCGTGATCATTCGCCTCGCGCCGCATCTGTACGTCGCGATCGGTGCGTGGACGGTCGTACTGATGGCGCTCGGGTACGGGATTCTGTGGCTCGGACAGCGCAGAGATCACGATACGGGCGCTCGCATCGGTGACACGGTCGTCGTCGGCGCACTCGCGGTGCACGCGGTGACGGATGGCGCTGCACTGGTGGTGGCGTTCGCGGCGTCGCACGGATCGCAATCGACGATGCTCGCGCTCACCATCGGGCTGATCGCGCACCGGTTGCCCGAGGGGTTGTTCGTCGCGAGCACGCTCGTTCCCGAGATCGGTTGGAGGCGCACGTGGCTGCGCATCGGCCTGCTCGCGGCGGCGACGGTGGTCGGCACCGTAGCGGGTCAGGCGCTGCTCAACGTCGTTCCCGATCGCGTGCTCGACGGGTTCGTCGCGATTGGTCTCGGTGCGATCTTGCGCCAGGTCACGCACACGCACACAGCACCACCACGCACGTCCGGCGCGCGGGCCGTGACGGGGATTGCCTTCGCGGCAGGGGTCGTCATCGCCATCGTGATGCCGTCGGCCGACAGCATCTTGCGTCGGGCACAGCCCCGTGAGTTTTCCGTCGTGCAATCGCTCGGTCCGCTCTTTGCGGAGACTGCGCCGTCGATGCTGCTCGGTTTGCTCGCGGCCGGCGTTCTCCATGCATTGCTCCCGCGGCACGTCGCGACGTGGCTGCGCGGAGGATCCCGTGTGGGACAGGCGTTGCGGGGCATGGTGTTCGGGATGCCGCTGCCGATTTGCACCTGCGGTGTCTTGCCACTCGTTCGGCGCATGTTGCTCGGCGGCGTGCCCGTGGCCGCGGTCGTCTCGTTTGCGATCGCGACACCGGAACTCGACGTCGGCAGCGCGGTTCTGTCGACTCGGTTGCTCGGATGGCCGCTCACGGTCGCGCGATTGATCGCGGGCGCCAGCGTGTCGTTTCTCACGGCGTTGATGGTGTCGTGGGCCAGTGTGCGAGCGCTTTCGTCCGACGCGCGGTTGTCCCGAATGTCGTTCCCGCTCGCGACGCCCGCCGACGAACCTCCGGATGCGCCGCGAACCTTGAAGTCGCGCGTGCGCGCGATGCTTCACGAAGCCACGGGGTCTTCCGTCGAGCAGCTCGCAGCATGGTACGTGGTCGGTCTTCTGATCGCGGCGATCTTCGAGGCGGCCGTGCAACCGGCGGCGGGGTCGCGCATCGGGCATCCGTGGGATGTGTTCGTGAGCGCGGCAGCGGCGATCCCGATCTTCGTGTGTGCCCAGGGCGCGACGCCACTCGCGGCCGTGATGATCCACAAGGGCTTCTCCGTCGGCGCGGCGCTGACGTTTCTCATCGTCGGTCCCGGTACGAGCCTCGGGGTGCTCGGAGTGTTGCGACAGACGCTCGGACCCCGTGCTGCCATCGCGTATGGCGCGGGGACGACGGCGCTCGGGATCGTTGCTGGGCTCATCGCGAACGCACTCGTGCCCGGCGCGAGCGTCCCGGAGATTCACCCGATCGTCACGCACGGCCGGGAGTGGATCGAGTGGACCGCGGCAGCGTTGCTCGCGGTTCTGCTACTCGCGAGTCTCCTGCGAATGGGTCCGCGCGCGTGGTTCGCGACGATGTCGACGGACACCGACGAGCACGAGCACGGCGACGGCCACGACCACGGCCACGACCACGGCCACGGCGACGGCGACGGCCACGGCGACGGCCACGCCCACGGCGACGGGCACGACCACGGCGACGAACGCGCATCACGCAGTCCAACTCCCGGTCCCTCTCGCTGACCCGGTCCCGGTCCCTCTCACTGTCCCGGTCCCGGTCCCTCTCACTGTCCCGGTCCCGGTCCCTCTCACTGTCCCGGTCCCGGTCCCTCTCGCTGACCCAGTCCCGGTCCCGGTCCCTCTCGCTGACCCGGTCCCGGTCCCGGTCCCCTTCCCCTTCCCCTTCCCCTTCCCCTTCCCCTTCCCCTTCCCATTCCCCTTCCCATTCCCCGTTTC